>ENA-OQKC01000133-OQKC01000133.1-human-gut-metagenome-genome-assembly--contig:-NODE-133-length-29581-cov-4.357031_pt1 | contig 29581 bp, 21 predicted proteins | sample MGYA00242774_ERZ504790 | MGnify/ENA primary metagenome ERZ504790 (study PRJEB26092, sample SAMD00036419) | human gut metagenome | host: Homo sapiens | study: EMG produced TPA metagenomics assembly of...
GTTCGCAGACACGGCCCGTGCCCCCTTCGTCGGTGATTTGTTGTTTAGTCGCTAGAAATCATATGACGGGGCGCGGGCCGTGTTCCGCTATGCGGTTGTCAATTTGCGAAAGAAATTATGCGTCACCTAGTCGGTCGGAGACGGGCGGGCATTACGTTTGTCGCGAGTTCCGCATGCAAAGAAGGCCACTTAATGTGGCCTTCGTCTTGCATAGGACTGTAGAGCAGCAAACGTAATGCCCGCCCGCCTCCGACCGACGGTCGAGTGGGGTTACTTCGCGGCGCCGGGGATGCCGTGGGAGGTTTTGGCGGTTTTGGCTCCGTTTACGATGGCGGTCTGTAGGGCCCTTACGGCGAGCATGCCCAGTAGGTCTAGGGGAACGGCGGCGCTTGTCTGAGCGTCTAGTTTGCCGCTGGCGAGGGTGTAGATAGTGTCGCCGTCGTTGGTGGTGTGCGTGGGACGGATGGCGTGTGCGTAGGCGTCTGCGGCCATCTGGGAGACCTTGGTGGCTTGTGCCTTAGTGAGTTCCACGTTGGTGACGATGCAGCTGATGGTGGTGTTGGTGCGGTCGAGCGGCATCTGCATGGATCCGGCGGCGGCAAAGGCTGCGAGTTCCATGTCGACGATTTGGTCGCTATCGGCTGCGGCGCGCATACCGGCGACCCACTCGCCGGTGAAGGGGTCGACAACGTTGCCGCAGGCGTTGACCGAGACCACGGCGCCCACCTTGATGGGGCCGAGCGCCACGGCGGCAGCGCCAAGGCCGGCCTTCATGCAGGTAGCGGGGCCCATGAGCTTACCCACGGTAGCGCCCGTGCCGGCGCCTACGTTGCCCTGTTCGAGCTTGGTGGGGGTGTTGTCGAGTGCTTCGCGCGCGGCGGCGATGCCGGCCTCAATGTCGGGGCGAACGGTGGGGTTACCAAAGGCGAGGTCGAAGATACAGCTCGAGCACACGATAGGCACCTGCGTGGGGCCGACGGGAAGGCCGATGCCGCGGCTCTCAAGCTCGCGAGCGACGCCGCTTGCAGCCTCGAGGCCAAAGGCCGATCCGCCCGAAAGGCAGACGGCGTGGACCTTGTCGACGGTGTTCTCAGGTCGCAGCAGGTCGGTTTCGCGCGAAGCGGGAGCACCGCCGCGAACGTCAACACCGCCGGTGGCGCCCTCGGGTGCCACGATTACGGTGCAACCGGTGCCGGCCTCCTCGTCCGTATAGTTGCCATAGCAAAAGCCATCGACATCGCAGACGTCAATGGCCTCGAGCAGTGTATCCATGTTTAACTCCTATCGGTTTTCCGCCGCGCCTTGTGCCCGGTCGGGATCCGTACGGTACGCCAAAATTGTAGGCGCTGGGGGACACCCGGCGCCAGATGCAATTACGAGAGTTTTTGAATGGCACGTGCGACGCGGGCGATGGGTAGGCCCACCACGTTATAGAAGTCGCCCGAAATATCGTTCACGAGCATGCGGCCGCCTGTGCCCTGGATGCCGTAGGCGCCTGCCTTATCCATGGGCTCACCCGAGGCAACGTAGTGCTCGATCTGCTCGTCGGTGAGCTCGTAGAACGTCACGTTGGTCACATCGACAAAGGACAGGCTCTCGGCGGCATGCGGGGCGGCCGTATCGCCTGCCTTAACGATGCAGACGCCGGTTGCGACCTGGTGCGTGCGGCCCGAAAGCTCACGGAGCATGGTGCGCGCCTCGTCCTCGGTTGCTGGCTTGCCCAGAATCTTGCCGTCAAAGGTGACGATGGTGTCGGCCGCGACCGTCAGCTCATTGGGTTCGGCATACTCGGCAGCAACGGCAGCCGCCTTGGCGCGTGCCAAGCGCTCGACAAGCGTGAGCGGGGCCTCGCCATCAAAGGGCGTTTCGTCGATATCCGCGGGAATCACGCGAATGTTGTAGCCTGCCTCGCGCATCAACTCGATGCGGCGCGGCGATTGCGAAGCCAAAATCATAGTTGGATGCCCTCGGCGACCTTCTCGACGGCCTTGTCGCCGGCGAGCGTGCGCAGCAGCTCAAGCGCAAAGGGGAGCGACTGGGCCATGCCGCTGGCGGTGATGATGTTGCCGTCTTGCGTAACCTTCTCGCCGGTATAGGCGCCTTCGGGGAAGCTTTTCTCAAAGCCAGGGAAGCACGTGGCATGGCGTCCCTCGAGCAGGTCGAGCTCGCCCAGGATAAACGGGGCGGCGCAGATGGCGGCGACGTACTTGGTCGCGGCGAACTCGCAGACCACGTCGCAGACGCGCTGATCGGCGCGCAGGTTGGTGGCACCGGGCAGGCCGCCGGGCAGCACGACGCAGTCGTACTCGTCAAAGTCGATCTCATCAAAGAGCGCATCGCAGGTCACGGGGATCTGCAGCGAGCTTACGACCTCACGCGTGGGCATGATCGAGACGAGCGTGGCGCGCACGCCGCCGCGACGCATGACATCGACCATGGTCAAGCATTCAATAGTTTCAAAGCCATCGGCGGCGAGAACGGCAACGCTGGGCATGAGGGTTCCTTTCATAGACGGCATACAATTAGCCGTCTTATACCCCGAAGACCTCCGCTTGCCACGCTCGATTTCCCAATGTTTAAAAAGGGACGGGGATTAAATAATCATTCGGTGCAAATTGATTATTTAATCCCCGTGCCAGAAAAATCATCGGGCGTGGTCTGGGGCAAACAGTCTAGTTGCGCTTGAGGTGGACGACGGTTTCGCAGTGGAAGGTTTGCGGGAACAGATCGACCGGCGTGATCTTGACGGGGGAGAAGGTACCTTCCTCGACAAAGCGCTTAAGGTCGCGTGCCAGGGTGGCGGGGTCGCAGCTCACGTAGGCGACATCGCGAGCGCTCGTGCTGGCGATAAGGTCGATCGCCTCGGGGGCGAGGCCTGCGCGCGGCGGGTCGACCGACCAAGACGTCGGCATCCTGGTCGGGGAACTCGCGCACCGCGTCTCCGCCATGACGTCGACGTTATCAAGCTTGTTGATTTCCAGGTTACGGCGCAGGTCGCGCACGGCCGGGCCGTAGGCCTCGACGGCGGCGACGAAGTCGCAGCGGCGGGCGAGCGGCAGGGTAAGGTTCCGGCGCCGCAGTACAGGTCCACGGCAAGCTCGTCTTCTTGCGGGTCGAGCGCTTCCATGACAAGCTCGATCAAAATCTCAGCACCCTTGGTGTTGACTTGGAAAAAAGACGGGGCAGACAAGCGCATCTGACCCTCGGCGATATTCTCGGTCCATGAGCCCTCTCCGGCGAGCATTTCGACCTTGGAGACACGGCGGGCCTTCTTTTCGCCCTTGCTCATCACACGCACGATGCTCGTGGGATGAGCGGCGACCGCCAGCACGCGGGAGACTTGCGAGCGCGGAAAAGAGCCCGTGGGCGTCCAGAGTGCAACCTCGAGCGCCTTGGTGCGGCGCGATGCGCGAATGCCCACGCGTTCGAGCCCTAAGTCATGGCTGCCGCTTAGATAGTTGAGTGCGCCGACGACCGATTTGAGCGCCTTGGGAAAACGTTTATCGAACAGCGGGCACGCATCGACGGTCACGATTTTGCTGGGGTCGACACCGTGCATGCCAAGGCGCACGCGACCGTTGACGACGGTCGGTTCGAGCTCGATTTTATTGCGGTAGCCCCAGTCGTCCTTGGTGTGGCAGATGGGCTGCACCAACTCATCGACCTGCTCAGGAGCGAACTTGCCGATGCGCTCGAGCGTGGAGCGCAGGTTTTGCTCCTTGGCGGCGAGCTGTGCCGTGCGTGAGAGATTGCCCCACGAGCAGCCGCCGCAGATGCCCACGTAGGGGCAGGGGGGCTGAATGCGATCGGGGCTCGGCTCCAGAATCTCGGTGGTGCGGGCGCGCATGAACGACTTGCCGTCCTGTACGACCTCGGCCTCGACGGTGTCGCCTGCCACGGCACCCTGCACAAAGACGGCTTTGCCGTTGTCGGCGTGCGCCAGCCCGTCGGCGCCGTAGGTCATCGATTCTATAGTGAGCTTCATATCCCTGCCTGTCATTCGTGTTGTTGCTCGCACCATGGTAGCAGGGAAAAGCGCCCCGCATCCGAGGCTTTCCTCAAATGCGGGGCGCTTCTACAAACTGCTTCTACAAACGACTATTTCGTCTTGCCGGTAATGAGCGTCTTAAGACCCAGGCCGATCAGGCCCAGGCCCATGCGCACACGACCGGGGCGATGGCGCTCGATGGCCTTGGTCTTGCCGGCGGGCTTATCGCGACGGGCGCTCGTCTCGGGTGCGGGCTTAGCTGCCTGCGGCTCGGGCTGAGGTGCAGGTGCGGGCTCGGGCTCAATGACGGTCGCCTGGACCTTCTGAACCTCGGGTGTGGCCGGCTGCGGCTTAGGAGCAGGGGCGGGCTTTGCCTCAATGACGGACTCGGGCGCGGCCTCGGCGTTGCGGTAGGCACGCTCCAGCAGGGCTTCCTGCGAGTTGAAGGGTTTCTCACCCTCTGCGCGCTCCACGGGGACCCAGGTGCCGTCGCTCGTGAGGCTGCGGGCCTTCACGTTGTCGCGCAGCTGCATGCTCATGTACTCGTGCACCAGGGCGCGGCAGGTGGGGTCGAGCACGGGGAAGGCGATCTCCACGCGGTGCTCGGTGTTGCGTGTCATCATGTCGGCCGAGCTCAGATAGATCATGTCCGAGTCCACGCCAAAGGCGTAAACGCGCGCATGCTCCAAAAAGCGTCCGACGATAGAACGGACATGCACGTTCTCGGTCTTGCCAGGAACGCCCGGCTTGAGGCACGAGATGCCGCGGATGATCATGTCCACGCGGACTCCTGCGCACGATGCCTCGGCGATCTTGTCGATGACCTCGCGGTCGGTGAGCGAGTTGAGTTTAAAGAACACGCGGGCGGGCTCGCCGGCGAGGGCGCGCTGGATCTCGCGGTCAAGCCCGCGCATGATGAGCGGTTTCAGTCCGACGGGCGCCACACCCAGGAAGCGGTAATCGCCGCGCAGGTTGCCCAGCGACAGGTTGCGGAAGAACAGGTTGGCGTCCTCGCCGATGCCGGGGTGAGCGGTCATGAGCATAAAGTCGCTGTAGAGTTTGGCCGTCTTCTCGTTAAAGTTGCCGGTGCCCAGCAGCGTCAGGCGCGTTAGCGCCATGCCCTCGCGATAGGTGAGCTGGCAGATCTTGGAGTGGCACTTAAAGCCCTCGGAGCCGTAGATGACGGTGCAGCCGGCCTCTTCCAGGCGCTCGGCCCACTCGATGTTGTTCTGCTCGTCAAAGCGCGCGCGGAGCTCCATGAGCACCGTGACCTCTTTGCCGTTCTCGGCGGCATCGATCAGTGACTCGCACAGGCGGCTCTGCTTGGCCACGCGGTAGAGCGTGATGCGCAGTGAGATGCACTCGGGGTCGTAGGCGGCCTCGTGCACCAGATCCAGGAAGGGGTTCATGGCCTCATAGGGATAAAAGAGCAGCTTGTCGTGCTGAAGTACCTGCTCGCGGATGGAGCGGGTCATATCGATGGTGGGGTTGGGCTGCGGCTTAAACGGTGTAAAGAGCAGCTCGTTGCGCAGGTGCTCGGGAATCTTGCCCTCAATGCCAAAGACGTAGCCTAGGTCGAGCGGGATATCGCAGGTAAAGACAGAGCGGCGCGAAAGCTCGAGCGCCTTGCGGATGGTCTTGAGCGTCGCCTTCTCGAGCGACCCCGAGACCGCGAGCACCACCGGCTGCAGGCGCAAGCGTTTCTTGAGGATGCGCTTCATGTGCTGACGGTAATCCTCTTCCTCCTCGACGCCCTCGCCGTCCGGGTCGATGTCGGCGTTGCGGGTGACGCGGATGAGCGCGCGGTCGAGCGGCTTATAGGAGCCAAAGCAGCTGTCCAGGCAGGCGAGGATGACGTCCTCGAGCAAGATGTAGGAGTAGGTGCCGGTGGGCGAGGGGATCTCGACCACGCGGTTCATCGAGGTGGGAATCTCGATAAGGCCCAGCAGACTCTCCTCGTCGGTGACGCCGTCCAGGCCGCAGGCCAGGTAGAGTGCGCCGTTGCGCAGGTTGGGGAAGGGGTGGCGCGGGTCAATCACCAGCGGTGAGATGACCGGCGACACGTAGGCCTGGAAGTAACGGGTTACAAAGGTGCGCTCCTCGGGCGTAAGCGAATCGATGCGGGCGCGGTGAACGCCCAGGGTGTCGAGCTTGCCCTCGATGCTCTTAAAGATGGACTCCCATCGGGTAAGGAGCCCGGGCATTTCGGCCATGACAGCATCGACTTGTTCGGAGGCGGTCATATTGCTCTTGTTGTCGACAGGCTGTTTTTTGAGCTCTGCCAGATCGGACAGGCCGCCCACGCGCACCATGAGAAACTCATCGAGGTTAGACTCGAAAATCGACACGAACTTTAGCCGCTCGAACAGCGGAACGGTCTCGTCGAAGGCTTCGTCAAGCACACGGTTGTCAAAGCGCAGCCAGCTGAGCTCTCGGTTCTGCGTGTACGAGAGGTCGCGCGGCGGCTTACGCAGCTTTGCAGCGGCTTGCTTTTTTTCGATTTTGCTCGGCATATGCATCTGTCCGTTCAGTCCCCGTGGGGGACGGTTGCCTAACACTATTCACTATTGTCTCAATTTAGTCGACCTATGGCACGGACGTATCGCGTGAACGGTATCTTTACCTACTTCTTACGCTGACAAGCCATAGAGTTGACGCCCTTCGCGTTGTGAAAAACGGTCTATATCCTCACTCAACTGGTGAGTATGTGTGAATAAGAATGATAGGTAGCTGAATATCATCGAATACAGACAGAAACACGAACAAGCGTCATTTATATACATAAAACCGTTTTAGATATGCAATTCTTAATCGAAAGATTGGAGTTGTAATTGCGAATGATTTTTAAGAAAAAAGAGCATTTACCTTAGAAAAGCTACTTTAGAACGCCGAAGTGCATTATGGGGGAATCATATTCGATATACCGTTCATCGAACTTTGTTGACCGTTCGGGGGCGAGGTGGAATTGCGGGTGATATTTGGATATAACTAGAGCTGTCAGCAAGCAGCACCCGTTACGGAAGGGTGCTGAGAGATTCGGCCGAAAGGCCCGAAAGAAAGGTAGGAGGCCATGACGAAAGGTCTGCACGTGCCTTCCGAGATCGGCAAGCTCAGGAAGGTCTGCCTGCACCGTCCCGGCGACGAGCTCCTCAACCTGCCGCCCGACGAGCTCGAGCGACTCCTGTTCGACGACGTCCCGTTCCTGGAGGTCGCGCAGCAGGAGCACGACACCTTCGCCCAGATCCTGAGGGACCAGGGCGTGGAGGTGCTCTACCTCGAGAACCTCGTCGCCGAGGTGTTCGACCAGGTCCCCGGCGCCCGCGCCGAGTTCACCGACCAGTACATCGCCGAGGCCGGCATCCGCGGCCAGCACATGCCGCAGATCGTCCGCGAGAAGCTGGACTCCATCGAGGACAACCTCGAGTTCGTCAAGAAGACCATGGCCGGCATGACCAAGTCCGAGATCGACATGCCCCTCACGGCCTCCACGACCCTCGACTCCCTGGTCAACTCCGAGTCCGAGTCCGACCTGATCATCGACCCGATGCCCAACCTCTACTTCACCCGCGACCCGTTCGCGGTCGTCGGCGAGGGCGTCAACCTCAACCGCATGTACTCGGTCACCCGCAACCGCGAGACCCTGTACGGCAAGTACGTCTTCAAGTACCACCCCGACTACAAGGACGTCTCGCTGTACTTCCGCCGCGACTGCCAGTTCCACACCGAGGGCGGCGACGTGCTGAACATCAACGAGAAGACCCTCGCCGTCGGCATCTCCCAGCGCACCCAGGCCGCCGCGATCGACGTCATGGCCCAGAACATCTTCTGGAACTCCGACTCCAAGGTCGAGCGCATCCTGGCCTTCGACATCCCGGTCTCGCGCGCCTTCATGCACCTCGACACGGTCTTCACCCAGATCGACGTCGATAAGTTCACGATCCACCCCGCCATCATGGGCACCCTGCGCGTCTACGAGCTGACCGCCGGCAAGAACCCGGGCGACGTGAACATCCGCCTGATCGAGGACACCCTCGAGCACGTCCTGGAGGACGCCACCGGCGTCGACCAGGTCAAGCTGATCCCCTGCGGCGGCGGCGACCCGATCGCGGCCTCCCGCGAGCAGTGGAACGACGGCTCCAACACCCTGTGCGTCGAGCCCGGCAAGATCTGCGTCTACGCCCGCAACACCGTCACCAACGACGTGCTGTACAAGGAGGGCCTGGACCTTCTCGTCGTGCCCTCCGCCGAGCTCTCCCGCGGCCGCGGCGGCCCGCGCTGCATGAGCATGCCCTTCTGGCGCGAGGACCTCTAAGGTCTTCTAGGACCCGTACAGGTCATAATACATACATCTAGCTGCCATTAGATGTCTCCCATTGGGGCGGTGCGGGTTTTCGCACCGCCCCAATCTTGTATGAGGAACGTCAACACGATTGGATGACTGCTTTTGTAAGGAGCTTGGCCATGGACATCAAGACGATTGGCGTTGAGGAATGGCTCAGCGTTTGGGAGAAGAGCGCCACGTGGGACATCGCCCAGTCGACGATCTCGTCGCTCACCATGGGCGAGCTGCGCGCGCTTGATGAACAGGACGGCGCCACGTTCTACGAGCGCCTGGATCGCGAGAAGATGAACTACGGCTGGATCGAGGGCTCGCCGGAGTTTAAGGCCGAGGTTGCCAAGCTGTATCGTCGGGAGGTCAATCCCGATCACATTCTGCAGACCAATGGCTGCACGGGCGCTAACCTCAACGCCATCATGGCTGTGGTCGAGCCCGGCGACCATGTTATCGCCGAGTGGCCCACCTACGCGCCGCTCTACGAGATTCCGCGCACGCTGGGCGCCGAGGTCGAGTATTGGGAGCTTCGCGAGGAACTCGGCTGGAAGCCCGATATCGAGGAACTCAAGCGCTTGGTGCGCCCCAACACCAGACTCATCTGCATCAACAACGCATCGAACCCCATCGGTACGGTGCTCGATGCCGATATGCTCGGCCAGATTGCCGAGATCGCCCGTTCGGTGGGCGCCTACGTGCTGTGCGACGAGGTGTATCTGCCGCTTGAGAACACCGAGGCCTTTATGTCGATGGCTGACGTGTACGAGAATGCCATTGTCACCAACTCGGTGTCCAAGACCTATTCGACGCCTGCGGCCCGCGTGGGCTGGGTCGTGGCAGACGAAGAGATATCCAGCCGCATCCGCACCTATCGCGATTACACCATGATCTGCGGCGGCGTGTTCAACGATGCCCTGGCGACCTATGTGCTTGAGCACAAGGACAAGATCCTTGAGCGCAATCGCAAGATCGTGTTTGGCAACCGCGATATCGCGCAGGCTTGGATCGATACGCAGCACCGCGTTTCCTGGACGGCGCCGCAGGGCGTGTCCACCTCGTTTATCCAGCTTGATATTCCCGAGGACGACGAGGAGTTCTGCAAGCGCCTGCTGTCCGAGAGGGGAGTGCTGCTGGTACCCGGCAGCCGCTTTGAGCTTCCCTGCGGCGCACGCCTGGGCTACTGCGCGAGCGAGGACGTTCTGCGCGAGGGCCTGAGGCTTTTGGGCGAGGCACTGGCGGAGTTCGATCGCTAGGATTCCGATGATCTTCGAGGGCCTTATCCAAATTAGCCGAAGATAATCGAAAACGGACCCGTTTCCCTAGTGAAGCGGGTCCGTTTTTCTATACCGAGAAGTCAAGTTGTTACAAATGGAGCCGTAAAGCGAGTCGGTATCCGCTGGGCCTTATACTGAGTTTCCGGTGAACGGTATCAAGCGTCTGGTAAACGGTAATTTATTTACCAGAAATGAATAGGACAAACTTTTTTCTGAATAAAAATGAAAATGGTTGAGACACGGTATGAACCGCTAATTCTATTCATAGCTTTATTGGAAATATGCAATATGAGGGTGGTTTAGCAAAGTTTAGTTCCATTTGATTTTAGGATTGAAAACGCGTTTAAGCACGTAAATACGCTTTATTAAGATGAAGTGTGCCATGCGTGAAGTATATGTGTATGCCGTTCACCCCCTATAAAAAAACCGTTCGGGGGCAAGGTGGAAGTATGAGCTGATTTTGGATATAAATATGTCGTCAGCAATAACGCCTCACACGGAGGGGCGCTAACGAATCGGCCCTGACAAGGGCCCGAAAGAAAGGTAGGAGGCCATGACGAAAGGTCTGCACGTGCCTTCCGAGATCGGCAAGCTCAGGAAGGTCTGCCTGCACCGTCCCGGCGACGAGCTCCTCAACCTGCCGCCCGACGAGCTCGAGCGACTCCTGTTCGACGACGTCCCGTTCCTGGAGGTCGCGCAGCAGGAGCACGACACCTTCGCCCAGATCCTGAGGGACCAGGGCGTGGAGGTGCTCTACCTCGAGAACCTCGTCGCCGAGGTGTTCGACCAGGTCCCCGGCGCCCGCGCCGAGTTCACCGACCAGTACATCGCCGAGGCCGGCATCCGCGGCCAGCACATGCCGCAGATCGTCCGCGAGAAGCTGGACTCCATCGAGGACAACCTCGAGTTCGTCAAGAAGACCATGGCCGGCATGACCAAGTCCGAGATCGACATGCCCCTCACGGCCTCCACGACCCTCGACTCCCTGGTCAACTCCGAGTCCGAGTCCGACCTGATCATCGACCCGATGCCCAACCTCTACTTCACCCGCGACCCGTTCGCGGTCGTCGGCGAGGGCGTCAACCTCAACCGCATGTACTCGGTCACCCGCAACCGCGAGACCCTGTACGGCAAGTACGTCTTCAAGTACCACCCCGACTACAAGGACGTCTCGCTGTACTTCCGCCGCGACTGCCAGTTCCACACCGAGGGCGGCGACGTGCTGAACATCAACGAGAAGACCCTCGCCGTCGGCATCTCCCAGCGCACCCAGGCCGCCGCGATCGACGTCATGGCCCAGAACATCTTCTGGAACTCCGACTCCAAGGTCGAGCGCATCCTGGCCTTCGACATCCCGGTCTCGCGCGCCTTCATGCACCTCGACACGGTCTTCACCCAGATCGACGTCGATAAGTTCACGATCCACCCCGCCATCATGGGCACCCTGCGCGTCTACGAGCTGACCGCCGGCAAGAACCCGGGCGACGTGAACATCCGCCTGATCGAGGACACCCTCGAGCACGTCCTGGAGGACGCCACCGGCGTCGACCAGGTCAAGCTGATCCCCTGCGGCGGCGGCGACCCGATCGCGGCCTCCCGCGAGCAGTGGAACGACGGCTCCAACACCCTGTGCGTCGAGCCCGGCAAGATCTGCGTCTACGCCCGCAACACCGTCACCAACGACGTGCTGTACAAGGAGGGCCTGGACCTTCTCGTCGTGCCCTCCGCCGAGCTCTCCCGCGGCCGCGGCGGCCCGCGCTGCATGAGCATGCCCTTCTGGCGCGAGGACCTCTAAGTCTTTCCGTTTCCGGTGCGGTCCCCTACAACCGCACCGGCTTCGCCCGTTAAACGGGCAACACTGATACTTACGTAATTCATTTCTTCGAAAGGAATCGAACCATGGGTGTTAACCTCTCCGGCCGTAGCTTCCTCAAGCTTCTCGACCTCACCACCGAGGAGATCGAGTACCTGCTCAAGCTCTCCAAGAACTTCAAGGATATGAAGCGCGCTGGCGTTCCGCATCGCTATCTCGAGGGCAAGAATATCGTTCTGCTCTTCCAGAAGACCTCCACTCGTACCCGCTGCGCCTTCGAGGTCGGCGGCATGGATCTGGGCATGGGCGTCACCTACCTCGATCCGGGTTCGTCGCAGATGGGCAAGAAGGAGTCCATCGAGGACACCGCCCGCGTTCTCGGCCGCATGTATGACGGCATCGAGTTCCGTGGCTTTGCCCAGGACGACGTCGAGGAGCTCGCTGCTAAGTCTGGCGTGCCCGTGTGGAACGGCCTGACCACCGAGTGGCACCCCACCCAGATGCTCGCCGACATCCTGACCGTCCAGGAGAACTTCAACTACGACATCAAGGGCAAGACCCTCGTCTTCATGGGCGACTGCAAGAACAATGTCGCTCGCTCCCTCATGGTCGTCTGCTCCAAGCTCGGCATGAACTTCGTGGCCTGCGGCCCCGAGGAGTGCATGCCCGCTGACGACGTCATCGAGGCCTGCAAGCCCATCGCCGAGGCTAACGGCTGCACCATCAAGCTGACCACCGACGTCAAGGACGGCGTCACCGGTGCCGACGTTATCTACACCGACGTGTGGGTCTCCATGGGCGAGCCCGACGAGGTCTGGGCCGAGCGCATCGCTCAGCTCACCCCGTATCGTGTCACCTCCGAGGTCATGGCTATGGCCAACCCGGGTGCTATCTTCCTGCACTGCCTGCCCAGCTTCCACGACACCAACACCACCATTGGCGCCGAGAAGTGCGAGCAGTTCGGCATCACCGAGCAGGAGGTCACCGACGAGGTCTTCGAGAGCCCCGCTTCCAAGGTCTTCGACGAGGCCGAGAACCGCATGCACACCATTAAGGCTGTCATGTACGCCACGCTCAAGTAAGAGCATCTAGCATCTCGCTCGGGGTGTATTGCTGCGCACTCCGAGCGGTTTTATCTGGTAATAATCTCGCATCAAGCGGCAGGCACGGCACGGAAGAGCCGCTTCTGGCGAGATCAGTAAATGATTTATGAAGGGGGGATGAGAACTATGACTGAGACCGCTAAGAAAAAGCGCGGTATGCCTTCATCGTTCACCATTCTTCTTGCTCTGCTGGCAATTGTCGCAGTGATTACCGTTATCGTCTCCGGCACGTCCGGCGGCGCGGTTACTGCCGCCCGTCTGAGCGATTTCTGCACCGCCCCGATTAAGGGCTTCGCTGACGCTCTGCCCGTCTGCCTCTTCGTTATGATCCTGGGCGGCTTCCTCGGCATGATGACCGAGACCGGCGCTCTGGACAACGGCATCGCCGTTCTGGTGCAGAAGCTTAAGGGCAACGAGATTATGCTCATTCCCGTGCTGATGCTCATCTTCTCCCTCGGTGGTACCACCTATGGTATGTGCGAGGAGACCGTTCCCTTCTACGCCCTGCTCGCCGCTACCATGATGGCTGCTGGCTTCGACCCCATGGTCGGTGCCGCTACCGTCCTGCTCGGCGCTGGCTGCGGCTGCCTGGGCTCCACGGTTAACCCGTTCGCCGTCGGCGCTGCCGTCGACGCTCTGACCGGCGTTGGCATTGAGGTCAACCAGTCCATCATCATCGGCCTCGGTGCCGTCCTGTGGATTGTCACTACCGCTATGTCCATCTTCTTCGTGATGAGCTACGCCAAGAAGGTCAAGGCTGACAAGGGTTCCACCATCCTGTCGATGCAGGAGCTCAAGGACGCCGAAGAGGCTCACGGCAAGGCTGCTTCCGAGGTCCACAAGGAGGTCAAGCTCACCGGTCGTCAGAAGGGTGTTCTGATTGCCTTCGCCTTCACCTTCGTCGTCATGATCGTCGGCTTCATTCCGCTGGCCGACCTCAACGAGGGCGTCGCTAACTTCTTCGACGCTGGCGCTGTCTACGACGCCGACGGTAACGCCGTCGTCCAGGGCTGGTCTGCCCTGATCACCGGCCTGCCCATTGGCCAGTGGTACTTCGACGAGGCTTCCACCTGGTTCTTCCTTATGGCCGTCCTGATCGGTATCATCGGTGGCCTGTCCGAGAAGCAGATCGTTAACACCTTTATCACCGGCGCTGCCGACATGATGTCCGTTGTTCTCGTCATCGCCCTCGCCCGTGGTATCTCCGTCCTCATGGCTACACCGGCCTCGACGTCTTCGCCTCGACGCTGCCGCCAATGCTCTGGCTGGCCTGTCCGGCGTGATCTTCGCTCCCATGAGCTTCCTGGTCTACTTCGGCCTGTCCTTCCTGATCCCCTCGACCTCCGGTATGGCCACCGTCTCCATGCCCATCATGGGACCGTTGGCTGTTAAGCTCGGCTTCTCGCCTGAGGTCATGGTCATGATCTTCTCCGCCGCCATCGGTGTCGTGAACCTGTTCACCCCGACCTCCGGCGCCATCATGGGCGGTCTCGCCCTGGCCAAGATCGAGTGGACGACCTGGCTCAAGTTTGCCCTTAAGCTCATCGTCGCGCTCTCTGTCGTCTGCGCCATCATCCTGACCGTCGCCTGCGTGTTGATCTAAGTACCCAACGGGTACCCCACGGAAACCTTGACGATCCTGTAGAGGATCACCTGGTCATCGTCTGTCCGGTGGGGTAAACCCACCGGTAGACTCCTACCTTTAGCCCCCTTCCGTTCCGTGCGCGGGAGGGGCGACTTTTGTTCCGCGGTTTTACCAAACCGCGGAACCGGTCGACGCTACGCGCCGTCCAGAACGACAATTTGTCATTCAAAAGGCAAGGCATGACCAAAAGGTCTATGCCTTGCCTTTTTCATGCCAACTTGTACGTTCTGGACGGCGCTCGCTGTCCGTCCTCTGCCTGCGGCGCTTTCCATTGTTGGTGCAGAGGGCGCTTTGCCTACTCTGGTGGGCTTTCGCTGGCTTATGCTCAACCTGCGACGTTTCCATTATTGATACAAAGGCCAGGTTTGTTTGAACCAAAAAGGGGAAGTTGCGGTGGAATAGTTCCTGTTTGGCCGTCTTGAGGGGTTAAACGGGAACTATTTCACCGCAACTTATCGATGGCGTGTTTGGTTGGTGCCAGTTGATTGCTTGGGCGTTGGGGAGGGTCTGCTCCGTTATAATCGCCTAGAACATTAAATGGAAACGGGACGGGAGCCATATATGCGCCAGGGTTTCGACAACGCGAAGTATATCGAGCTGCAGGCTGCTCACATTAAGGAGCGCATCTCACAGTTTGGTGGCAAGCTCTATTTGGAGTTTGGCGGTAAGCTGTTCGATGACTATCATGCGAGCCGCGTGCTGCCGGGTTTTGAACCGGACAGCAAGTTCCGCATGCTCAAGAGCATCGCCGACGATGTCGAGGTTATCATCGCGATCAACGCGAACCACATTGAGAAAAACAAGGCTCGTGGTGACCTTGGCATTACCTATGACGAGGATGTGCTGCGCCTGGTTGACCTGTTTCGCGGCAACGGCTTTGCTGTCGCGGCTGTGGTCATCACCCAGTACGCCGGCCAGCCCGCTGCCGATGTGTTCCGCAACCGCCTGAACGCGCTCGGTATTCCCGCCAAGCTGCACTATCCCATCGAGGGGTATCCGCACGATGTCGATCTGATCGTGTCCGACGATGGCTACGGCAAGAACGAGTTTGTCGAGACCACCCGACCGCTCGTCGTGGTCACTGCCCCCGGTCCTGGCTCGGGCAAGCTTGCCACCTGCCTGTCTCAGCTCTATCACGAGCACAAGCATGGCACGGCCGCCGGCTATGCCAAGTTCGAGACCTTCCCTGTCTGGAATCTTCCTCTGACGCATCCGGTCAATATTGCCTACGAGGCCGCCACGGCTGACCTCGACGACGCCAATATCATCGATTCGTTCCACCTTGAGGCCTACAACAAGACCACGGTCAACTACAACCGCGACGTCGAGGCCTTCCCGGTAGTCCGTGCCCTGATGGAAAAGATCCTGGGCAAGAGCCCCTACCAGAGCCCTACGGACATGGGCGTCAATATGGTCGGCTTTGCCATCACCGATGACGATGCCTGCCGCGACGCTTCCAAGATGGAGATCGTCCGCCGCTACTTTACCGCGGTCGAAAATGTGCGCCGTACCGGCGTGGGCGATGAGCAAGTCGACCGTCTCAAGATTATTATGAAGAAAGCCGGCATCGATAAGAACTACTCACCGGCGCGCTCGGCGGCCCTCACCAGGGAGCAGCTGACGGGTGGTCCCGTGGGTGCCATGGTCATGCCCGATGGCTCCGTGGTGACCGGCAAGACTTCCACGCGCCTGGGCGCCGCGAGCTCGCTCATCATGAATGCACTTAAGCATGTCTCGGGCGTCGACCTTGAGCTCGAGGTCATTAGCGATGAAGCGATCGAGCCCATCAGCAAGCTCAAGACGCATTTCCTGGGCAGCAAAAACCCGCGCCTCCACACCGACGAGACGCTTATGGCGCTGTCGATCACCTCGGCCACGAGTGAGACGGCCGCTCGCGTCCTTTCGGGCCTGGAGCAGCTGCGCGGTTGCGATGCCTTCTTTAGCGTGATTATCTCGCCGACGGACGAGACAGTACTGCGCAAACTGGGTATCAACGTGTGCTGCGAGCCCAAGTTTGAGCGCCGCGGTTTCTTCCATCGCTAAGTTTGAAGCACCGCGGTAATTGCATTGCATTTTGGCCGTATCGGGTTAGCGCCCGGTACGGCTTTTTGATCAATAAAGCGCCTATTTCGGCGAAAAATAGCTGTTTACCTGCCTAGAAACAATTTGAGCGGTATACAATAACCGTAACTGTTTCATCCTTAGCGGGATGCCGCATGATGGATATTACCTGCCATCGTGAGGTGTGTCGGTCGCGCACGGCGCGTTAGATGCTCGTGCTCGGTTTGAGGAGGCTGCTATGGCGGGCAAGGGTCGTGCGAGTGTCAACGATATGAAGCGTGTCGAGGTGCTGGTGTTGATGGAGATCGACCGGCAAACCGAAGACAATGGCGGGCCGTATGGTTTCTCGCGCAAAACGCTTGCCGAGCGCGTGGGGGTTTCGCCGTATCGTGCCCGCGCCGCAATCGATCGCTTGGATTCCGAAGGCATGATTGATGTCGTCTCGCGTTATAGCGACGACGGCGGTCAGCTTGCAAATGGCATTTGCCTCACCGAACGTGGCGAGTGGTATCTTGAGGGCGTCCGTACCGGCATGCTCGTTCAAGAAATGCTTGAGGACGAGGTTGCTGATCGATAGCAGCATGTAACCCTTGCCATAGCGACGCCGCCTGGGAAACCGGGCGGCGTTTTGTTTCAAGATTGAGAAATGCAATCGCACGCGAGAAAAACTGCGAACGGTCCGCGGCGCGAGTATTACAATGAAGACCCGTAAGATGTGGATAAACAACTTCTACGGGAAGCGCAGGTAACTCAATATGACCAAGCATGTGTTCGTAACCGGTGGCGTGGTTTCGTCTCTGGGCAAGGGTATCACCGCGGCCTCGCTGGGCCGTCTGCTCAAGTCGCGTGGCTACAAAGTAACGATGCAGAAGGCCGATCCGTATCTGAACGTCGACCCCGGTACCATGAGCCCCTTCCAGCATGGTGAGGTCTTCGTTACCGAGGATGGTTACGAGTCCGACCTGGACCTGGGTCATTACGAGCGCTTTATTGATGAGAACCTGACCCGCGATTCCAACTTTACGACCGGCGCCATCTATAAGAGCTTGATCGCCCGCGAGCGTCGCGGCGACTTTTTGGGCGGTACCGTGCAGGTGATTCCTCACGTCACCAATGCCATTAAGGACAAGTTCCGCCGCATCGAGGAGCAGACCGGCTCCGATGTAGTCATCACCGAGCTGGGCGGCACGATCGGCGACATCGAGTCCCAACCGTTTGTCGAGGCCATCCGTCAGTACCGCAAGGAGGCCGGCCCCGAGAACGTCTGCTACATCCACGTGTCGCTCGTTCCCTATATCGCCGCCGCCCACGAGGTCAAGACCAAGCCCACGCAGCATTCCGTCAAGGAGCTCCGCAGCTTTGGCATCCAGCCCGATATCATCGTGCTGCGCTCCGACCACCATATCGATGACGCTATCCGCGGAAAGATCGCAAGCTTCTGCGACGTCGACACCGATTGTGTCTTTACCAACGAGGACTGCGCGAGCATTTACGATGTTCCGCAGCTGCTTGCCGAGCAGGACTTTGACCTGCGCATTTGCGAGCGCCTGGGTCTGGACCCGCGTGAGCGCGACATGAGCGAGTGGAATGAGTTCCTGCGCAAACAGAATCACGCCAACCATCACGCCGACAAGGTGAAGATCGCCGTCGTGGGCAAGTACACGCAGCTGCCCGATGCGTACCTGTCGGTTATCGAGGCCCTGCACCATGCGGGCGTCTTCTACGATCGCCATGTGGACGTCCAGCTGGTCGACGGCGAGAGCCTCGACGAGCAGAATGTCTCCGAGGTTCTGGGCGACGCCTCGGGCATCCTGGTCCCCGGCGGCTTTGGCAAGCGCGCCCTGGAGGGCAAGATCCTCGCGGCCGAGTTTGCCCGTGAGCACAAGATTCCGTATCTGGGCATTTGCCTGGGTATGCAGGTGGCCGTGTGCGAGTTCGCCCGCAACGTCGTCGGCCTTGCCGGCGCCAGCTCCTCCGAGTTCGATCCGGACGGCCCGTTTAGCGTCATCGATCTGATGAGCTCGCAGGAGGACGTGACCGAGAAGGGCGGCACCATGCGCCTGGGCGCCTATCCGTGCAAGCTCGCCGCCGATACCCTTGCTCGCGAGGCATATGGCGAGGAGCTCGTCTACGAGCGTCACCGTCACCGCTTTGAGTTCAACAACGCCTTCCGTGACCAGCTCGAGGACGCCGGCTTGGTTATCTCGGGTCTGTCGCCCGACGAGCGCCTGGTCGAGATGGTCGAGCTGCCGCGCGACGTGCATCCGTGGTATGTGGCAACCCAGGCTCATCCCGAGTTCAAGAGCCGCCCGACCAACCCGCAGCCGCTGTTCCGCGAGTTCGTGCGTGCCTCGATCGGTCAGCACGAGGGTGTCGACCGTCTGCAGGTGACGCCCATGAACCTTGCTACGGACTAAGGGTGCCGGCGAATAAGGAACATACCGAAGCTACTCCCTCGTCGCTCGCTGTGGCGGCGGGGGAGTATCTCGATTACCTCGCGGTCGAGCGGGGTTTGGCGCGCAACACGATTGCGGCCTATCGTCGTGACCTGACGACGTACTGCGCCTATCTGGAGCGGGCGGGTATTGTGTCTTTTGAAGAGGTGACCCGTCAGGTCGTGGAGGGCTTTGTCGCCGACCGTCGCGATGGGGGCTATTCCGATGCCTCGGTGGAGCGTGCGCTTGCGGCTGTGAAGGGCCTGCATGCCTTTTTGGTGCGCGATGGGGCTGTGGCCCAAAATCCAACGGCGGCGTTGCGCCTGCCTAAAAAGGCTGATCGTTTGCCGGAGTATCTATCGGTGGAGGATGTCTCGGCGCTGCTCGATCAAGACTTCCCCGAGGGCGAGATGGGCTTGCGCGACCATGCCATCTTGGAAGTGCTCTACGGATGCGGTTTGCGTGTGAGCGAGTTGGTGGGGCTCGATGTGGGCGATATCCATATCGACGATGGTTTTGTGCTCGTTCGCGGTAAGGGCTCAAAGGAACGCCTGTCCCCGCTGGTGGGAAGCGCGGCGCGAGCTCTGACGCTCTATGTAACTGAGGGGCGTTCTCGCTTGGCGGCCCATGCCCGCGGAACCGAGACCTCGGCGGTCTTTTTAAATAAGAACGGCCGCCGTCTGTCGCGCCAGGGCATCCATGCCATCTGTGAGCGTTACGGGCGCCAGGTGGGGCTGGTGGGACTCCATCCCCATACGCTGCGTCATTCCTTTGCTACCCATATGCTTGCGGGCGGCGCAGACCTCCGTGTGCTACAGGAGATCTTGGGACATGCCGATATATCGACCACGCAGGTCTATACGCATGTCGATCGTACGCAACTGACCGAGGTCTATCTGGCGGCGCACCCGCTGGCACATCGTTAACACATCGCTGACCTGCTGCATATTTATAGGTATTTGGGGACGGGCCCCAGATTGCCGCGGCCTGCTTTTGCGCGCGCATGGGCAATCTGGGGCCCCGTCCTATTTTTCGCCACTTGGCGTCGCGGTGGTGGGCCGCACGTGCCTTGGGTGGGGGAGTTTGGGGGCGATGTGAACGGCATGTAAAGGGACGCAAAAATCGCCTCAAGGTCAACTTGAAGGTTGAGGTTGAACGGCGGGGTGCCACAGGTGGCATCCCGCCGTTGATGTAAACACAACATATTGTGTTTTCGAACATATGCTTGGAGATGTTTTGCAATATATGGTGGGTGGAGTGGTGGGGCGGAGTGGGGGAAGAGGTGGGGAAAGGTGTTGAAAAATGGGGCGGTTCCCCATATTATTAATGACGTCGACAGGCGGGGTGGTTCCCCGCGTACGTGCCATCTGAGTAACCGAGGGGAGGGCGCACATGGGAATGACTGGTGCATACGAGCGCAATCTCGATGCAAAAGGTCGTCTGTCCCTGCCTGCACCCCTTCGCGAGGAGCTTGGAGAGCACGTTCGCGTGTTCAAAGCCCTGGATGTCGATGCTCTGTACGTGTTCTCTGCCGAGGCCTTCGATAAGTGGGTCGAAGGACTCTTCGCGGGTCGTGAGGGCCACGAGGGTTTTAACCCGCGTGACATTAACGACCAGAAGCTCATGAGGGCGATCAACAAGCGCACCACGTCGATGGACGTGGACAGCGCCGGTCGTATCGGTCTTTCCGAGTCTCTCCGCAAGCAGGCGAACCTCGACCGCGAGGTCACGGTTGTGGGCAACTACGACCACCTTGAGGTTTGGGATCGCGCCGCGGCCGATGAGGACGATGACGATGAGGCCTTGCTGGACCTCTTCTTCTCGTAAGGGCAAGGCACGGGTAACGGATGGAGCGTGGGATCTTGACACAAGAATATCGGCATGAACCTGTCATGCTCGGCGAAGTGCTTGAGTCGCTGCGGCTAAAGAGCGGCTCCGTTGTCTGCGATTGCACCCTTGGCGGTGCCGGCCATTCGGTAAAGATGGCCGCGCAGGTGGGGGAGACGGGCCTTCTGCTCGGCGTCGATCAGGACGACATGGCCCTCGAGACCGCTGGCGCCCGTCTGGACCGCGAGGTTCCCGGCGTTCCGCACCAGCTGCTGAAGGGCAACTTCGGCGACTTGGACGAGCTGCTTTGCTCGGCCGAGGTGCCCGGGGTCGATGGCTTCCTGTTCGATTTGGGCGTTTCGTCACCGCAACTCGATATCCCTGGCAGGGGCTTTTCGTATAACGAGGACGCCCCATTGGACATGCGGATGGATCCGGGCAATAACACCTTAAACGCAGCTGAGGTCATCAACACCTGTAACGAACACGACCTCGCCCGGATTCTACGCGTCTACGGCGAAGAGAAGTTCGCCTCGCAGATCGCGCGCGAGATCGTGCGCCGCCGCGAGCAAGAACCGATCGAAACCACCGGCCAATTTGTCGAGATCATCAAGGCGGGTATCCCGGCTGCCGCTCGTCGGCATGGTGGACACCCGGCCAAGAAAAGTTTCCAGGCCATTCGCATCGAGGTCAATCACGAGCTCGATGTGCTCGAACGAGGGCTTGATGCCGCCACCAGGTGGCTCAACCCGGGCGGACGTATCTGCGTCATCTCGTATCACTCGCTCGAGGACCGTATCGTAAAGAACCACTTTAAGGAGATGAGCCAGGGGTGCACGTGTCCGCCGGAGATTCCGGTGTGCGTGTGCGGCAACGTGCCGATACTCAAGGTCATCACCCGCAAACCCCTGGTTGCCCAGCCTGATGAGGTTGAGCGCAACCCTCGGGCGAGATCAGCCAAAATCCGCGTGGCGCAGCGTCTGTAGGCGCGACCGCGCGATATTGGACCTCCCGCTCGCACCATAAACGAAGCTTAAACACACTACCAACGTACTCGGGATGGGAGGCGGCATATCATGGGCTACAACACTTCAAGCGCAGCACTCGCCTATGATATGAACGCCATGCCCGCCTATCGTGAGACGCCGCAGGCCCCCGTTGCTCCCCGTGAGCAGCGCACGCCGCGCTTTGATGTCTACACGGGCGCGGGCCGTCAGGCAAACCAGGCGGTAAGCCCGGTTTTCATGAGCGTTCTTAAAACGTTTTGCATCATTGCGGCTATCTTCATGACGATCGGCGTCGCCCGCGTGGCGCTCGCCGGCGTTACGGCCCAGGTGCTCAACAGCAACGCCGAGCTTACCAGCACGCTCGAAAAGGCGACCGATGAGAGCTCCGACCTGGAGGTCATGCATTCGGTCTATGGCGCCGACACGCGCATTCGCGACCTTGCGGGCGCTTATGGCATGGTGGAGCCCAGCGAGAGCGTTACACTTGACTTTTCGCAGGATGCAGCCGCGGGCGCCAACGCGACCGCGACCGCTCAGTAGCAAGACGGTAGCTGAGTATGACAAATGACTATCGCCGCGGTTCCGATGGGGGCCGCGGTTCTGGACGTCTCTCGTCGCGGGGACGTTCTGGTTATCAAGGAACGGGTCGGCAATCTTACAACGCCGGGCGGTCCCGTGGCAACGACCCGGCGTCGCGACTTCGCGGCTCGGGCGGCCCTCAAGTGCATAACACCAGGTCGTGCAAGAGTTCGTCGACCGAATGGCTCACAGGCGCGCCTCTGCCTCGCCGCAAAGCCGTCATGGGCTTCATTGGGCTTGGCTTGGGCTTGGGCGTCTTTCGCCTTGCCGACTACCAAATTGTCGAAGCCGATAAACTGCGCGAGCGTGCCGATGCGCGCCGCCTGCTTGCGCAGACCCTCTATGCCAAACGCGGCACCATCTACGACCGCAACGGCAACGTGTTGGCGTCGTCGGTCGAATGTCGCAACATCGCCGTGAACCCGCAGCTTGTCGAGGATGTTGACAAGACGGTGTCGGCGCTGGTCAAGGCAACTGGAATCGATAAAAAGACCTGCCGCAAGCTCGTCGAGTCCGATGGAACCTGGGTGTATATCAAGCGCCAGGTGGACGAAGACGATGTTGCGGCGCTGGAGAAGAAGAACCTGCCCGGCGTGCTTTTTGAGCAGGCCATGAAGCGTGTATATCCATACGGCAATCTGGCATCGCAGGTGCTGGGTGTAGTGAATGTAGACAACGACGGCTTGACGGGTCTCGAAAAGCAATACAACAAGCTTCTGACCGGCACGAACGGTTCTCTCGTACGCGAGCGCGCGAGGGACGGCAGCTATATCGCGGGCGGTGCCTATAAAAAGGTGGCTGCGGTCGACGGCGTTGATATCGTGACGACGCTCGACGTCAATATCCAGCGTGCGGCCGAGGATGCCCTGGCAGAGGCTGTCGAGAAGACAAAGGCCAAGAACGGCTCGGCGCTGGTCACCGATCCTACGACAGGCGAGATCTTGGCAGCCTGCTCGTACCCGACTTACGACCAGACCGATCTGGAGAACGCCAAGACCGAGGATATGAACCTGCGCCTGGTCACTGACGCCTACGAGCCCGGCTCGGTCTTTAAGACGCTCGTGGCGGGCGCCGGCTTCGACTTGGGTGTCGTGCGATCGAGTACGTCGTTTGAGGTGCCGGCGAGCATCAAGGTGGGCGACGATACCGTCACCGATGCCGACAAGCGCGACTATGCCATGACCATGGATGTGCGCGAGATGATGCGCCGTTCGTCCAATGTGGGCTTTGTCCTAGTGGGGCGCAAGATCGGTGCCGACGACTTTGCCGCCTATGTGGACAAGTGGGGCATCGGTCACAGCTCGGGTGTCGATTTTCCGGGCGAGAGCCTGGGTATCGTCAAGGAGCGTGACCAGTATGACGGCGCCACGCTGGGCTCGATGAGCTTTGGACAGGCACTGTCCGTCTCGCCAATTGAGATCGCACGTGCCGTGGGCGGCATCGCCAACGGCGGCGTGATGATGACACCGCACTTCTATAAGTCCAGCAAGGGCGACGAGAAGGACTGGGGCGAAGGCGAGCGCGCGATTTCTGAGGATGCCGCATCCCAGGTGACATCGTGCATGCAGACGGTCGTGTCCGAGGGTACGGGCGTTGGCGGCGCGGTTGACGGCTATGACGTGGCGGGTAAGACCGGTACGGCCGAACGTGCCGACGAGAACGGCGGCTACCTCAAGGAGAACTACATGTCGTCCTTTATGGGCTTTGCACCGGCACAATCGCCCAAAGTGCTGTGCTATATCACGCTCGACGGAACGCCGAGCGGTTCAGATGCCGCTGCGGTGCCGTTCCAGTCCATTATGGCCAACGCGCTCGACGTGCTGGGTATCCCGCACACGAAGTAGGGGGTTACAATCTTTGGGGCGTTGTTTGTTGTCCCATATGAGGGTGTTCACATGCCCTGCACCACGCATGTGCGGCGCTGGGATACAATACGCCGATAGCATTATTAGGTTTACAGGGGAGCTGCAATGATAGAGATCGCCGTCAACAACCTCGCGGCCGCAACAGGGGCCCGAACCGTGACGGGAGAAGCCGATCGGGTATGCCGCGGGTGCGTTATCGACTCGCGCCAGGTCGAGGAAGGGACGATTTTCGTCGCCTTTCCCGGTGAAAACGTCGACGGCAATGATTTTGCTTCCCGTGCCGTCCAGTCGGGTGCCGGCGCCGTCGTGATGACGCGTGAGCCCGAGGCCGAGCTGGTCTCGCTGGCGCAGGACAAGGGGTGCGCCATCCTGCTGACCGATGATCCCGAGGAGTTTCTGCTGCGTTTGGCGCACACGTATCGCCTGGAGCTTGGCTGCCTGGTCGTTGGCATTACCGGTTCCATCGGCAAGACGACGACCAAGGACGTGCTCGCCGCCGTGCTCGCCAAGCGCTATCGTGTCTGGGCCACCAAGGGCAATTTCAATAACCTGATCGGCATGCCGCTCACGGTGCTTTCCGCTCCGGCCGATACCGAGGTCCTGGTGCTCGAGATGGGCATGAACCATTTCCACGAGATTGAGCGCCTGTCCCAGTCCGCCAATCCCAACCTTGCCATCGTGAGCAAGATTGGTACCTCTCACATCGGCATTTTGGGCAGCCGCGAGAACATCGCCCGCGCTAAGGCCGAGATTGTCCAGGGTATGTGCGCCGCCGGCGACTTCTTGCCGCTGCTGGTTTTGGGCGGTGAGGACGACTTTACGCCGTTCATTCGCGATACGTTCGCCCAGCCTGCTGGTATCGATGTGATGCTGGCCGGCGTCTCGGACGATGATGAGGTCCGTGCCCGCGACATTCGTGTTGATGACGAGGGCCGTCCGGTCTTTACGCTCGATTTTGGCCAGGGTGAGACGACCGATACCATGCTTGCCATCCCCGGCGTGCAGTCCGTCCCAAATGCCGTTAAGGCCGCCGCAGTTGCCTATCGCCTGGGCGTGACGCCCGAGCAGATCGATGCTGCCTTTAGGGGCCTCACGATCACCGGGCACCGCCAGGAGATCAAGCGCGCCAAGAGCGGTGCCCGCGTCATCGACGATTCCTATAACGCCAGCGCCGAATCCATGGCTGCTGGTCTCGATCTGCTGTGCTCGCTTTCGTGCACGGGGTCTCGCATGGCGATCCTGGGCGAGATGGGCGAGATGGGCGATGAGGCTCCTCGCATGCATGAGCTCGTGGGCGCCTATGCCGCCGCCAAGAAGCTCGACATGCTGGCGTGCGTGGGTGGTGAGCTGGCCCAGCTTATGGCCGATGCCGCGCGCACGATGGGCATGGACGAGGACCGCATCCAGGTGTTCTCCGATTATCAGCAGGTGCTCGACCGCATGGGCGGCGCGCTTGAAAAACATGATGTTGTACTGGTCAAGGGTTCCCGCTTTGTTGAGCTCGACCGCTTTGTGGAAGGTGTGTGCTAGCCCATGTTCGGCAATCCCTCGTATCCAACGTATCAGGCTTTTTTGGGGCTTGGCATCGCCGCTGCCATTGCGCTGCTGCTCATGCCGTGGTGGATCAAGCTACTTAAGGTCGAGGGTATCGGCCAGCAGGTTCGTGCCGACGGCCCCAAGCGTCATTTGGTTAAGCAGGGAACGCCCACCATGGGTGGCGTTGTCATTCTCGTCGCGATTTCGCTGACCTGCCTGCTGATGGGCAAGCTCACCACCGAGCTCGTGCTCGTGCTGCTCGCCACGCTGGCGACCGGCGTGCTGGGCCTGATCGACGACCTGACCTCCGTTACGCATGGGCGCTCGCTCGGTCTGACGCCTCATGCCAAGATGATCGGCCTAACCATTATATGTGTCACCTTTACGGTACTTGCCGTCAACTGGTGCGGCGTCGCCCCCGAGATTCGTTTTCCCGGCGGCCTGACGATTGACCTCGGTGTTCTTTCGACCACCATCTGTGGCCTTTCGTTCCCGTGGCTCTACATTGTCTTTTGCTGGCTGATGATCGCCGGTCTTTCTAATGCCGTGAACCTGACCGATGGCCTCGACGGTCTTGCTGGCGGCACCTCCATGATTGCCATGCTCGCCATGGCTGCCATGGCGTTTTTGCACGGAGACGTGAACCTGTCTATCTTCTGCACCGCGTGTGCCGGTGCCTGCTTGGGCTTTCTGTGGTTCAACTGCTATCCGGCGAGCATCTTTATGGGCGATACCGGCTCGCTTGCCCTGGGCGCCGCGTTTGCCTGCACGTCCATCATGACCAACACCGAGGTCGTCTCCCTCATCATCGGCGGCCTGTTTATCGTTGAGACCCTGTCGGTCATGATTCAGGTTGTCTACTTCCACTTTACGCACAAGCGCGTCTTCCTTATGGCGCCCATCCATCATCATTTCGAAAAGAAGGGCTGGGCCGAGACCAAGGTCGTCATCCGTTTTTGGATTATCGCTGCGGCCTTTGGTGCCGTTGGCCTTGTTCTGTTCTTCCAGTTGGGATAGTGGTCTTTCATGCCTCTTGCTGATGTCTTTAGCCTGCTCGTTTTGGGTCAGGGCAAATCCGGTCTCGATGTCGCCCGCTGGGCGCTGGCACATCCCGAGCGCGTAAGCGCCGTTACCGTGTATGGCGGCGGCACCTCTGAGCCCAATGACGCCACGCGTGCGCTCGAGGCTGCTGGTGCGTCGTTTGTCTATGGGACCGAACAGGTCGAGGGCGCCTATGACGTATGCGTGACGTGCCCGGGCATCTCGGAGTTCTCGGGCTTCTTTAAGGCCGGGCGCGATCATGCCGCCCAGATTATGGGCGAGCCCGAGTTTGCCTATCGTCTGTCGCCCGATAACTGGATTGCCATCACGGGCACCAACGGCAAGACGACCACCACGTCGCTGACGGATTATCTGCTCAAGGCTGCCGGCGAGGCCAGCGTTGCTGTCGGCAACATCGGCGAGCCGCCGGTCAACGAGATTGACGGCCGAGCCCACAACGAGTGGTTTGTGGCTGAGCTCTCGAGCTATCAGATTGCTACGACAACCGAGCTCCACCCCCGCGTGGCGGTGCTGCTCAACATCACTCCCGACCACTTGGGCTGGCATAAGAGCCATAAGAACTACGCGCTTGCCAAGATCAAACTGTTTGACAATATGGTCGATGACGATCTGGCGGTTGTCGACGTCGAAGACGCCGGCATTCGCGAGTTCGATGAGTACATCTACATGCCGGGCCGTCGCATCTGCAAGGTTGCCTTTGACGAGCCTGAGGGCGAGGATGCCGCCTTTGTGCGCGATGGCAAGATGATCGTGCGTCTGAAGGGTGTCGAGACCCCGCTCATCGCTATATCCGAGCTCAAGATCTCGGGCCATCACAATGTTATCAATGCCCTATGCGCTGCCACGGCTGCCTTGGCGGTCGGTGCCGATGTCGATGGTGTCTGCCGCGGTCTTGCCTCGTTCCAGCCGCTCGAGCACCGTGTGGAGCCGTGTGGCGAGATTGACGGCGTGCGCTACGTCAACGATTCCAAGGCGACCAACACCGATGCGGTCGAGAAGGCACTGACGGCATTTCCCGATGACGACGTGATCTTGCTGCTCGGCGGCCACGATAAGGGCACGCCGCTCACGGACTTCGCGCGCGTCGTTATGGATAACGTGCGCTCGGTCGTCTGCTTTGGCGATGCGCGCGAGCGCTTCACCGCCGCTATGGACGAGGCCGATGTCGATGGCGATGTGGATATCGCCCAGGCGGATGACCTGCGCGACGCCGTGGACGTCGCCCGTTCGCTTTCGAGCCGTGGCGACGTGATCTTACTTTCTCCTGCCTGCTCTTCGTTCGATGAGTTCTCGGGCTATGAGGAGCGCGGCCGCGTGTTTAAGGACTACGTGGCTCAGCTTGCCGCTACAGCGAAATCACAAATGGAATAGGGGTTGCGGTGAGAGAGGAGAGCCCCCGACAAGGTATGAGGAGGCCCGACTCGGACCGTGCTTCCTCACGTCGCACCACACCGCGTTCCAGCCGCGGCGGGCAGTCGTTTAGCGAACGCTATATTGCCGGCGTTCCCGCCCGTATCATGCGCCCCCGTTTGATATTCATGGCCTGCTTGTTTACCTTGGTATGCTTTGGCCTGCTGATGGTGTACTCGGCGTCTTCGGTCGAGGCGCTGCACGAGAATGGCTCGGCGACGGTTTTTTTTGGGTCGACAGGCCGCGTTTGCCGTGGTCGGTGTTCTGGCGCTGATTGCCATCGTGCGCGTTTTGCCGGACAGCTGGTTTGGGGAGGATGTGCTCAGGATCTTCCTCATAGGTATGATAGGGCTACTGTTTCTGGTGTTCTTGGTGGGCAGCGGCAGCCGTGGCGCCACGCGCTGGCTCAACATCGCCGGCATTCAGTTCCAGCCTTCCGAGTTTTTAAAGCCATTTGCCATTGCATATTCGGCCATCATGCTCGATCGTTTCTTTTCGCCCGGTGGCAACATCAACGAATTCCTTCGCAAGATGGGCATCTACCTGGGCATTTCGCTCTTTCTGATCTTTATCCAGCCCGATTTCGGTACTGTCCTGATCATCCTGTTGACCCTCATGTGCATGGCGTTGTTTGCGGGTCTCGACCCCAGATTTATCATCGGCGTGATAATCTTCGGCATTCTCGTGATCGTGATTGCGCTTGTCGCAGAGCCGTACCGTATGGTGCGTATTCAGGTTGCCTTGAACCCTTGGGCCGACGAGTATGGTGACGGCTATCAGGCCACGCTTGCCATCATGGCCTTTGCTTCGGGCGGTCTGTTCGGCCGTGGCATCGGCAACTCAACCATGAAGTACTCGTATCTGCCCGAGGCGCACAATGACTACATCCTGGCTATCATTGGCGAGGAAGTCGGCTTTGTCGGAACCGTGCTGTTCTTCTTGGTGTTTGCGATGCTGATCTACTCGGCGTTTCGCATTGCCGAGCAGGCGACCGATCGTCGGGGCGCGCTCATGGCGTCTGGCTCCGCGGTCATTCTCGCAGTGCAGTTTTTGATTAACGCGCTGGGCATCCTCAACGTGTTTCCCATGACGGGCAAACCGTTGCCGTTTATTAGCTACGGCGGTTCGTCGATTATTGTGTCGCTTATGCTTGCCGGGTTGATCCTGCGCGTTTCGTACGAGAGCGCCCGCCGCGATGAGTATGACCGCCGCCGTGAGAGCTTTGCCGTTATGGACGAGAGCACCGCCGGCGTAGCCCATGTGCGCGGTGAACGACCTTCGCGTAGCGGCTTTACCGTTCTGGATAGTTCTGCATCCGAGCCGGCAGCTCGTCCACGCCCGCGAATGGCTCCGCAAGGTCGTCCGCAGCGCCCCAGCCCTCGCAACGCGGGCGGCGGATATAATCGAATCGATTTGAACTCGGACCCGTCGGCGCGTCTGCGTACCGACGACCAGGGACCGCGTGTACGAAGGGACTACCATGACCGATAAAACTGACCGTTGCTATTGCAGCCGGCGGCACGGCAGGACACATCAACCCCGCGCTCGCCTTGGCCGAGAACTGCGTGACCGTGGCCACCACGTTGTGTTCGTGGGCCAGTCGCGCAGCTCGAGGGTCGTCTGGTCCCCGAGGCTGGGTTTGA
>ENA-OQKC01000135-OQKC01000135.1-human-gut-metagenome-genome-assembly--contig:-NODE-135-length-29423-cov-3.901932_pt1 | contig 29423 bp, 28 predicted proteins | sample MGYA00242774_ERZ504790 | MGnify/ENA primary metagenome ERZ504790 (study PRJEB26092, sample SAMD00036419) | human gut metagenome | host: Homo sapiens | study: EMG produced TPA metagenomics assembly of...
GTACCGCATCGACGGAGAGTATGAGGACGGCCGCCATCCGAAAGAAGTGGTCTTTACCTCCAGCCTCGCCGAGGATCTGCGCCGCCGTGATTTTACGATCAATGCGATGGCATACAACAACGAAGAGGGGCTTGTGGATCTGTTCGATGGAATCAGGGATTTACAGCGCAAAGTCATCCGCTGTGTCGGAAATCCGACCGAGCGGTTCAGTGAGGATGCACTGCGGATCCTGCGTGCCCTCCGCTTTTCCGCACAGCTCGGCTTCAAACTCGATCCGGCAACACTGGATGCCATCATAGCACTCGCGCCGACGCTTGAAAAAATCAGCGCTGAGCGGATCCGTGTGGAACTGAATAAACTGCTGATCTCGAAGCGGCCGGAGTACATGGAGGCCGTCTATGAGGCGGGTATTCAAAAAATTGTGCTGCCGGAGTTTGATGAACTGATGAAAACGCCGCAGAACAATCCGCACCACTGCTATAATGTCGGTGAGCACACGATTGCCGCTCTGCAGCACGTTCCGGCAGATCCGATTCTGCGCTGGACGATGCTGCTCCACGACATTGCAAAACCGGCGTGCCGCACAACGGATGAGGCTGGCATCGATCATTTTAAAGGCCACGCACCGGCGGGGGAGAAAATGGCGAAAGCGATTCTGCGCCGTCTGAAATTCGACAACGAAACCATCCGCCAGGTCGCAGCATTGATCCGCTGGCATGACTGCCGCATGGCTCCGGAGAAACCGGTGATCCGCCGTATTCTGAATAAACTCGGCCCGGAGCTGTTCGAAAAACTGATGATCGTGCAGGAAGCCGATACGATGGCCAAAAGCCTGTACCAGCGGGAGAAAACCCTAGAACGGATCGGGAAGGTAAGGGAGTGCGTCAGAGAAATTCTCGATAACGGCGACTGCTTTACGTTGAAAACGCTGGCCGTTTCCGGCAAAGATCTGATGGAACTCGGTGTCCCGAAAGGCCCGAAAATCGGCGAATGCCTGAACGCGGCGCTGGAAGAAGTGATGAAAGATCCGGCGAAGAATACAAAAGAATACCTGACAGAGTACGTAAAAACACTGCTGTAAAGCCAAAACGGCAAACAAGAGAGCCGGGGACAGAACAATCCGTCCCCGACTCTCTTTTGTTTTTTGCTGGTTTTATGCGTTCAGATCACGCAGCAGATCCGCATACCAGCAGAACACATGGGCAATGCGGTACAGTTCGCTCTCCTTGGAGACGGTGCGCCACAGCTCTTTATAGCTGTGCAGCCACCGTTCGAGATCTCCGGCGAGTGCAAAACAGTCTTCTTTCTCCGGCAGAGTGCCCTCGGAAAGAAGGGAAGCGCGCAGGAACGGCAGCAGGCGGTTCAGCACTTTCAGGCCGTCTGCGGCGAGCAGGTACGCATAGATCATCGGACGGTTCTCCGGGCGGACGGTGCCGGCTTTCTCGTACAGAACGGCGCAGAGCGCGTCGATTGAAGCATTTGCTGCATCCGCATCGCCTTCCGCGCAGGAGCGGAGCAGTTCGGCAGCCTCTTCTTTGTCCTGATGCAGTTCGAGTGCTTCCTGTACCATAACGGCAGTGCGCCACGGATACGCATCCTGATGGCAGAGAAGATCGAGCACGGAAACGAGTTTTCCGGAGGCATCACCAAATTCCAGCACGGAAATCTGGCGGTTGATTTCCTCCTCCGGCAGAATGTCTGCATTCCAGGAGAACGCCGCGCCGTAGATCATGCCGATGCGGGAGAAGTCCGGGTGATTGATGTGGCCGTAATCGCCCCAGTCAGTGTTCAGAAGTCCCATTGCATGGCGTTCATGGCCGTAGCGCGCCATTCTGGAAATGTTTTCATACGCCTCATGATACTTGTTGATGAGCTGGTTCCATCCCTGTACGCCCGGGCATACATACAGATGCTCGGCACCGGAATTGGCAAGGCGGGTCAGACGCTCCGATGAAACATTTGACGCATAATCCCAGTGGAGGCAGATCAGGTTCTTCGGCAGGAGATGATAAACTTCCGGCTCCTGGCTGATGACATCACTCCAGAACATCGGCGTGCGGCCGGATTCAGTGATATAGTTGGCAAGCTCTGTCACAAACTCGGTGTAGATGACGGTGGTTCCCTTTTCCTCGGCGAGTGCGCGGGAAGCCCCTTTTCCAAGGTCAAACGTTTCATCCGCGCAGAGATTGAAATACTTCGAGGAGAAGAGCTGCATATATTCGGAAAGAATGTGTTTGGCAAGGGAGAGGCTCTCCGGGTTTGTGATATCGAGCGTATGGTGCGCCTGGCGGTCATAGAAGGAGAACGGAGCCGAAGCAGAGCCTTCCAGTTCGCACAGATGTGCATACGATTTCGTGCAGAGCAGCTTGTACAGATGGCCGAAGCTTGCAAGCGACGGAACGAGATCAATGCCAAGTCCCTTGCAGTAGCGGTCCAGCTCGAGGATGTCCTCTGCAGTGAGCGGCGTATCGTCGCGCCACATCTCGGTCAGATCGTCGAAGAGATAGCTGTGCTCGATGTAGAGCTGAAGCTGATTGATTTTATAGAAGCTCAAGGTGTCGGCAAGCTGTTTCAGATAGGAAAGCGTCGGAACACGTCCGCGGGTCGCATCGTGGTAGAAGCCGCGGTTTTCCATGGCCGGTTTGTCGGAGATCAGGACGGTTGGAAGAACAGCACCTGCCTGGCGGATCATCTGACGGAGTGTCTGCACGCCGTAGAGAACGCCGCTTTCCAGAGATCCGCAGATCGTGATGTTTTCCGGTGTGACAGCGAGGGTATAAGCCTCACGGGATAATTCCGGAGAGGCAGTCAGATAGATCAGGTGTGATCCCACCGGCAGATGACGGCGGCAGATGGCAGGACGGAATCCCGTCTGTGTCTCAATCTCCTGCTGCAGAAGCTGTGCTGCAGAAAAAAGCTCAGCCGGGCTCTCGGAATCGAGAAAAATGCGGCTGTCATAGTGAATTGTAAAGGTGCCCTCTCCGTAGGAAAGGGAAGATGGCTGTGGTAAGAAAATCATAAAAACCCTCCTTAAAATAAAATGATTTTAGAGAACCCCATAACAGGTGTTTTTCACCCTGTCAAGTTTGGAATATTTTACCATGCGGTGAAATTAAAAACAATAAAATAAGAGAAAAAGAAAATACTTTTAACATTGCTTTTGAGATGAAAGAAAAAACAGAAACCAGTATGCATGGCACAGGGTGGATACGCATACATTGAATCGTGACCCCAAAAACGATCACAACAGGGAAAGGAGTCAGGCTCTTGTATGATTATGGATTGAGTGTGCTGTCCCATTACGGTCTTACGGCTTCCGGCACAATGCGGGTGCGGGGCGCTTTATTGTGCCACACCGAACAGGGGGATAAGCTGATCAGCGAGTTCGGAACGGCGGCGGAAAAACTGGAGCAGCGGTATCTTCTACAGTGCCGCATCACGGAGTCGGGGCTCCTGCGGTGCGATCAGATTCTGCGGAACGAAGAGGGAGCGCTTGCAACGCGCGGGGACGACGGAGGAACGTACATTGTGCGGAACTGGTACCCGGGCCGGGAATGTGAGACGGGAAACAGTGAGGATCTTATCCGCGCATCGGACGCGCTGGCGCGGCTACATACGGCAGCTCATCTGCCGGTGAAAATGGAATACCGGAGGGAATCCCTCGTGGAGGAGTGCATCCGCCACAATGTGGAAATTCGAAAGATCCGAAAGTATTTGCAGACAAAAAAGAAGAAAAATGAGTTCGAAAAACTGCTGCTGGCAAGCGCCGGTCCGTATCTGGAACAGGGAGAGCGGGCGGCCGCGGAAATGAAAGCTTCTTCCTATGAAAAACTGCGGCAGCGGGCGGACGAAGAAGGCGCCGTCTGCCACGGGGAATTCAGCCAGCACAATATTCTGCTGGAAAACGGCAGAGGCGAAACGGCGGTCAATTTCGACAAGTGGAACTTCGATCTCCAGGTGGCAGATCTTGGCTATTTTATGCGGAAAATTCTGGAAAAACACGGCTGGAGCGAGCGCGCGGCAGAACGGATCTTAAACGCCTACAGCGCCAGACGGCCGCTCGATGAGGGGGAAATCGAGACACTCCGCCTCTATCTTTCCTATCCGTGGAAATACTGGAAACTGGCAAACCGCTACTACGGAAGCAGAAAATCGTGGATATCCGGGCGGAATACGGAGAAACTAAAAACACTCAATGCGCAGCAGGCAGACTGGCTGCGGTTTGTTAAGGGATCCTTCTTTTAACCGTGCGGTGGAAAAGAGTCTGTTTTTGGCAGAAATCGCCATAAAACCGCTGGTATGGGGGACTTTTTTCTTGACAAGAGAGACGCATTAGTATATAAATATATACAGCTACGCGAAAAAGCCGGTCAACGTAACAGACTGATCATCCGGAAGAAAAACAGCCGGCAGGGCAGGTCGTGTGTATCAGCGGGCCCGCGTATCATGTAAAAAACAAATGTAAGATACAGGAGGAGTAAAACTCATGAACAAAACAGAATTAGTTGCAGCTATGGCTGAGCAGACAAATTTATCCAAAAAAGATGCAGAGGCTGCTTTAAAAGCATTTATCGATGTAGTATCTGAAGAATTAAAGAAAGGTGAGAAAGTTCAGCTGGTAGGCTTTGGTACCTTCGAAGTATCCGAAAGAGCAGCAAGAGAAGGAAGAAATCCGCAGACTGGCGAGACCATGGAAATCAAAGCTTCCAAAACTCCGAAATTCAAAGCAGGAAAAGCTTTAAAGGACATGATGAACTAAGTAAAAATCTATGCGCTTAGATAAATTTTTAAAAGTATCAAGACTGATCAAGCGGCGTACCGTAGCCAATGAAGCCTGTGATGCAGGCCGTGTCCTCGTCAATGACAGACCGGCAAAAGCATCCGCACAGGTCAAGGCAGGAGATGTACTGGAAATTCAGTTCGGAAGTAAATCCGTCAGGGTAGAAGTGCTGAATGTGCAGGAAACCGTGAAAAAAGAAGAAGCACAGGAGCTTTACCGCTACTTATAAGAAGTGCGGCAGGATTCATGTGCAGCGAATAAAAAGAGAAAACCTTCATATAATGGGTGTATAGACCATTGTATGGAGGTTTTTTGCATGGGGGAGATGAACGAACAGGTGCACCGCCTTTTGCTGGAACAGCGGAAAACACTTTCTCTTGGCGGCGTGCAGGATGTGAAAAGCTTTGATGAGAACGAAGTTCTGCTCGTGACCGTCTGCGGTGTTCTTACCATCCGAGGAAAAGAGCTGCATGTGGGCCGCCTGGAGCTGGAAAAGGGAGAGGCGGATATCGAAGGCAGCATCGACAGCCTGGTCTATACGGAACATGGGCCGCTGCAGAAGAAGGGGTCTGCGCTTGCGCGGCTGTTCCGGTAAAAATGAGTGCGTATGTCACCCGGGAGCTGATTCTGCTCGCCTGTTCCATCTGGCAGGGGGCAGTCCTGGGGTTCTGGTACGATCTGATCAAGACAGCGCGGAAACTGATCCGCCACAGCCATGCGGCGGTATCTGCAGAGGACCTCTGCTACTGGATTGCGGCAGCGCTGTATCTGTTTGTACGGATTTACGGAGAGAACAGCGGCATTCTCCGTGGGTATCTGTTTGGCGGCATTCTTGGGGGCGCTGCATTGTACCACGCATCGTTTGGACGCTTTCTTCCGGAACTTCTGGCAAAGGGAATCAAAAAAGCAGGGCGAATCCTCGCTTTTCCAGGAAAATGGCTGGTAAAAAGTATGAAAAAACGGAGAAAAAGGTTGAAATTTCATGGGAAGAACGGTAAGATGTAACTACACATGTAAGAACAAAAGAAACAAGTCTGCGGACGAAAAACAACAGATAGTTTGGCTGCAGATGGTTGGAAAATAGAAAGCAAGGGTAAAGAAAAGAATGAAAGAAAGGGAAGAAAAGAATTCTGGCCGAAAGAAAAAAGTCAGAAAGAAGAGCCGTACAACAGAGTTCTCAATTACCATAGTCCTGTGCTGCCTGGTTGCAGTCCTTACCGTAAAGGGAATCAGCCTTCAGCAGAAGGTCAATGCAAATGCATCCCGTCTTTCCAGTCTGGACAGCCAGATTGAAGAGGAGAAGCAGCGCACCGATGATATTACCGCCTTGAAAGAATACATGCAGACCGATGAGTACATAGAAAAAACGGCAAGAGAAAAACTTGGCATGGTAAAGGATAATGAGATTTTATTTAAAGAATCCCAGTCGAAATAAACAAAACAGATAAAGAAAGGGCATGATTTTGCAGTCCCCTTTGAAGTCCAGAACAAAGAGAGGAGGAGCGGAACATGCCGGAGTGGATCATTGCCATGTTCCTGATCGGCGCATTGCTGTCAGCAGGGGACATGGCTAAAATTTTTTTGGAAGCCAGAAGAAGCCGCCGGGAAGCGGCCGTCTATGACAATCATCCGCAGAAACTGCAGATGGAGCACTACGCCGATTCGTTCCGCATTCTGGCAGAGAGCTTTTACCAGATGCCGTCAAAAAGTGTGATGCCGGAGACGGGCCGGGTGGACAAGATTCTGGAAAAAGAACAGCAGGAAGTCTGTAGCCGCTGTGCGAAGGCGTCGTGGTGCTGGGAGCAGTACGGAAACCTGACGCGCGAGCGGTGCCAGGAACTTCTTCAGACAATCGCCGACGGGGATGAGGACGAGATCAGCCGTGCAAAAGGCGAATGGAACGCCTCCTGCCTGAACGGCTCCCGCTTTCTGGAACTGTTCTGGAACCGCTACCAGCAGGAACGCCAGGCGGCGCTCTGGTCGGGGCGTGTGGCGGAGAGCCGCCGCGTGGTGGCAGAACAGTTAAGTGAAGTCGCCTGGATTATGGACCGCGCCGCGTGTGATCTGTACAGCCTCAACAGTCTGCCGGACGAGCTCTCAGAAAAAATCTGCCGCCAGATGAAGAAAAACGGGGCTTTCGTCCAGAAAATCTGGCTCCAGGAGCGGCCGAAAGAGCATTTACAGATCTATATGACGGTCAAAGCGGGCCGTCACTGCCGGATCACGCTTCGCCAGACGGCGGAACTGATCGGTTCCCTGTGCGGAATCCCGATGGTTGCGGTACGCGACGGGGCACAGGTCTTAAGCGGAGAATACCAGACGGTGCTGTTTCAGGAGGATGTGAAATTCCAGGTTCTCTACGGTGTGGGACGCATCACCAAGGAGCAGGAGAGTATCTCTGGGGACAATTACAGTGTGCTCTGCGAAAACGGCCAGTTTGTCCTCTGCCTGTCGGACGGCATGGGTTCCGGGATCGAGGCAAACAGGGAGAGCGAGACGGTGGTGGAGCTGTTTGAACAGTTCCTGCGCGCCGGATTCCCGCGGATCATGGCGGCACGGATGATCAATTCGATGCTTCTGCTGCAGCCAAAGGAAGGGATGTTTTCCACGTTTGATGTTGCTTCGATTAATCTCTACACAGGCGTCTGCAGCTTTTTGAAGGGAGGTGCATCGCCGACGTTCCTTAGGCGGGATACGTGGGTGGAGATTGTGGAGTCGACCAGTCTTGCCGCAGGTCTCGTTTCCCAGACGGATTTTGATACCACAACGAAAAAGCTGTACGACGGTGATTACCTTGTGATGATGACGGACGGAGTGCTGGACGCGCTGCCCGGGGACAGGACGGAGCAGATGAAGCAGCTTCTTCTCGAAGTGAAAAACAGCGAGCCGCGGGAATTTGCCCGGGAGCTTTTGGAACGCGTGCTGCGCCTCGGCGGCTGCCGCGCACGGGATGATATGACGGTTCTGGTCGCCAGAATCTGGAAAAAATAGGAGTAAAAACGAAGGATGCGAGAGAAAGTAAGAGCCTTTATGGAACAGTATCATATGGTAACGGCAGGCGAACGCGTGCTGCTCGGCCTCTCCGGCGGCGCGGATTCCGTCTGCCTGTTTCATCTGCTGCGGGAACTGCAGGAGCCGCTTGGCTTTTCGCTGCTGGCTGTCCACGTCAACCATAACCTGCGCGGCGCGGAAGCCGGGCGGGATGCGGCATTTGCAGAAAATCTGTGCCGGGAATATGATGTTCCGTTCTATCTCTATTCCTGTCCCGTGGAGAAGATCGCAAAAGAAAAGCATCTCTCGACGGAGGAGGCGGGACGCGCGGCGCGGCAGGAAGTTTTTGCAGCGTGCGCAAAGGAGCAGAGGGCAGTGAAAATTGCGCTCGCCCATCACCAGGATGACGTTGCGGAGACGATGCTGCATCACCTGGCACGGGGAACGTCGCTGGCCGGACTTGCCTCCTTACGCCCCGTGCGGGGAATGTGATCCGTCCGCTTCTCTGCGTCGGACGAAAAGAGATCCGGCAGGAACTGGAAAGCCGGAAGTGTTCCTGGTGTGAGGACAGCACGAATGCAGAGGATGCTTACACGAGGAACGGAATCCGCCACCATGTGCTGCCGTATCTGACCGAAGAGGTCAATCCGCGTGCCGCCGCGCATATGGCACAGACATCGCTGGACCTGCTGGAAACGGAGGAATATCTGGAGCAGCAGACGGATCAGCTGATGGAGCGGTATGCATCCGCAGAGAAAAATGCGGTTGTGCTGCGTGATGCGGTGAGCAGCGAAGCGCCTCTTCTGCAGCGCTACGTGATCCGGCGCGTTCTGGAACAGCTGGCGGGAAAACGGAAGGATCTTACCAGGGAGCATCTGGAATCTGTGCGGGAACTTTTTGAAAAGCAGGTCGGAAAAAGTGTCTGCCTGCCGTATGGAATCACCGCCGTGCGCGGATACGAGACGCTCCGCCTGGAAAAGCAGGGAGTGCATTTAAAAGAAGAACGGAAAAGGAAAAGCGGCGAAGAAGTTCCAATTCCGGTTCCGGCCGGGTGTGAAGAGGAAAAAAGTCTCGCATTTGCAGAAAATCCAGTCACGATTGTGAAAAAAACATCGGTTTTTCCCGAAAGAATTGAAGAAAAAAAGTATACGAAATGCTTTGACTGTGATAAAATAAAAGACGGTCTTGTCCTCCGCACGAGAAGAAGCGGAGATTATCTGAGAGTAACCGCAAAAGGCGGGAAAAAGAAACTAAAAGATTATATGATTGATGCCAAGATACCGAAAGAGGAGCGGGATTCCATTCTGCTGCTCGCCGACGGACCGGAGATCTGGTGGGTCGTGGGGTATCGCAGAGGAGAGAGCGGCCGTGTCGGGGAAGACACGAAAGCAGTTCTGCAGATACAGATTGGCGTTGGTAAGGAGGAAAACAGATGAAAGAGACAATCAGAGTATTATTAAGCGAAGAAGAAGTAGACAGACGAATTAAAGAAGTAGCAGACCAGATCAACCGCGATTACGCAGGAAAAGAAGTGCACCTGATCTGCGTTTTAAAAGGCGGCGTATTCTTTATGTGCGAGCTGGCAAAACGCATCACAGTGCCGGTAAGCCTTGACTTTATGTCCGTATCAAGTTACGGCGATGACACCAAGTCCAGCGGAGTTGTCCGTATTGTAAAAGACCTGGATCAGCCGCTGGAAGGAAAAGACGTTCTGATCGTGGAGGATATCATCGATTCCGGAAGAACGCTTTACTATCTGATCGACATCCTGAAAAAGAGAAATCCGAAATCCGTACACCTGTGTACTCTGCTCGACAAGCCGGAGCGCAGAGTGCGCGATGTCAAAGTAGATTATACCTGCTTTAATATCCCGGACGAGTTCGTCGTAGGCTACGGTCTGGATTACGCACAGAAATATCGGAATCTTCCATACATCGGAGTAGTGGAGTTTCACGAAGACGAGGAGTAAAAAGAAAATATGAACAGACAGCGCAGTGGATTTGGACTCTACGCGGCGTTTATGGTGATTATCGTGCTTGCCATGTTCTATATCACCGGAAAAATCAGCGCAGGCAGCAGCCCAAGTCAGCAGAAATTTGAAACCGCCGTAAAAGACGGCAAAGTGACATCCGCGCAGATTGTCCAGAACAAAGAAGTGCCGACCGGCTCCGTCGTGGTACAGGAGCAGGGCGGTGACAGTTATACGGTCAACGTGACCGACGTAAACGCAGCTATCAGCCTTCTGGAGGATGCTGATGTAACGTACACCGTGCAGAATGTCCAGAGAGACAGCATTTTCATGACATCCGTCCTGCCGGCCCTGCTGCTCGGTATGATCCTTCTTTTCGGCATGTCGATGATGAACCGCTCCATGGGCGGCGGTGGAGGCGGCGGAAACAAAATGATGAATTTTGGAAAAAGCAACGCCCATATGTCCACCGACAAAGACAAAAAAGTCCTGTTCCGCGATGTTGCGGGCTTAAAAGAGGAAAAAGAAGACCTTGTTGAGGTGGTCGATTTCCTGAAAGCACCGGAGAAATATACACAGGTCGGTGCGAGAATCCCGAAAGGAGTTCTTCTTGTGGGCCCTCCTGGAACCGGTAAAACCCTTCTGGCGAAAGCTGTTGCAGGAGAGGCAGGCGTGCCGTTCTTCAGCATTTCCGGATCGGATTTCGTGGAAATGTTCGTCGGCGTCGGCGCTTCCCGTGTCCGCGACCTGTTTGAGGAAGGAAAAAAACATGCGCCGTGCATCATCTTCATCGATGAGATCGACGCCGTGGCAAGACGAAGAGGCACCGGCATGGGCGGCGGCCACGATGAGAGAGAGCAGACCTTAAACCAGCTTCTCGTTGAGATGGATGGTTTCGGCGTCAATGAGGGCATCATCGTGATGGCAGCGACGAACCGTGTCGATATCCTGGATCCGGCGATTCTCCGTCCGGGCCGTTTTGACCGCCGCGTGGTTGTAGGACCGCCGGATGTCATGGGCCGTGAGGAAATCCTGAAAGTCCATGCAAAGAACAAACCGCTGGCCGAGGATGTGGATCTGAAACAGATCGCGCAGACGACCGCAGGCTTCACCGGCGCAGAGCTGGAGAACCTGCTGAACGAGGCAGCGATTATGGCGGCAAAGGACCGCAGAAGATTTGTGCGCCAGTCCGATATCAAGTCTGCTTTCATCAAAGTGGGCATCGGTGCGGAGAAGCGCAGTAAAGTCATTTCGGATAAAGAAAAACGGATCACCGCATACCATGAGACAGGCCATGCGATCCTGTTCCATATGCTGCCGGATATGGAGGCGGTCTATACGATCTCCATTATCCCGACAGGTCCTGGCGCAGCGGGCTACACGATGCCGCAGCCGGAGAACGATGATATGTTCCAGACGAGAGGCAAAATGATGCAGTACATCACCGTATGCCTCGGCGGCCCGTGTGGCAGAGGAGCTGATCTTCGACGATATCACAACGGGCGCATCCCAGGATATCAAACAGGCGACGGCTACCGCGCGTTCCATGATTACGAAGTACGGTATGTCTGAGAACCTTGGTCTTGTCGCTTACGATTCCGACTCGGATGAGGTCTTCATCGGCCGCGACTGGGGCCATACGAAGAGCTACAGCGAGAATGTAGCCGCAGCCATCGACGAGGAAGTCCGCCAGATGATCGAGAAATGCCACGATCAGGCGAAACAGATTATTCTGGAGCATTCCTATGTGCTGCATGAGTGTGCAAAGCAGCTGATGGAAAAAGAGAAGCTGAGCCGTGCTGAATTCGAAGCCATTTTTGAGCAGGAAGCACAGATGACAGGAACAGCACCGGAAGTTTCTGGAGAAATCTGATATCTTTTTATTTGCAATAGAAAACCTGCAGAGAACAAAAAAAGTTTTTTGCAGGTTTTTTTCTGCGATTTTACGGGCGTTTGTGCAAATTAAAACAGAAAATCCGAAACGCCGGAAAAATTCATCGTTATTTTGAATAAGAATCAAATGAAAAAAAATCGCGATTTGTGCAGACTTTTCGAGGGACGTATGGTACTATAATAACTGTAAAAACCCCCCAATACATTATATAGTTTTTGCTACACCCCATAAGAGAAATACCTTCTCCAAAAGAGCCAGCGTACCCCGCTGGCTCTTTTACTGTATAAAAATCCAATAAACACAATCGTTACATGTGTTCAGAAAAAGGTTGTATTACATGGCGGTGTGGGGTAAAATATAAGGAATGAATGATTGAGAAAGACAGAGGCGTTAGTTCATGGATAAAACAAGAATGCAGCAGTATATGTCACAGATGCGGGCGATGTTCAACAAGCATGCGCTCTACAGCGATGAATCCCCGCAGTATCAGATTCCGTTTGAGCCGAACCCGGGCGACACGGTGAAGATCCGGTTCCGTACCCTGAAAAATAATGTAGATGCGGTTTATTTCATCAGCGGTTCCACCCGTGCACAGATGCAGGTCGGTTTGGTCCGGAACGGTTTTGATTATTACGAGATCGAGATTCCGGTCGGAAATGAGCCGATCCGCTATTTTTTTGAGATTCAGGCAGGCCGCGTGGTCTGTTATTACAACAAGCTCGGTGTCACAAGAGAGCTGCAGGAGATGTACTCTTTCGGCATTATCCCGGGCTTCCATACGCCGGACTGGGCGAAGGGCGCTGTCATGTATCAGATTTTTGTGGACCGCTTCTGCAACGGAGATCCGTCCAACGATGTGCTGACGGGAGAGTACAGCTATATCGGTGAGCAGGTCAACAAGGTGGATGACTGGAACCGCTTCCCGGAGCAGATGGATGTCCGCAATTTCTACGGCGGCGATCTGCAGGGCGTCATTGACAAGATGGATTATCTGCAGGATCTCGGTGTGCAGGTCATTTATCTGAATCCGGTGTTTGTTTCGCCGTCGAACCATAAGTATGATATTCAGGATTATGACTATATTGATCCGCATTTCGGAAAGATTGTCTCCGACGAGGGCGATCTGCTCTGGCCGGGCGACAAGGACAATACGCGGGCAACGCGGTATATTGACCGTGTGACGAACAGGGCGAACCTGGAGGCGAGCAATGAACTGTTTATCCACCTGGTGGAGGAGGCGCACAAGCGCGGCATGAAGGTGATTCTGGACGGCGTTTTCAACCACTGTGGTTCGTTTAACAAGTGGCTGGACCGCGAGCGGATTTACGAGGCCGGAAAGGGTTATGAGCCGGGCGCGTATGTGGCACAGGACAGTCCGTATCACACGTTTTTTAAGTTTTATAACGAGCATAACTGGCCGTACAATGAGTTTTATGACGGCTGGTGGGGCCATGATACGCTGCCGAAGCTGAACTACGAGGGTTCGGAGAAGCTGATGGAGGATATTATGCGCATCGGCGCGAAGTGGGTTTCTCCGCCGTTTAATGCGGACGGCTGGCGGCTGGATGTGGCCGCTGACTTAGGACACAGCCCGGAGTTTAACCACAAGTTCTGGAAGGAGTTCCGGCGCGTTGTGAAGGAGGCGAATCCGGAGGCGATTATTCTGGCGGAGCACTACGGCGATGCGATGAGCTGGCTGCAGGGCGACGAGTGGGATACGGTGATGAACTATGATGCGTTTATGGAGCCGGTTTCCTGGTTTCTCACGGGTATGGAGAAGCACAGTGATGAGTTTAACCAGGGGCTTCTCGGAAACAGTGAGAGTTTTATCGGGGCGATGACGTATCATATGCCGGCGTTTTATGCGCCTTCGCTGTATACGGCGATGAATGAGCTGGATAATCATGATCATTCGCGGTTCCTCACGAGAACGAATCATCGTGTGGGACGTGTGGCGAATGTGGGGCCGTATGCGGCTGCGGAGAATACGAATAAGGCGGTGCTGCGCGAGGCGGTTGTGATTCAGATGACGTGGCCGGGGGCGCCGACGCTGTATTATGGGGATGAGGCCGGCCAGGTTGGGTTTACGGATCCGGATAACCGGAGGACGTATCCCTGGGGACAGGAGGATCAGGAGCTGATCCGATTCTATAAAGAAATGATTGCGGTGCATCGGAGATTTCCGGTGCTGGCGATGGGATCGCTGAAATTTTTGTACCATGATTATAATGTGCTTTCTTATGGTCGGTTTAATCAGGAGGAGCAGGTGATTGTGGTGATTAATAACCGGAATGAGAGGGTGCATGTGGAGATTCCGGTGTGGCTTACCGGGATTAACCGGAGTTCGGTGGCGAAGCTGACGCAGGTGTTTGCGACGGATGCGGTGGGATTTTCTTCGGAGGAGAAAGAAATCGAGGCACCGGCGGGCATACTGGAGATGGATTTGCTGCCGTTATCGGGAGTGGTACTGCATAGATGCGAGGAGTGACGGACGCCTCGCCGCCGCATCACGCAAGACTGAACGGGCGGCGGCGAGGCTGGTAGTGGGGGCGGGAGGTTGAAAAATAGAAATGGAAAAAGAGCTCCGATTCGTATGAATCAGAGCTCTTAATCGTGCCGCAAACCGGGATCGAACCGGTACGGGTATCACTACCCACGGGATTTTAAGTCCCGGGCGTCTGCCAGTTCCGCCACTGCGGCATATGGACGGAGATGGATTCGAACCATCGAAGCAATTTGCAGCAGATTTACAGTCTGTCCCCTTTGGCCACTCGGGAATCCGTCCATGTATTTTATTTTGTGTCAGAATGACTTCCGACATTGAATGATTATACTGGATGTGGAGGGAAAATGCAAGGGTTTTTTTGAAAAAAATAGAAAAAAGTTGAAAGGGGGGAGCAGGTCGGGTATAATATCAAATATATGGGCTTCTATATTGAGTAAAAATGGAGGATATAGGGTAAGTATGATTAAGATTAAGGATTATGTCCGGGTGGGGTCGCTGGAGGAGGCGTATGAGCTGAATCAGAAGAGAAGCGCCTGTATCCTGGGCGGGATGCTCTGGACGAAGATGGGGCAGAGGCAGGTGCAGACGGCGATTGATTTGTCCGGGCTGGGACTGGATCAGATTGAAGAGTCCGAGGAGGAGTTTTCGATCGGATGTATGGTGACGCTGCGGCAGATGGAGGAGCATGAGGGGCTGAATGCTTATACCGACGGTGCGGCACGGGAGAGTGTGCGGAGTATTGTCGGGGTGCAGTTCCGGAATCTGGCTACGGTGGGAGGCAGTATTTTCGGCAGATTTGGATTTTCGGATGTGCTGACGCTGTTTCTGGCGCTGGATACGGAGGTGGAGCTGGTTCATGCGGGACGGATGCCGCTGGCGGAGTTTGCCTGTTCAAAGAGAGACAGGGATGTGCTGGTAAGGCTGATTGTGAAGAAGCATGAGGGTGTTACGGTTTATCAGAGTCATCGAAATTCCAGAACGGATTTCCCGGTGCTGACGTGTGCGGTACGGGTGGAAGACGGAAAAGGATGTGCGGTGCTTGGGGCAAGACCGGCGAAGGCGGCACGTGTAGAGCTTCCGGCGGAGCTGGCGGAAAAACTGGCGGCTGGAAAGGCATCTGCGGAGGAGCTGAAGGCGGCGGCTTCGGAGATTTCTGATCAGTTTACGTATGGCAGTAATATGCGCGGAAGTGCAGAGTATCGTCATCATCTGGGACGGGTGCTGCTGCGCAGATGTATGGAAGAAATTCAGAAGAAGGAGGAGCAGTGATGAAGATTTCGATGATCTTAAATGGAAAGAAGACGGAAGCGGAAATTGATGCAGACATGCTCCTGATCGATTTTGTGAGAAGCCAGGGATGCTGCAGTGTGAAGCGCGGCTGTGAGACGTCGAACTGCGGGCTGTGTACGGTTTTTCTGGAGGGAAAACCGGTGCTGTCGTGTTCGGTGCTTGCGGCGCGGGCGAATGGATGTAAGGTGGATACGCTGGAAGGCCTGCAGGAGGAAGCAGAAGAATTTGGTTCCTTTATTGCCGGGCAGGGCGCCGAGCAGTGCGGGTTCTGCAATCCGGGGATGATTATGAATGCGATTGCGCTGTTCCGGGAAAATCCGGATCCGAGTGAGGAAGAAATTAAAGAATATCTGGCGGGAAATCTCTGCCGCTGTTCCGGATATGAAGGACAGCTTCGGGGAATTTTGAATTTCCTTGCCTGGAAAAAGCAGCAGGGAGGTGCGTCATGAGCAGAGAAAATCATATCTATGAACCGGACTGGTCGGGAAGAACCGATCAGCTCTGCAGTGTGAATAAGCCGGTGATCAAAAAGGATGCCCTCGCGCTGGTAACCGGAAAGCCGGTTTATGTAGATGATCTGGCGCCGAAGGATTGTCTGATTGTCAAGGTACTGCGGAGTCCGCATGCCAATGCAATCGTAAAATCCGTGAAAAAGACGGCAGCAGAGCGTGTTCCGGGCATTGAGGCGATTTATACCTGGGAGGATGTGCCGAAACAGCGTTTTACAATGGCAGGACAGACCTACCCGGAACCAAGCCCGTATGACCGTCTGATCCTCGACCAGCATGTGCGCTACGTGGGAGATCCGGTGGCGATTATTGCCGGAAAAGATGAAAAATGCGTGGACCGTGCGCGGAAGCTCCTGAAAGTAGAGTACGAAGTGCTTCCGGCCATTCTGGATTTTCATCAGTCCAAGGATAATGAACTGCTGGTGCATCCGGAGGAAAGCTGGAAATCGCTCTGTCCGGTCGGTGCGGACAATCAGAGAAATCTCTGTGCAAGTGCGGAAGATCACAACGGAGATGTGGAAGCCGTGCTCGCAGAGTGCGATGAGGTCGTAGAGCATACGTATCATGTACGCGCAGCCCAGCAGGCGATGATGGAGACGTTCCGGACATACTGCTTTATGGATACCTACGGACGGCTGAATGTGCTGAGCTCGACCCAGATCGTTTACCATGCGCGCCGCATTCTGTCCAATGCACTCGGCATTCCGAAATCGAAGATCCGTGTTTCCAAGCCGAGAATCGGCGGCGGATTCGGAGCGAAGCAGACGGTGGTTGCCGAAATTTTCCCGGCGTTTGTAACCTGGAAAACCGGAAAACCGTCGAAAATGATCTTTACGAGAGAAGAGTCCCAGACAGCATCCACACCGCGCCATGAGATGGAAGTAACGATCCGTCTCGGTGCGATGAAGGACGGAAGAATCCGTGCGATCGATCTGTATACACTTTCCAACACGGGTGCATACGGCGAGCATGGACCGACAACGGTCGGCCTTTCCGGCCACAAATCGATTCCGATGTATGGATCTCTTGAGGCTTACCGGGTTTGCGTATGATGTTGTGTATTCCAACGTAATGTCAGCCGGTGCTTACCGCGGATACGGTGCGACGCAGGGTATCTTTGCCGTAGAATCTGCTGTCAGTGAGATGGCAGCGCGTCTTGGCATCGATCCGATCCGGATCCGGGAGCAGAACATGGTCCGTGAGGGACAGTTCATGCCGGCTTACTATGGCGAAACGGCAAACAGCTGTGCGCTTGACCAGTGCGTGGAGCGTGCGAAAGAGATGATCGGCTGGGATGAGAAATATCCGTGCCGTGATATGGGAAATGGAAAGGTGCGCAGCGTCGGCATTGCAATGGCGATGCAGGGCTCCTGTATTTCCAATCTCGATGTCGGATCGGCAACGATCAAAGTCAACGACGACGGCGGCTATACGATGCTGATCGCAGCGGCCGATATGGGAACCGGCTGCGATACGATTCTGTCCCAGATGGCGGCAGAGTGTCTGGAGTGTGATGTGGATGACATTACCGTTGTCGGCGCAGATACCGATACGTCCCCGTATGACTCCGGTTCCTATGCATCGAGTACGACGTATATTACCGGAAAAGCGGTGGAAAAAGCCTGCATGACGCTTCGGAAACGAATCTGTGCCCTGGCGGCAGAGCGGATGAACGTGCCGGAAGATGAGACAGAATTTACCGGTACCGGCGTCGTGCATGAAAAGAGCGGAAGCAGCATGACGATGGAAGAAATCGCAACAGCGGCCATGTGCAATAACGGCATCGCGCTGGAAGCGACGGAAAGCAACTGCTCTCCGGTATCGCCGCCGCCTTATATGGCTGGTGCGGTCGAGATCGAGCTGGATAAAGAGACCGGCGAGGTCAGGATTCTCGATTATGCCGCCGTTGTCGACTGCGGAACCGTCATCAACCCGAACCTTGCGCGCGTACAGGTCGAGGGCGGTCTGGTGCAGGGCATCGGCATGACGCTGTTTGAAAATATCCAGTACACGGACAAGGGTCAGATGATCAATAATTCGTTTATGCAGTATAAAGTGCCGACCCGCCTCGATATGGGCAAGCTGCGCGTCGAGTTTCGGAGCAGCTACGAGCCGACCGGTCCGTTCGGTGCAAAATCGATCGGCGAGATCGTCATCAACACACCGGCTCCGGCGCTGGCACATGCAATCTACAATGCGACGGGTCTGTGGTTCCGCGAACTGCCGATCACGAGCGAGCAGATTGCAATGGGAATTGCGGAAAAAGAATGCGAGTAACGATACTTTATCTGGCAGCCGGGAACAGCAGACGGTTCGGGGAAAATAAGCTGCTCTATCCGCTGGATGGAAAGGCGGTGTACCGCCATCTGCTGGACCGGCTGGCCCAAATTGCCGGAAGGCATGAGAACTGGGAACTGCTGGTTGTGACGCAGTATGAAAGGATTCTGGAGGAGCTTGCGCCGCTGGTAAAAGCCGGGCGTCTGCAGACGATGTTTTCGCCGGACAGCGAAAAAGGAATTTCCTATACAATCCGCGCGGGAATCGAGGCGGCGGAGAAGCAAAATGCCGATGCCTGTGCGTGTTTTGCGGCGGATCAGCCGTACCTGAAGGAAGAGACGGCGGAGCGCTTTCTGGAATCCATGGAGATGCAGAAGGCTCCACTTGGCTGCGTTTTCTGCGGCGGCGAGAGCGGCAATCCGGCGTGGTTCTCAAAACCTTATTTTTCAGAACTAAAAGAACTTTCCGGTGACCGCGGCGGGAAAAAGGTGCTGAAACGGCACTGGGAATCGGTAATTCCGTTCCGGGTCGAAGCCGCGTGGGAATTAAAGGATCTGGACCGGAAAGAGGATCTCTGCTGCAGAGACACCGGCGGCTGCCATGAATAAAATTTGAGACAGTGCGAAATTTGATGGATTTGGACTTGCATTTCCAGTGAGAAGTAAGTACAATGGGTATAATAAAAATTCGGGAGGCTTCAAAAAAATGCAGTTATTGGAAGACAGAATCCGCAAAGACGGAAAAGTACGCGAGGGAAATGTCCTGAAGGTGGACAGCTTTTTAAATCATCAGATGGACGTCAATCTGTTCCGGGAAATCGGAAAAGAGTTTCAGCGTCGTTTTGCGGGAGAGGAGATCACGAAAATCCTGACCATCGAGGCATCTGGAATCGGAATTGCCTGTGTTGTGGCTGAAATTTTTAATGTTCCGGTTGTGTTTGCAAAGAAACACAGACCAAAAATATCGCCGGCGATGTTTATACCACAAAAGTAGAATCTTTCACCCATGGAAGAGTTTATGATATCATTGTTTCCAAAGAATTTCTGGGAAAAGGAGACAAAGTTCTCCTGATCGATGATTTCCTGGCAAATGGAAAAGCGCTGGAAGGACTGGCAACCCTGGTACAGGATTCCGGTGCAGAGCTCGTAGGAGCAGGCGTTGTCATCGAAAAAGGGTTCCAGATCGGAGGAAAACTGCTGCGTGACCGCGGCATTCATCTGGAATCTCTTGCCATCGTCGATGGTATGGATGATAAAACCGGGGAAATTACTTTCCGGAAACAGTAAGGAGGCGTCAAAATGGCAAATCTGATTGCAAGAATTGCCGTTCTTCTGGTTCTGGCGGCCGCAGGAATGGTGCTGGCCGACAGAAAAGAAAAAATTGATCTCAGTGTGTCACTGCTGCTGTTTCTGGCGGCAGTCAATGTGACCTCTTTTTTCAGCCTGAAAGATAACAGGATTGTAGTTGTTATGATTCTGACGGTATATTTTCTGTTGTATGCAGGCGCAAAAGAGCTGCTGCGGAGACGGGCAGAGAAAAAAAGAAAATGAATGCAAACCGAACATCCGGGCAGGATCGCGCTGCAGAGCGATATTGCAGAAGAACTCCATATGGAAGGGGATGCCGCAAGAATCCACCAGCTCGTCTCCCTTCTTGTGGATAACGCCGTCAAATACACACCGGAGGGTGGAAAAATCCACATTTTCTGGCGAAAAAACGGCAAAAAAGCAGAATTTTCGGTGCAGAATACCTGCGATACCCTGCCGGAAGGTGATCTCAACCGCCTCTTTGACCGCTTCTACCGTGCGGATGCGTCACGGGCCAGGGAAAGCGGCGGCTATGGAATCGGCCTTTCCGTGGCAGCTGCAATTGTAAAGGCACATAAGGGAAAAATCACCGCAGAGCGGACACGAGATGGCATCTGTTTTAAAGCAGTCTTTCCGGCAAAAGGATGAAAGAAACACAATTCCGGAAAAATGGAAAAAATGACAGCAGAGCAGGAGAGGAAGACACACAAAAAGCAGAAATCGAAAGCTTTCAAGAGAGAAAAACAAACAAAGAAACAAAGAAACAAAGAGGAATATATGATGTTTGATTGTGGTTTACAGAATATTTTCCGGCTGAAAACGGACAGTCCCGTTCCATCAACTGGGAAAACCGGAACGGAGAAAAAGGAAAAGGCGGCATGGCATCCAGCGATCTTGGTCCGTCCAGAAAAGGTTCCCCGTGCATCCCGAAAATAGAAGCAGGAGAGACCGTAACACTTGGTGAGATCCAGGGAGAAGGCATCATTCAGCACATCTGGATCACCGTCACAGACCGTACCAGTGAACGCAACCGTTATGTTCTGCGGGATCTTGTTCTGCGCATGTACTGGGACGATGAAGAATTCCCATCCGTTGAATGCCCGCTTGGCGATTCTTCTGCTGCGGTTTCGGTGTTTCCTATCAGGTAAATTCCGTCCCGATTGCTGTCAATCCGACCCGTGGTTTCAACAGCTATTTCCCGATGCCGTTCCGTAAAAACGCCCGTATTACCATTGAAAATCAGTGTGATGAGCCGATTCCGGCCTTCTTTTATCAGATCGACTATTGCCTGACAACGGTTCCGGAAGATGCTGCCTATTTCCATGCCCAGTGGCGTCGTCAGCGTATCACGGAAAAGGCAAAAGACTACGTTGTCCTCGACAACATCAAAGGGAAAGGCCAGTACGTTGGAACTTATCTTGCACTGACCAGCCTCGAACGCTACTGGTACGGAGAAGGTGAGATGAAATTCTACATCGATGGAGACAAGGATTATCCAACCATCTGCGGAACCGGAACAGAAGATTATTTCGGCGGTGCCTGGAGCTTTGCAACACAGCAAAATGGCCAAACCGTCGAAAATCAGTACTGTACTCCGTATCTTGGCTATCCTTACTACTCTACCCACGATACCTTCCTTCATAATGATTACCACAATGATGATCAGATGCCACAGCGCAGCTTCTACCGCTGGCACCTTCTTGATCCTATCCTTTTTGAGAAGGATCTTAAGGTAACCCTTCAGCAGATTGGCGTCAGTCATGGAGGTCTTTTTGAACGTCAGGATGATGTCGCTACCACAGCTTACTGGTACCAGACGCATCCTCATGTACCATTCGCGCCACTCATGTCCAGAAAAGAGCGCTGGCCAAGATGATTTTTGACGCTTTTCCTATTTTATATGTTTCATGACTTTGCATATCGGCTACAAGAGTCCGTTCCGAACAAATCCGCTTCCAACGAATTTGTCCGGAAACGGCTCTTTCTTTTTTTATATGGTATTCAAAAAGCGATCCGGATTACAGAGGTCCGTCTTTTCACAAACCTTTCACATTTTCCGTCCATTCTTTAAGGTTCCTTTAAAGTTTCCTCATTATACTTAAAAATGTAAAAAACATTTCCGGAAGTAAATCAAACGAAAGGATCAATCGATTATGATGCAAAGCCAACAGATTCCCATGACCTTCCAACGGTATGAAACAAAATACATGCTTTCCCCGATCATGGCTCGCAAGCTTCGCAAGAGCCTTCCGGGTCATCTGCAGATGGATGAATACGGCCTTGATACCATCTGCAGCCTCTATTACGATACCCCGGATCACCAGCTCATCCGCCGTTCGCTGGAAAAACCCGTCTACAAAGAAAAACTGCGACTCCGCAGTTATGGTCCGGCCAAAGAGACCAGCCCCATCTACGTAGAACTAAAGAAAAAATATGAAGGAATCGTCTACAAACGCCGCGAGCGCATGATATTATCAGAAGCGGTTCCCTATCTTGCGGGAAAATCAGAACCGGGCTTTGACAGCCAGATTCTTCACGAAATCACCTGGTTTCGTAACTACTACCGGGGGCTTGCTCCCGCTATGTACATCGCCTACGACCGTATCGCCTGCTTCGGCACGGAAGACAGGAACTTTCGTGTCACCTTCGACACTAATATCCGATGGCGTACCGACAATCTGTGTCTTGACGGTCCAACGGAAGGAACCAGACTTTTAGAACCAGGCTGGTATCTCATGGAGGTGAAAACACCAGGTGCTGTGCCCCTATGGTTCAGCAAAATTCTGGATGATCTTGCAATCTATCCGGCATCATTTTCTAAATACGGCTTTGCCTATCAGATCGAAAATCAGAAAGCATCAGAAGAAAAAGCTTTCATACCATTCACAGATATCCGGCAAACCGTATCAAAAACAGCATTCCGTTAGCTGAATCAGGTAAGTCCTCTGCGGCCATTGCGAAAAGCAAGAAGCAGTGGGTGGACTTACAGCTTGCGAAAAGCCTTTTTCAAACATAATCTGCTTCACAAAAAAAGAAAATGTAACTATTCAGAGCCATGCAAAATAGAAGAAAAATCGCGAATCATGCTTGCATGAATGAGCGGTTTTTCTGGAACTTCATATGGCGAGAAGCAACATCGAGATGCAGCGTAAGCGGAATCGAGATGGGGCTCTGAATAGACAAGAAAATAAAAAAATTCTGGGAGGAATTTGCTATGCTTAACACAATATTCAGTTCCGTTTTTACAGAAACAATCGCCGCCTTCACCTTTGGTCAGTTCCTTGCCTGCACAGCAGTGTCTCTGATTCTGGGACTGTTGATCGCTGCTGTTTACAGGTACAAAAGTGAATGCACCAAAAGCTTTGCTGTCACGCTTGTTCTGATGCCTGTGATCGTACAGATGGTGATCATGCTCGTCAATGGAAATCTTGGAACCGGAGTCCCTTGATTATACCAGTGTTTTTGACGATATCTTTGCCAGGTATCTGACCCGTTGCGAGCTTGTACAGGTAAAAACCACGAATATGGGAAGTCTTTTCAAGCTGGAGTATCGCATCGTATTCCGCGAGGAAGGCGAAGAGAAAAACATGATTGACCAGCTCCGCTGCAGAAACGGAAACCTTGAAATCCTGTGCAGTCGTGCACAGACCGGAAGGGAGGAATTATAATGAATCGAAACAGAAATAAAAACAGAAAAAAAGAGACCGGCGCGGTCGTCAGTCTGTTTCTTGTATCATCGCTGGCCTTCGGCGGATGCGGCACAGCAGTGACATCTTCCAGCTCTGTAAATGCCGAATCTGCCCGTACAGAGTCAACCGGCGAAACATCTGCCGACAACGCGGCGGCCACATCAGAGAGCATAGCTTCGGAAAATGCAATAGAAAGTGCCTCCGACATTGATTTCGATCTGGAACTGACCGAATCCACCATCGATACCGAATTCACAGACCGTGAGAAGAGCGGAAGCTATAAAGCATCAGAAGCCGTAAAAATTACACTTAATAAGACGACAGCTACCGTCTCCGGCAGCGGAGCCAAAGCAGACGGCAGCACAATTACCATTACGGAAGAAGGCGTTTACATCGTAAGCGGAACACTTGAGGATGGCCAGATTATCGTAGACGCATCCGATTTCGACAAGGTTCAGATCGTACTCGATGGAGTCCATATCAACTGTGAGACGAATGCTGCCATCTACGTTCGCGAAGCGGACAAAGTTTTCATCACGCTTGCTGAAAACAGCAGCAACACGCTTGGCGGTGGAAACGAGTACACTCAGATTGATGACAACACGGTAGACGGCGTTATCTTCTCCAAATCAGATCTTGTCTGCAACGGGACAGGAAGTCTGACCATCGAGGCAGACTACAAACACGGGATTGTATCCAAAGATGACCTTGTGATTACCGGCGGAACCTACAAAATCGTCGCTGCGGACAACGGGATCACAGCCAAAGATCAGATTAAAATTCTGAATGGAAGCTTTGACATTGATGCTGCAAACAGTGCGGTCAAAGCGAAGAATACGGATGACGCAGAGCTTGGAAATATCTATATTGCCGGTGGCGTTTTTACAGTTAAGGCAGAACAGGATGGATTCCATGCAACCGGCAGCATCGTTGTCGATGACGGAACCATCACCGTAAACTCCGGTGATGACGGTTTCCATGCGGAGCTCGACACCGTCATTCGTGGCGGAACGATCCTTGTTGAAAAAAGCAACGAAGGCCTGGAAGGAAAACGCGTCGTGGTCAACGGCGGTGACATTACCATAAACGCCAGCGACGATGGCATCAATGCCGCAAATTCCGGCGACGATGGCGCCAATGCTGCCGGTTCCGGTGACGATGACAGCAATGCCGCAAGCTCAAACGACGATAGCAGTGCTGTCGTAAACTCCGGTGATGATGGCAGCATATCCGGTGCGGCAGACGGAAAGGAACCTCCGCAAATGCCGCCTGATACAGAAAACGGCAGCGATATGCAGCCATCGCAGGACTTCGATCCGGAGAACGCTCCGTCTGGCGGAAATGCGCCGCAGGACTTCGATCCGGGGAACGCTCCGTCTGACGGCGATGCTCCACAGATGATGCAGAGAGGCCCCGGCGGCGGAGGCAACTCTGAGCTTTATATTAAAATTACCGGCGGAACCCTGACCGTATCCGCCGATGGTGATGGTCTTGATTCCAACGGCGGTCTTCTCGTGACCGGCGGAACTACGATCGTGTACGGGCCGACCAGCGATGGTGACAGTGCCCTCGATTACGACGGAAGTGCAATTGTGACCGGCGGAACCTTAGCTGCTATCGGCAGTGCCGGCATGACGGAAAGCTTCGACGAAGCTTCCACCCAGCCCGTTATCACCTATTACTGTACGGAAACCCAGTCCGCTGACACTACCATCACACTGACAGACAGCGATGGAAGTGCCCTCTTCACGGTCACACCCGAAAAAGCCTACGCCAGCATCGTTTTGACCTGCCCAGAAATGAAACTGGACGCAACGTATACTCTGGCTGCCGGTACCGACAACGAAGAGATCACCCTCACGGACATCATCACCACCGCCGGAACCCGGTCTGTTAAAACAATGAGCGATCCCGAAGGTGGAAAAATGCCAAATAACAGCGACAACAAAGGAACTCCGCCTTCAAAACCAAGCGACACGGCTGAGTGAACCGTTATAGTTCATTCAGCACCGGAACATTTGCTGTTCCGGTGCGTAAGAAAGTGATTCTACCGTGACTGTCTTCCTACTTCCAATTTACCGTATTCTGTGCTAAAATAACCTCACAAGAAAAGAGGTAGAAAAATCATGTATGATAAACTGACCGAAAACGATATTAAAAAAAATGCAGGAAGAAATCGACTACCGCAAACTGGTTGTCCGTCCAAAAGAACTCGAGGCTGTAAAAGAAGCCCGTGCCCAGGGCGATCTCAGCGAAAACTTTGAATACAAAGCTGCCAAACAGGACAAAAACCGCAACGAAAGCCGCATCCGCTATCTGGAAAAAATGATCAAAACCGCTCACGTTGTTTCAGATACCTCAAAGGACGACGAAGTCGGCATCAACAATACCGTCCAGGTTTACATCGAAGAAGATGATGAGACAGAAACCTACAAACTTGTCACCACCGTTCGTGGTAATTCTCTCAAAGGATACGTCAGTATCGACTCGCCATTAGGAAAAGCCATTCTTGGTCATAAAGTCGGCGACCGCGTCACTGTAAAAGTAAGCGATGCCTATAGTTATGATCTCATCATCAAATCCATCGAAAACACTGCGGATACCGATGATGAACTCCGCAGCTATTAAAGGACAGAAAGAAAGGAAAATACCAGTCATGGAAAAAATTGCAAGCTTTACGATCGACCATATCAAACTTAAACCAGGCATTTACGTTTCAAGAAAAGACCACGTAGGTGACAGCATCATCACCACCTTCGACCTGAGAATGACCTCCCCAAACGATGAGCCCGTCATGAACACCGCTGAAGTCCACACCATCGAGCACCTCGGAGCCACCTTCCTCCGTAACCATGAGCAGTGGAAAGACAAAACCGTATACTTCGGTCCAATGGGCTGCCGCACCGGTTTCTACCTGCTGCTGGCAGGAGACTACACCTCCAGAGACATCGTCCCGCTCGTCACCGAAATGTATGAATTCATCCGCGATTTCAAAGGCGAAGTTCCGGGCGCATCCCCGAAAGATTGCGGAAACTATCTGGACATGAACCTCTCCATGGCCAACTACCTCGGCAAAAAATACCTGGATGAAGTCCTGTACGGAATCGACGACTCCCGTCTCATCTATCCAGAATAAACCATAAAAAATAACACAGGGGGAAAACAAAACATGAGAACCATGGAAAACGAAAATCTGCGCGTGCAGATCAGCGATCACGGCGCAGAACTTAGCAGCATCTACGATAAAGCGGCTGACCGTGAGGCAGTCTGGACCGGCGATCCGGCCTTCTGGAACCGCCACGCACCGGTCCTGTTCCCGTTCGTCGGAAAAGTAAACGGCGGCTTCTACACCCATAAAGGAGTCAAATACCCGATGGGTCAGCACGGCTTCGCCCGCGACAACGAATTCGAGTGCATCGAAAACACCGAAAACAAAACCGTACACCGCCTGGTATCGACCGAAGAAACCCAAAAAGTCTACCCGTTCGATTTTGCCTTCACCGTAACCCAGGAACTCTCCGGCAGAACCCTGACCATAACCTGGAACGTAGAAAACACCGGTGATGATGACATGTACTTCTCCGTCGGCGGACATCCTGCATTCATGATTCCGGAACAGTATGACATCGTCTTCAACAAAGGCCTGGAAAACCACACCGAGACCGAACTCGAATACATCCTGATCGACCCGGAAACAGCAGGCGTCGATGCCGCACATCCGAGAAAACTGAAACTTCAGGACGGCAGAATCCCGTACACCAGAACCCTCTTCGACGAGGACGCCCTGATCTTCGACAACACCCAAGTCGAGCGCGTCGGCGTAGAAGTGGATGGAAAACCGTATGTCACTCTCACCTGCAAAGGCTTCCCGAGCGTCGGCGTATGGTCCAAGCCAAAAGCAGATGCCCCGTTCGTGTGCCTCGAGCCATGGATCGGCCGCTGCGACAACGTCGGCTTTGACGGCGAATTAAAAGACAAATACGGCGAACAGCACCTGAAAGCCGGGGAAACCTTCCAGGCAGGCTACACCATCACCATCGGAGAATAAGGACCCGAAAAAAGAAAAAACCTCCGAAGTACAGCGAAAAGAACACGATTCCTGTACTTCAGGGGTTGAAATTTTACGGTTTCTTTACTATAATTAGCATCAAACCCAAAAAAACGCATGTAGTTCATCATGCACAGAAGAAAAAACAGGAGGGAACGTTCTTGAAAAGAGAAACGGTTATCGTACTTGATTTTGGCGGTCAGTACAATCAGTTAATTGCAAGACGTGTACGTGAGTGCAACGTTTACTGTGAGATTTATTCTTACAAAACAGACATCGAAAAGATCAAAGAAATTCAGCCGAAAGGTATTATCTTCACCGGCGGCCCGAACAGCGCATATCTGCCGGATTCCCCGACTTATACAAAAGAAATTTTTGAACTTGGAATCCCGATCCTCGGCATCTGCTACGGATCACAGCTGATGATGCATCTGCTCGGCGGAAAAGTAGAAGTAGCACCGGTCAGAGAATATGGAAAAATTGAGGTAACCGTAGATACCAGTTCCGCACTGTTTGAGAACGTATCCGAAAAAACCATCTGCTGGATGAGCCACAACGACTACATCTCCAAAGCAGCTCCGGGCTTCGAGATCATCGCCCATACGGATGACTGTCCGGTAGCAGCCGTTGCAAACGTAGAGAAAAACCTCTATGCAACCCAGTTCCATCCAGAAGTTCTGCACACCAAAGAAGGAAAGAAAATGCTTTCCAACTTTGTATACAATGTCTGCCGCTGCGCCGGCGACTGGCACATGGACTCCTTCGTAGAAGAATCCATCAAAGCTATCCGCGAAAAAGTAGGCGACGGAAAAGTCCTCTGCGCACTGTCCGGCGGAGTCGATTCCTCCGTAGCAGCTGTTATGCTTTCCAAAGCAGTCGGAAACCAGCTGACCTGCGTATTCGTAGATCACGGTCTGCTGCGTAAAAACGAGGGCGATGAAGTAGAAGCAGTCTTCGGACCGGACGGGCCATACGACCTGAATTTCATCCGCGTCAACGCACAGGAGCGTTTCTATGCAAAATTAAAAGGCGTAGAAGAGCCGGAGAGAAAACGTAAAATCATCGGCGAAGAGTTCATTCGTGTCTTCGAAGAAGAAGCAAAGAAAATTGGTGCTGTAGACTTCCTGGTACAGGGAACCATCTACCCAGACGTTGTAGAGAGCGGCGTCGGCGGAGAATCCACCGTCATCAAATCCCATCATAACGTCGGAGGACTGCCGGATTACGTAGATTTCAAAGAAATCATCGAGCCGCTGCGCAACCTCTTCAAAGACGAAGTAAGAAAAGCCGGCCTTGAGCTCGGCATCCCGGAATACCTCGTATTCCGTCAGCCATTCCCGGGACCGGGACTTGGAATCCGTATCATCGGCGAAGTAACCGCCGAGAAAGTCAAAATGGTACAGGACGCCGACGCGATCTGGCGCGAAGAAATCGACAAAGCCGGAATCGCCCACGAAATCGGCCAGTACTTCGCAGCCCTGACCAACATGCGCTCCGTCGGAGTCATGGGAGATGAAAGAACCTACGATTACGCCATCGCCCTCCGCGCCGTCACCACCACCGATTTCATGACCGCCGAAAGCGCCGAAATCCCGTGGGATGTCATCGGAAGAACAACCAGTCGAATCGTAAACGAAGTCAAACACATCAACCGCGTCATGTACGACTGCACCGGAAAACCACCGGCAACGATCGAGTTTGAGTAGCGGACTAAATTGCGAAAAAGCCCATAAATAAAGGCTTTGCGGCTGTCTGGATGTTCAGTGATGCAAATGGAGTTAAAAAATCTTTTTTTTCTTTGTTTTCTTTCCGGAGTTATCTGAGATTTTCGCAAAAAGTAACTATGCTCAGAAAATATAATTAGTGTGAATATGAAGAACAGTTTGTTTTGATGGAAATATTTTCCGTCAGGGCAGACTGTTTTTTTATACCCTTTTTCAATGATATAAACTCCATGATTCAGAGATAACACATATGGAAACTGTAAAATTAAAATAATTTGCTAAATTTCGGAAAATGATGTCCGATTTTGCATCTGCCAGTACAGAGTATATGAAGAGATAAATATTCAAAACACAGGAGGTACTGATTATGCAGAACAAATTATTTTTAAAGGCAGCCGATATATGTGAACTTCTGGAGGTAAAACAGACATCGGCTTAT
>ENA-OQKC01000139-OQKC01000139.1-human-gut-metagenome-genome-assembly--contig:-NODE-139-length-29286-cov-4.176275_pt1 | contig 29286 bp, 29 predicted proteins | sample MGYA00242774_ERZ504790 | MGnify/ENA primary metagenome ERZ504790 (study PRJEB26092, sample SAMD00036419) | human gut metagenome | host: Homo sapiens | study: EMG produced TPA metagenomics assembly of...
ATGCTTTGCGGAATATTATCTGGTTACTGTTCACTGGTAATATTCCGCGAGGTGTTTTTTGTGAGCGAAGGTCACAGAAAAACCCGAGACATACCGCGCGAATTTATGCGATTAGCATAAATTCTGTGCATCGCGAAGCGTGTTGCTGAGAACGGAGTGAACAGTAACATTACCTGTGAACAGTGATCGGAAATCCTGCCCTCATAATTGTAAAAACAAAATAAAAGTGATAGAATCAAATCATATGAGGGCAGAAGAACTACATCTGCTCATAGTGGAAAACATAGCACAGGATCATCAAAACAGGAGGATAGCATAAATGGAACGACATGCTTTTGCAATGAAAGTAAAAGAAGGAAAAATGAATGATTACCGTAAGACCTTAGGCGAGATCTGGCCGGAGCTTACTGCATATCTTGACCGTAACGGCATCCATAATTTCAGCATCTGGAATGCGGCAGACCTGATCTTCGGATATTACGAAAATGCAGACGGAGAGGTGATTTCTCCGGAAGAGGAGAAAGTAAAGGCAGCATTGACTGAAAAGATCGGAGATACTTTTACCTGGATCTCTACTCCTGGAAAAGACATGCGCCTGATGTATCATAATTTTGGTGTTGTGAGAGAAAACAAAGAGCTGATCCGCCACAGAATGTTCATGACAAAATTAAAAGACGGCTGTGAGGAAGAATATAAAAGCCCGTCATGACGGACTTGTGGCGCAGAGAGGCGAAACAATAGATCCGGGCCGGACAGCAACTTCAGCATCTGGAGTGCAGGCGGATATATTTTTGGATATGATGAGATCGACACAACCATGGAAGTGGAAGAAACACCGGAAGCAAGAGAGGCAACCATCGCATGGGAGACACGCCAGCTCGGGATCATGGACTGGATCACCAACGATGTGGACTGGATGACAAAAGAAGTACATCCATCCAGTGTACGTCTTGCATGGCATAATTAAAAAATGGGAAAATAAAAAGGAAGGAGGCCGGGGCTTTGTTTGGAGGTAGCCCCGGCAGTATGAAAAAGAAAAAAGTGTTATCAAAGGTAGTACCCTTTGCACATCTAATAATATACTCATATTTTGTGGTCATTCTGTGACGTCATTCTGAAAAAAGTATGAACAAAAAAGAAAAAATAACTGAACTCAAATCTTAACAATTCTTAAACTTTCCATATTTAGTTGAAACCATACGCCCCGACTGTTATACTGTGACTAGCAGATGTTAGCAGGAGAAGAATATGTTTTATTCCTGATATCAATAAAATAATGAGGCGTGAATTTATGAAACGTTTTTGGAAATATGTAACAGGGATCGTACCTGCGTACGGGCTTTTTCCCCTTGTTTTTTCATTTGTATTTAACTGTCTTGTATATTCCGGTTCAAGGGCGATCGCAGGCGGTTGGTATCATCACAATATAGAAAGTAATCTTGATCTGCGGCTCCCATTTGTGCCGCAGTTTTTGATTATCTATTTTGGCTGTTATGTATTCTGGGCAGTGAATTATATCCTTGCGGCAAGGCAGGAGCGGGAACAGGTTTACCGTTTTTTACTGCGGATATTATATCCCGTTGTGTGTGTCTGATCATATTTCTGGCATATCCCACTACCAATACAAGACCGGTGATCGAAGGAAACGGAATCTGGGATCTGCTGGCCGGCTGGCTGTATTCCATTGATGCGGCAGATAACCTGTTTCCATCTATCCATTGTCTGGTAAGCTGGTTCTGTTTTCTGGGGATCAAGGATCAGAAAAGAATTCCGACATGGTATAAGGGGGTATCGTTTACACTGGCTGTGCTGGTTTTTCTGTCTACCATTTTTACCAAGCAGCATGTACTTGTGGATGTGGCAGGTGGTGTGATCCTGGCTCAGGTATGCTTTATTCTGGGACAGAAAACAAAACTCTGGCATATTTACGAACGGTTTGGAACTAAAATTGAAAAGAAGATCAACAGCTATACAGAAGGTGTCAAGTGATGAAGAACAGAAAAAAGATCATATTTAACGGAGTGTTCCTGGCAGTAGTTTTTGCCCTGACTATCTACGGCGTTTTTCACGGAGAAGACCTGTCTTCCATGATGGATGCCATACATAGGGCAGATAAACGGTGGCTGCTTCCGGGAATTGCACTGGTAGCATTTTTTATCTGGGGGGAATCCATCATTATCTGGTATATGATGCGTTCCAGCGGGATCCATCTGAAAAAAAGAACCTGCTTTCTGTTTTCGTCTGTAGGATTCTTTTTCAGCTGTATCACACCATCCGCCAGCGGCGGACAGCCCATGCAGATCTACTATATGAAAAAAGAGAAGATTTCCATTCCGGTGTCAACGGTGATCCTGATGATCGTGACGATTACCTATAAGCTGGTGCTTGTGGTGATCGGTATTGGGATCGCGATTTTCGGAAGAGGATTTCTTCACAAATATCTGGAAGGAATCCTGCCGGTGTTTTATCTGGGGCTGATGCTGAATATCTTCTGTGTCACTTTTATGACCATTCTGGTATTTCATCCGCTTTTGGCAAAAGCGATCCTGATGAAGGGCATGAAGCTTCTGGAACGGTTTCATCTGATGAGGAAAAAGAAAGCCGCCTGAAAAAACTGGAAGCTTCCATGGATATTTACCGAAATACTGCGGCATATCTGAAGAATAATCCGCTGGTGATCGTTAAAGTAATAGGGATCACTTTTATCCAGCGTATGGCACTGTTTGCAGTAACCTGGTTTGTATATCAGGCTTTTGGACTCCATGGAACCGGTTTCTGGGATATCCTTTTTCTCCAGGCAGTGATATCGGTATCTGTGGATATGCTGCCGCTTCCGGGAGGAATGGGAATCAGTGAGACTTTGTTTCTTACCATTTTCAGTCCGGTATTCGGTGGCCTGCTGCTTCCGGGAATGGTGCTTAGCAGAGGGCTGGGATATTACGGAGAGCTGCTGATCAGTGCGGTGTTTACTGCGGTGGCTCAGCTCACTATCGGAAAAAAGGAATCCTGAAAAGATTTGATCGAATGCAGATCGCGGAGATCTGCTTGACCCAGATCAGGTAAGTCCCCTGTGGGACTGTGAATATAGCCTGACATGAAAAAGAAAAAAGAGGTGTGCAAATGATAGGATTTTATGATTATACGGTAATAATGACTTACATAAGCGTAGTTTCTTCCATGATCGGAATCTTCTGCGCTGTGACGGACCATATTTCAGCAGCGGTGTGCTGTCTTGCATTTTCCGGACTGTGCGATATGTTTGACGGAAAGATCGCAAGAACTAAGAAGAACAGAACGGAGGAAGAGAAATGCTTCGGGATCCAGATCGATTCCCTTGCAGATATCGTCTGTTTCGGGATCCTTCCCATTGTGCTGGGATTTAAGCTTGGAATGTGTCATATTTACGGAATAGCTATTCTTTTATTTTACGGTCTGGCAGGCCTGATCCGTCTGGCATACTTCAATGTTATGGAGGAAAAACGTCAGAATGAAACCTCCGAAAACCGAAAATATTATCAGGGACTTCCCATCACATCCATGTCTGTGGTCCTGCCGCTTCTGTTTGTGGTATCCCTGCTTTTTCCGGAGTATAAATGGTTTGTGGTGCTCCTTCATATTGCAATGCTGACGGTAGGACTTCTGTTTATCCTGGATTTTAAATTCCGTAAGCCCACCAACAGGGAGCTGGTGATCATTGTTGCGGTAGTTTCTGTGGCAGTCCTTCTTGTACTTTTCTACAACGAAGGATGGTGGAAGTTCAATTATCTCTATAAGCTTTCCATGGAGAGAGGTGGTAATCTATGATCCGGACAGCGGACAGAATGGGGCATATTACAGAGGAGGATTCCTTTCAGAACAACCTTCTGGAAAAAATCTACGGTTCTGTAGTCGGACGCATGCTGATACGTCCACTGGTCACTCCTGTTGTTTCCATTGCCATGGGAAAGCTTCTGGATTCCAGGCTTTCGGCAGCAGCGGTGAAACCCTTTATACGGTTCAATCATCTGGATATGAGTGATTATGAAAAGCGTAAATACATCTCTTACAATGATTTTTTCAAGCGGAAGATCCGGGAGGGTGCCCGCCCTATTGATATGGAACCGGGACATTTTATCAGTCCCTGTGACTGCAGGGTGAGTGTGTATCCGGTAGATGAAAAAGCCCGTCTTCATATCAAACAGACCGAATATACCATAGATGAGCTTCTCAGGAATCCTTCTCTTGGAAAAAGATATCAGGGTGGCTATGTGTGGGTGCTTCGTCTCTGTGTTCAGGATTATCACAGATATATTTATCCGGACAATGCGGCGGAGTCCGGACGCATCAGGATCCCGGGGATCCTGCATACAGTCAACCCCGTGGCCAACGATGCCTATCCGATCTACAAGGAAAACAGCAGAGAGTATTCTCTTTTGAAAACAGAGAATTTCCGTACCGTGCTGATGATGGAGGTAGGTGCTCTTCTTGTCGGAAGGATCGAAAACCGGCCAGGGAAAGCATTTGTGAAACGGGGAGACGAAAAAGGAAATTTTGCTTTCGGCGGCTCCACCATTGTGCTGATCACCGAAAAAAATGCGGTAAAGCCAGATGAAGATATTTTAAACAATTCCCGTGAAGGAATTGAAACAAGAGTATTCATGGGAGAAAAGATCGGAGAATCCTTTTAGAGGGTTCTCCTTTTTTGCGGATAAAATTAAAAAAATGAAATTACGTTCACACACACAACACAAACCTGTGATATATTATGAGCAGTAGCAAAGCGGAATGGAAATATCCGCTTTAGAATGAACCGGAAGTAAAAGCTCAGCTTTTTGTAAAGAGGGATGATACAGAGCATTTCGGGCTGTCAGCAGCTGTCCGGAACAGCGACTGAGAAACGGAGGAAGATAGAATGGATGCATTAAAAATTCTTGTAGTAGATGACGAGAGCAGAATGAGAAAACTGGTAAAGGATTTTCTCACCAAAAAGAATTTCCAGGTACTGGAAGCAGGCGACGGTGAGGAGGCCATGGATATTTTTTATAAAGAAAAGGACATTGCGCTTCTGATCCTGGATGTGATGATGCCGAAGATGGATGGCTGGGAAGTATGTCGTGAGATCCGCAAAAATTCCAAGGTTCCCATCATTATGCTGACGGCAAGAGGAGATGAGCGTGATGAGCTTCTGGGATTTGAACTCGGGGTGGACGAATATATCTCCAAACCCTTCAGCCCCAAGATCCTTGTAGCACGTGTAGAAGCCATTCTTCGAAGAACGGGACAGAGCAACCCGGATGAGATACTTTCAGCAGGTGGGATTGTCATTGACAAGGCAGCGCATCAGGCAACGGTAGATGATAAACCGATGGATCTGAGCTTCAAGGAATTTGAGCTTCTGACTTATTTCCTGGAGAATGAGGGAATCGCTCTTTCCAGAGAAAAGATCCTGAATTCTGTGTGGAATTATGATTATTTCGGAGATGCCAGAACCATTGATACTCATGTCAAAAAACTGAGAAGTAAAATGGGCGATAAGGGCGAGTATATCAAGACAGTCTGGGGGATGGGCTATAAGTTTGAGGTAGGAGAATGAAAAAAACGAAGGAAAAAATAAAAAAGATCCACAGTCTCCGCCATCAGATCACAGCATACTTTATCGGTTTGCTGTTTTTATCCATTCTGACTATTACCGTGATCAACGGCGCCTTTCTTGAAAAATATTATGTGACAAAAAAGATCGATGTACTTCTGGACCTCCGAACAACTCTGGAAAATACAGATATTGACAAGATGATGAACAGCAACAGCTCGAAAGGTATGGAGAGTATTCCCGATGAGATCCAGAGAGCCTGCTCCAGAAACAATCTTTCCTGGGTTATCATTGACAGCAGCAATACCAGCTGGCTTTCCTGGGGCGAAAATGAAAAAATGCTTCAGAGCAAGCTGTTCGGATATGTCTATGATCTGGATGAGGACGGAGATAAGAGCCGGACCTTGAAGCAGGGTGACAATTATACCATCCAGCAGTCGCATGACCGGTTTGCGGGAATGGATTATGTGGAATGCTGGGGACAGCTGGATGAGGAACATTATTTTATCATAAGGACACCCCTTGAGAGCATCCGGGAGAGCGCTGATATTTCCAATAAGTTTTACTTTGCGGTAGGTCTGATGATCATAATCTTAAGTGGTCTGGTTATTATGGTCGTGACCAGGAGGATCACCCGTCCCATCAGTGAGCTTACGGAACTTTCCAGAAAAATGTCAGATCTGGATTTTGAGGCAAAATACGAGAGCAAGGTCGGCAATGAGATCGATGTTCTGGGAGATAATTTCAACCGGATGTCCTCACAGCTGGAGACTACCATCAGTGAACTGAAATCTGCAAATAATGAACTGCAGCGTGACATTGAGGACAAGATCAAGATCGACAAGATGCGAAAGGAATTTCTGGATAACGTGTCCCATGAACTGAAAACTCCCATTGCCCTGATCCAGGGCTATGCAGAAGGCTTAAAAGAAAATATTTCTGATGATCCTGAGAGCAGAGAGTTCTATTGCGATGTCATTATGGATGAAGCCTCCAAGATGAATAAACTGGTAAAAAATCTTCTCACACTGAATCAGCTGGAATCCGGCAAAGATGCAGTTGTAATGGAGCGGTTTGATATCGTATCCCTGATCCGCGGCGTGCTTCAGACCATGAATATCATGATCGGGCAGAAGAATGCAAAAGTGATCTTTGAGGCGGAGAAGCCGGTTTATGTATGGGCCGATGAGTTTAAGATCGAAGAGGTTGTGACAAACTATGTAAGCAATGCCCTGAACCATCTGGAGGGAGAGAAAGAAATCGAGATCAAGCTGCAGGATGAGGGTAACCGTGTGAAGACCAGTGTGTTTAACACAGGGACTCCGATCCCTGAGGCAGATGTACCGAATCTCTGGAATAAATTTTATAAAGTTGATAAAGCGAGAACCAGGGAATACGGCGGAAGCGGTATCGGTTTATCCATTGTAAAGGCCATCATGGAAAGCATGAACCAGGAATATGGCGTGCAGAACTTTGATAATGGCGTGGAATTCTGGTTTACACTGGACCGGAAATAATAAAACTTTACCGTGATAATGTGAAAAAATGGGCGGCAGCAGAGAAAAGTCTTTGCAACCGCCTGTTTTTGCGTTATACTAAAGCAATGTAAATCGAAGGTGAGAGAGGAATATCGAGATACAAAAGAGCAGGAGGAAGCATTATTATGATAGGAATCATTGACTATGATGCAGGAAACATCAAAAGTGTGGAAAAAGCACTTCAGTATCTGGGACAGGAGACTGTCGTCTCAAGAGATCCCCAGGTGCTTCTGAAAGCAGATAAAGTAATCCTTCCGGGGGTTGGAAGCTTTGGTGATGCTATGGAAAATCTCAAAAAATACGGACTTGTTCCGGTAATACATGAGATCGTGGAAAAGGGAACGCCCTTTCTTGGGATATGCCTGGGACTGCAGCTGCTTTTTGAGAGCAGTGATGAGACACCGGGAGTGGAAGGTCTTGGAATCCTGAAGGGGAAAATCCTGCGCATCCCGCCAAGTACGGGACTGAAGATTCCGCATATGGGCTGGAATTCCCTGCATATTCAGAACAGCGGAAGATTATTTAAGGGTATTCCGGAAAACACCTACGTTTACTTTGTACATTCCTATTATCTTCAGGCAGAGGAGGAAGAGATCGTGAAAGCGACCACTCAGTACAGCACATGCATCCATGCGTCTGTGGAGAAGGGAAATGTATTTGCGTGTCAGTTCCATCCGGAAAAAAGCAGCCGGTGGGGCTTGAAGATCCTTGAGAATTTTGCGGCACTTGAGTCAGGCACCGGAAAGGAGGCATAATCATGTTTACAAAAAGAATCATTCCATGTCTGGATGTAAATAAAGGACGTGTAGTAAAAGGCGTGAATTTTGTTGATCTTAAGGATGCCGGAGATCCGGTGGAAATTGCCAAAGCTTACGATGCAGCCGGTGCGGACGAGCTTGTTTTCTTGATATCACTGCCTCCTGCGAGGAGCGTGATACCGTGGTGGATATGGTAAGAGCTGTTGCAGCCAACGTATTTATCCCGTTTACCGTAGGCGGAGGAATCCGTACCGTAGATGATTTCCGGAAGCTTCTCCGTGAAGGTGCAGATAAGATTTCTGTAAATTCCGCAGCTATCGACCGTCCGGAGCTGATCCATGAGGCCGCACAGAAATTCGGAAGCCAGTGTGTAGTAGTTGCCATTGATGCCAAGAGAAGACAGGATGGCGGCTGGAATATCTACAAACATGGCGGAAGACTGGATACCGGTATTGATGCTCTTGAATGGGCAAAGAAGGTGGAAGAACTTGGCGCAGGTGAGATCCTTCTTACCAGCATGGACTGTGACGGAACCAAGGCCGGGTATGATATTGAACTTACAAGAGCCGTTGCAGATGCGGTTTCCATCCCGGTGATCGCCTCCGGTGGTGCCGGAACCCTGGAGCATTTTTATGATGCACTGACAGAAGGCGGAGCAGATGCGGCACTGGCAGCATCTCTGTTCCACTACAAAGAGCTTGAGATCCGGGAAGTGAAGGATTACCTTGCGGAAAAAGGAATTTCCGTGAGAAGATAAGTTAGATGAGAGGTGATAGATATGGCTCCTATAGCAGGAGACTGGCAGGAGGCACTGAAAGGTGAGTTTCATCAGCCCTACTATGCCAAACTTTATAAAACCGTGATGACAGAATACAGAACAAGAAAGATTTTTCCGCCGCCGGAAGATATGTTCAATGCGTTTCATTTTACGCCTCTGCATCAGGTAAAGGTTGTGATCCTGGGACAGGACCCTTATCACAATGACGGACAGGCTCATGGGCTTTGCTTTTCCGTAAAAAAAGGTGTGGAAACACCGCCATCTCTGGTGAATATTTATAAGGAACTTGAGGATGATATGGGATGTTATATCCCAAACAACGGTAATCTGGAAAAATGGGCAAAGCAGGGCGTGCTTCTTTTGAACACAGTGCTGACTGTACGTGCACATCAGGCCAATTCCCACAGAGGGATCGGCTGGGAACAGTTTACCGATGCGGCCATCCGGATCCTGGACCAGGAGGATCGCCCGATCGTGTTTCTTCTCTGGGGGCGGCCTGCTCAGATGAAGGCATCCATGCTTCATAATCCGAAGCATCTGATCCTGGAAGCACCACATCCAAGTCCCCTTTCTGCCTACCGGGGATTTTTCGGATGCAAGCATTTCAGCAAGGCTAATGAATTTTTGAAAGCCAATGGGGTAGAACCTGTTGACTGGCAGATTGAGAATATTTAAGTTAAGGAAAGTAAAATGGGTAAAAAAAATGATAACACACTTGTGAAAAATGCATCTTTTCTTATGGTTGCGGCGCTGATTTCCAAGATCATCGGAATGCTGTACAAGAGTCCGCTTTCAACTACACTGGGAAGTCAGAGCTTTGCACTTTTCCAGTTTGCACAGAATGTATATTTTATCCTGCTGATGATCGCGTCCTTCAGTATTCCTCAGGCTGTATCCAAGATCATGGCGGAGAAGATCGCTTTTCACAGATATAAGGATGCACAGAAGGTATTTTACGGTGCACTGATCTATGCGGCAGTTGCCGGCGGTATCGTGGCGCTGATCTGTGTATTTGGTGCAGGAATCCTGGTTCCGGACAGTATGGCTAACGCCCGTCTGGCACTGCAGATGCTTGCGCCCACAATTTTCATGTCTGGTCTCTGCGGTGTATTCCGTGGATATTTCCAGGCATACCGCAATATGATGCCTACATCGATCTCGCAGATCATTGAGCAGATCTTTGTGGCAACCTTTGCGCTTCTGATGTCACATGTATTTATCCAGCATTTTTCCGCAACAGGAGATATGGATCTGGTCCATCGCTGGGGTGCGGCAGGTGCTACCATGGGTACCGGAGCAGGTGTGGCTTCCGCGCTGATCTTTATGCTGATCGTTTATGGGGTAAACCGTAAGATCATCCGGAAAAGGATCGTCAATGACCGCCATTCTGTAAATGAGAGTATGGGTCATGTAATGAGTAATATCGTGCTCATCATCATGCCGATCATTCTCAGTGCTTTTATTTATAATGTAAACGGATATATCAACAGTTATATGTATTCCGGTATCATGGATATCAAGGGTGCTGCCAAGGACGTGATCCAGACCTTGTATTCCGAGTACGGATATTATATGACGCTGATCAATATCCCGCTTACCCTGGCAAGTACAGCACCGACATCTATGATCCCTGAGGTTTCCGCGCATTATGCAATGCACGATATTGAAGGTGCAAATATGAAGACAGACCGTGCCACATGGATCAGTATGCTGATATCCATTCCGGCGGCAGTAGGTCTTGCAGTTCTTTCCGGACCGATCACGAGACTGATCTTCCCGGGAACCAATGGCGTAGGCGGACAGCTTCTGATCCTGGGAGGAATCACCATTATCCTGAATGGCAACTCCAATATCACCAACGGTGTACTTCAGGGAATCGGCAAGCCGAAGCTCCCGATGATCCATGCAGCCATTGCACTGGTGGCAGATGTGATAGCCATGGCACTGCTTCTGGTATTTACCAATCTTGGTGTTTATACCATTGTCATCGCCCAGATCGTTTATGCAGTTGTGATGTGTCTTCTCAATGACCGTTCCATCAAGAAATATATGGGCTATAAGAATCCGTGGAGAAGTGCTTATTTAAGCCCGTTCCTGGCATCTATCCCGATGGGAGTTGTTGCGGGAGTGGTGTATTACGGATTGTATGCACTGATCCATTCCAATGTGATCTGTCTTGGTATTTCCGTGATGCTGGCAGCAGGTGTATACTTTATTGTATATCTGTTTGTAAGCAAGCCCGGTGAAGATGAGCTGGGTATGATGCCTGGTGGAAGATATATGAAGAAGCTGGCGAGAATGATGAAGATCATCTGATCTGTAAGTCCGATCAGTAAACGGCAATATAGTTATTCGGTGCAGAACTCAAAGTGAACACAGCTAGCACAGGAAAAAATACTCACAGATTTGTTCCGGCAGATTTCCAGCCGGAGGATCTGTGAGTATTTTTTCATTATATCAGATTTCAGGGAATGCAGACTTTCGAAGAAAAGTTTCTTTTCAGTCTTTTCTCTGTGAAAATAGTCTTATGATCTCCAGAGTAACGTTCACAGCGGCATCCATTCCTTCTGCTGTAACTATGCTCATAAGGCCCGTGATAGGCATGTCCGCCGGTTCCGAGATTCGGGCAGGGCAGTCCCATAAAGCTTAACTGTGCACCGTCTGTGCCGCCGCGGATAGGCAGGATCAGCGGTGTGACATCGCAGCTGTGGCAGGCTTCCTCTGCCAGAGATATCAGCCATGGGCAGGTATCGATGATTTCTTTCATATTGCGGTACTGCTGGGTGATGGTAAGAGTTACGGTACCTTCCCCCCATTTTTCATTGAGGATCTCCATGATATGTGTGAGCGTTTGCTGACGGATCTCAAAAGAAGCGGCATCGTGATCCCGGACAATATACTGAAGCTCAGCCTGGGAAACATCTCCTTTCATGGAGCACAGATGGAAAAATCCTTCGTAATCATCTGTATTCCTGGGAGTATCTGCCGCCGGAAGCATGGAGTTAAATTCCATGGCAACGAGGGCTGCGTTGATCATGGTATTTTTGGAAGAACCGGGATGTACATTAACGCCCTGGAAGGTTACTTTTGCACTGCAGGCGTTAAAGTTTTCGTACTGGATCTCGCCTTCCGTATCACCGTCTAGGGTATATGCATAATCCGCACCGAATTTTTTTACATCAAAGTGTGCCGGTCCCATGCCGATCTCTTCATCCGGAGTAAAAGCAACGCAGAGAGGTCCGTGAGGTATTTTTTCCGTAAGGATATGCTCCAGCGCAGTGAGGATCTCTGCAATGCCGGCCTTGTCGTCTGCGCCTAGGATCGTGGTTCCGTCTGAGGTGATCAGGGTACGCCCGGCAAGGGAAGCAAGATGGGGGAACATTTCCGGGGAAAGAGTTCTGCCGCTTGTGCCGAGAGGAAGCTCTTTTCCATCGTAATCTTCTGTGACCACCGGTGTGACTGCATGGTCGCAGAAATCGGAAACCGTATCCATATGAGCGATAAAGCCCAGTGCTTTGCAGTGCTCCAGACCTTCTGTAGCAGGAAGATGTGAATAAACGTAACAGTGTTCATCCAGAGACACATCAGAGATCCCAAGGCCTTTCAGTTCCTCCACAAGAAGCCGGGCCAGGTCAAACTGGCACTGGGAAGAGGGGGAAGAAGAGCTTTCTTCATTGCTGGGGGTGGATATTTTTACATAGGATAGAAGTCGTTGGTATGCTTTCATAGAAGAATATTCCTTTCTGAAAAATTCCTTCCGGAACAGACGACAGCTGTATTTATGGAATCCGCCTGTTTTTCCGGAGATAATAACAGTATACCACACAGTATCCGTATATTTTCAGAAAAAATATCCCACGATGTGAAAACCTGTGCTATAATCTGTGAGATAATAAAAAACAGGAGGATTTGAGAGTGGAAAAAAGAATCATACAGGTCGAAGAAAAAGTACCTGCAAAGATGCTGATACCGTTAAGTATCCAGCATATGTTCGCCATGTTCGGAGCATCCGTACTGGTGCCATTCCTTTTTGGTATCAGTCCGGCTATTGTGCTTCTGATGAATGGTGTGGGAACACTCCTTTTTATTTTCATCACAAAAGGAAAGGCACCGGCTTATTTGGGCTCCAGTTTTGCCTTCCTTTCACCGGCTCTTCTGGTGATCAGCAAGTATGGATATGAGTATGCCCTTGGTGGTTTCGTTGTTCTGGGTATTGCTGGTATGTGCGTGGCATTGATCGTCCGCCAGTGCGGAACAGACTGGATCGATATCGTGCTTCCTACAGCGGCAATGGGACCGGTAGTGGCACTGATCGGTCTGGAACTTGCGGGAAATGCAGCAAGTACGGCAGGACTTCTGGACGAGAAGGTAGATCCGAAGAATGTGATCGTATTTCTGGTCACACTTGGAGTTGCGGTATTCGGGCAGATCCTGTTCCGGGGCTTCCTTTCTGTTATTCCGATCCTGATCGCGATCATTGCGGGATATGTGGCAGCAGGTGCATGCGGGCTTCTGGATTTTACACAGGTAAGGGAAGCGGCATTTTTGGCTCTTCCCAACTTTACATCTCCGAAATTTAATTTTGAGGCCATTATGACGATCTTTCCGGCATTGCTTCTGGTAACCTCCGAGCATATCGGCCATCAGATCGTAACCGGAAAGATCGTTGGAAGAAATCTTCTGAAAGATCCGGGTCTCCACAGATCCCTGTTTGCAGATTTCTTCTCTACCACAGTTTCCGGATGCCTTGGTTCTGTGCCGACAACTACTTACGGTGAGAACATCGGTGTCATGGCAGTGACAAAGGTTTACAGTGTACAGGTGATCGGTGGTGCGGCAGTGCTTTCTATCTGCTGTTCCTTCCTTGGTAAACTGGCAGCCCTGATCAGTACCATTCCAGGTCCGGTGATCGGTGGGATTTCCTTCCTTCTTTACGGAATGATCGGAACCTCCGGCCTTCGTATGCTGGTTGACAATCACGTGGATTACAGCAAGTCCAGAAATCTGACGCTGACAAGCGTTGTCTTTGTTGTAGGTCTTTCAGGAATTGCCCTGAAGCTTGGAAATGTTGAGCTTACCGGTATGGTGCTGGCATGTGTGGTTGCCATGGCATTAAGCCTTGTATTCTATATTCTGGACAAACTGAAGCTGACCAACGATCAGTGACAGGAAATATATTGCATAAAAAGCAGATGAAGAGGGAAATCTTTTTATCTGCTTTTTTTGCATTCAGAGAGGAAAAAGAAATCATGTATGGGAAGCTTTTTGTCGGATTTTCAGAGATCTTGTCAACAAAAAAACAGAGGGATTTTCAAGTATCTTATTGACAATCATTCCGTTTTATAATACTATGTAATACAGAAAACACGAACAAAGGTTCGGATTAAAGGAAACCTGATTAGAAAGAGAATAAAGAATAGGAGATTACATAATGATCAGTGAAGAGAAGCAGAAGGCGCTGGAAGCGGCTCTTGGAAATATTGAGAAACAGTTCGGTAAAGGCTCTGTCATGAAGCTTGGAGATTCCAGTTCCCATATGCAGGTGGAGGCAGTTCCCACAGGATGCTTAAGCCTGGATATCGCCCTTGGTGTAGGTGGTGTTCCCAAGGGACGTATCGTGGAGATTTACGGACCGGAGTCCAGTGGTAAGACAACGGTAGCTTTACATATGGTCGCTGAAGTGCAGAAGAGAGGCGGAATCGCAGGATTTATCGATGCGGAGCATGCTCTTGATCCTGTTTATGCCAAGAGTATAGGTGTTGATATCGACAACCTTTATATTTCACAGCCGGATAACGGAGAGCAGGCGCTGGAGATCACAGAGACTATGGTACGTTCCGGTGCTGTGGATATCGTGATCGTGGACTCTGTTGCAGCCCTGGTCCCCAAGGCTGAGATCGAAGGAGATATGGGAGACAGCCATGTAGGTCTGCAGGCCCGTCTGATGTCACAGGCACTCCGTAAACTGACAGCTGTTATCAGCAAGTCCAACTGCGTGGTGATCTTTATCAACCAGCTTCGTGAAAAGGTTGGAGTGATGTTTGGCAATCCGGAAACTACAACCGGTGGACGTGCGCTGAAATTCTATGCATCTGTCCGTATGGATGTACGCCGTGTGGAAACATTGAAGCAGGGTGGTGAGATGGTTGGAAACCACACCCGTGTGAAAGTAGTTAAGAACAAGGTGGCTCCGCCATTTAAGCAGGCAGAGTTTGATATCATGTTCGGAACCGGTATTTCCAGAGAGGGAGATATCCTGGATCTGGCTGCAGAATGCTCCATCGTAAACAAAAGCGGAGCCTGGTATGCATATGAAGGGGATAAGATCGGACAGGGACGTGAGAATGCCAAATTATTCCTGAGAGAGCATCCGGAGATCCGCGATGAGATCGAGAAGAAGGTTCGTGTACATTATCATCTGGATCCGGCAGATGAGACAGCAGAAGCAGCAGTACAGGCAGAAGATACAGAGAAGGAAGAGTAATCCATGCTGGATCTGGAAGAACGAAACCGTGCAAGAAAGAAAGCCATGCGGCTTCTGGAACATATGGACCGCACAGAGAAAGGCCTGACGGATAAACTCCGTCAGGCTGAATTTTCACCGGAGGCAGTAGAAGATGCCATTGCTTATGTGAAGTCCTATGGGTATATCAACGATGCCCGTTATGCCAGAACCTATATCTCCTTCCGCATGGAAACCAGGAGCCGTCAGAAGATCCTCTCGGAACTTCAGTTAAAGGGTGTGGACCGTCAGATTGCCCTGGATGCCTGGAATGAGATGGAAGAGCTTATGGAACCGGACGAGCGGGAGGTATTACGCAGGACGATCGAGAAGAAATATGCGCCGGACACAGAGCTTGATGAAGGACAGATGCGAAGGCTGTATGGATATCTGGCCAGACGAGCGTTCCGGTATGAGGATATTTCCCATACCCTGGAAGAAATGAACATCCGGGTGAACCGTGATATGGAATAACTCGTTACTGTTCACTGGTAATGTCCCGCGAGGTGTTTTTTGTGAGCGAAGGTCACAGAAAACCCGAGACATACCGCGCGAATTTATGCGATCAGCATAAATTCTGTGCATCGCGAAGCGTGTTACTGAGAACGGAGTGAACAGTAACAATAACTCTGCGGAGAAAAAGAGCCAGTTTATATATGCTAACCAAAATCTGCTTTTTCATGAGAAAAACTTGACATAAATGTGAAAAACAGCTAAACTTGTATTGTTGTATTTGTACAATGAAAACTAAATAAGGAGGTGCTCCTGTGGCAGGCACAATTATCGGTGTTATTGTCGCTGTGGTAGTCACGCTACTTATTGCAGTTCCTGTTACTTGCAAGGTTGCTGTTGACAAGAAAGTACGCAAGGATGCGGAAATCATAGGTACAGCAGAGGATAAGGCAAGGAATATTCTTGATGAAGCATTGAAAGCAGCAGAGACCAAGAAACGTGAAACTTTACTTGAAGTAAAGGAAGAATCTCTGCGAACTAAAAATGAACTGGAAAGGGAAACCAAGGAACGGAGAAACGAGCTGCAGAGATACGAGAAGCGAGTTTTGTCAAAAGAGGAATCTGTTGACAAAAAAGCCAATGCAGTGGAGAAGCGTGAGCTGGAATGTACAGCGAAATTTAACGAGTTACAAGAAAAAGAAAAACGAGTAAATGAACTTGAGGAAAAAGGAGTACAGGAACTGGAACGAGTTTCAGGTCTTACCTCCGAACAGGCAAAAGAAGAATTACTGAAATCTGTAGAAGATGACGTAAAGGTGGATGTTGCAAGACTCTATAAAGAGCTTGAGAACAGAGCCAAGGAAGATGCCAATAAGAAAGCCAGGGAATATGTAGTCAATGCCATTCAGAAATGTGCAGTGGATCATGTTTCCGAGACAACGATTTCTGTGGTACAGCTTCCAAGTGATGAAATGAAGGGAAGGATCATCGGTCGTGAAGGCCGTAATATCCGTACACTTGAGACACTTACCGGTGTGGATCTGATCATTGATGATACACCGGAGGCAGTGGTACTCTCCGCATTTGATCCGATCAGGAGAGAGATCGCCAGAGTGGCTCTTGAGAAACTGATCGTGGATGGACGTATCCATCCGGCAAGAATTGAAGAGATGGTAGAGAAAGCCCAGAAAGAAGTGGAAGCACAGATCCGGGAAGACGGTGAGAATGCTGCCATGGATGTAGGGGTACATGGAATCCATCCGGAACTTCTGAAGCTTCTTGGACGTATGAAATTCCGTTCAAGCTATGGACAGAATGCTCTGAGACATTCAATTGAGGTTGCACAGCTTTCCGGACTTCTTGCAGGAGAAGTTGGTGTGGATGTGCGTATGGCCAAGCGTGCCGGACTTCTTCATGACATTGGTAAATCCATTGACCATGAGGTAGAAGGTTCTCATATTCAGATCGGTGTAGATCTCTGCAAGAAATACAAGGAGTCCCCGATCGTTATCAACACGGTTGCGTCTCATCATGGTGATGTGGAGCCGGAATCTCTGATCGCGTGTATTGTACAGGCTGCTGATGCAATTTCCGCAGCAAGACCTGGAGCAAGACGTGAGACCCTGGAAACCTATACCAATCGTCTGAAACAGCTTGAGGATATCACCAATGAATTCAAGGGTGTAGAGAAATCTTTTGCTATTCAGGCAGGAAGAGAAATTCGTGTTATGGTCGTGCCGGATCATGTAAGTGATGCAGATATGGTTCTCCTTGCAAGAGATATTGCAAAGCAGATCGAGGCAGAGCTTGAGTATCCTGGACAGATCAAAGTTAATGTGATCCGTGAAAGCAGAGCGGTTGACTACGCAAAATAAGCTTTCAATGGAAGAAAGTTCTGGAAATATCAAAGGCCGGACAGCTTTTTAGCTGGCCGGCCTTTTTTTGTCATGTGGAAAAACGGTCATATTACTGGAAAAACAGGCGTAAACTGGTACAGGGTGAGTAAATGGAGAGTAAGACAGAGAACCGGAAGTGGAAAAATGCCGGACGTTTTCCGGCGGAGCTTCTTTTTATGACCGGATTTTTTGCGGGAAATGTGTTGCCGAATCTGATCTGGAAAATGGAGTGGAAACAGAAAACCCTGGCTTCTTTTTATCTGATCCGCAGCTTTGCAGGAAAAGATATTTCCGGCGGAGCTTATTTCCTGGAAGTGCTGCGACGAAGAGGAGGTTTTTTTCTTCTGTTGTTTTTATGCGGATTTACAATATTCGGAGTGCCTTTGACGGTCGCATATATGCTGTTTTTGGGAATGGAGACAGGAATGATTCTGGCATTATCGGTTCTGGAATTTGGTATTTATGGCGGTGTGGCCGGCGCCGGACTTCTGATGCCGCAGTATCTGGTCTATATTCCGGCGTATTTTTATCTTGCAGGTATCGTATACAGACAATCGTATGGGATCTGGAAAAATTATGGACTTGTGCCGCAGAAAACAGGGGCTTATTTTCGGCAGGGGATCACAGTTTTTCTGCTGTATACAGGAGGAATCCTCGCAGAAAGTTTTCTGAATCCTTGGATCGTAGAAAAAGTTATAAAGGGCCTGAAATTTTTTTGAGGAAAATTTCCACAATATCTAGTGATGGTTTCCATAAAATCTGCGATATTTGGTGGTTTGTGCCGGAAAGTGTTGAAATTGTGCGGTTTTACGATGAAAAACTGTTTGATTTTATGTAAAATTCACAGTATAATTCAGTCATAAACGAGTATGATTTTAGAGAAACGGGATGCAGAGAAATGGACATAGAGATACGGGAATTTATTACATATTTACATAATAGAAAAAGGACGTCACATAATACAGAAGTATCTTACCAGAGAGACCTGAAGAAGATGGCAGTGTATTTTGCAGATCGTGGGATCTATGATATCCGAGATGTAGGAGAACTGGAGCTGGAAGGCTATCTCAGCTATATGGAGAGAGGACAGTTCGCTTCCTCAACGATCTCCAGAAATGTAGCATCTATCCGTGCCTTGTTTCAGTATCTTTATCAGGAGAACAGGATCGAGAGGGATCCGTCTCTGGAACTGAAGCCGCCCAAGGTTGAGAAGCGGATGCCGGAGATCCTTACTGTGGATGAGGTGGACCGCCTTTTGAAACAGCCGGATCTGAATACACCGAAGGGAATCCGGGACAGTGCCATGCTGGAGCTTTTGTATGCTACAGGAATGCGTGTCAGTGAACTTTTGCGGCTGAATCTGGAGGATCTCAATCTGCGGCTTGGTTATGTAGTCTGTCACGATGAGGATAAGGAACGGGTGATCCCGATAGGAAATGTATGCAAAACAGCCATGGAGAAATATCTGAAGGAAGCCCGTGGAAAATTTGTGAAAGAAAATGAGACGGAGAGTCTTTTTACCAACTGTTCAGGAAAATCCATGAGCAGACAGGGATTCTGGAAGGTTCTGAAGGGATATGCAGAGGAAGCCGGGATCCAGCATGATATCACGCCGCATACACTGAGACATTCTTTTGCCGCACATATGCTGCAGAATGGAGCGGACGTGAAGAGTGTGCAGGAAATGCTTGGACATTCGGATATTTCCACCACACAGGTCTATCTGAATTTTGGCGTTGCGAAAATGCGAGACGTATATATGAAAGCACATCCGAGGCATTGATCTGTAAGAAATAATATAAAAAACGACGTTCAAAAAAGAACCGGCAGCTTCCAAAATGGAAGAATGCCGGTTCGTTTTTTTGAACATAAAGTGTAAAAGGATCACAAATATCCGTTTCCTGAACTGCAGATCAGACAGATCTTAGCAATTTTCAGCAATCGTGTAAAGCAGCTTCTCAGACTCATCCCAACCAAGGCAGGCATCTGTGATGGATTTTCCGTAGATGTGATCTCCACCGATCTTCTGATTGCCTGGCTCGATATAGCTCTCGATCATGAGACCTTTTACCATGGAGTGAAGCTCAGGATCTACCTGACGGCTGTGAAGAACCTCACTTGCGATACGAACCTGCTGCTCGTAATGCTTGTTGGAGTTGGAGTGGTTGGTATCCACGATCACTGCCGGGTTGGCAAGGTTCTTTGCATGGTATTTGTCATAGAGAAGACGAAGATCCTCGTAATGGTAGTTCGGGATCGCTTCCCCATGCTTGTTTACTGCACCGCGAAGGATTGCGTGAGAGAGTGGGTTGCCGGTGGTCTCAACCTCCCAGCTTCTGTAAATAAAACGATGAGCGCCCTGTGCTGCAACAATGGAGTTCAGCATAACGCTGTAGTCACCACTGGTAGGGTTCTTCATACCAGCCGGAACATCCATGCCGCTGACAGTGAGTCTGTGCTGCTGATCTTCAACAGAACGTGCGCCTACAGCAACGTAGGAAAGCAGATCAGAGAGATAACGGTAGTTCTCCGGGTAAAGCATCTCATCTGCACAGGTGAAGCCACTTTCGCGGATAGCACGCATGTGCATCTTGCGGATCGCGATCAGTCCGGCAAGAAGGTTCGGTTTTTTCTCAGGATCCGGCTGATGGACCATTCCCTTGTATCCTTCACCGGTCGTACGTGGTTTGTTTGTGTAAACACGCGGGATGATAAGGACTTTATCCTCGATCTTTTCCTGAACTTTGCGAAGTCTTAAAAGATAATCGCATACGGCATCTTCGTTATCTGCAGAACATGGTCCGATGATAGCGAGGAATTTATCGGATTTTCCGGTGAAAACGTCGCGAATCTCAGCATCGCGTTTCTCCTTGAGCGCCTGAAGTTCAGCATCGAGCGGATACTGATTGCGGATTTCCTCAGGAGTTGGCAGTTTTTTTTATGAATTCAAAACTCATAGTACTTTATTCCTCCATAACTATAGACATTTCGATTATTTATTATAAACGATTATTGGCCGATTGTCGATAGGGAAATTTTAGCGCTTTCACGTGTAGAAGAGTAAGCAGCAGCTCACCCAGAAAAATTCCGTAAAAATAGCCTCGGATCCCTGTTGCCGGAATTATAAAAACAACGGAGAAAATACGGATGAGAATGCCGGCAATACTGTGGATCAGACAGAGCCCCGGTTTTCCAAGTCCCTGCAGGATGCTGGTGAGCATGGTGTTTGTATAAAGAAAAGGACAGATAAAAGACAGATACCGTATGTAGGTTCCGGCAGTCTGGCTGTGAAAAAGCAATGTTCCGAGGAATGGGCCAAAAAGAAAGAATCCGCTTCCGCATAGAAATCCCAGGAACATGCACAGAAAAAAGGTCTGATCTGTGACACGGCGGATCTGCTTCTGCTCTCCCAGTGCATCAAGCTGTGCGATGGAAGGCATCAGCATCACAGCGGCGGAAGAGGTAAGTGTGGAAGGAAACAGGAGCAGGGGCAGTGCCATTCCTGTAAAGATCCCATAGATCTTCAGTGAGTCTGAGGCTGTCATGCCGGAACGCAGAAGCATCTGTGGGATCAGGACCGCTTCTATGCTGCCGAGAAGTGTCAGAAGGATCCTGTTCAGGGAAATGGGAAAAGACAGTGTGAAAAGGTCCTTTATCAGCGGAAAGATCCTGACGGGAGTCTTTTCGTGTACAGGGTGATTTCCGAAATGAAAGGAAACTACCAGCAGCGACACCAGCGAAGCGGCAGTCTCTCCGGCAAGGGAACCTCCCGCTGCGATCAATGCAGTGATCGGACGTCCTTCGGAAAGAAAGATCAGATACAGGATATAGGTAGTGCCGATCCGTGCAGACTGCTCCGAAAGCTGCACGGCTGCCGGAACAGAGGCTTTTTTCCGGGCATAATAATAGCTGTCAATGCAGGAATGAATGGCACAGAGAGGAATACTGACAGCTGTTATGCGAAGAAGACCGGCAGTCTGCGGTGTTTTCAGAATTGCGGAAGCAAAAAAATATGCGTGCTGAAAAAGCAGAAAACCGGCTGCAGCAGAAAAAAAGACAGCCATAAGTGTTCCTGTGACCAGCGAAAAACGTGCCTCCTTTTTCTCCTGAAGGGCAAGTCTGGACGCGATCAGGCGTGAAAGGGCAGACTGGATCCCTGTATAGGATAAAGCGGCCATAAGTCCCTGGAGAGGAAGAACCAGCTGATACAAACCAAGACCTTCCGCACCAATGGCATGGGAGAGGAATATTCTATAAAAGAAACCTGCGATACGGCTGATAAGGCCTGTGCAGGCAAGAATCAGGGTTCCTTTGAGAAATATTTTTTTTGACATGGATAACCTTGAGTCTTTTTTGTCAGTATATGAAGAAGTTAGTCTTGACAGAACCATATGTTTCTGATAGAGTAAACATGAAATCCGAGGAAAACACTGGGAATTGAAAAAGAGGTGAGCGGATGAAACTGTCAACAAGAGCAAAATACGGACTTAAGGCTTTGATAGACCTTGGTCTTTATAGTGAGAAAGAAGCGGTCTCGCTTCAGAGTATTGCGGGCCGTCAGAATATATCAGTCAGCTATCTGGAGCAGCTGATGGCACTTTTAAAGAAAGCGGGCCTTGTGAAGAGTGTCCGCGGCGCAGCCGGAGGATACTTCCTTGGAAGACCGGCAGAAGAGATTTCAGTGGGAGATATCCTTCGTGTCCTGGAGGGTGGCCTGGAGGCTGCAACATGTCCGGGAACAGAAGGTGACGGTGGCTGCCAGGGTTCTGATCTCTGCGTGGCTAAATTAGTGTGGAAGAGGATCAACGACAGTATCACAGATGCAGTGGATACACTGATGCTCAGTGAGCTGATCGAAGAAAGCCGGAGAATACACGAAAAATATTATCCTGAACAGGAGGAAAAGAAAATGGGAAAAATGATATATCTGGACAATGCGGCTACCACAAAGACCGCACCGGAAGTTGTGGAGGCTATGCTGCCGTATTTTACAGAGTTTTATGGAAATGCTTCAACCGTTTATGATTTTGCGGCAAACAGCAAGGCTGCCATCGCAAAGGCAAGACAGCAGATCGCAGATGTGATCGGAGCCAAAAAAGAGGAGATCTATTTTACTGCAGGTGGTTCCGAGTCTGATAACTGGGCTCTGAAAGCGACCTTTGAGGCATATAAAGCAAAAGGAAACCACATCATCACAACAAAGATCGAGCATCATGCCATCCTTCATACCTGCGAGTACCTTGAAAAAGAGCGTGGTGCCAAGGTCACATACCTGGATGTAGATGAGAATGGTTTCATTGACCTGGATGAGCTTCAGAAAGCCATCACACCGGAGACCATCCTGATCTCTGTTATGGCTGCAAACAATGAGATTGGTACTCTTGAGCCGCTGAAAGAGATCGGACAGATCGCACATGAGCATGGAATCCTGTTCCATACAGATGCTGTTCAGGCATTCGGCCAGATCCCGATCAATGTAGATGAGTTCAATATCGATATGCTCAGCTCCAGCGGACATAAGATCAACGGACCGAAGGGAATCGGCTTCCTCTATATCCGTAAGGGCGTTAAGATCCGCTCCTTCGTACATGGCGGAGCACAGGAGAGAAAACGTCGTGCAGGTACAGAGAACGTTCCTGGTATCGTAGGATACGGTCTTGCAGCAGAGCGTGCAAACAAGTCCATGAAAGAGCGTACTGCAAAAGAAATCGAGATCAGAGATCATATGATCAGCAGGATCCTCACAGAGATCCCGTACGTACGTCTCAATGGAGATAAAGTAAAACGTCTTCCGAACAACGTAAATGTAAGCATCCAGTTCATCGAGGGAGAGTCACTTCTTCTGATGCTTGATAATTTCGGAATCTGTGCATCCAGCGGTTCCGCATGTACATCCGGTTCTCTGGATCCGTCACACGTTCTGTTAGCTATCGGTCTTCCTCATGAGATCGCACACGGATCTCTCCGTATGACCTTAAGCGAGGAGACGACAATGGAGGATGTTGATTTTGTAGTAGATAAGCTGAAAGATATTACTGCAAACTTAAGAAGCATGTCTCCATTATATGAAGATTTTATTAAAAAGCAGAAAAATAATAAAATACTTGCCAGGAGGAAAAATAATGTATAGTGAAAAAGTAATGGATCATTTTCAGCATCCACGTAATGTCGGTGAAATCGAGAACGCAAGTGGCGTGGGTACTGTAGGAAATGCAAAATGCGGTGATATTATGAGAATATTCCTTGATATCGATGACGAAACTCATATTATCAAAGACTGCAAATTTAAAACATTTGGATGCGGTGCAGCAGTTGCAACAAGCAGTATGGCAACAGAACTTGTAATGGGCAAGACCATTGAGGAAGCTATGGAAGTAACCAACAAGGCCGTTATGGAGGCTCTGGACGGACTTCCGCCGGTAAAGATCCACTGTTCCCTGCTTGCTGAGGAAGCAATTCATGCAGCTCTCTGGGATTATGCAGAGAAACATCACATTAAGATCGAGGGTCTTTCCAAACCGAAGTCTGATATCCACGAGGGTGAAGAGGATACAGAAGAGGAGTATTGATTCCTTTTATTTACGATCATAACCGGGGCATGAGCAAGCTTCAGTTGAACAGAACCGTAAGCCATTGAAAGGACAGGTAAGTAAGAAGCATGACAGGACTTACGAACGAAGAAGTTCAGGAAAGAATTGCGCAGGGCCAGGTAAATAATAACGAAAACCCCAACACCAGGACATATAAGCAGATCATTCTGGAGAATACGTTGACATTCTTCAATTTTCTGAACCTGGTGCTGCTGGTTCTCGTACTGAACTGGTTGGTTCCTACAAAAACTCCATGTTTGTAGGAATCATTTTTATTAATACCGTGATCGGGATCATTCAGGAGGTCCGTGCTAAGAAGACGATTGACAAGCTGGCCATCCTGACAGAATCCAAGACGGTTGTTCTGCGTGAAGGAAAAAAATGGAAAATTTCTACAGAGAAGCTGGTTGTCGATGATCTGATATTCCTGAAGGCCGGAGAACAGGTTCCGGCAGATGCGAAGATCCTGGAGGGAAGCCTTGAGGTCAATGAATCCCTGCTTACCGGTGAGGCAGACAATCTTCCGAAGAATCCGGGAGATGAGCTTTTTTCCGGAAGCTTTGTGACGGCGGGACAGGCCTGCTGCCAGATCATCCATGTGGGAAGTGACAACTATGCGTCAAGGATCACCAGCGAGGCAAAGGAATTCAAGCGCCATAATTCAGAGCTTAGAAATTCCCTGAATGCCATTCTGAAGGTGATCAGTATCATTATCGTACCAATGGGTGCGCTGCTTTTTTATAAACAGTATTATTTTGTGGGAGACAATATCCGGGATTCTGTTGTCAATATGGTTGCAGCGGTCCTGGGAATGATCCCGGAGGGACTGGTCCTTCTTACCAGTGTGGCACTGACTCTGGGTGCGCTGAAGCTGGCCCAGAAGAAGACGCTGGTGCAGGAGCTGTACTGTATAGAAACTCTTGCACGCGTGGATACGCTCTGCCTGGATAAGACAGGAACTATCACAGAGGGTACCATGTGTGTGGAGGCGGTGGAGAGCTATCCGCCGGTGTATGATGAGATTTCAGAGACAATATCCGGGAAAGATCCTGAATCCGGCGAAGGTGACAGCAATGGAACTGAGAGTTCTGCGACTTCTACAGTTTCAGCAACAGATGCGATCGCAAAGGAGGATGGAAGTGCGAATCTCGTATTACAGGAAAAGTCAGAAGCTGACCCGGAGAAACATAGTCAGGAAGATCCGGAGAAGACCCGGGAGATCGAGCATATCATGGGAAATCTGCTTTCTGTGCTGAAGGATCAGAATGCCACTGCCGATGCACTCAGGGCAAGATTTAAAGTATCTCAGGATATGAAGCTGGATCATGTGATCCCGTTTTCTTCTGACAGGAAGTACAGCGGAGCTGCATTTACAGATACAGGTACTTATCTGATGGGGGCAGCGCAGTTTCTTTTTCCGGAAGGGAACCCGGAGCTGATGGAGTATTGTGGCAGATTTGCAGAGGAAGGTCTTCGTGTGCTGGTTCTTGCCCATAGTGTAAATGTGAGTGAGGGAGCGGAGCTTCCGGAGGGACTGGAACCTGTCGGACTTTTGCTTATTACAGATGTGATTCGTGCAGAGGCACCGGATACGCTGGCATATTTCGAAAGTCAGGGTGTTGATCTGAAAGTGATCTCCGGTGATGATCCGGTGACGGTTTCTGCAATTGCCAGACGTGCAGGCCTTAAAAATGCAGAGCATTATATCGATGCGACAACGATCACAACTCAGGAACAGATGGACGAGGCAGTTGCAGAATATAGTGTGTTCGGGCGTGTAACACCTCAGCAGAAACAGTCAATGGTGAAGTCTTTGCAGGCTCAGAAGCATACGGTTGCCATGACCGGTGATGGTGTCAATGATGTTCTGGCGCTTAAAGAGGCGGACTGCAGTATTGCCATGGCTGAGGGCAGCGATGCTGCCAAGAATATTGCCAATGTGGTATTGCTGGATTCTAATTTTGCAGCAATGCCAGAAATTGTGAATCAGGGACGCCGGGTTGTAAATAATATCCGTACTGCGGCATCTATGTTTCTGATCAAAACGATTTTTTCCGTGCTGCTGTCACTGATCACGATCTTCTTCGGGGATTCCTATCCCTTTGAGCCGATCCAGATGTCTCTGATCAGTGCCTGCGCTGTTGGTATTCCTACATTCCTTCTGGCACAGGAGAATAATTATGAGAAGATCGACCATACATTTTTGCGTCATGTATTTATGAATGCATTTCCGGCTGCTGTGACCATCACGGGCTGTGTGTTCAGTGTGATGCTGGTATGCCAGAATGTATACCATTCCAATGCTATGCTGAATACAGCCTGTGTGCTTGTAACAGGATGGAATTATATGGCGGCACTTAAGACAGTTTACGCACCTCTGAATAAGTATCGAAAGGTGATCATTTACAGTATGCAGGTGATCTTTTTCGGTGCGGCGGTGGTTCTGCAGAATCTTCTGACACTGGGATCGCTGGAATTCGGAATGATCATTCTGGTGTTCCTTCTGATGACATTTTCTCCGATCCTGATCGATGTGATCACGGCCTGGCTCAGAAATATTTACAGCCGTTCGCTGGATAGTGGGGAACAGGGGAAATTTGCTGCATTTATTGATAAGCTGAGAAAATAATAATATGAGAAATAAAAAAGGACACTGCCCGTTGAAAATGGCAGTGTCCTTTTTTGCAAATAAACTGTGAAGCAGTTATCCAGTTATCCGGTGCAGAGCTGTGTAGAGAATGCAGAGTGTGGATATCCGCCTGACAAAGCTATTATTTCGTGTGCATAAGCCAGATAAATCCGAAGGCCGGGATCTCTACAGCCTGTGCGTCTCTCTGAACTCCTGTGAGAAGATCTGTGTAGGTACCGTCCTGTTCGTTGATCCAGGCTACCTTATCCTGGTCGCTGAAGTTGTAGATGCAGATCAGCTTTTCTTCAGAAGTTTCTCTTACCAGGGCAAGGAGAGCTTTTTCCCAGGTTTCCAGTGTATGTGCAGAAACTTCAGGTGCAAATACCGGATGGCTGGCACGGATGGATTCCAGCTGCTCAAGGCTGTTGAAAATGCGTCCCTGGATCGTTTCGGCATCGGCTCTGTTCCGGGCAAGTGCCCAGTTGAAACGTCCGTTGTGGAGCCAGCGGGGATCAGCTGCTTTGGAAATGTCGGCTTTATAGGTGTAGTCATTCAGCTGTCCGACCTCGTCACCGCTTCGAAGTACCGGAATTCCGGGGAGGGAAAGAAGCAATGCATGAAGTGCTACGTCATAGCGGATTCCCCGGCTGACACCCTCCATATTTCCTTCATAATCAAAACGCTCGATTCCTGCAAGAGATGCGGTTGTTCCGCAGAGCTCAGATTTCTCGGTTTCCGGATTTACATAAATTTCACCCCGGGCAAAGGAATCAGGGAAAATACCTGCCAGGAATTCATTCAGATAATCTCTGTGAGGCCCTTCTGTGATAAAGCTTCCTTTCAGGAAATCATAGTCCAGATTCCAGCGTACCGTGTTGCGGTTACGGAGGTAATTCTGGAATACCGGTGCCTGCGGAAGGTCTGCAGCTCTGTCGATTCCCCGGCGGAGAAGGGCAGTGTCCTTTGTAGCAACGGTATGCCAGAGATCGGACATCAGCTGGGTGCTGTTTACAATGTGAAGTTCCGGCATATCGGAAGTTCCGCCGAATGCAGCAGCCTCTGCAGGTGGGCGGTCTGTTTCGCCAAGGAGAAGAATTCCGGGGCATACGATCTCACACACCATTCGGGTCATACGCAGCAGAGAGTGAAGCTTCCAGAGATTTTCTTCCGGCATCATCGGAAGGATACCAAGGCTGAATACAGAAGCACCTTCATTTGCAAGCTCCAGGATCTGAAGAAGCATTGCATTGAAATAAGCCGGAGTCTGGAGCACACATGGCGCACCGGACTGTGGGTCATCCACAGAAAGACTTAACGGGATCTCAAGAGCCAGGCGGATACCTGCTTTCCTACAGTTAGCTGCAAGTGTGTACAGATCTTCGGAAGTTCCGATCTCCGGGATAATGCGAAGAGAGCAGTTGGAGGTTGCCTGGAAAAGATCTGTCAGGTACAGAGTGTCTGCTTTGCATTCACTGATATAGTCCAGCTTATCGGACAGCCCGGAAAGAGTATCTGCGAAGTCAGCAGGATTTACAGCCATTCCGGTGAAAGTAGTCTTACGGAACCAGTCAGGATCTGCAGCGCAGTTCTGGTCGGCTTCCTTCATGGAAAGAGAACGCTCACGGTAGATTTCTTTCATCTTTTTTGTGAGGCTTGAGAATGTGCCGGCAACTTCCGGGTGATCGCGGAACAGCTCGCAGTAAAGCCATTTCAGATCATTGTAGTAGTGTTTCAGACGTTTCTCGTAGAGGGCATCGTAAGCTGTGTCCTCCTTGGAAGTTTCGACTTTCAGAGGCTCGGTCTTGGAAGTCTCGACCTTGATCGGCTCGGTCTTGGAAGTCTCGACCTTGATCGGCTCGGTCTTGGAAGTCTCGACCTTGATCGGCTCGGTCTTGGAAGTCTCGACCTTGATCGGTTCGGTCTTGGAAGTCTCGACCTTGATCGGCTCGGTCTTGGAAGTCTCGACCTTGATCGGCTCGGTCTTGGAAGTCTCGACCTTGATCGGTTCGGTCTTGGAAGTCTCGACTTTGATCGGTTCAGTTTTGGAAGTTTCGACTTTAAGCGTTTCCTTCTTTACGGTTTCAAGTTTTTTCACTTCGGCTTTAGCATTTTCAACAGATTTGGCAGCACTGGAACTGGTGCCGGCAGCAGAGGTATTTTTTTTCAGCTGCTTTTCTTTTTTTGCCTGCATGGCAGCTTTCTTTTTCTGGAGTCTTTTTGTTGACATATAGAGTTCCTCCTTAGATAAAATGATATTTTCGGTATAAAATGTAAACTCTCTCACCGGAGAGAGAAACAGAGCTACAGCTTATGAAAAACAGGACGGCGGTTTTTAAATACAGCATAATAGGAAAAACCACATTCACGGAGAACATCAGCCGCCTTGTCAAAGGCATAGCCGATCTTATCCGGAGTATGGGCATCTGCACCGATGGTGATGATCTCACCGCCAAGCTCACGGTAACGTCGGATAATATTGACACATGGATTCGGTTCACCAAGCCCGTAGTGATAACCGCCTGTGTTCAGCTCGATTCCCACATTTTTGCGGATCAATGTCCGCAGGATCTCGTC
>ENA-OQKC01000145-OQKC01000145.1-human-gut-metagenome-genome-assembly--contig:-NODE-145-length-29115-cov-6.494791_pt1 | contig 29115 bp, 28 predicted proteins | sample MGYA00242774_ERZ504790 | MGnify/ENA primary metagenome ERZ504790 (study PRJEB26092, sample SAMD00036419) | human gut metagenome | host: Homo sapiens | study: EMG produced TPA metagenomics assembly of...
GACGGATACTCCCGTGCAGCACGTGGGCGGAATAACGGAACCGAAACCGCGGGAGGGCTTCGCCGGGTCGCTTTTCGACACGGTGGAAACGGCGGCTCCCGTACCTGCCACCCAAGCTGCCGAATCGGTAAACGTGCAGCAGGAACCGTTGCTGACGCTCTACGATCTGTTCGGCTTCAGCGCCGAGGAGCGGCGGCAGGCAGAACTCGGTATATCCAAGAAAAGGAACAGCCGCCGGGGAGCAAAGCGGAAGACGCCCCGGCAACCCTCGTTATTCGCTTCGGCCTCCTCTCCGGAGGAACAGAAGAGCGAAATGCCGAAAACGACGCCACCGGAGCGTGATCCCGAAGACTTGTATGCCTCCCTGAACTGGGAGGACAACCCGCCGATCAACGGCTTTTACGAGATGATGATGTCGCTTACCCCGGAACGGAGGGCGGAACTGCGCCGACAAAGCGCCCGGCAGCAGGAAACCCCGGAACAGCGGGAACGGCAGGCGGTACGCCCCCCGACGGAAGCCCCGAAAGACAGACGGAAACAAGCCGCCGGTACGCCGAGAACGGGCAGCTTGTTCGACACGCCGGAAAATCCGGAGGAGGAAGAACCCGGTAAAGAAACGCCGCAGATACGGGAGGCGGATATGAAACCCCGCCCGTTCGAGGGGGAGGTCGCCCCCTATTTCCGCGAGGGGACACTCGTCACGGACGGACAAAACCGGGTCGGCTACCTGCGGGAGACTGAATCCCTGCAACCCATGTTCCACCCGCTGGAACTCACGCCTGCACAACGGACGAAAGCCTCCATGTATATCGAGATACGCGATGCCTATTACCACCTTTATAACAACGAGGCGGAAACGCTGACGGCGAACCCCGCCCTGCGGGAGATGCTCAACCGGCTTTACGACAATTTCACCGAACGCTTCGGACGGCTCAATGACAAACGCAACCTCGACCTGATCAAGATGGACGCGCGGGGGACGGAGATTCTGTCGCTGGAGCGTTACATCGACGGCAAGGCACGCAAAGCCGACATCTTCGAGCGTCCCGTGGCCTTCAATCCCGATGAGATCACGCACGCCGACGACGCTTCGGAGGCCCTTGTGGCCAGCCTGAACAAGTACGGCCGGGTGGAACCGCACTACATGGCCTCGCTCACGGGAACTACCGTGGAGGGAATACTCGGGGAACTGAAAGGACGTATCTATTACAACCCGGAAACGGACGGCTACGAGGTGGCCGACAAGTTCATCGCCGGCAATGTCATCGGGAAAGCCGAACGGATCGAGGCGTTCCTGCGGGAGAATCCCGACCACGCCCCGGCCCGGGAATCGCTGGAGGCTCTGCGCGAGGCGACGCCCAAACCCATCGCTTTCGACGACCTGGACTTCAACCTGGGCGAACGGTGGATTCCAAAAGGTGTTTACGAGCGTTTCGCCTCCTCGCTCTTCGATACGGAGGTGAAGATCACCTTCGCCTCCAACCTGGACGAGTACGGCGTGAAGGCGGAAGCGACGAACGTGAAGATCACGGAGCAGTATGCCGTCAGCGCGCAGACCCGTAAGTACAACGGCCTGCACCTTTTGAAACACGCCCTGCAAAACACTTCGCCCGACATCACCAAGACCGTCCTCAAATGGGTGGACGGCGAACGGCGGGAGGTCAAAGTGCGTGACGGGGAGGCCATACAGCTCGCCAACAGCAAGATAGATGAGATCCGGGGTGCTTTCCCCGAATGGCTGCGCGAGCAGTCGTCCGACTTCAAAGACCGCCTGACAGACCTCTATAACCGTACTTTCAACTGTTACGTGCGCCCGAAGTACGACGGGACGCACCAGGAATTCCCCGACCTCGACCTCAAGGGGCTGGGAATCGACAAACTGTATGACAGCCAGAAGGACGCGATATGGATGGACAAACTGCTCGGCGGCGGGATAATCGACCACGAGGTGCTGCGCCCATAAGGGCATATAGTAAATGTAGGCTTAGCAACCTACCCGGCAAGGGTTTTCAACGCCGGTCATTAGCCAACTTATCCACTTAGCCGAAAGGCGGTGGGGAGTGTCGCATGTTGGAAACGGCATAAGTCAGCTAACTATCATGCTGCTACTGAATGTCTAAATGAAATGATAGATATGAGGATGAAGACTATACTGTTTGAACGACAGTCCGAGTTGTTAGTTGGTAAACCCCGACGGAAGATAGTTACAAACGTCGGGCTGCAATACTTCTACTTTCCTACCTCAAGTACGAGAGCCGAAAACCGATTGCAGAACAGCCGCAATAAGCGGAAAAGGACGAAAATCGCATCCGACAATCTATTGAGCTATGTTACTATATGTCTAAATGGGGATTGTCTAAGTAGGAATGCCGAAAGGCTATGGGGTTTGCCCCCTGAATATCCTATATGACAACAGAGTCTCCGTAGTAGTCCGAGCAAGGGAAAGCCTTGTACATGGCGAAGGGAGACAGTGAGTTATTATTTAATATGTTTAACGAATGATGTGTGAGACATTATGAGAGATTCAGCAAATGTATTAAACAGTCTGGCTGGGCACAGCCAAGACCCTAATTACAAGTTTGAACGGCTTTACCGACTGCTGTTCAATGAAAATCTGTACGCACTTGCCTATCAAAAGTTGTCGCAGAATGCGGGCAACTATACGAAAGGCACAGACGGGCAGACCATAGATGGAATGAGCATAAAGCACATTCACTCTATCATTGGACAGTTGAAAGACGAAAGTTACCGTCCGTGCCCTGCACGGAGAATTTACATTCCCAAAAAGAATGGCAAGCAACGTCCTTTAGGCATACCAGCCTTTAAGGACAAACTTGTACAGGAAGTTGTAAGGATGATTCTTGAATCCATCTACGAAGGTCATTTTGAAGACTGCTCGCATGGATTCAGACCACACCGTGGCTGTCATACGGCTATGGCTTCCTTACAAAAGGGAGGTACGGGAGCACGTTGGTTCATCGAGGGAGACATCAAGGGTTTCTTTGACAACATCAACCATGATGTTTTAATCGGAATCCTTGCTGAAAGAATCAATGACGAGCGTTTCCTGCGACTGATACGTAAATTCCTCAAAGCAGGCTACATGGAACAATGGGAGTACAAAAATTCCTATATCGGAACACCGCAGGGAGGCATAATAAGTCCGATTTTGGCGAATATTTATCTTGACAAACTCGATAAATTTATGCGGAACTACATAAACGTCTTCAATAAAGGTAAAGCACGTGTACGCAACCCCGAATATAAAAGGGTTGCAAATCGTAAGGACAAACGTGTAAAGAAACTGAAGAATGAAACAGACGAGCAGAAGAAAGAAGCATTGCGCAGGGAGATAGCCATTCTCCACCGTGAGATGCAACAACTTCCTGCAACTCTTGACATGGACGAAAACTTCAAACGCATGAGGTATGTACGCTATGCCGATGATTTTCTGATTTGCGTAATCGGAAGTAAAGAGGACTGTGTAAAAGCAAAGGGGGACATTAAGACCTTTCTGCAAGATACGTTGAAACTCGAACTTTCGGATGAAAAGACGTTAATCACCAACTCACACGACGCAGCCAAATTTCTCGGCTTTGATGTTACAGTCCGCAGTACGGACAAGACGAGAAAGGATTTCAGAGGAATCCCCATACGCTCACTTGACCATAAAGTGGTTCTTCTCCTGCCTTATGAGGTTATGAGAAAGAAACTGCTTGACTATAATGCGATGCGCATAATAATCAAGAATGGCAAGGAAGCATGGGAATCGACCTCACGCCCGTATCTCCGTAGTAATGATGACCTTGAAATACTCAACCGATACAATTCGGAAATTCGGGGAATCTATAACTACTACTGTATTGCAAACAATGTCAACATTCTCAATAGTTTCTATTACTACATGAAAGAGAGTATGTATAAAACATTATCATCCAAGTATGAATCAACCGTAAGGAAAATAATCCGTAAATATTGCCGGAATAAAGTCTTTACAGTAAGGTATGAAAACAACAAGGGCGAAATGTTGGAACGTACTATTTATCATGGAGGGTTCAAGCAGAGAAAAGACGCGCGTATTGACAATGCGCATATCATGCCCAATTATCGCGGGACTGAAAGTACCAGCCTTATGGCTCGGTTGAAAGCCCGTGAATGTGAATATTGCGGAGCGGAGGACAACCTTAGAATGGTGCATGTCCGCAAGCTAAAAGACCTGAAAGGCAAACAGGAGTGGGAACGCTTCATGATTGCCAGACAGAGAAAAACAATAGCAGTATGTGAAAATTGTTATCGTAAGATTCATGAAAAGAAATAGACTGAAAATAACCATGGAGAGCCGTATACATGGAGACGTGTACGTACGGTTCGGTGGCGAGCGTTTAGAAACCTACCGTCCGAAAGGACGGCAAGGCGCTTTGCGCTTAGCCTGTGGCGGCGGAAAGACCCTTATCATGTGCTGCGGGGCCTACGAGAAGAAACGCCTCGGGCTGGCCAACAAACCCATGATTATCGGGCTGAAAGCCAACATCCATGAAATAGCCCGGACGTTCTGCACCGCTTACCCGATGGCCAAAGTCCTCTACCCGGGCAAGGAGGATTTCACGCCCCGGAAGCGTGAGCGCATCTTCCGGGAGATACGCAACAACGACTGGGACGCCGTGATCCTCTCGCACGAACAGTTCGGCATGATACCCCAGTCCCCGGAGATACAGCAGGAGATATTGCAGGCCGAGCTGGACTGTGTGGAGGAGAACCTCGAAGTGCTCAAAGCACAAGGCAGGGACGTTTCCCGCGCCATGATGAAAGGGTGTCAGAAACGCAAGGCCAACCTGGAAGCCAAGTTGCAGAAGGTGGCGCACGCGCTGGAAACACGCAAGGACGACGCCGTGGACTTCCGCCTCATGGGTATCGACCACCTCTACGTGGACGAGAGCCACAAATTCAAGAACCTGACTTTCACGACCCGGCATGACCGGGTGGCGGGCCTCGGAAATCCCGAGGGGTCGCAGCGGGCGCTCAACATGCTTTTCGCGCTGCGTACCATACAGCAGCGCACGGGCCGCGACCTGGGGGCGACGTTCCTCTCGGGAACGACCATCTCCAACTCGCTCACGGAACTGTACCTGCTTTTCAAGTACCTGCGCCCGAAGGAACTGGAGCGTCAGAATATCCGCACCTTCGATGCCTGGGCGGCCATATTTGCCAAGAAAACCATCGACTACGAGTTTTCCGTGACCAACGAGGTCGTGCAGAAAGAACGGTTCCGATATTTCATCAAGGTTCCCGAACTGGCCATGTTCTACTCCGAGATTACAGATTACCGCTCGGCGGAGGATATAGGGATCGACCGACCGCAAAAGAACGAGATATTGCACAATATCCCGCCGACACCCCAGCAGACGGAGTTCATAGAACGGCTGGTGCAATTCGCCAAATCGGGCGATGCCACGCTCCTGGGCCGCCTGCCGCTCTCGGAGCGGGAGGAAAAGGCGAAAATGCTCATTGCCACAGACTACGCCCGCAAGATGTCGCTCGATATGCGTATGATAGACCCCGAACTATACAGCGACCACGTGGACAACAAGGCGAGCCACTGCGCCCGTATGATTGCCGGTTACTACCGCCGTTTCGAGGCGTACAAAGGTACGCAGTTCGTATTCTCCGACCTGGGAACCTACAAACCCGGAGCGGGGTGGAACGTCTATTCCGAGATACGGCGTAAACTCGCGGAGGATTACGGCATACCCCAAAGCGAGGTGCGGTTCATCCAGGAGGCGACCTCGGAAAAAGCGCGCAAGGAGATGATCGCCGGTATGAACGCCGGAAAAATCCGCGTACTCTTCGGATCGACCGAGATGCTCGGGACGGGAGTGAACGCGCAGAAACGCTGCGTGGCGATACACCACCTGGACTGCCCCTGGCGTCCCAGCGACCTGGAGCAGCGCGACGGGCGGGGAATACGCACCGGGAACGAGATCGCCAAACTCCATGCCGACAACAAGGTGGACGTGATATTATACGCCGTCGAGAAGTCGCTCGACGCCTACAAGTTCGGGCTGTTGCACAACAAGCAACTGTTCATCCGCCAGCTCAAGACCAACAACATGGGAAGCCGTACCATCGACGAGGGGGCCATCGACGAGAAAAGCGGCATGAATTTTTCCGAGTATGTAGCCGTCCTCTCGGGAAATACAGACCTGCTGGACAAGGCCCGCCTGGAGAAGAAGATCGCCACGCTCGAAAGCGAACGCCAGGCATTCGTGCGCGGCAAATCATCGAGCCGCTACAAGCTGGAGCAGATCACGGAGAAGATAGAGAAGAACAACGACCTGATACGGCGTATCGGCAAGGATCTGGAACACTTCAAGGCCCGCGTCGAGTTCAACGAGGACGGCTCGTACCGCAATCCCGTGAAACTGAACGGGCTGGAAACCTCCGACCCCAAGCTCATCGGGAAACAGCTCAACCGTATCGCCGAAACGGCACGCACGCTCGACAGGCTCGAACCCATCGGGAGCCTCTACGGGTTCGAACTGCTCGTCCAGAGCGAAACGACCGGGAAAGACGGGCTCGACCTGGTGCAGAACCGTTTTTATGTCCGGGGTGAAGGGGATTATCTATACCAGTATAACTACGGGAATATCGCCTCCGACCCGCGACTGGCGGCGATGAACTTCATCCACGCGCTCGCGACCATCGAGCCGACACTGGAAAAATTCCGGAAAAAGAACGAGGAACTGGAGAAAGATATTCCCGTCCTGCGGGAAGTGGTGGAAAGTTCCTGGCGCAAGGAGCCCGAACTGACGGCCCTGAAAACTGACCTGACGGAAATAGACCGCAGGATACAGCAAAGCCTCAAACCGATAGAAGAGAGCGAGGGAAAGGAGGCGGAGGAGGATAACGACGTGTGCCGGGAACGGCATGACACGGCGGAAGAGCTCCCGAAGGAAGACAACACGGCGGCCCGTATTCCTTCCCGGCTGCGGCAGATTGCCGACGCCTCCGGGGGGCGCATCGTGATCGCGGGCGTGGGCAGCCCGCCGGAGAACGGCCCCGCAAAGAAAGGGATTAAGATGTAAGCGAAAAGCCGACGGAAGTACAGATTTCCGTCGGCTTTTTTCATATGCCCATGAGCGTTGTTGTCACACTTCCTGCAAGAGTGTTTGCAGCTCCTCCTGCGTGGGAAGATAGGTCATGTACTGGGCGGCGAAGACCTGCTTTTCATCTTCGGGCAGCGTATAACGGACGACCGCGTCGTTTTTCTCCGCGCAGAGGACGATACCCACCGGAGGGTTATCCCCGGGATTCATCAACTCACGGGTGTAGTAATTGACATACATCTGCATCTGCCCCAAATCCTGATGGGTCAGCTCCCCGGATTTAAGGTCTATTAAAACGAAACAGCGGGCCAGGTAATTGTAAAAGACCAGGTCGATGTAGAAATGCTTGTCGTCGAAGGAGATACGCTTCTGTCGCGCGACGAAGGCGAAGCCTTTCCCGAGTTCGAGCATCAAGCGCTGCAAGCGGCTGATGAGCAGTTGCTCCAGATCGGTTTCCAGAAAATGCTCTCCCTGGGGGATACCGAGAAACTCCAGGATATACGGGTCGCGGATGATCTCTTTGGGTTCGACACGCCCGGGTTCGGTACGGGAAATCTCCTCTTTCACGGCTTTCTTGTCTCGGCTGGCCAGCAAGCGGTCATAGAAAAGCGTGTTGATTTGGCGGTCGAGCTGCCGGACACTCCAGTTTTCCTTGACGCACTCGTGCAGGTAAAAATCACGGGCGGCATCGCCCGACACCTTGAGAAGCGTGCGGCAATGCGACCAGCTCAATTTATCACACAGCGTGTGATATTTCGGGTAGCACTGGTAAAACTGCCTCATGTACCGCAGGTTGGTGGCCGTGAACCCGTTTCCGAACTCCGCCACGAGCCGCCTGGAAAGGGTGTTGATGACAGCCTTGCCATATCCGGCACGGCCGGTTCCCTGCTGCTCGTACTCCACTATATATTTCCCTACCTGCCAGTAAGCCCTCACGAGGGTCGAATTGACATGATGTATCACCTTCGCGCGCGCTTCCTGCAAGATATGGCGCACGTTATGCAGCAGCTCTTCCTCCCCTTTGTCGGCAGGATATATTTTATCTGTTTCTTTCATTGTTCATTATTATATAGGCTTCCAAGTGCAAACATACTGATTTTACGGCAAATATCGAACGGTTGTACCGCCTTGTCGTGCCTTATTCCATGTATCTCCGCGTTTTTCCATGACGCCGGACTCTCGGGACAGGGCCTAACCGGAACCGGCAGGACGATCCTTTTTCAGCTTGCGGAAATTACTGAAGTTACGCTCGATGAACCGCAGGACGTCCGATTCCCGGTAGAAGGTCTTGTGATAGATCATCTCGTAAGGCAGCTCTCCCGAGGTGCGGTAACGCTGGAGTGTGCGCTTGCTGATATTGAGCATACGGCACAGGTCGTAATTGTCCAGAAGACGCTCCCCGTCAGGCAGGATGGAAAGCGGTTGCTCCACGTCCCCCGCGCACAGCTTCTCGATACGTTCCAGCCGTTCCGAGAGCCGCTGCATCCATCCGTCGAAATATTCCTTATCCAGAAACATGGCCTACTCCTTTGGTCGGTTTTTGCGCCGCACGGAACGCTCCTTCAGCACACGGCGGATTTCCGTGAGGGAATAATACAGCTTCCGGTTGATGGCCGAATAGGTGATCACGTGATCCGAGCGGAGGCGTTGAAGGGTACGCCCGCTGATGCCCAGGTAACGGCAGACCTGCTCGCCGTCCATCCATTCGTCGTTTATATACTCCTTATTCCATGCACGCCCCTTTTCAGGGAGAGAGGCGATTGCAGCCTCTATTTTCTCTATACGCCCGACAAGCTCGTTATAGGCTCGCGAACCGATCACTATGATTTTCATACTCCTTTGTTTTTTAGTCTGTTACAAAGGTCGGGCTTATATGGACAGCTTAAAACGAGGTCGGTACGACTTTTTTTTGATAATTTGCAGTGAACTGATTCTCAACGGTTCATGCGGTGAAGAAGGCAGTGTTTTTTACCGAAATCCGCGGCCCGTACTCGGTATTTTTATTGGCAGAAATGCGATAGCATACTGTGATTCAACGCTTAACGGTGTTCTAATCCGGACGGGGCTACAACGGAACACCCGTATCGGCTCCTTATACGGGTGCAAATACGGGCGTTCGGGAAAGTTCCTTTCGAGAGTTACGGGGGAAAACCGACCTCGGTTCTTTTGTTATATACAACGCTGATTATCAGTGCTTCTATAAGAAATAGAGTGCTTTACCGGTTCATGTTCTACTCGGAATTGCCGTTTTTCTTGTTTCGCTTCCACGTCTGCATACGTTTAAGCAGGGCCTCTTTCGCCTTGTCAAGCCACGGTGTCGGGTTGTTTCGGATTTTCATATCGCAGAATGTCCTCGAAAGGTTCATGTCGAGGTGTACGTTGAAAGCGTTGGAAATGTAGCTGGCAAGTTGCGTGAGTGGCACATTGCCGAAACAGCCTTTACTGTCGAGCAGGTAAATAAGTTCCGTCAGATCCGTCTTCGAGTCCTGCCATGTCGGACGCACGTCAGGCAATGGCAGAACCATGTTCCGGAGGTTCGTGCTCTCCAGTGATTCCAATTCGCCCATAAGATAAACCGACAACATATCGTTGGCCAGGATTTTCGCCACCTTGAAATCCGCGTTTGTCGAAAACTGCGGGTCGAGTTCATAGTAGAAGGTTTCCAGGTATTGCTCCGTGTCGGTCTGCCCGCGCAGGAAATAGAGGCTGTCCAGGTGTGTAGCGCCGCTGCGGAAATAGCGGATAAAGTCGAGGCGTTTCTGCGTGTACGCGTTGATGGCCCGAACATGGGCGTCCAGGTACTCCCGTTGTGCCTCGATACTTCCTACCGGACGGTTCATCTCGATATTGTAGAGCTTGCGGTAATAGATCAGACGGCAAAAAAGACGAGGTTTGATTTCTTTGAAGAACTTTATTTCCTCGTCATCGTTTTGAAAACGGTAGCCGATGATATATTGTTTCAAACGGTCGAACGCTTCTCCCAGGACACGTGACGCTTCAAGCGACTTTTTCAACACGTCGGTATCCCGCGATTCGATACGTTCGATACTCCGCAGGACTTCGCTGTTTAATTTTTCTATAAATGCAATCATAATCCGTCTTGTTACTTTCGCGTATAAAGTTAGCGAATCGAAAAACCGGCGGATTACGATTTTTATCTTTCTCTTCGTTTTTTTATCACGGAGCCGATTTTAATGTCAGATCCGACCTTCCTGGCGGATGGAAGTGGGATTGCTCCCCATATTCCGCTTGCAAAAGTCCGTAAAGTGGGATTGGGCGGAGAAACCGCACATGTAGGCTATTTCCTGCAACGTGTAGTGTGTCGTCCGCAACAACTCCCCGATACGTTCGATACGGCGCTGACGTAACCACGAGGAGGCCGAGCAGCCGAAAACCCGCTGGAAACGCCGGCGGAAGGTAATCGTGCTGGAATACCCGCAAACCCCGGCGAGTTCCGTGACGTTATCCGAGGCAAGATAATTCGATTTGACACGGGAGATGAACTCGTAATCGTCCCCCAGGTGCAACAGCTCCTCGAACTCCCCGACATCGGCGGGAGTGAGATGTTCATAAGAGGCGTCGAGCATTTTCAGCATGACAGCAGCGTTACATTCAACGGGCATACCCAATGTCTTACGGGCTTCACGCAGGTAATTCTTGAACCGCAGCCGCAGCGTGTCGTGATGCGGGTAGGAACACTCGGACAGAATGGTGCAAACCGTCCGCAGTTCATCGACACAACAGTAGCCGAAATACCACGTTACAAGACGCTCGACGTAATGGACGACATGAAATTCCTCCGAAAGCATCAGAAGAAGCAGGAACGGGGTGAAATCCTGGTATTCCCTCGTTATGGGACGGGGTGCTTCGTCAAGCAAGGAGGCGATGTCCCGCATCAGCAGAGAATCTCCCGAGTACGCTTTTATTTGTTCGGAACTGCGGGCATAATCCCGGTAACGCGATATGACCGCCGACAAAGCATTGAACTTCACGGCGTGAACGCCTTCTATAAAGGAAGGGCGAAGACTGTTGTAAATGGATAAGTCGGTTTGCATAAGTCATTTCTATAAAACGGAGCCGCATCCCCTTGTTGCCAAAACTCCGCAAGTCGTTACTTATGAACCGCTTGGAACACGGTACGAATCCTAATTACAAATATATCGCATCTGATAATCCGGAACAAATATCAGCAGGCAAAAATGAAAATAAACCTCGTTATTTTTGATTATTACCTGCAATAATATTATATTTGCAAACAAATAAGAGTTGTTTGACAGCATGAGAAATATAGTGTATCAAAGCACTTTACCAATTTCTTATCCGTTGCCCATTCTCATGCGAGTTTCTTTTAATCTATTTGTAGTCAATTAAATACCTTCAGACTACATCAAATATACAAAAAAAATATTGTTTATATCATTTTATATCGTAATTTTGCAAGGTAATCAATGAAAAGAAGAAATGAAAAAGATTTTGGTAGCTGAAGATACGGAAAGTAATTATCTCTTATTATCTATAATTTTAAGAAAGGAGTATGAAGTTCACCGTGCCCATGATGGGCAGGAGGCTATTGAGAAATTTGAGAGTTGCCGGCCCGATATGATTTTGATGGATATAAAGATGCCTGTTATGGACGGTTTGGAAGCTACCAGAAGAATTCGTCTGAAGGGAGGGACACTTCCCATCATAGCTCTTACCGCCAATGCATACGACAGTGACCGTGACAAGGCTTTTGAAGCCGGATGTGACGATTATATGGCCAAGCCGATCATGGCTCCCGCTTTGCGTGAGATGATAAAAAAGTATTTTGGTGAGTATATATATTCCAGGTGGTGGATGAAAAATAGAAATTCTTCCTCTTCCGGAAGCGCCGAAACGGAAAAGCGAAGTGTAAGAAATGGGAGGAATTGCCATATGATAGAACCAACACCCCACACACAAAAGAAAAAGCACTCCCGCCAGATGGCCACAAGCTGTGAGTCGTGCGGCAATTTTGTGTATGATGAGGAGTATGAGTGCTACACCTGCGAGGTCGATCTCGATGAGGATGAGATGGCACGTTTTCTGCAGGATAAATTTTACGACTGTCCGTACTACCAGCTCGGCGATGAGTATCGAATTGTGCGGAAACAGATGTAGGCAGGCAATGCGTCCGGTATACAAGGCTGCGGCGTTTGCGATAAAAATAGAAAAAGAACAGGAGGATTTTTACCATGAACAATGAAGTATTAAATGCAATCAAAACAAGAAGAAGCATCCGCAAATACAAAGCGGAGCAGATTACCGATGAGCAGCTCGATGCAATTCTGGAGGCCGGAACGTATGCGGCAACCGGCATGGGAAAACAGTCGCCGGTGATTGTTGTGGTACAGAAACCGGAGCTGATTGCAAAGCTTTCGAAAATGAATGCGGCTGTTATGGGTACAACATCCGATCCGTTCTACGGCGCTCCGACCGTTCTGATCGTGCTTGCTGACCCGGAGCGCGGAACTTATGTGGAGGACGGCTCTCTTGTCATGGGAAATCTGATGCTGGCAGCACATGCCGTTGGTGTGGATTCCTGCTGGATCCATCGTGCAAAAGAAGAGTTCGCGAGCCCGGAGGGAAAAGCCCTCTTAAAAGAGTGGGGACTTTCCGAAAATTATGTTGGCATCGGCCACTGCATCCTCGGCTATCGCGACTGTGAGTACCCGGAGGCAAAAGAAAGAAAAGCAGATTATATTGTAAGAGTATAATCATCTGCGAAAACGGCTCTGGGAGCGGCTGTGCGTTGAAAACACCCGCCCGGAGTCCATATTTTTAACCGAATCAAGCAAGTAGCGAAGCGGATTGTGAATATCCGCTTTGCTAGAGACAACAGAGGAACAGCCATGTATCGAATTATGATTGTAGAAGATGATGAAGTCATCGCCCGCGCCGTGCAGCAGAGCCTGGTTTCCTGGGGCATGGATGCGTTCTGCGTACAGGATTTTTCCGGCGTTCTCGCCGAATTTGCCGTGAAAAATCCGCAATTAGTGCTGATGGACATTCATCTTCCCTTTTTTAACGGATTTCACTGGTGCCAGGAGATTCGAAAGGTCTCTAAAGTGCCGGTAATTTTTCTTTCTTCTGCATCGGACAACATGAACATCATTATGGCCGTTAATATGGGCGGCGATGACTTTATCGCGAAGCCGTTTGATTTAAGTGTCCTGACCGCCAAAGTCCAGGCGATGCTCCGTCGCACCTACGAATTTGCCGGAGAAACGAATTTCCTCGAGCACCGCGGTGCCATGCTCGATACGGGAAGTGGTGTGCTGAATTACCGGGGAAAGCGAATTGAGCTGACAAAAAATGAGTGGCGCATTCTGCAGTCCCTTCTCGAAAATAAAGGAAAAGCCGTCAGCCGCGATATGCTGATGATGCATCTGTGGGAGTCGGACAGCTTTATAGATGACAACACGTTGACCGTCAACGTCACGCGCTTGCGGAAAAAACTGGAGGAGGCAGGACTTACAGACTTTATCCAGACGAAAAAGGGTGTCGGCTACCTGATCGCATGACGGAAGCAGAACAGGAGAAAGAGGATGGAACAACAGAAAGAGGGAATCCGGCAGGAGTTTATGCTTCTTAACTGGTATTTGAAAGAGCATCTTGCATCGGCCGTGCGGATTGCCGCTTTTATAGGAGTATTTTCACTCCTCTGTTTTCTGCGCAATGTGCCGCAGGATGTCACCGTTTATATGATCGTGCTGATGGCTGCTGTCGGAGCCACAGGTTTTTTGCTTTCATTATGGGAAGTACCGGAAACATCATCTGGTCTTAGCACTCCTTGCCGCCGAACCGCAGGGCAAAACAGAAGCGCTTCCGGAGGCGGACGGGCTTCTGGCGCGGGATTACCAGCAGATCATCGCATCCTATGAGCGGCAGTTTCAGGAAGAACAGATTAAGATGGAGCAGAAATACCGCGATATGATGGAGTATTACACGATGTGGACCCATCAGATCAAAACGCCGATTGCGGCGATGCGGCTGCTTCTGCAGGAGGAGGATACGCCGTTTTCGCGTGAAATGCAGAGCGAACTTTTCCAGACGGAGCAGTATGTGCAGATGGCGCTGCAGTACCTGCGCATGGAAAAAATGACATCGGATCTTGTCTTTGCAAGGTACGATTTGGATGCGCTGATCCGCCAGGCTGTGCGGAAATATGCTCCGCTTTTTATCCGCCGGAAGATTATCCTTTCCTACGAGCCGGTGCACTGCGAGGTGCTGACAGATGAAAAATGGCTCGTCTTTGTGCTGGAGCAGATTCTGTCAAATGCGCTGAAATACACGAAAAGTGGAAGCATTCACATCTATCTGTCACCGGATGCACCAAAAACGCTGGTGATTGAGGACACCGGCATCGGCATTGCGCCGGAGGATCTGCCGCGGATTTTCGAAAAAGGCTACACGGGCTGCAACGGCCGCGCAGACAAGCGGTCAACGGGCATCGGACTGTATCTGTGCCGCCAGATCATGGAGAAACTTTCGCATACCATCCGCATCGAGTCGGAGATGGGAGTGGGAACGAAGGTGTATCTTGGGCTGGATACCGTATCCCTGTAGTACATAGAGAGCTTCGCCGGGAATCTTACAGAAATGTAAGGTTGTCCGGTCTTTTTGTAAGATGATCCTAAGGCAGAAGAGGGCGCGGACGGGTATAATAAGCCTTGTCAATTAAGAAAACAGTTCAGACAGAAAGGAAAATGTGACATGGCAATTCTGGAAGTAGAACATCTGAAAAAAACATATACCACGCGCCTTGGCAGCAACCGGGTGGAAGCGTTGAAAGACGTTAATTTTACAGTGGAACGGGGCGAATTTGTTGCAATCATGGGCGAATCGGGAAGCGGAAAAACGACGCTTCTGAACCTGCTCGCAGCACTCGACAAGCCAACCGGCGGACAGGTGCGGTTAAATGGAAAGAATCTCGGCGAATTAAAGGAGAAGGAGATTGCCGGATTCCGCCGCGAAAATTTAGGTTTCGTGTTCCAGGACTTCAACCTGCTCGATACCTTTTCCCTGCGTGACAACATTTATTTGCCGCTCGTGCTGGAAGGAAAAAAATACGAGGAGATGAGTCTTCGGGCAGAGCCGATTGCGAAAAAACTCGGCATCACCCAGATCCTCAATAAATACCCATATGAGGTGTCCGGCGGACAGAAGCAGCGTGCAGCCGTTGCGCGTGCGCTGATTACCAATCCGGAGCTGGTTCTTGCGGATGAGCCTTCCGGCGCGCTCGATTCCCATGCAGCGGATGGCCTCATGAAACTGTTCGGGGAGATCAACGAGGAGGGCCAGACGATTGTTATGGTAACGCACAGTGTGAAGGCGGCCTGCTCGGCGAAGCGTGTGCTGTTCATCAAGGATGGCGAGGTCTTCCACCAGCTGTATCGCGGTTCTTTAGGGCGCGATGAGATGTATCAGAAGATCTCCGATACGCTGACAATTCTTGCGACGGGTGGTGAACGGGATGAATAATCTGCTGTATGCCAGACTGGCAAAAACAAATTTGAGCAAAAACCGTCAGAATATTCTTCCGTATCTGCTGTCATGCATCGGCACGGTGGTGATGTTTTTTATCATGGATACACTGGCGCAGGGAAGTGGCTTTGATTCCATGATCGGAAAAGATACGATCCTGACAGTGATGGGGATGGGAACCTATATCATTGGCCTGTTCGCGGTGATTTTTCTGATTTACAGCAACAGTTTTCTGGCAAAAAGAGAAAAAAAGAGTTCGGTCTGTTCCAGATTCTCGGCATGGAGAAAAAGCATCTGGCGAAGATCCTCTTTTTTGAGAGTCTGTATCTGTGGGCGGCATCGCTTGGAATCGGTATTCTGCTCGGTGTGTTGCTGTACCGCCTGCTGTTTCTGGTGCTGATGAAGCTGACCGGACTGAACGGAACAATTGGTTTTGCGTTCAGCGCAAAAGCCGTGGGAAGTACGATGCTGCTGTTCGGCCTGACTTTTGTGATCAATTTTCTCTTAAGCCTTCGCCAGATCCACGTCTCACAGCCGGTCGAACTGCTGCACGGCGGCGCGCAGGGTGAGCGGGAACCGAAAACGAAGCTTTTGACGGCGGTTCTTGGATTCATGCTGCTTGGTGTTGGTTATTATCTGGCTCTGACCTGCCAATCCTCGATGGACGCACTTGATAAGTTTTTTAATGCAATCGCTTTGGTTATGGTGGGAACGTACTGCCTGTTTTCTGCTGGAAGTATTGCATTTTTGAAAATTCTGAAGAAAAACAAGAATTATTATTACCAGACACGCCATTTTACAAGCATTTCAGGTATGCTGTACCGCATGAAGCAAAATGCGGTCGGTCTTGCGAATATCTGTATTCTGTCAACGGGTGTGCTTCTGGTTATCTCCATCAGCACATGTTTGTGGACGGGAATTGAGGAGGTTACCTATACGCGGTTTCCACATCAGATTTCGATCGAAGCAAATACTGGCGTGAGCGGCATTATGAAGACGGTGAAACCGGTCAGTCAGAAGATGATAGAGGAAGTGAAAACTGGGATTGATCAGCATCTGGAAGAAAAGCAGCTCAGAAAAAGTATGAAAGTGATCAGAGATACTATGTTATGCTTGCTGCTGTAGATAGAAACAAAGTAGAAAAAACACAGTCAGATGATGCTGCGGCGAGCACACTGATAAAAATCATGGAAGAGTCGGAGTACAATCAGGTAACCGGCGAACAGGTAGAGCTGGAACCAGGGCAGGCTCTGGTTTTTCAGGCAAAACAGAAAAATTATGGATATGACACGATTGAACTGGGAAATCAGACGTATGAAGTAAAAAAATGGAATACCGATAAGAAATCGTACATTCTGGATGAGAAGACGCAGGTGTATGAGACAATGACGGTGGTGACGCGGAATAAGGAAGCAAAGGAAGCGTATGCAGCTGTGCAGGGAAAGGAGCCAGAAGGATACAGTTGGGAATATGCTCTGGATCTTATCGGGGATGCTGGCGAACAGATCACAGTTGGAGATGAGATTGAGACGATACTGACGGAGTCATCTTTTAACGGATGGGTGGAAGTGCGCGAAAAAGAGCGCAATACGGTTTACAGTCTGTATGGTTCACTTCTGTTTTTAGGTGTTTTCGTCGGTGCGCTATTTTTGATGGGTGCCGTTATGATTATCTATTACAAGCAGGTTTCAGAAGGCTTCGATGACCGAAAACGGTTCCAGATTATGCAGAAGGTCGGCATGAGCCGCAAAGAAATCCGTCAGACGATTCAGTCACAGGTGGTAACGGTCTTTTTCCTGCCGCTCGCGGTGGCCGTGGTGCATACAATGGTAGCGTTTCCATTGACCAGGCGTATCATGGCAATGCTGAATTTCCCGGACAGCAATCTGTTCCTGGCTGCAACAGCGATTACGATTGCGGCGTTTGCCGTGGTTTACCTGATCGTCTATGTGCTGACGGCGCGGGCGTATTACAAAATTGTGGAATAAAAAGATGTACTTTTTTCAAAACATCAGCGCGGCTTTGAAAAAAACTTAACAAAAAACGATGAGAAAAAGACATCCGGCGCAGACGGAAAATCTGTGGAGGATGTCTTTTTTGCTGTTCTATTTATAAATGCCGTTGACGGTAACTTTGAAAAGAGCTTCTTTTCCGTTGAGTTCGTCTTTTCCATAGTCTTCCGGGAAAGTGACGGTTACATCTACGCTGTCGCCCGGGTGATGACCGATGAGCTGTTCTTCAAAGTCATCGATGTAAGTATGAGAACCGATCACAAGATCAGCGCCGTTTCCTTTTGTGTTTCCACCTTCAAATTCCACGCCGTCAATGGAGCCGACATAGTCGATATTGACGGTATCACCGTCCTCGATGGTAAGGGAAGTGTCGGTCTGCAAAGAGGCAGAAGCCGAAGTGGAGGCTGATGAGGCGGATGCGGTCGATGAGGCTGTGGAGGTATCCTCCGAGGCACTTTTGGTAGAGAGTCGTTTGGAATCGAGTACGCTGGCAATAATAAGGCCGACGATCACAACGACAATCAGAGCTGGTCCGGCCCAGCTCCAGATCTTTTTGTAATGCGCTACTTTCGCTTCGTGCTCCCGCTCTTTGGCACGCCGTTCCCTGGCAGCTTTTCTGTTTTCTTTGTTCATAAAAAGGATCTCCTTTGCGCTTTTACGACTGCAATCGTATTTTATAATATCAAGTATATCATAAAAATATGGTAAAAGTGTGAAAAAAATAACACGATCCAACATTGTCAATGCTCAAAAATGACGATATAATGAGTGCAAGTGAGTCAAATGAAAATTTATTTTCAGTTGACGAACGACGAATGTTGCTTACGCGGCAGCGTAAGATTGAGTGCAAGTGAGTCAAATGAAAATTTATTTTCAATTGACGAACGACGAATGCCGCTTACGCGGCAGCGTAAGATTGAGTGCAAGTGAGAAAACGCGGCGAGTAAGGGAGTGAATAAAATGGATGACTGGAGTAGTTTCAGAACGACGACATCCGAACAGCAGCGCCTCCGGGCTGCACTTTCCAGCTTTTGTGAATCGCAGGATCTTCCGGAAGAACAGCGAGCCGCATATACTGCATACCTGCGGAAACGCATTCGTCCCGCTGTCGAAATGCTGATTCGTGAGGATGATTTTTCAAAGCTGGAACGTATTCTGCAGACCGGATGGCTGTCCGATGCAGACCGAAAACGTTTTCTCAACCTTGCTGCCGACCAGCAGAAATGGCAGGCTTTCCGTATTCTCCTGAACCGGAGCTCACAGGATCCGATGCAGGAGAATACGGAAAGACAGAAAAACAGAAGCTGACGTTTCAAAAAGAAAAGCCCACAAAAGAAAAAGAAGCGCTGGCGCTCCGGCTTTTCGAAGAAGCCCGCAAAAACCTCTGCTGGTTGTACCCGGAACTTGGTGAAGCGATTCTTTTCTTTCAGCATCAGCCATCCGACAGGACAAAAGCCATCACATCCGACGGTCATACGATATATTTTAACTCCGATTTTGTACTCTGCATGTGTGCCGAAAATTCATCGTTCCTCAAGGAAGGCTATCAGCACCTGCTGCTGGAATGCATCCGCCGGTTTGGGAAAGAAACACCGGAGCCGGAAAAAAAAGAACAGCCCCCGGTTTCATGGCTGATGCCGGAAAAAGAAAACAGTCTCCGGTTTCATGGCTGGTGCCGGGAAAAGAACCGGAACTTATCGAGTCTTTTCAATCAGTCTGGAAACGTGCTTCCCGCAAGTTAGCGGAAAACTACGGCACCGGCGGCCTGCTGCGAGGCCAGAACCGTGGTGGAAAAAAAGAAACCCCTGTCCGGGATCGAAAAAGAGCGTACGATTACCGCCGCTTCCTGAAACGCTTTACCGTTACCCGCGAGGAAATGGAGCTGGATCTCGACAGCTTCGATCCAGTCGCTTACCATTATGGGCTTATGTATTACGGAAATTTCCCTTTCATCGAGCCGCCGGAGACGCGCGAGGGAAACCGTCTCGAAGAGCTGGTTATCGCGATCGACACATCCGGTTCGTGCAAAAAAGAAATTGTAGCAAAGTTCCTTGGTGAGACGCGCAGCATTCTTGAAGAAAAAGAAAACTTCTTTTCCCGATGGAACGTCTGCCTGATCCAGTGCGACAGCTTCGTGCAGGATGTCACGATGATCCATTCACCGAAAGAATGGGAAGCTTACCGTGAAACAATTATCATCAAGGGCCGAGGCGGAACCGATTTCCGTCCTGTCTTTCAGAAAGTGGAAGAGTTGCGGAAACAGCATGTATTCCGAAACTTAAAAGCGTTGATCTATTTTACCGACGGAGACGGAATTTATCCCGAACAAAAGCCCGATTACGAGACGGCATTCGTCTTTGTCAGACAGACCGAAAAAATGAATCTTGTCCCAAAATGGGCAAAAAAACTGCTGACAGAAGAATGTACTCTTTGAACAAAACTGACAAAAAAGCATCTCGCAAAATCAAACACAGAAAGATTTCGAGAGTACATAAAGAGTGCATAAGATAAGAGAGATCATATGAACATACAAGAAGCAAAAGAGACAATTGAAAAAGCCCTGCGCGCATACTTTGCAAGAGATGAAATTGGTTTTCCGCTGGTTCCGCTCCGGCAGCAGCGTCCCATTCTCCTGATCGGCCCGCCGGGCATCGGAAAAACGGCAATTATGGAGCAGATCGCAGAAGAGTGCGGTGTGGGGCTTGTCGCCTACACGATGACACACCATACGCGTCAGAGTGCCATGGGCCTTCCGGAGATCTGCACACGTGGAATCGAAGGGAAAATGGTACATACAACGGAATACACGATGAGCGAGATCATCGCCTCGATCTATGACTGCATGGAGCAGACCGGAAAGAAGCGGGGTATCCTCTTTCTCGATGAAATTAACTGCGTCTCCGAGACCCTCGCTCCGGTAATGCTGCAGCTTTTGCAGGACAAAAAATTCGGCAATCAGCACATCCCGGATGACTGGCTGATCGTGGCCGCCGGAAATCCGCCGGAATATAATAAATCTGTGCGGGAATTTGATGTGGCAACGCTTGACCGTGTGCGGAAGATCGAGGTGCTTCCCGAGCTTTCCGTGTGGCTTTCCTATGCAGAGAAAAATCAGATCCACAGCGCCGTGACAACGTACCTTATGGCACACAGTGACCATTTTTATTCTGTTTCGCATGAAGCGGATGAGAAGCGTTTTGTGACAGCACGCGGCTGGGAGGATTTGTCGGCAGTGCTGAAAAGTTATGAAATCCTGCATTTTCCGGTCGACGAAGCACTGATCGGACAATATTTGCAGGAAGAAAAGACGGCGGAGGAATTCAGCTCATACTACAGGATTTACGAAAAATATGGACAGGATTACGGTGTAGAGGAGATTCTGACCGGTGCATTTTCCGGAAAAATCATGGCAGAAAAACAGAAGATGGCGGCAAATGGTTCCGCAGAAGAGCGATCTGTACTGCTGTCTCTGTTTCATGCGGCACTTCAGAAAGAGGCATCCGGCTGCCAGAAGCAGGAGCACACGGCAAAGGAGCTCTCCGAGTGCTTTCGCCAGTTTACCGGGCTTTGCAGGCAGAAAAAAGATGAGACATACGCATCCTGGCTACAACAGAAAGAGCAGGGATTTGCAGTGTGCAAACAGCAGGGACTGCTGAAAAAGGGCGAGGAAGAAACGAATGCGCGGGTCTTGAAAAAGTTAAAAAAACTCGAGGAGACCGCTAAAAAATGTCGCAAAACCGATTCAGATCAGATGAAAGAGCTTTTTGAAACGGTATGTGAACTGGAACAGGAAAAAGTGGAGAAGGAAGTAAAGGATGTGAAACTGCAGATCCGCCGTGCCGCTGAATTTTTACAGAACAGCTTTCCGGGCGGAGCAGAAGTGGTGCTGTTTGAAGCAAATCTGGCGCGAAGTCCTGCGCTGCGAAGCTTTTTGATTGAGAAAAGCATGGATGCCGAAGGATAAGCTGCCACTTTGGAAAGAAGAAAATGGTTCTGAAAAGCCCATTTCTGGAGAAAAATGATTTGAAAGGAAGAGGAAGAACAGGACAGAGGAAGGAAGAAAAAGATGAATTATAAAATGATCCTGCAGTACGATGGCACGCGCTATAACGGCTGGCAGAAGCAGGGAAATACGGACAACACGATTCAGGGCAAGCTCGAAACGCTGTTGTCCAGGATCGCAGGAGAGCCGGTGGAGATCCACGGCGCGGGCAGAACCGATGCCGGCGTCCATGCGGCGGGACAGGTCGCAAATGCAAAGTTCCATACGGATCTATCCGATGAAGAACTTCTGCAGACAATCAACCATTATCTGCCGGAAGACATCGAAGTCACCAGCCTCGCGCGGATGCCGGAGCGCTTCCACAGCCGTCTGAATGCGGTGGACAAAACATACGAATACCGTATCGTGATCGATGGCAGAAAGCATGTTTTCGAGCGGAAATACGTGTATTTTCCGGAAGCACCGCTCGATGTGGAAAAAATGAAAGAAGCATCGAAAGCGTTTATCGGAACGTATGATTTCAGGAGCTTCTGTGCCAACAAACGTATGAAAAAATCGACAGTACGGACGATTACCGGAATTGATTTCTGCGAGAAAGACGGGATTCTTATCATTTCCTATACCGGAACCGGTTTTCTGTACCACATGGTGCGGATCCTGACCGGAACACTTGTGGAGGCCGGGATGGGAAAACGGGATATCGCATCAATGACGGAGCTTCTCAAAGCAAAAAATCGCGAAAGTGCGGGTTTTCTTGCACCGGCATGCGGACTCCTGTTAAAAGAAGTCCGATATGAATAACCGAAATAATCAGGGCAATGCACCAGCCTTTTTGTATAAAAAACCGAAAAAAGGCTGTGAATTGATAAATGCAGCATAGAAAAGAGAAAGGATGAGGTGAAAAGCATGTTTCAGAAGAAAAGAAATACTTTTCATGGCGGCGTTCACCCGTACGAGGGAAAAGAGCTCTCCAAGGACAAACCGATTGTCAAAGCGCAGCCGGGCAACTTATTGTATTACGCAGTGTCACAGCACATCGGAGCGCCTGCTGTGCCGATCGTACAAAAAGGCGATCATGTAAAAGCGGGACAGAAAATCGCAGAAGCGGGAGGGTTTGTTTCGGCTCCTGTTTACGCATCGGTTTCCGGCACGGTAAAAGGAATTGAGAAAAAAGTTTCCGCAGCCGGTTCCCCGGTAGACTGTATCGTTGTGGAGAACGACGGGTTGTATGAAAAAGAAACATTTGAGGAGTGCCCGCACTGGGAAAAACTCGACGCAGATACGATTCGGAACAAGATCAAAGAGGCCGGAATCGTGGGAATGGGAGGTGCAGGCTTTCCGACACACGTCAAGGTATCCCCGAAAGATCCGTCAGCGATTGACCACATTCTCGTCAATGGAGCAGAGTGTGAGCCGTATCTGACGAGCGACTACCGCAGAATGCTCGAAGAGCCGGAAAAGGTGATCGGAGGCTTAAAAATCATGCTGCATATGTTTCCGAGGGCAAAGGGAGTCATCTGCATTGAAGACAACAAACCGGACTGTATCGCGAAGTTCCGTGAGCTGGTGCTTCCGGAGGATAACATTGAGGTTCTGGAGCTTAAAACGAAATACCCGCAGGGTGCCGAGCGTATGCTGATCTATGCAGCAACGGGACGAAAGGTAAATTCCTCCATGCTGCCGGCGGACGCGGGCTGTATCGTGGATAACATTGATACCGTGACTGCTATTTACCAGGCAGTCCGCTTCGGCGAACCGCTGATGAGCCGTATCGTTACCGTGACGGGAGATGCTGTACAGAATCCGTGCAACTTTGAAGTACCGGTCGGCATGCTCTTGTCCGAACTTTTAGAGCAGGCAGGCGGTCTGAAAAACGAGGCGGTCAAGATCATCTGCGGCGGCCCGATGATGGGAAGAGCCCTGTTTACAATGGATGTTCCTGTTACCAAGACAACATCTGCACTGACCTGCCTTACGGAGGATGAAGTATCTGCGCTGGCACCATCTGCCTGCATCAACTGCGGACGCTGCGTTTCCGTCTGTCCGGGTCAGATTCTTCCGGCCCGCCTTTCCGTTTTTGCGGAGCACGGAGAGGAAGAGAAGTTCCTGAAATACGGCGGAATGGAGTGCTGTGAATGTGGCTGTTGTTCCTTTATCTGCCCGGCAAGACGTCCGCTGACGCAGGAGATCAGCTCAATGCGTAAAGTGCTTCTGGCAAAGAGAAAGAAGAAATAGGGGGACCTTACATATGAATGGATTATTACACGTATCATCTTCCCCGCACGCACGGTCCAAGGTAACGACGGATAAAATCATGTTTGCCGTCCTGCTTGCCCTTGCCCCGGCAGTCTGCGTGGGAATCTGGAATTTCGGCCTTCGGGCACTGCTTTTGATTGTGATTTCGATGGCAGTCTGTCCCCTGACGGAATATCTGTATGAAAAAGGAATGAAGAAACCGGTGACGATTGCCGACGGCAGTGCACTGGTAACTGGTCTTCTGCTGGCCATGAACATGCCGGTGCAGGCACCTCTTTGGATGCCGGTGATCGGTGGTGTGTTTGCAATTCTCGTTGTAAAACAGCTTTTCGGCGGTCTTGGCCAGAACATCATGAACCCGGCGCTTGCAGGAAGATGTTTCCTTTTGATTTCCTTCCCGGGTCATATGACAAACTTCGCTGCCCCGGCAGCCGCACACCTCGTGGATACTGTATCCGGTGCGACACCGCTCGCCGCAGCAAAAGCAGGAGAGCAGGTGAATCTGCTGTCCATGTTCCTTGGGAATACGGCCGGAACGATCGGTGAGACTTCCGCACTGGCCCTTCTGATTGGCGGCATTTTCCTTGTCTGCATTCATGTGATTGACCTCAATATTCCGCTCATCTACATCGGAACAGAGCTTTTATTTGCCCTGATTTTCGGCGGCCACGGTTTTGATATCAACTTCCTTGGCGCGCATCTTTTTGGCGGTGGTCTGATGCTCGGCGCATGGTTCATGGCAACCGATTACGTTACCCGCCCGATCACAAAGAAGGGACAGTATATCTACGCGGTCATTTTAGGACTTCTGACTGGCGTATTCCGTATCTTTGGAAATTCGGCAGAGGGCGTTTCCTATGCCATCATCTTTACCAACCTTCTGGTTCCGCTCATTGAGCGCGTGACCGTGCCGGTTGGATTCGGAAGAGGAGGCAAGAAAAAAGCATGAACAAAATTATAAAAAACGCACTGATTCTTGCGGCGATTACGCTGATTGCCGGCCTGCTTCTCGGTGCGGCCCACCAGGTAACCTTAGAGCCGATCCAGAAACAGCAGGAAAAAGAAAAACAGGAATCCTGTCAGAACGTATTCCCGGAGGCAGCTTCCTTTGAAGAAGTAACAATGAGCGATGCACAACAGGCAGAGCTTACGGCAGCACTGATCGGCCACGGTTTTGAAGCACAGACGATTGACGAACTGCTGCTTGCAAAAGACGCATCCGGCGCGACGATCGGCCTGGTTGAGATCATCTCCACAACCGAAGGCTATGGCGGCGGCATGCAGTTCTCGATGGGAATTGCATCGGACGGAACGACAAAAGGAATCTCTTTCCTGTCACTTTCCGAGACGGCCGGCCTTGGTATGCGTGCCGACACAGACGATTTCAAGAATCAGTTCAAGGATAAAAACGTAGAAGCATTCTCCTACACAAAATCCGGCGCATCCGCGGATGATGAAATCGATGCGCTGAGCGGAGCAACTCTGACAACGAACGCTGTAACAAACGGTGTCAATGCAGGAATCTGCTGTTTTAACTACTGCAACGAATCCGGTCTGCTTTCCGGAGAGGGAGGGAACTCATGAGAAAAGATACGCCGCTGGAACGGCTTTATAATGGTATCATAAAAGAAAACCCGACCTTCGTCATGATGCTGGGTATGTGTCCGACGCTTGCGGTTACCACTTCTGCAAAGAACGGTATCGGCATGGGCCTTGCGACGATGGTCATCCTGACCGCCTCCAACCTGATGATTTCCCTGCTTCGGAAAATCATCCCGGACGGCGTGCGTATGCCAGCATACATCGTTGTTGTGGCATCGTTTGTAACCATCGTGGAATTTTTGATGGAAGGTTTTATTCCGGCACTCTATTCCGCCCTTGGCATCTACATCCCGCTGATCGTTGTAAACTGTATCATCCTGGGACGCGCCGAGGCATATGCTGGAAAACATGGTCCGATCCCGTCTTTATTTGATGGTATCGGCATGGGCCTTGGATTTACCGTCGGCCTGACCCTGATCGGTATGTTTCGTGAGCTGATCGGAGCCGGAACCCTGTTCGGTATCCAGGTAATGCCGAGTGCTTACGAGCCGGTCAACATCTTCATCATGGCGCCGGGTGCATTCCTTGTGCTGGCAATGCTCGTTGCGGTGCAGAACCGCATCAAACGCCAGAAGTCAGAGAAAACCGGAAAACCGGCAGTCCCGGCAGAAGAGACCGGCTGTATGGCATGCGCCAATAAGGCATACTGCCAGGCTGTGAAAGGAAAGGAGGAAGCGAAATGAAAGAACTGATTTTAATTGCGATCGGTGCGGCGCTGGTCAACAACGTCGTACTCAGCCAGTTCCTTGGCATCTGTGCTTTCCTCGGTGTTTCCAAAAAGATGGATACGGCGGCCGGCATGGGCGGAGCGGTTATTTTTGTCCTCACGATTTCTTCATTTGTGACAAGTCTGATTTACAAATTTATCCTGGCACCGGCAGAACTTGATTATCTGAAAACGATCGTTTTCATTCTTGTCATCGCGGCGCTGGTACAGCTCGTTGAGATGTTCCTGAAAAAGCGATTCCGTCTCTGTACCGAGCGCTCGGCGTTTACCTTCCGCTGATTACAACAAACTGCGCGGTACTCGGTGTGGCACTCATCAACGTACAGAAGGATTACACGATTCTGCAGGGTACGGTTTACGGTCTGGCAACCGCAATCGGCTTTACAATTGCCATGGTGCTGATGGCCGGCCTGCGGGAAAAGATGGAGTACAACGATATCCCGGAGTCATTCAAAGGAATGCCGATCGTTCTTCTTACGGCTATGCTGATGTCAATGGCATTTATGGGATTTTCCGGAATGATCTAGGAGGGATGAAGAGATGAATGGTATTTTAGCAGCCACCCTGATGGTGGGTGGAACCGGCCTTTTGATTGGTATTCTCCTTGGAATTGCCGGAAAGAAGTTTTATGTGGAAGTGGACGAGCGCGAGACGAAGGTCCGTGAAGCGCTGCCGGGCAACAACTGCGGCGGCTGTGGTTACCCGGGCTGTGACGGAGCGGCGGCTGCAGTGGTAAAGGGTGAAGCCCCGATTTCGGTCTGTCCGGTCGGCGGAGCGCCGGTTGCGGCAGCGATCGGTGCCATTATGGGACAGGAAGCCGGAGCACAGGAGCGCAGAAAAGCAGTGGTACGGTGCGCCGGTACGTGTGACGTGGCAAAGACAAGTATGAATACACGGGTGCAAGGGACTGCTCCTACGCTGGTTTTGTACCGGGCGGCGGTCCGAAGAGCTGCGGAAACGGATGTCTTGGTTTTGGAAACTGCGTGAAGGCATGTAAGTTTGATGCGATCCATATTGAAAACGGCATTGCCGTTGTGGACGGCGAAGCGTGCAAGGCATGCGGTGCCTGCGTGAAGGCCTGTCCGAGAAATCTGATCGACCTGATTCCGTATGAGCAGAGGATCACGGTGAAATGCCGCTCAACCGAGAAGGGCAAGGCGGTGATGGCAGCGTGTGAGATCGGCTGTATCGGATGTAAGAAGTGCGAGAAGAACTGCCCGTCGGATGCAATTCACGTTGTGGACCAGCGCGCGGAGATCGACCCGGCAAAATGTACAGGCTGCGGCCTCTGCGCGGAGAACTGCCCGCGGAAGTGTATTATGGTAAGAAAAATAAAAATGAGAAATTCCATGCTGTGGGAGGGAACTTCTGCGGCGTGGAATTTTTGCTTTTCGGTGATATCGTGTTAGCCAATGCCGGTGGTGGCTGGCTTGACTTGAATTTGGGAAAATGATAAACTGAAAGTCAGAAACGAGGGGCAAAAAGCTAAAAAAATATAAAATGGCAGAAAGGACGGGCAAAAGTATGACAATGACAATGGATGAACTGATGAAAGTGCTCGATATGCAGGAGGATATTCTGCAGTTTACGCATTTTACAAATGCAGACGCATGGGAACTGGGAACGATGATCCTGATGGAGGCAAGACGGCGCGGAGCACAGGTTGGCATCAGTGATCCGCAGAAGCAACGGGGAAGTTGTATTCCAGTATTGTGATAACGGCATTACGCCGCACAAATAGTGGAGCTGATGAGACGGAAGAGCAATTCGGTGCTTCTGACGGAGCGGAGTTCGCTGCAACTCTACATGGCAGCGACGAATGCGCCGGAGAGCGTAAAACAGATGGTACTGGACCCGAAGGAATACGCAATGCTGGGCGGAGGTTTTCCGATCTGCGTGGAAGAAGTCGGCGTTGTGGCAACCGTAGCAGTGTCCGGCATGGGACAGGTTTCGGATCATGATGTGATTGTGAAATGCATCAGCAAATATTTGCATATCGATGAAGTACCGAGAATCAGAACTGTATGAAAATGATGATTGAAACTAAATTTTGTGTATGATACAATGTCACCGGCAAAAAGACATGACAGTTCCATCAGGGACAACAAAACCCCCGTGAGCGGCAACTCACGGGGGTTGGTTTATGTCAGCAGGTTTTGCATATCTTCCGGCAGTGGTGCGTGGAAGTTTAAGGGTTCTCCGGTGATCGGATGGACGAAGGAGAGCGATGCAGAGTGAAGTGCCTGGCGGGGGAAAGTGCCGGGAGTTTTGTTGTAGAGGGTATCGCCGAGCAGCGGATGGCCGATGTAAGCCATGTGGACGCGGATCTGGTGGGTGCGGCCGGTTTCGAGATTGAGTTCGAGGTGGGAGAAAACGGAGCAGTGCGCGAGGGTGCGGTAATGGGTTACGGAGCGCTCGCCGGAGGCAAAGTCGACGGTGCGCTGGATGAGGGAGCCGTTGAGGCGGGCGATCGGTGCGTCGATGGTGCCGGATGCAGCGGTTTCGCCGAGGGCGAAGGCCTGATACGTGCGGTGGATTTCGCGGGAGCGCATGGCCTGGGAGAGGACGGCGGCGCTTAAGGCGTGCTTGGCGAGCACGATAAGGCCGGTGGTGTCGCGGTCGAGGCGGTTGATGCAGCGGTAGACGAAGGGTTCACCTTTCTGTTCAAAATACCATGCAATGCCGTTTGCCAGCGTATTTTCATAATTTCCAATCGACGGATGAATCGGCGTATCAGCGGGTTTATCCACAACGAGGATGTCGTCATCCTCATACACAACCGAAAACGGAACCGGCCGCGGCAGAATTCCGTCGGAGGGTTCTGTTTCGACAAGGTGCGTTTCGATCACATCCCCGGCGTGCACGGCCTGGCTCGTCCAGGCGCGGACGCCGTTTCGGAAAACGTAG
>ENA-OQKC01000146-OQKC01000146.1-human-gut-metagenome-genome-assembly--contig:-NODE-146-length-29039-cov-3.139907_pt1 | contig 29039 bp, 24 predicted proteins | sample MGYA00242774_ERZ504790 | MGnify/ENA primary metagenome ERZ504790 (study PRJEB26092, sample SAMD00036419) | human gut metagenome | host: Homo sapiens | study: EMG produced TPA metagenomics assembly of...
CTGGATCAACAGCGTATTTTAGAACTGCTCGGCCTGCGAAGAAACCGGACAAAGCCAGACTCGGGGCCTGGTATCTCGTCCGCCTCCCCAGAAGCTGCGGAAGTATTTTTCGGAAGGTGCGTCTACAAAAGAAATCTCTGTAAAATCTAGAAAAAGCTCTTGATTTTTACTTCCAGTCAGGAAGGAACACATCATCCGCATAAGAAGTTAGGGCATGATGGCTTCATCCGCCATCAGCCCTTTCTTTTTGCCCATTTCACATTTTATACCGCCAGGTTCTTTCCTGCCAGACGCTGGTACTCGAAGCGTGCGCCATAATACACATTCCATTTATCGGTGATGTCCCAGTCGTGAGTAGCATAAAGAGCCAGTTTGTTTTCATGTCCTTTGTAATATTCGGAAGCATTCTGGTTCAGATTATAATAAGGAGTGTTTCCGTAATGATGAATATCCTTCGTATCGGCGCTGTACAACATTTGGGGATATTCTTCCACCGTATGGTCATACATGGTAGTGTTCGAAGCATAGTCCACATCATAATACCATTCGTTCACCCCCACACGCCAAGTCATATCATCATACTTCCGCGACAACTCGGTGGTAAAGAAGAACTCATCTATATTCCCCCGGTTGAAACAGGACATGCGGCTCTGTACATATCCCTCATAAGGATTCAATGTTCCATCCAGTCCTTTGGTGCTATAGCCGTCGGCTCCTACTTTCTGCTCCATAGACATCGGAGTCTGGTACAGATAGGAACCCAAAGCATGGTCATACTTCATATTGATTTTCCACTCCAACCCGTTATCCCACCGGTAACGGTTCAGAACCGTCAACTGATTTCCTTTACTGGCCGTAGCATCATACAGACTGATCTTTTTCATCTCGCCGGTACGCATGTCCATATAAACCATATCCGATACATTGGGCAGATAAGAAGAAGTCCCCAGTCCGAAACCGGGAATTTCCTTCACACTCCCATCGCCTACATAAATAAATGGTGCACCGGTGGTAGCATTGGACAACCAATGGCTGTTGCTGTAATGGTAGATGGCAGAGAGCTGTCCACGTCCTTCATTGTAGAACTTGGTCAAGGCAAACTTATAGATCTGAGTCCGGTCCTGATATTGCGCAAAACGCAGTTTGAACGAACCCGGATCAAAATTCTGATAGATGCTGCCGCTGTAAAACCAATCTTTTCCGATGCTTCCATTCAGATTGAAGTCAAATTGCTGTTTACCGAAATGATTGGTGCTGTAGTTCAGCACACCATTCATTTTCTTCTCTTTATTCAAGCCGAGTTCCGTAAACGAATTGACAGCATAACCTATATTACCGGTAGTAATCGCTGTTTCGGAAATCTTCAGCAATCCGGTATGTCCCAAGCTGCTGTCTCCGCGCCAATGCGTGTTTACATTATGAGGATTCGAATTATATACCACAGGCAGACCATTTTCGAGTACATTCACATCACCACCGGGCAGACCGATAGAGATTTCACGAGGACCATTGGCACTAGCCGCATTCAACATGACATTGCGATTGCCTTCCTCTTTCGAATCAGAGGACACTTTGGTAGAATCTTGTTGTGCATAACCATTCAAGCAAGCGGCGGCAAGTAAAATAATGACCGCGCCCATCCGGTTCTTTTGCTGATTTTTGTTCATAGCATTAAATGTTTTTAGAAGTTTTTCTGAGGCAAAGGTAGGGGACAGCCGGCAACCTCTATAAAACATTTGTTACAGCTGCCGGCATTTTTGTTTCATTGCAACAAAAGTGACGGATTATGTAACATTTCTCGTGAACCATACGCCTTTTCACCTCTAAAAACAAATTCATGCCAATTTTCCTTCAGCCTTCAGTTTGGGCTGTTTTTCCCCATTCCATCGAAGAAAACACCTGAAGGATAATCCTTCAGCCTACTGTCAGCCCGCCTCCTCTTTTTCTATCCGAAGTATGCCGGTAATCAGCATAAAACACTTACCTTTACAGCACACCAACTGAAAAGAAAGACACCACAATGAAAGGAAAATCCCTCAAACCTTCAAGGGAAACATCTAATTTGCCCGTATAAGCTCTTTTCTCCTATGAATTAATAGGTTTTTCCAGTATGATTAAGTACTTTTGTCCTGAATACTAAGACAGACTCCGATGGCAGACTGTACAATCCACTATAGCAGACCGTACAGTCCACTACAGTAAACCGTACGGTCCATTGCCTGCGTCTATAGAAGTTAATAGAAAGAATCCCCTTAGCGTTCGGCAAGAAACGACTTAATCTCCCTATTAAAAAGCATTAAACATGGCAGCAAAGTATGATTTCAAAACCTCCCCCGACATACAGGGAGAGAAGGAACAGCCCACCCTGTATCCGCAAATTGTAGTATCGGGCACAAAAAACCTGAAAGACCTGGCTAAAGACATCGCCCGGCGTTCCACCGTCCACGAAGGGACCGTCGTCGGTCTGTTATGTGACCTGGAAAGCATTATCGCCAATTACCTGGCAGACGGTTATAACGTAAAACTGGGAGAACTGGGTACATTCTCGGCCACTCTGACTTGCCGCAAGGTAACGGACAAAAGCGAGATACGCGCCGCATCGGTACATTTTGACAACATAAAGTTCAAACCCACCCGGAAATTCCGTAAGGAGGTACGAAGCAAAGGAAAGCTGGAACGGGCGGAATATGGTTTCCGGACCTCCTCCACCCGATATTCAGCAGAAGAACGCTTTGTACGGCTGACAAATTATCTGAAAGAGCACTCCATTATCACTTGCAAGGAATATTGTGCCTTGACAGGGTTGCTGAAAACAAAAGCCGGCAGCGAACTACGCCAATGGAGCAGCGAAAAGAAAATAGAAAGAGACGGACGCGCCCCGCACGTGATATACAGGGCGATGCCGGAAGGCTGAAAAGGTATCCTTTCACCTGCTTCCCCCCTCTCCCGGAACCTTTATTCTTTCCGGGTGCGGCTGGTGGCTATGAGATACGCCCCCAGCAGAATCAGCGGCACACTGAGCCACTGCCCTATATTAAAAGTCATATCCCGCCTCTTCGGGCAACCTGCGGATTCTTCATAAACTCCAGAGCAAAGCGAGTGCCAAAGAATATAAGCAAGCTTACTCCGGGTTATTAATCCCACCCTCTTTTGTAAATGGTATGTATGGTACATCACCCAGGCAGTTACACCGGCAACCAGGCAATACAGACATTTCATAAATCTGAGTAGGATGGCAAGGCAAACCTTCATACAGCTGATGCCACTCCCGGGAACGGACAAATTCAAATCCCCAAGGCAACGTGGTGGGATATCCGAATATCTCGGAATTCATTAAATTACCAAAACGGATACAGAAGCAGACAATCGCCACAGCAGGTATCATGCGGTCAAACAACCACCACACACTTTTCCGGGTTACTTTTTTCGAGTACCACATCAGAGCCAGAATGATGGCGAACACCCCTCCGTGACTTGCCAGCCCGCCTTTCCAAATCTTGAATATTTCAACAGGATGAGCACCATAATAGTCCCATTCATAAAACAAACAATGCCCCAGACGGGCACCAATGACCGTACTGACTATGCAATAGACAAAAAGCTTGTCCACCCACTCTTCCGGATACTTCTCTTTTTTGAATAAACGGCTTACCATTTCATAAGCCAATATGAAACCAAGGCCCCACATCAGCCCATACCAACGCACTTCCCAACTACCTACTTTAAATAAGATAGGATCCACATCCCATACAATACTTGCTATCATTGTTCTATTTCTTTGTTTATGAACACAAAGGAAATAAAAAAATCTCTTCTCCGGAATAAAACAGAGAAGAGATTTTCAGAATATCGTTCTTTTTGAGGAAACCTCTTTATACCAAATGGGCAATCAGTTCCTCACGGTCGCCGCACAGCAGATCAATTACAGGAACTTCGATCATGGTATAACATCCGGGCTGCTGTTTCATGGAGGCGCGTGCCACGCAAACCAGCACCTGCGCGGTAAGAGCCGGATTATTAATCTTCATGTCAAACTCGAACAACTGATTGTGAGTCTTGCCCGATACCCCTTTGCGAACCAGGTTAACGCCATGACCCACGTCGTTCAAATCGTCCACACATGGAACTTGTTTTACATGTGTCTCGTCATTTACAAAATAAGGATCCGACTTGATGGCGGCTTCCACAGTCTTGAAGTCCGCACCTTCCTCCAGTTCCACATACACCATACGGCGATGGATACCGGTTCCCACAGGAATAGTCATGGACAAAGCATCCTTCACTCCATCAATGGCACGGACTGCTACGGAATGCCCCATGCTGCGTCCCGGACCGAAATTGGTATAAGTAATACCCTTCGGAGCGATGGCTTCCAGCAGTGTACGGACTACAGAATCGCTTCCCGGATCCCATCCGGCAGAAATAATAGCGACAGCCTTACCGGCCTTTGCCGACTCATCCAATGAACGGCGGAGAGAAGTGATTTGCGTATGAATGTCGAAACTATCTACCGTATTGATACCCATTGCCAGAATCTCTTTCGCATATTCTTCCACGCTACGGGTCGGAGTAGCCAGCACAGCCACATCCACATCTTTCAAATCCTTTATATCTTTCACCACAGCGTATGCTTCCAACTCGGCAGGCTTGTTTTCCGCACCGCTACGACGGACGATACCTGCAATCTCAAAATCGGGAGCAGCTTCCAAAGCCTCCACTACATACTGACCAATGTTACCGTATCCAACCACGGCCGCTCTTATTTTTTTCATCTTTTATTGGGTTTAGTTTACTATTATCTGTTAATTCGCTGCAAAAATAAACATTTTGCCTCGTTTTTTTGTTCACTACGACCTAATAATTTAAAAATATTCTTGCCGAACTTATAATTTAAAAGATAGATGTCCTATTTTTGCAAAGAACTGTAAATTTTCAAATGAAACAACCATGATAGAATATATTAAAGGAAACATTGCGGAGATTACTCCGGCAACGGTGGTTTTAGATTGTAACGGGATGGGGTATGGCATCAATATCTCATTGAATACGTATTCGGCCATTCAGAATCAGAGCAATACGAAATTATATATTTATGAAGCGATCCGGGAAGATGCCTACGTACTCTACGGATTCTCGACCAAACAGGAACGGGAGTTGTTTTTGTTACTGATTTCCGTATCGGGCATCGGCGGCAACACGGCACGTATGATTCTGTCGGCCTTATCCCCTTCCGAACTGTGCGGAGTAATCAGTTCCGGTAATGACAAGTTATTGAAAACGGTAAAAGGCATCGGCCTGAAAACTGCCCAACGCATCATAGTGGACTTAAAGGACAAGATCGCCACTTCGGGCGTGGAGACGGTGAACAGTGAAATGTTTGCCAATCCGGGCAATACGGAAATTCATGACGAGGCTGTCGCCGCACTCACCATGCTGGGATTCGCACAAGCCGCATCACAAAAGGTAGTGGCTGCCATACTGAAAGAGGAGCCTGCCGCCCCGGTAGAGAAAGTGATCAAGCTGGCCTTGAAGCGATTGTAAGGGCTGTACATGAAACAAGGAACACGGACAATGCGGACTTTGGGGAGGTTCTCTTCAGGATCCGCATTGTTTGTGTTCCCATCCACATTACTTCTCTTCCTCCTGTTCCTGCATTTTGCGGGTTACAAACTCTATTTTCAAGTTCGCTTCTTTCTTATCTTTACGGATTTGTTCCATGCCGGACAGGATGCGCGCCAACTCCGTCAATTCTGCAATCGCCTTACGGTCATTGGGTTGCATAGCCGTTTTATAAGTACGGTCTCCGATAAACTGAAGTTGGATATTCTTATCTTTGTTCGCTACAATAAAAGCGATAACGCCGCCGTCTTCCCCCATCTTGTAATCGGCTTTCTCGATTGCACGGCCCAAGTCAGTGGTTTCATAGCTGTCTTTCGAGGCGGGAGTTTCGGCAAAGGTATCCCCCACACTCACTTTCACCGCCGTGTGATGCAACGTGCCGCCAGCACAATAAATAGAGGTAAGGGACATTTCCCCCTGCTCGTTCACCTGTCCGCGCAAGAATGAACGGCCTATATTCTTTTCTACCGTCTGGGTGGGATAAAAATAGTTACCCACCTCCTGATATGCAGTATCTTTCTCAAGAACAAAATTACCCTTGACGGAATCCAGCTGAGCTTGTTTCACCACCATCATGCTATCCAGGTAAATCAGACTTTTCCGCTGTTCTTTCAAATCCACCTGCTGCATCAGCTTGACTCCCTGTTTTCTGGCTTCAAACGCTTTCGGATAAAGGATGCGGATACTGTCTATCTGCAATTTGGCCTCATTAAAGTTCTCTTTTTCCAAAGCCGCTTCGGCCTTACGCAAATTTTCTTGCGCTTTCTTCTCGCCGCCATCATCACAACCGGCCAGCAACAAGGCAAATAATGCTACTAATCCTATCTTTTTCATGTACTTGATCGTTTTATATGCAGGCAAAAATACAATTTAATTGCGTGATTTCTCCTTATCCTGCGCAAAAAATCGTAAAAATCATCCGCCAAATGATTATTGGTGATTTACAAACTACATGATTCTCCTCTGTTCCTGTTCCACTGGGAATACATCTTCATCTGTATTTTTAGCCACCGATTAGCAAAACGCTATATTAAAGGAATCTAAATATCGATACTATAATTTTTTATCATATTACATTCTTAGCCATTTCGAACCGACACTACTTCAAAGAGTAAAATATTGGAGAACATCTCGACATTAGTATGTTTAGCATTAGACATCTGACGCAAAGCCTTATGTTAACATTTGTTATATTATACCTATTTTCATTAGTTATAGTATTGAAATACATATTTTTGTATACAAAAGTCTGACACAAGTTCATTTTATGAAACAATATTGTACGCTTACCACTTTTATATACTGGAAAAGCTATATAACATTACTTTTCGGATTATTAGTCAATATTACCGTTCATGCCCAATCGGAGCATATTTCCGGTTTTAAGAACGACTATTTATTGATCATCAACACTTATTCATCGAATCGCCCCGTGCAGTAATGCTATAATTAATTTGGTGACAAAAACACCTGTCAACAGATAATACGACAGCTGTCTATGTTGAGCATTTAAATACGCTGCTAATTGATAAACAAGAGGACTTTAATAAAGTTAAACAGGATATCTTTACTAAATATGCGGCCGCGGCACCAAAGATCGTATTATTGATCGGGAATCCGGTATTAATCCTTTTAAAAGATATTCGTACCCGTTGGGGTGACGTGCCCATTATAGCAACCGCCGAAATGGACTTTGTATCACCAGACATGACTAGTTTACAGACAACGGCGATTCCCGAAGAAAAGCGTGTACCTATATCGGAACTGGCCGATAAATACAACCTCACTTTTCTTCAAAGCAGATTGTTTCCACGCGATAATGTCGAACTGCTGCAACACATGATCCCGGCTCTTAAAAAAGTGTTGCTGCTTGGTGACGGTTGTTATGTAAACCAACAGCTTCATTATGACATGGAGCGTATGATGGCAAAGCAATATCCCAATTTGGGATATGAATTCATTTCGGCTGCCGATATTACTACCGAAGAATTGCTGGCAAGGCTGAATACCATTGATACCCAAACCACAGGCGTTCTATTTTCTTCCTGGTCCTGTGTATTCAGCGTCGGAGGGGCAACTATACTGGAAACTTACTCGTTTCGGGTAATTGCCAATATCCCCATACCAATTTTTGCTTTCAAACAAGCCGTGATGGAGAACAGCGGTATGGTCGGAGGATGTATCTACGATGAACCGGAACTGTTGGCACATCTGCAACAAGTCTTCACACAAATACGTTCAGGTATACAGCCGCGGAACATTCCGTTTTTCATTCCTGAGAAGCCAATCCCTACATTCAACTACCCATCGTTGTTGCAGCGTAACTTCTCGGTAGAAGATTGTCCCGCCGACAGTGTATTCCTAGGGCGTCCGCAAAGTTTCTGGCAACAAAACAAATATCTGCTGTTGTTCAGCGGAATAACAATAGTAATACTATTGATCATTTTCTTTATACGCAATTACATCCGTTCTCTCAAAGCACTCAATAAAGCCCAGCAGAAGCAGGTTGAAACCAGTCACAAACTAGAGTTAGTCCTCAGTGTATCCAATACCATTCCCTGGCACATGAACTTGCCTGAGGAAATAATCTATTGGGATACAGCTCCCCCGCTAAACCAAAGCAGTACAATGGTAATTTCTGAGCCAAATACAGCTACAATATCTTTAAAGGAGTGTTTTGAAAGAGTTCATAAAGAGGATTTGAAGCGAGTACAACGGATATTTCATGATGTTCTAAAGAATAACGTCCAGAAAATTCATGAGGAATTTCGAATCTCTGGTTCTGCCGCTTACAATTCCCAGGGTGAGTGGGTGGAAATACAGGCTGCCGTAAAAGACCGTTCCGAAGATGGTACTCCATTAATGCTGATCGGTTCTCTACACATTATCACCAAGCGCAAGCAGATAGAACAGGAATTAATTAAGACCAAAGAGCAGGCTGAAGAATCAAACCGACTTAAATCCATGTTCCTTGCAAATATGAGTCATGAAATACGTACACCGCTCAATGCTATTGTTGGTTTTTCGAGATTGCTCGCAACTGTGGAAGATGAAAATGAAAAAGAGGAGTACATTCAAATTATAGAGAACAACAATGATCTCTTACTCCAGTTGATTAGCGATATACTGGACTTGTCGAAGATTGAAACCGGGACAATGGAATTCGTTGAGACACCGGTGGATGTAAACGAAATACTGGAAGAGATTACTCAAGCAATGACATTGCGGGCAGAGCCTAAAGGAGTAGCCGTGCAGTTTAAAGATCGGTTGTCAGAATATTGTATTCTCACAGACCGCAACCGTTTGCATCAGGTCATGACTAATTTGATGACCAATGCGCTCAAATTTACCGATGGTGGTGCGATTACAATCGGTTATACATTGCAGCCCGACAATATGCTCAGATTCTATGTTTCCGACACCGGATGTGGTATTCCTAAAGATAAGCAGAAAGATATTTTCACCCGATTTATCAAACTCAACCGTTTTGTCCAGGGTACCGGATTGGGACTACCCATCTGTCAAACTATCGTAGAGCGGATGGGAGGAGAGATTGGGGTAGATTCTGAAGTGGGCAATGGAGCAACTTTTTGGTTTACTGTCCCGAACCGGAAAGTGAAGAAAATCAAAAAGCCGATTCTCGAACAAGAACGTGCACATATACAAAAAAAAGATATCACAATTCTCATTGCAGAAGATAATTCCAGCAATTTCAAGTTTATGAATGCCGTTCTGAAAAAAGAATATAATATTCTGCATGCCTGGGACGGACAAGAGGCTATTGAACTTTACCAAGCACATACTCCCCACCTTATTCTAATGGACATCAACATGCCTGTTTTGGATGGTTATGGAGCCAAGGATGGCATTCGCAACTTATCACCTGATGTTCCGATAATTGCCGTAACAGCATATGCTTTTGCTTCAGATGAACAAGAAATCTTAAAATCGGGATTTGATGGATATATAGCCAAACCGATTAGTCCTGACTTACTGTTACAAGAAAATAGAAGAAATGCTTACTGTGAGGCTTCAGATATCCTAATGGCAGTTTCCTTTTCATAAAACATGGTGAAATTATTTCATTCAAATACAAACAGCCTTCACAAAGTTGAAACGGACAAATAGCTTAAAAATATGTATTATACTAAAAGTGATATGAATATGAAGAACATACTACGAATGAAAATATTCATTCGCACATTTGTTTTTTTGTCCAGTTTTCTGTGTGCGACACTATCTACTCATGCAGCCCACCGATACAAAATAGCCATCATACATTCCTATGAGAAAAACTATTATGATGCCGACCGATACCGCTATATTCTGGAAAAAGAGCTGAAAGCCAATGGAGTGTCATTTGAAATGAAAGAATTGTTCATGAATAGTGATGAACTGCTTTACCATGATGAAATGGCACGCGCCTCTTTTTTTATCGATGAATTGGATAAATGGGGAGTTGATGCTATTGGTATATTCAACAATCAAGCAACCTATTCCCTACTGAAGTGCGGTAATCCCAAGCTACATCATATACCAGTCGTATTCAGCGGTGTATATCATCCTGATATAGATTTGATTCGTGAATATCCTAACGTCACCGGCTACGTTGATATACCCGATTATACCAGCACCATACGTATGATAGAGCATATTATGGGAAAATCGCGCATCGTAGTAATGAGCGGCAGTGGTATGATTGACAGCCAAATGTGGGCGAATATGGAGAAACAATGCCATAATGCGAAGATAGAGACTTTTGAGGGAGATATATTTCAGCATATTCTTGCCCATCGTGTCATCAAGGACGCTTACAAAGAAAAGAAAGAATCATTCTATAATGAGAAAATCGATACTACGATCGTTATGCGCTTAATGAGCGAAACGATGCCTCTCCGTACTATTCAGCAGGCAGCACGCGGTTCCGAAACTTTTCTGCTATTAACTTCGCGCACCTATAATTCTCAGAATGCACCGGATTTCTTTTCAAACCCTTCTTTTGCTGTTATCAATGAAGGGTTTGGATCTAATGACAAGATGCTGGGTGGGTATTTCACCACTCTTGAAACCCAGTTGAAAGACATGGCAAAAAGCATCAGTCTACGCCTGCAAGGCGAAATGCCCGAACAGCAGATTACTCAAAGTCAAAAGCAATATGTGCTGAACTGGAATGTAATGCAACATTACAATATTTCTGACCGGAATTTACTCCCCGAATACCAGGTGATGTACATTCCATTCTCGGTACGTTACCGATGTTATATACTCACAGGTATCATTTTGGGAGGAATGTCCGTAGTATTAATTATTGTTTCCTTGACATATGGCCTCATACGCGAACGCAAGCGGAAGAAAGAAGCTTTGCGCAACCTGCTTTATGAACACAAGACACTCAAATTAGCCATCGAAGGAGGCACAACATTTGCTTGGCGAAAAGTGAAAGGCAATCTTAGTTTTGACTCCCATTTCTATAAACTGATAGCCTATCCACATACATTCATCACGCTGGAGCAAATTCTTACCTTCGTACATCCCGATGATCAAGAACGTTTTCGTACCAGCTTTCTGCAAGACCATAAGGATTCTAATTATAAAGGAGAATATCGTTGTAAATTCAGTGGAAAACACGAATGGTGGGAATTCCGTTACAGCTATATCAACAATAGTGACAATTCTTTTGTTGTGACCGGTCTGTTGCAAAACATACAGGAGATAAAAGATCGCGAAGCGGAATTAATACAAGCCCGCCTCCTTGCCGAACGTGCAGAGTTAAAACAATCCTTCCTCAACAACATGAGCCATGAAATACGTACTCCACTCAACGCCATTGTCGGCTTCTCGAACATATTAATCAATGAACCTAACTTGGCAGAAGAAGAAAAACAGGAGTTTTTAGATATCATCAACCTCAATAATAACCTGTTGCTTAATCTGATAAACGATATTCTGGAAATGTCGCGAATTGATTCGGGAGCCGTCTCTTTCGCTCTGAGTGAAATAGATGTACGTACAGCTGTTTCCGTTTGCTATCAGATTTTCAGTGTACAAGTCAAGCCATCTCTGGAATTTCTCCAGGACTTTCCGGAAGAAGATGTGACCATCAAGGTAGATATGATGCGCTTGCAGCAAGTCATCACCAATTTTCTGACCAATGCCAACAAGTTTACTTCTACCGGCTATATAAAACTCGGTTACCGTAACTTCCCGAACAAGAACGTAGTGCGCATCTTCGTGGAAGATTCCGGGATAGGCATGCCTGCTGATGAACTGGAGATGATTTTCTCCCGTTTCTACAAGCATGACGAATTTGCACAGGGTACCGGTCTGGGACTTCCCATCAGTCGCAGCATTATAGACCGGATGAACGGGAAAATAGAAGTCGAGTCAGAAGAAGGTAAAGGAAGCCGTTTCACGATAGTGCTTCCAACCGTATCATAATATTTTTGATACAAAAAATCAGACTATGAAAACACATATACAAAAACTGTTTATTATAGTAATTCTCTTGATTTTCGTTGTTGAACTGAATGCGCAAGTCACCACCGCTTCTATAAAAAGGCAAGGTTACTGATGTCAATAGAGAGCCTGTCATTGGTGCCAATATCTTGGCTATCCACGAATCATCCGGCACTCAATATGGGGCAATAACTAATGCTGAAGGACGATATACCATTCAAGGAATGCGCTCAGGAGGACCTTATAGAGTCATAGTTTCATTCATTAGTATGAATTCTAATGAAACCAAAGGCATCATCCTTCAACTGGGAGAGGCTTTCAGGCATGATGTAGAGTTAATGGAATCAACTGAACTGCTTGATGAAATTGTCATCATTGGAAAAGCCGGTATCGATGCCACCAAGACCGGTGCGGCAATGAATATCACTTCCGCCGAAATAAACCGAATGCCATCCATTGCTCATGGCATTGCGGATGCAATTCGCATGAATCCGCAGGTACGGGTTGCAAGCGACGGTGCTATGCATTTCCTTGGTATGAACAATCGTTATAATAGTTTTCAGATTGACGGTGTCATGAATAATGATGTATATGGGCTCTCTGCCAATGGCTCTAATGGCGGGCAGGCCGGCACACAACCGGTATCAATGGAAACCATCGAACAGATCCAGATAAATGTTGCTCCGTTTGACATCCGGCAATCAGGTTTTACCGGTGGTTCAATTAATGCCATTACCAAATCCGGTACCAATGAGTTTCACGGTACAATCTACGGTTTTGGTAACAATAAGGGCCTCATTGGTAACAAATATCGCATGATGGACGGAAAAATCAGCGAAAAGTATCCGGCTCAACATGAATACCAAGCCGGAATAACACTGGGTGGTCCGATCATCAAAAACAAATTATTCTTTTTTGCCAATTATGAGAAAGCCTACAAGACTTTCCATAACTCTTATGCAATCGGTAATTCAGCTTCCCGAATCGATGCAACGACAGCTACCGCCATTCTTCAAAAATTGCAGAATATGGCTGCAGAACAGGGGATAACTTACAACGGAAGGCTGGATGAAGCAGATGTTTATACGAAATCGGATAAAGCAGGCTTCAAATTAGACTGGAATATGAACAACAAGCACAAGGCTTCATTCCGTTGGAGCCTTGTTTCAGCCAGGCAAGTCAGCAGTGCCAGTTCGGCAACTTATCTCAACTCTTCCGATTACAGTTACGACTTTATATCCAAAACCAACTCGTTTGTAGGCGAGTTACAGAGTCGTTTGTCCGATAACTTGAGTAATGAAATGCGTGCCTCTTATGTACGGGTACGCGACAAACGCCAACCGGACGCCCCCTTTCCTATGATTCAGATCAGCAATGTGGGCGATGGCACATTGAATCTCGGCAACGACCGTTCTTCTATGGCAAATTCACTGAATGAAGACATTTGGTCGTTCACTGACAATCTCACGTGGCATGCCGGCAGGCATACATTTATCCTCGGCACACACAATGAATTTTATAAGTTCTCCAATTTATTCATTCAGGATGCTTACGGTTCCTACTTTTTCGGCAGTCCGGATGACTTCTATGCCGGCAACATCAAGCAATATCGCTTTGCAGAAGCCAATGTAGCCATAACGGGTAATCCTCGCTGGGCAGCTGCTTTCAGTGCCAGTACGCTTGGATTCTATGCACAGGATAATTTCAGTGTAACGGATAATCTGGATTTGACTTTGGGAGTTCGCATGGATATTCCTCTTTTCTTTGATACCCCGGTTGAAAATGCCCCATTCAATGAATTTATGGTATCCAAAGGGTGGGAATATAAAACTAACTCCAAGTTAGGTAGCACTCCCTTGTTCTCTCCCCGCTTAGGTTTCCGATGGAACATGAATGATACGGGCAGGTACATACTACGAGGTGGTGTAGGGATCTTCACCGGACGTATTCCCTTTGTTTGGTTAAGCAACAATTTCTCCAATACCGGCATTCAGCTTTCAGTTTACAGTGTCAGTGTGGATTCCAATAATCCGGATGCCACCAAAGATTTGTCTATTATCCTTGACCCGACAAAACAATCTCAAAACGCCGACAAGCTGACGACCAGCGGGTCTCAGACAATCAATGTTTTCAATAAAGACTTTAAATTTCCTCAGAGTCTGCGTGCCAATCTCGCTGTCGATTTTGAACTGGGTGGCATTGAATGGACGGCAGAAGCCATCTATTCAAAGACGCTGAACGATATTGCCTATCAGAATCTGGCAATAGATTTGACGGGAAAGACTTTGGGAGAAATAATTCCCGATCTGAGTTTTGACCAGCGTCCGATGTTGAACAAGATTGCCGGAACAGAAAGTTATAACGGTATCTACGCCCTTTCCAACACCAGCAGAGGATACACATACAATTTGTCATTGACCGGAAAAAAGAGTTTTGATTTTGGTCTGGACATCATGGCATCTTATACTTATATGAAATCTAAGGCGCATAACAACGGAACGTCATCAGTTGCACAATCCAACTGGCAATATAACTACACTTTCGGAAACCCGAATTCGGATGAACTGGCTAATTCTTCATTCAATATCCCTCATAGCATCCGTGCGTCTGCTTTCTATACAAAAAAATGGAAAGCAAATCAGGTTACAACCGTTGGATTAATATATAACGGCAGCAGCGGTATATCCTATTGTGTTTGCTATAATGGTGATCTGAATGGTGATACCGGCTACAACGACTTGATATATATCCCTACAGATACAGAAGCAGACCAAATGAATTTTGCCGCAACTTCGTCCTACACTTCAGAGCAACAAAGAGAAAATTTCAAAGCTTGGCTTGCAAATGACGATTACATGAAAAAACATCGCGGCGAGTACTTCAAGCGTAACATAGACAATGAAAAAATCGAACATCATTTCGACCTGCATTTATCTCACAAAGTCAACTTCATGATTGGGAAAAGTATGCGTGGATTAGAAATTTCCTTGGATATCATAAACATCGGCAATATGTTGAATAAGAGTTGGGGACATGCTTCTGCCTCCAATGGCTATTATAATCCCGTGACTTACAACGGGAATGGCTATTTTCAATTTCTTCATGACGCTGATTATAAATTACATTCTTATAATGATTATTATTCTCGTTGGAGAGGGCAGATTGGCATGAGATTTACATTCTGATATGTTCCAACGGACATATCCTCTTCTTTTTGTTATGAAGAAAAATTACCGTCATCTCACAGGTTGGGCGAAAAGATACCTAATATCATTTTAACTTTGCCGACATCTCCTCCAATGATAGTTACCCTCTTCATATAAATGTCTGAGTTATATTTTATAAATCAAACAAAAATCGTAAATTTGCCCCTCTTTAAGATGAATATGGAACTAAAAGAACACTTTAATAATAAGATATTCAAGTTAATCTCCGAAACGGCAGACGAACTGGGATTGGAATGTTACGTTGTAGGAGGTTATGTACGAGATATATTCCTGAAGCGTCCTCGAAGGATATAGATGTAGTCGTAGTAGGGAGCGGAATTGAAATGGCACAGGCCTTCGGCAGGAAGCTGGGACGCGGAGCACACGTTTCTGTTTTTAAGAATTTCGGCACGGCACAAGTTAAATACCATGACACGGAAGTGGAATTTGTCGGGGCCCGCAAGGAATCATACAGCCATGACAGCCGCAAGCCTGTAGTAGAGGACGGCACCTTGGAGGATGACCAAAACCGGCGCGATTTCACGATCAATGCCATGGCAGTGTGCCTGAACAAAGCACGTTTCGGTGAACTGGTAGATCCTTTTAACGGGCTGGACGATTTGAAAGAGAGAACTATCCGTACACCGCTGGACCCGGATATCACTTTCAGTGACGATCCGCTCCGCATGATGCGTTGTGTCCGGTTTGCCACACAACTGAACTTCTATATTGACGACACCACTTTCGAAGCACTGTCACGCAACAAGGAACGCATTCATATTATCTCCAAAGAGCGCATCGCCGACGAGTTGAACAAGATCCTGCTCGCCCCCATACCGTCCAAAGGCTTTATAGAACTGGACCGCTGCGGACTGCTGCCTTTGATTTTCCCCGAACTGGTGGCGCTGCAAGGAGTGGAAACCCGGAACGGGCGTGCCCATAAAGACAACTTCTATCATACCCTGGAAGTTGTGGACAATATTTCCAAACATACCGACAACCTATGGCTGCGTTGGGCTACGCTGTTGCATGATATAGGCAAGCCACGTACCAAACGCTGGGAGCCACGTATAGGATGGACTTTCCATAATCATAACTTTATCGGTGAGAAAATGGTTCCGGATCTCTTCCGCAAGATGAAACTGCCCATGAATGAGAAGATGAAATATGTCCAAAAGTTGGTCAGCCTGCACATGCGCCCCATTGTTATCGCAGATGATGTAGTAACCGATTCCGCCGTGCGACGTCTGCTTTTTGAAGCCGGAGATGATATTGACGACTTGATGATGCTGTGCGAAGCGGACATCACTTCAAAAAATGAAGCACGAAAACAAAAATTCCTGGATAACTTCAAACTGGTACGCCAGAAGCTGAAAGACCTGGAAGAAAAAGACCGGATACGCAATTTCCAACCTCCGGTAGACGGAGAAGAAATTATGCGGATATTCGACCTGCAGCCCTGCCGTGAAATAGGCAGTCTGAAAAGTTCTATCAAGGATGCCATACTGGATGGAATCATCCCTAATGAGCATGATGCTGCTTTAGAACACATGTTGAAGAAAGCAAAAAGCATGGGATTAACTCCAAAAAACTTATAAGAAATTGACCATACACTATACCAAAGGAGAAGAGTGGGCCAATACCCTGTCACATGGCGTTGGTATCCTGATAGGTATCGCCGGCGGCGGTTATCTGTTGCTTACTGCCATGAAAAGTGGCAATCCGTGGGCAACAGGCGGCATGTGGCTCTACCTATTCGGTATGCTGTCTTCCTATATCAGCTCCACCTGGTATCATGCCAGCAAACCATCTCCTCACCGCGAAGTGTTGCGCAAATTCGATCATGCTTCGATTTATCTGCATATCGCAGGCAGCTATTCCCCCATCATGCTGATAGCCTTGCGGGAAGCAGATTATTGGGGATGGGGAATTCTTAGTTTCGTATGGCTATGCGCCCTCGCCGGGATCATTCTATGTTTTTGTAACCTGAAAGAACATAGCAACCTGGAAACAATTTGCTATATAGCCATGGGATGCAGCATTTTTGTAGGTTTCAAGCCGCTCTGCCAACATGTGCCTTCCGCTTTTATTTATTGGTTAATCGGTGAAGGAGTGTCTTACATCACCGGAGCTGTTTTTTATTCCTTCCCCAAATTGCCCTATATGCACTCTGTTTTCCATCTGTTCGTATTAGGAGGAACGGTCTGCCACATGATGGCATTGTGGTACATTTTATAACCTTCCCATCTTCAATAAGTTATCCGTTTTGGAAAACTTTTATCCATTTTTTAAATAGAAAGTTTCCCAAAATGTTATACCTTTGCAGCTGTCCGACAAGGTGAAGTTAACCACTTCCAAGAGGGAATGCCGTGAAAATCAGCAACAGTACCCGCTGCTGTAATTCTCGTAGAGCTGAAACAATATGCCACTACAAAACCATTTGCGGGAAGGCGTTTTAAGGGAGAGATAAGTCAGAAAACCTGCCTGGAAGGACAGCCAAGTTTTTTAAATTAACAATTAATTTTTCAAACAATGAATTACGCTGAGATTTGTATTATTAAGCGTGATGGAAAGCGGGAAGACTTTTCCATCAGTAAATTAAAAATGCAATCGGCAAGGCATTCCATGCCTCCGGAATTGACAATGAAGACAAACTGATTGCTGAAATTACCATGCGGGTTATCAGCAATTTCGTATCTCCAACCATCAGTGTGGAAGAGATTCAGGATCTGGTAGAAAAGGAACTGATGAAAGTACGTCCCGAAGTGGCCAAGAAATATATTATTTATCGCGAATGGCGGAATACGGAACGCGACCGTAAAACGCAAATGAAGCACATCATGGACGGCATTGTAGCCATCGACAAAAATGATGTCAACCTGAGTAATGCCAACATGTCCAGCCATACTCCCGCCGGACAGATGATGACTTTTGCCTCGGAAGTTACTAAAGATTATACCTATAAATACCTGTTGCCTAAAAAATATGCCGAAGCACATCAGTTGGGCGACATACATATACATGATTTGGATTACTATCCCACCAAGACTACCACTTGTATCCAATATGACCTGGATGACTTGTTCGAACGCGGCTTCCGCACTAAAAACGGAAGTATCCGTACTCCACAGTCCATTCAAAGTTATGCCACTCTGGCCACCATCATATTCCAGACAAACCAGAACGAGCAACACGGCGGACAAGCTATTCCCGCCTTCGACTTCTTTATGGCGGAAGGGGTACGGAAGACATTTCGCAAACATCTGAAAACTTTAACCGAGTTTTATATAGAAGTAGAGGGAAAAGAACCCGGAACAGAGGCTCTCAAGAAAATTGAAGAGAAAGCATACGCCATGACGCGCAAAGATACACATCAGGCCATGGAAGGATTCATCCACAACCTGAACACCATGCATTCGCGAGGGGAAACCAAGTCGTGTTCAGTTCCATCAATTATGGAACAGACACTTCTCCCGAAGGCCGCATGGTCATAGAGGAACTGCTGAAAGCTACCATCGAAGGCCTGGGTACCCGTGGCGAAGTACCGGTCTTCCCCATACAGATATTCAAGGTTAAAGACGGAGTATCTTATTCCGAAGAGGACTATAAGAAAGCCATGGAAAACTTCGAAGCGGCACTGGAAGGCAAAATGGAATTCCAGACTCCCAATTTCGACTTGTTTCTGAAAGCCTGCCGTACCACCGCAAAAGCCTTGTTCCCTAATTTTATGTTTTTGGATACTCCTTATAACAAAAATGAGAAATGGGATATCAAGGACCCTAAACGTTACCGCTATGAACTGGCAACTATGGGATGCCGTACCCGCGTATACGAAAATATAGCAGGTGAAAAAAGTTCATTAGGACGTGGCAACCTGTCATTCACCACCATGAATATGCCCCGGCTGGCCATCGAAGCACGCATCAAGGCAGAAAGTCTGGAAGAGTCAGGCAAGAAAGAGGCCATAGAAAGAAAAGCAAAAGAAATATTCATGGAAAGTGTACATGCTTTGTCCGAACTGATTGCCGAACAATTGTATGCACGCTACCAGTATCAACGTACAGCCTTGGCACGCCAGTTCCCGTTCATGATGGGGAATGATGTGTGGAAAGGCGGAGGAAAACTTTCGCCCAACGACCAGGTGGGGGATGTATTGCGTCAAGGCACATTAGGGATAGGCTTTATCGGCGGACACAATGCCATGATGGCTCTTTATGGAGAAGGTCACGCACATAGCCAGAAAGCATGGGATACATTATTCGAAGCCATTACGGAAATGAATAAAGTGGCAGACGAATACAAACAGAAATATCAGTTGAATTTCTCCGTACTTGCCACTCCTGCCGAAGGACTTTCCGGACGCTTCACCCGTATGGACCGCCGCAAATACGGCATCATTCCCGGCGTGACGGACAATGACTATTATGTAAACTCTTTCCACGTAGATGTAAAAGAGCCCATCACCATCACCGAGAAGATAAAACGGGAAGCTCCTTTCCACGCCATTACCCGCGGAGGGCATATCACTTACGTGGAACTGGACGGAGAAGCTCAGAAAAATGTAAAAGCCATAGCCAAGATTGTAAAAGTAATGCATGACGAAGGCATTGGATACGGTTCCATCAACCATCCTGTTGATACTTGTCAGGCTTGCGGTTACAAAGGAGTCATTTACGACAAGTGCCCTGTTTGCCAGAGCGAGAATATAATGCGAATGCGTCGCATTACCGGGTATTTGACAGGCGACCTCAGCACTTGGAATTCAGCCAAGCGTGCTGAAGAACGTGACCGGGTAAAGCATGGATAATCAGCATGAACTTGTTATTTACCTATCCTGAAACAATAGTCGACGGTGAAGGCATCCGCTATTCCATCTATCTGGCCGGATGCCGTCACCATTGTCGCGGTTGCCAGAATCCCGAATCCTGGAATCCATCGGCAGGCACTCCGCTCACACCGGAAAAAATAGAAAAAATGATCTGCGAAATAAATGCCAATCCATTATTGGACGGAATCACCTTTTCCGGTGGAGATCCACTTTATCATCCCCAAGAATTCCTGACTCTGGTCAAACAGATCAAAGAAGCTACCGGACAAAACATCTGGTGTTATACTGGATATACATTTGAACAGATACAAAACGATGAAATGTTAAAACCGATACTGGATTATGTGGATGTTATAGTAGACGGACGATTTGAGCCGGATTTGTACTCTCCTTACTTGGAATTTCGGGGCAGCAGTAATCAACGCATCATCCGTGTGCGATAACGCTAAAAGAAATAAAAAAGGGGTGTTTTCTTGATATATATCATGAATTCACCCTTTTTTATGTTTTTCAGCATATATTTACTTGCTAATTTCAAGAAAAGCCGTACCTTTGCAATGTGGTTGTGAAACCAAATATTAAGTTAATAAAGAAAAGAACAAAATTAGGTATTAAGTATTAAGGTAAAGATTTTAATTTAAGGTATTAGATTTAGGTAAAGAAAGATTGATTTAGAAAGGTATTAGTAGTAAGATTTAAGGTAATTAGAAAAAGAAAGTTTTCAGGAGATTAGTTTTATAGGTATTAAAAGAGTTGTTTTTTTAGGTACAAGAGAGAGAGGATAACACAACTGAGACGAGAAAGATGAAAAGAACCCCATAATGGAGGGGGTTCTTCAGGATGTGAGCGGGTTTGATAAAAACTTTCGCTCTTTTTTTATGTCTTTTTTTCACCACGGGAGAGAAACAATATAAAAAACGCAGATTTCCGCAAAGACGATTGATTCAATCTTTGCGGAAATCCGTGCCTATCGGCATTGTTATAAAAATGCCGTGTCCTTTTCTGTCATGCAGACCTAGAACAAGAATCGCATGATATCATTAAAGTTCGCCCAAATGAGCAAGGCAAACAATAGGAACATGCCTACCATCTGCGCATATTCCATAAATTTGTCACTCGGCTTACGACGGGCAATGATTTCATAAAGCAGGAATAATACATGTCCGCCATCCAATGCCGGAATAGGCAGAATATTCATAAACGCAAGAATGATTGACAGAAAAGCAGTCATTTCCCAGAAACGATGCCAATCCCATACTTTCGGAAAAATACTTCCTATCGTTCCAAAACCACCTACGCTCTTGGCTCCTTCTTTAGTGAACACATATTTCATATCGTTCACATATCCCTTCAACGTATTTACCCCCAATTGCACCCCTGCAGGAAAAGATTCAAAGAAACCAAATTCACGGGTTGTTTCTTTATAATCAGCCAATGAAGAGAATGTTGCACCCACTCTAAACAAAGAGTCTGTACGCACCGTCACGGTGTCACGCAGTCCGTTACGCGAATATACCATTTGTAGAGAAGCATCTTTATCTCCTGTAGCTTCCGCATCAGCCTGCATATTATCCAGTTTTTCCACCAATGCATTCCATGAGTTCAACCTCTCGCCATTGACCGCGACCAGACTATCACCCTTCTGTATACCGGCCTTATCCAAGCCACCGCCCGGTATCACCGAGTCAACGACATTAGGAACTAACGCTGTAACAAACATCGGATCATCCTTTGCTATATCCAACAAGCTGATCTCAGGCATATATACTTCGGCTTCCTTTCCGTCGCGCAATACAGTCACTGTACGTGCCTCAGCAATATCACGAAGCATATCCACCCCGAAACGCTCCAATGGTTTTTCATCTGCACGAAGAAGAATATCACCGTCACGGAAACCTATTTCCCGGGCACGCTCATTAAATTTCATACCATGAGTCATGTCTTGCAGCGATACAAAAGAATCTCCCCAATGGAATAAAATCATGGAATAGATGAAGATAGCCAGCAAGAAATTCATCAAGACACCACCCACCATGATAAGCAGACGCTGCCAAGCCGGTTTTGAACGAAATTCCCATGGCTTAGCAGGCTGTTTCATCTGCTCGGTATCCATAGACTCGTCTATCATACCCGAAATTTTCACATATCCCCCCAAAGGCACCCAGCCAATACCATATTCCGTATCACTGTTCTTCGGTTTGAATTTGAACAAAGAAAACCACGGATCAAAAAATATGTAGAACTTCTCTACTCTTACTTTAAAAAGACGTGAAAAAAGAAAATGTCCTCCCTCATGAATAATGACCAATAATGAAAGGCTCATTATCAATTGAAGAGCACGAATCAAAAATGTTTCCATCTAACTATTTACTATTTTATAATTTATAATTAACATAATTCTCTGCCAACTACCATTTAAGATGACAAAAGGGACAACGCTACCCGACGCGCCTCAGCATCAGTATCCACATAGTCTTCATAAGTCGGTTCCTTGATATAAGCAACTTTACCCATAGTCTGTTCTATGACATCACTCATACCCAGGAAAGATATTTTGTCTTTCAGGAAAGCATCCACCACCACTTCATTAGCTGCATTCACTATACAGGGCATATTTCCGGCCCGATACAAAGCCTCGTATGCCAATGCCAAATTACGAAAACGTTTGGTATCAGGCTGTTCAAAAGTCAGGTCTGTTATACGGGCAAAATCCAACCGCTCGAAAGAAGATTTCACGCGCTCCGGATACGAAAAAGCATATTGAATAGGCAAACGCATATCGGGCATGCCCAACTGTGCTTTCACAGCCCCATCCTCAAACTGCACCATAGAATGAATGACAGATTGTGGATGAACTACCACTTCAATTTGCTCCGGACGCATTCCGAATAACCATTTAGCCTCAATCACTTCAAACCCTTTGTTCATCATGGAAGCCGAATCAATGGTTATCTTCGCTCCCATCTCCCAATTGGGATGCTTCAAAGCTTGTGCTTTGGTCACTGTTTGCAACTGCTCCATGGTATAAGTACGGAACGGCCCTCCTGAAGCTGTCAAGATCACTTTCTCCAACCGGTTATTTATTTCCAGACACTGGAAGATAGCCGAATGCTCCGAATCCACGGGAAGTACAGGTGTATGGTACTGATTTGCCAGTGCATTAATCAACTCCCCGGCTACAACCAGTGTTTCTTTATTAGCCAAAGCAATAGCTTTACCTGCCTTTATCGCATTTATAGTAGGACGCAATCCGGCATAACCTACCATAGAAGCCAGTACAATGTCAATAGGTTGTGATTCCACAATTTGAGAGAGCGCATCCGCTCCTGCATATACTTTGACAGGCAGATCACTCAGCGCCTCTTTCAATTGAAGGTATTTTTCCTCATTGGCTATCACTACCGCCTCGGGCATGAACTTACGGGCTTGTTCTACCAATAAATCGACCCTGTTATTGGCTGTCAACGCATAGACCTCATATAAATCTGGATGTTCCTCTATTACCTGTAAAGCTTGTGTACCGATAGAGCCGGTAGAACCTAATATCGCTATTTGTTTTTTCATAATGTTGTTAAAATACAATGTATTTTGAGGGATCAATCGCACGTCCCTTATGCCATAATTCGAAATGCAGATGCGGTCCGGTAGTTTTTTCACCGGTATTTCCTACCAATGCAATAGCTTCACCACCTTTCACCGGATCTCCTTCTTTCTTTAATAACGAACCACAATGTTTATACACCGACACAAAATCCTGTCCATGCTGTATCTGAATAACATAACCGGTTTCTGCCGTATAAGTAGACAAAATCACTGTCCCATCCAATGTTGCCAACACACTTTCATTTGGATTAGCGGCAATGTCCACACCGTAATGCCTGTTCTCCAAGTCAAAATTAGATGACATCATGCCCCGTGTAGGACGGTAGAATATCAATCCGGAAGCGGCATTATTATCATCAACAGCCGTCAGATTATATCGTTCCGATTCTTCATATTGCTTGCGAAACTCTTCTTCCTGCCTGGTACGTTCCATCAAAGAATCAGAACGAAGAATGGTCAGAGAGTCGATAGATTGGACTGTATCAGCTTTTACTTTCCCGCTAAATATATCCTGAATGTTCATGATATACATATTCTGCCTCGTCACCACTTGTTGTAACGAATCGGCCCGCAAGGCATTGGTCACCACCTGCGCACGTACCTCACTGTTCATATATCCCGGCAAATAGTTACGTAAAGGAGTAAAAACAATGATAGTTGCCGAAATCAGGAAAATTACCGTTACGGCAGACAGCAATACAGACACACCATTGAGTTTGGAAACGTGCAGTCCCACAATCTCCTCCAACGTATTTTCATTGGTAATGGTCAGTTTATACTTAAACTTGAAATTATGCCAAAATGCTTTCCTTCCTTTTTTCTTCATTGTGCGCACCTTCTATATTTATATCAAGCCATCAGGTACTTCGACCGTCAGCAAACGCTTTTTCTTATCCAATTTGATGATAAATTCCTCGTGGGCAGGCAGCAAAAGTTCCTCGCCATCCTTCTCAATGGCAAAAAGGACATTCATCGTACTGTCATCCACCGCCACAATCTCGCCCAACTCACCATGATTCACATCTTCCACCTTAAAGCCAATAAAATAGTTCCAGGTAGGTATATCATCCGAATCTTCCTCCTCACCGACATATTTCTTCGGGAAATAGACCTCTACATTCGTAAACATACGGGCCTTTTCCGAGGTATCCACCCCTTCCAGTTTGACTAAAGCAGTGGTATCTGAACGAAAACGATACTCTTCAATAAAGAAAGGCACGAATATACCGTCTAACAAACAGACCAGATACTCACATTCCACACGGTCAAAAATATCATCCGTAAAAGTGAATGAGATTTCTCCTTTTACTCCATGCGGTTTGTTGAATATACCAATCTTGAAAACTTCATCTTTCTTAATCATGATTGATTTCTCTAAATTCTAGTAATACGTGCGCCAAGCGCATTCAAACGCTGGTCTATATTCTGATATCCCCGGTCTATCTGCTCTATATTGTGTATGCGGCTTATACCGTCGGCACTCATTGCCGCTATCAGCAAAGCAATACCGGCACGGATATCGGGTGAAATCATATTTCCGGCGCGAAGCTGGAAATTACGGTCATGCCCTATCACAACGGCACGATGAGGGTCACATAATATAATCTGTGCTCCCATATCTATGAGCTTGTCCACAAAGAACAGGCGGCTTTCAAACATCTTCTGATGAATCAGTACACTGCCTTTCGCCTGTGTAGCCACCACCAGTACCACACTGAGCAAGTCGGGAGTCAGCCCCGGCCAGGGAGCATCTGCTATGGTCATAATAGAGCCATCAATAAACGATTCTATCTGATAATGTTCCTGCTCGGGGATAAACAGATCATCTCCCCGCTGTTCCACTCTGATACCTAAACGACGGAAACTTTCTGGAATAATGCCCAAATTTTCATGCGATACATTCTTAATGGTAAGCTCACTTCCTGTCATAGCTGCCATTCCGATAAAACTGCCTACTTCAATCATATCAGGCAACACCCGATGCGTACAGCCATGCAGACTTTCCACTCCTTCAATAGTCAGCAAATTAGATGCAATACCGGAAATCTTCGCCCCCATGCGGTTCAACATACGACAAAGTTGTTGCAGATAAGGTTCACAAGCTGCGTTGTAAATGGTCGTTTTGCCCTTCGCCAGGACAGAAGCCATCACAATATTAGCCGTACCGGTAACCGAAGCTTCATCCAGCAACATATAAGTACCTTCCAAATGCTCTGCGCAAATACTGAAAACACTTCGTTCCTCATCATAATTAAAACAGGCTCCCAGTTTCTGAATACCGATAAAGTGAGTGTCCAAACGCCGGCGGCCAATCTTGTCACCGCCCGGTTTTGAAATCAAAGCCTTTCCAAAACGGGCAACCAACGGACCAACCAACATGACTGATCCACGCAGACTGGAACATTTCTTTAAGAATTCATCACTCTCCAAGTAGTTCAAATCCACAGTGTCAGCCTTAAATGTATATGAATCAATCCCTGTTTTTGATACCTTGACACCCATATCACGTAACAACTGAATCAGATTGTTCACATCCAGAATGTCCGGAATATTAGTTACGGTCACTTCTTCCGAAGTCAGCAGAGTGGCACAAAGAATCTGTAACACTTCATTTTTAGCACCTTGCGGGTGTATTTCGCCGTGCAATTTATGTCCTCCTTCAATTACAAACGAAGCCATGGTATCATTTTTTAGGAATTAATATTTCTTTCTTTGGTTGTTGTTTTGTTGCGGTCTGCGCTGATTGTTGTTCTGTTGCGGCCTGCGTGGAACATAAACACGTTGCTGTTCATTCAAATGCAGGTCTTCAGGGGTCAAATTAATCATTCCCTTAGAGTAATCGCGAAGATCATCCAAGATTTTCTGATCCTCCACCCCGTCTTTGTTCCAGTTCAGGAAACATTTCTTCATGTGGTTTGCAATCAGGCTGATCAGCTGCTTCTTCTCCTCACCTTCCGGATAGTCCACTGCCTTTTTAATCATGCTCTCCAAAATACGTCCATAATGACGGTAACGGATTCCATTATGCGGATAAGGCAACATATCGGGTTTCACCTCCAGGCTTTCTTTCTTCACAATTTCATACGGATAATCGATATCCAGCTTGAAATCGGCCATAATAGCCAAATGATCCCATAATTTATGTTTGAAATCGGGCACATCCCGCAAATGCGGAAACATACCGCCCATAATGTTGATAATCGTGTTCGCACAACGTTGGCGCTCAGCTCTGTCCTCGATGGTCAAGGCGTGGTCTACCATGTTCTGCACACTTCTGCCATATTCAGGAAGGGGTAAAGTTCGTTGTTGAGTATTATACTCCATATATATTTAAAATTTATGATTTATGCACTGATTTGTTCATCGGCTGTTACAAAAGCTTTTTGGGTTTGGAAGCTACAAACTCTTTCAAATAGAAAGGCTCAAAATAAGCCACATCCTTAAAGTTCTGCCTTACCATTTCCTTTTCTGCCAATGGGAACATCCATTTACCTAACGGACGGATGTCATCAATAAAATGAGCATTGGGATGAGTAATCTGCCCACGGCATTTGGCTGCACCGTTACCAAAAAAATAGACCGGATGTTCATTCAGGAACTCCAAATAGGAATGCTCATCAACAATATCGGCGGCAATTTCCCTTTTCACGCCCAATGCGCGGTCATAAACAGCTGCATAGACTTCCATGCGACGTGCGTCTATCATAGGACAGAGCAAGGCATCCTCAGGCAAATCATGATGTAACAACACCGGCACACACAACACCTCCAATGTCGGCAGACCGATAAGTGGCAAATTACGTCCATAGCAAATACCCTTCGCCATAGAAACACCAATACGCAGCCCTGTGTACGAGCCGGGCCCGCAACTCACAGCCACTGCATCCAACGGCATACCATGACTGTCGACAAAAGATAAAGCCTCATCTACAAATACGCCCAGCTGCACGGCGTGTGAAGGTCCTTTCAAATCCTCTTTGGAGAACACCGCCAATCCATCCTCACTGACGGCAACAGAGCAGGCCTCTGTTGAAGTTTCAATATGCAAAATACACGACATAATGCTCTACTTATATAATATAATCTGCAAATATACACTTTTATTTATACTTCATTTCCATAAAAAGATTACTTTTGCAAAAAAACATATTAGTTATGATACAGTCAATGACCGGATACGGTAAAGCAACCGCTATATTCGGAGAAAAAAAAACTTAACGTAGAGATCAAGTCTTTAAATAGTAAAGCAATGGACTTGTCTACACGGATCGCTCCTTTATACCGTGAAAAAGAAATGGAAATCCGCAATATGATTTCCAAATCATTGGAACGCGGTAAAGTTGATTTCAGCCTGTGGATAGAGAAAGACGTTTCGGATACAGCCACTCCCATTAACGCCGCCCTTGTAGAAAACTACTACAATCAGATAAAATCTATTTCCGAAATGACCCATATACCAATGCCCGAAGATTGGTTTGCAACCCTTCTACGAATGCCTGACGTACTGACCAAAGCCGATGTACAAGAACTTTCGGAAGACGAATGGGAGGTAGTCCGCCGGGTAGTGGAAGAGGCCATCAACCATTTGGTAGATTTCCGCAAACAGGAAGGAAGCGCCTTGGAAAAGAAATTCAACGAAAAGATTGACAACATCGAGCGTTTGTTAAAGTCCATCGAACCCTACGAAACAGAGCGTGTAGCCAAGATACGTGAACGCATTACAGATGCTTTGGAAAAGACCATCAGTGTGGATTATGATAAAAACCGCCTGGAGCAAGAATTGATTTATTACATTGAAAAATTAGATATTAACGAAGAGAAACAACGACTGAGCAATCACTTGAGATATTTCCGTGAAACCATGGCAGGCGGTCATGGACAAGGAAAAAAACTTGGTTTACATAGCACAGGAAATGGGACGCGAAATCAATACGACCGGCAGCAAATCCAATCATGCCGAAATGCAAAACATCGTAGTGCAGATGAAGGACGAACTGGAACAAATCAAAGAACAGGTGTTAAATGTAATGTAACCGGTTCACATACCGGACACCATTCTCATAAGCAAAGAATCAAGATATGGCAACAGGAAAACTTATCATTTTTTCAGCCCCCTCAGGTTCGGGCAAATCAACCATTATCAACTATCTGTTGACACAAAACCTGAACCTGTCTTTCTCTATTTCTGCCACCAGCCGCCCTCCTCGCGGAAAAGAACGGCATGGTGTGGAATATTTCTTCCTATCTCCTGAGGAATTCAGACAACGCATTGCCAATAATGAATTTCTGGAATACGAAGAAGTATACGAAAACCGTTTCTACGGAAC
>ENA-OQKC01000152-OQKC01000152.1-human-gut-metagenome-genome-assembly--contig:-NODE-152-length-28450-cov-3.272323_pt1 | contig 28450 bp, 27 predicted proteins | sample MGYA00242774_ERZ504790 | MGnify/ENA primary metagenome ERZ504790 (study PRJEB26092, sample SAMD00036419) | human gut metagenome | host: Homo sapiens | study: EMG produced TPA metagenomics assembly of...
TCATGCTGAACTTTGTAGGTCAGTCATCCATCTCCGCAGTATCCCTGGCAGCGAATTATTCCAATGTACCTGTTTATGGTTTATTACGGTCTTGGTACGGGAGCCACCCTGCTTTGTGCCCAGTATTATGGAAAGGGAGATTACAAAGCCATTCAGATCATCGAGGGAATCGCTCTTCGTTTTTCCATGATCATCTCTGTTCTCGTGGCACTCGTTGCATTTACCATGCCACAGATGATGATGAAACTGTTCACCAACGATCCGGAGCTTCTGGCCATTGGTTCTTCCTATATCCGCATTATGGGTATCACCTATATCTGCTGGGGTATGACGGAGGTTTATCTGGCTGTTCTTCGAAGCATTGGACGGGTGACTACCAGCATGGCGATGAATATGCTGGCCTTTGGACTAAATATTCTTTTGAATGCGACTTTTATCTTCGGATTGTTCGGAGCACCCAAGCTTGGTGCTACCGGTGTGGCTATTGCTACTGCACTTTCCAGAATGATCGAGCTGATCGCCTGTTTTATTGTTTCTGCTTTCAGCAAAAATGTCCGACTGGATCTCCGATGTATGTTCACAAAAAACAAACTGCTGTTCAGTGATTTCGTGCGGCTTTCCCTGCCGGCTCTTGGCAATGATATTTCCTGGAGTATTGGTTTTTCCATGTACTCTGTGATCCTGGGGCATCTTGGTACGGATGCGGTTGCTGCCAATTCTCTGGTTGTAGTAGTCCGTAATATCGGCTCTGTTTTCTGTTTCGGTATTGCCAGTGCAGGAGGTATCCTTCTAGGCAATGTTATGGGGCAGGGCGATCTGGAACGTTCCAGGCGTTATGCTTCCAAAACACTGAAGCTTACTGTTATTGCAGGTTTTTTGGGCGGACTTATCGTTCTTGCCATCACACCGTTCGTAATGAGATTTGCGTCCCTGACACCCACTGCCATGCATTATCTGAAATATATGCTTCTGATCAACAGCTACTATATTATGGGGTCTGCCGTAAATACAACCCTGATCGCCGGTGTGTTCCGGGCAGGTGGTGATACAAAGTTTGGTCTGATCTGTGATACCATTGATATGTGGGTATATGCAGTACCCCTTGGATTCTTCGCTGCTTTTGTACTGAAGCTGCCGGTTATGTGGGTGTATTTTCTGCTCTGTACGGATGAATTTGTGAAGTGGCCATGGGTGATCAAAAGGTATCTCAGTGGGAAGTGGGCTAAGAATATTACCCGTGAGAATATATTTGAAAATAAATAGAATACAGAAACATTTTAGACGGCTGGAATCTGCGTTATTTTTCAAAAATTCGCTGTTTGAGCGAAGAAAGTTTTGGACTTTTTGGAAAATAACTTTAGCAGGTTCCAGCCGTTCGTTACTCAACTACCGCTGCAGTCCTTCTATCACCATCTCTGTCAGACGCACAACACTTCCCTGCACCTCCCGGATCTCTTTCTCCGAAATACCATCCCTTATGAAATCCCCCGGTGCAAACCACTCTCTTTCCCAGCTCTTTCGAAACCTTCTCCGCCATCCACCGGCAGATCACCTCGTCCTTATGTCCCGGAAAATTCAAAACTGAAGAAGTCGCACTCACAGAACCATCCCCTGTCAGAGACACTCTCGGTTCCGTCTGCACCACACATCCCAGATGAGGTCTCTCTCCGCCTTTCAGACAGATAAGCACATCCTCTCCGATAAATGCAGCACTGACCTCCAGCTCACAGCCTGCAGTCTCCACACACTCTTTTATAATCCATTCCATCTGCGATACTCCTTTGCTTCGATCCCAAACGGTTCCAAAAGCTTTGCCGCAATATGATACACCATATCATCAATGCTTTCCGGTTTATGATAAAACGTCAGCATCGGCGGAATGATCCGCACTCCCGGAAGCATGGAAAGCTCATAAAGATTTCGGAGATGAATCCCGCTTAACGGTGTTTCTCTGGCTGCCAGCACCAGTATTCTCTGTTCCTTGACCGTCACATCTGCCGCACGCAGAATAAGATTATCTGCATAGCCACTGTGGATCCCCGCGATCGTCTTCATGCTGCAGGGCACGATCAGCATCCCCTCTGTTTTGAAAGAACCACTGGCCGGTTTTGCCCCAATTTCTCCCGGTGCACATACATGATCTGCCAATCGTTTCACATCCTCCGGTTCCAGCTCCGTCTCCTGGCGAAGAGTCATCTCTGCACTGGAACTCATGATCAGATAAGACTCAAAATCCGGATTCTCCCGGATGATCTCCAGACATTTTACAAGGAGCGGCAGGCCGCTTGCACCTGTCGCACCAACTATAATTCTCTTTTTCATTTTTTCAGCCATTTCTCCGGATCCAGTTCCATAAAACGGGCTCTGTGAAAATCTTCCTTCAGATCATAAGACACCGTACAGTCAAAAATAGTCTTGCATGCAATTCCATGATCACGGATACTTGGAGAAAATGCAGGATCATTGGACGGATCAAGAGGATGACAACGGACACCCGGAATGGTGATCACATCCACATCCCCCTGGAATCTCGTATTCATCGCCCAAAGTACATCATTCATATCAAAGCAGTCCACATCTTCATCTACCAGAAATACATTTTTCAGCTCACTAAAGGCGGAAAATGCAAGAAGTGCAGCCTGACGCTGTCTTCCCTCATCACTTTGAGAAAGCTTTTTAAACTGAAGGACAGCCATATACTTTCCACCTCCGGCACTGCTGCAGTATACGTTCTGAAGCCTTCCAGGCATTGCTTTTTCCACCATGCCATAGATGCTGGCCTCTGTAGGGATTCCCGCCATGGATACGTGCTCCTCACTTGGCCCGATACAGGTCTGCATGATCGGATTTTCACGATGTGTCACTGCTGTAACCTTGATCAGCCAGCACTGATCACTTGCAGGCCCTGTATATCCCGGAAACTCCGGCATGGCGTATCCGGTATTGCTGTTCTGATCTTCCTTTACACGCACACCCGGGATCACTTCTCCCTCGATCACGTATTCCGCATTGGCGATGGCACGCTCGTTAACGGTTAAACATTTACAGAGTTCCACCGGCTCTTTGCGCAGTGCACCGGCTACAGACAGCTCATCATACCCCAGTGGTGTTGTAGGCGGCTCAAAACAGGAACCGATCTCAATAGCAGGATCAACTCCGATACTGATAGAAATCGGCAGCCTTTGTCCCAGCTCCTCAGCACGCTCTGCCATTGCTCCGATATGTCTGGCACCAGGTGTAAAGAAAATGGAAAGCTCATCTTTTCCCTGAATGCAGAGACGGTGAATGGTCACATCGTGAACTCCAGTATCCGGGTGTGTGGCGTAGCACATGCCAAGTGTGATATACGGGCCCGCATCATCCGGTGTGTTCGTTGGCGCAGGAACCAGCTTATAGAGGTCAAAATCCGGATCTGCTGCCTTATGCACCACCTGCTGACACGGTGCATCGCCTTCAAGATCGACCGGTGGAATTGGATTCTCCACGCTTTTGCAGAGCATCTTTCCAAGATTTTCCGGCTGAGTGTCAAGTAAAGCAGCAACTCTTTTTCTGCTTGCCAGAAGACCGATAGCTACCCTTGCATCCGGGTGTCCTTTTATACGACTAAAGATCATGGCAGGTCCTTCCTTGTGGACGCTTCACCGTTCCACCGGCTCCTACATAACGATATACCCCTGCAAGCTCTGCCATCGGATCAACTTCCACCTCTGTTTCGATCAGCTGATCTGGCATCTGCTCCAGAAGTGCCAGAGCACTTCTCAGATCTCTTACTTTTCTGCCATAAAAACCTCCTGCGTTATCTTTATATTACTGTTCACTCCGTTCTCAGTAACATCTTTATTTTCTTATGTTATTTTATCTCTTTTTTACATGGTGAATCAATTCTTTCTATGATATAATTGTTTCCAATATGGAATGATTCGTCACTATTTTCTAAAAGGCAGGTGTTACCATGACCCTTGAACAGATCGACTATTTTATCTGTGCAGCTCAATCCCGGACTTTTTTTGATGCTGCAGAAGCTATGCATATCTCCCAGTCCTCCCTTTCCAAGCAGATCATGAAACTGGAAAAAGAACTGGAGCTTACCTTATGGGACCGCAGCAAGCGTACTGCTGTGCTTACTCCTGAAGGAGAGTTTTTTTACAAAGAAGCACTTAAGATTTCCAGACAGTATCATCGTTCTCTGGAAGCGGTGTACTATTTTAAGGACAGTAAGCTCCAGGCACTTCATATTGGAACACTTCCTTTTCTTTCTCAGTACCATCTTACTTCTGTGATACACAGTTTTTGTGATACACACCCGGAGCTTTCTTTTTCTCTGAAGGAGGTAGAAGACGAAGAACTTCTTTCCGGTCTTGAAAAAGACTTTTTTAATCTGATCTTTGTACGAAAACACATGATAGACCCGGAGCTCTATACTTTTCATGCTCTCACAGCAGACCGTCTGGTTGCTGTTTTTCCTGAAGCTCATCCCTCCGCGTCCAAAAAATCGGTCTCTCTTTCCGAACTGAAAAAAGAATCTTTTATCCTGATGCCTCCGCACACTTCCATTTACCGTTTCTGTATGCAAAGTTTTCATAATGCAGGGATCCACCCTCAGCTTCTGCGTACTGCCCGTGCAGAATCTATTGTCAGCGCAGTGGAAATTGGCGAAGGGATCAGTCTTCTTACAGAAAGCAGCTTTCAGTTCTTTCGTCAGCCTTCGCTTGTTGCTGTCCCGGTTAATGGACTGGAAAAGCTATCTGTTGGAATTGCCCATAAAAAAAAACTATGGCTCTCACAACCTCTGCAGAATGTTTTCTGCAGTTTGTGAAAAGCCATATGTAAGGTATTTTTTCTATAATCCAAGCATCATTCCCACACCATGTACCGCAAACGCAACGATCCATGCAGTGGCACACTGTACTAATACAATACCAGCGGCAGCTCTTACAGTTCCCATCTCCCGACGCACAGTTGCAATAGCTGCAACACAGGGTGTATAGAGCAAAGTAAAGATCAAAAATACGTAAGCAGTAAACGGTGTAAATAAAGTCTGAAGCAACGCCGTATTTCCGCCCAGAAGGACTGTCAGCGTAGACACAACACTCTCTTTTGCCATAAAGCCCGTGATCAATGCGGTGGATACTCTCCAGTCACCAAAGCCCAGCGGAGCAAAAAGTGGTGCCACGATGCTTCCGATCTTTGCCAGAAGGCTCTGATCTGTGCTGGTAACAAGGTTAAGACCTGCATCAAAGTTCTGCAGGAACCACACGATCAGCGTTGCCGCAAAAATAATTGTAAACGCTTTCTGGATAAAGTCCTTCGCCTTTTCCCAGATCAGCTGTCCTACACTTTTTGCAGAAGGAAGCCGGTAATTGGGAAGCTCCATGACAAACGGAACCGGCTCTCCCTTATATTTCGTCTTTTTCAGGATCAGCGCATACAGGATCCCGCAGAGAATTCCTGCAAAATAAAGGCTGATCATCACAACTCCTCTCCACTGCTTCGGGAAAAATGCACTGGTGAGAAGTCCGTAGATTGGAAGCTTGGCACTGCAGCTCATAAACGGAGTAATCAGGATCGTCATTTTCCGGTCACGTTCACTGGATAATGTTCTGGTTGCCATAATGGCCGGCACCGAACAGCCGAATCCGATCAGCATCGGCACAAAGCTTCTTCCGGAAAGTCCGATCTTTCGAAGGAGCTTGTCCATAACAAAGGCTACACGAGCCATATATCCGGTATCTTCCAGGATTGACAGGAAGAAAAACAAAGTAACGATCGTAGGAAGAAATCCGATCACGCTTCCGATACCGCTTAAAATTCCATCCACAACCAGTGACTGCAGTACTGAGCTGACACCTGCCACCTCCAGTCCCGTGCCAATAAGTGCAATTACCCAGTTCACGACCATAGTCATTCCGTCTGAAAGCCAGGCTCCCAGATAATTAAACGTCATCACAAATACAATTGCCATAATTCCCACAAAACAGGGAATTGCTGTATATTTTCCGGTAAGGATACGATCTATGGCGACACTTCGTTTATGCTCACGGCTTTCTGCCGGTTTTACCACAGTTTTCTCACAAAGCTTTTCAATAAAATTGAAGCGCATGTTCGCAAGAGCTGCCTCACGGTCCAGACCGCCATCCTTCTCCATAACATGTACCAGCCCATCAAGAACCTTTTTTTCACCTTCAGGCAAAGCCAGACGTTTTTCGATCAGAGAATCTTTCTCTACGATCTTCGTAGCTGCAAAACGTACAGGAAGTCCTGCTTTTTTTGCATAGGGTTCGATCAGATGAACGGCTGCATGGATACATCTGTGAAGTGCGCCTACCGGATCCTTCGGTGACTGATTGTCAGTACAGAAATCAATTCTTCCTGGTGCTTCTCTGTATCTTGCAACATGGACTGCATGATCGATCAGCTCATCAATTCCTTCATTCTTCGCTGCTGAAATAGGTACAACCGGAATTCCTAAAATCTCCTCCAGTTCATTGATCCGAACAGAGCCTCCATTTGCCCTTACCTCATCCATCATATTTAAGGCCAGCACCATTGGGATTCCAAGCTCCATCAGCTGCATGGTAAGATAAAGATTTCTCTCAATATTGGAAGCATCTACAATATTAATGATTCCTGTCGGCTTCTCATTCAGCAGAAAATCTCTTGTTACGATCTCCTCGCTGGAATACGGGGAAAGTGAATAGATTCCAGGAAGATCCGTTACCGTTGCCTCCGGATGCCTCCGGATGCTTCCTTCTTTCTTGTCAACAGTTACACCTGGAAAGTTACCAACATGCTGATTGGAACCTGTCAGCTGATTAAAAAGAGTTGTCTTTCCACAGTTCTGATTACCTGCCAGTGCAAACGTGATCGGTTCCCCTTTGGGAATCGTATCACCGATCCGGTTCTTACGATAATCTCGAGCCTTTCCAAGTTCTCCCACACCAGGATGAGCAATCGGCTGATGCCGTTCATTTTCTTTCTTCGTTTCCGTCATGGATTCGATCGATACGATCTCAATCTTTGCAGCTTCCGCCAGCCGCAATGTCAGCTCATATCCGCGCAGCACAAGCTGTACCGGATCTCCCATAGGAGCTGTTTTACGAAGAGACACTTCTGTCCCCGGTGTAAGCCCCATATCCAGAAGATGATGTCTCAGCTCCCCCTCGCCACGAACACTGATGATTCTGCCACATTCTCCAGTCTTTAATTTGTCCAGTGTCATATTGTCACCTCATCATAAGTACAATTTACATGGTCAATACATATATCTGTATTATCCACTGGTACATCGTTTCGTAAATAACTATATCAATCGGATTCACAGACAAGTGAATGGTATAGTTATTTCAAAAACGATGTACTAATATAAATGTAACACAATTTAAGTTATTTGACAATAACTGATTAATCTGATAAGTTTCGTACAAATAATACCAATTCAAAAGTTATTTATCATTAACATTTATATTTTTTCTCACTTTAACACAATTCCTGTTTGATAAACAAACATCTTCATATTTTTTTTCAGACATACAATAACATCCATGTATATTCCCGCAATAAAAAAGCGCAAACGACATATTATCTGTCGTCTGCGCCTTTTTATTGCGAGAACCGCTTCGGTGAATCCTTACTCACCAATTAACCAATTGTACATTTCCTCATACTGACGTGCGGAATTGTTCCAGGAAAAATCTGCAGCCATCGCGCGATCTACCATTTTATTCCATTCACGTTTCTTGTCATAATATACACTCTCTGCATAACGGATCGTAGCAAGCATTTCATGTGCATTGTAATTTACGAAGGAGAATCCTGTTCCGGTTCCCTCGAATTCATTGTACGGGACAACTGTATCCTTCAGACCACCGGTCTCTCTGACGATCGGAAGAGTTCCATAACGAAGGCTCATCAGCTGGCTTAAGCCACATGGCTCAAACAGTGACGGCATCAGAAATGCGTCAGATGCTGCATAAATTCTGTGAGACATTGCCTCATCATAGTAGATCTGTGCAGATACCTTGCCATGATACTTCCAGTCAAAATGACGGAACATATTCTCATAACGTTCCTCACCGGTACCAAGAGCAACGATCTGAACCGCATCCTGACACAGTTCGTCCATGATATAAGCGATCAGATCAAATCCCTTCTGATCTGTCAGGCGGGATACAATACCGATCATCATAGCTTTCGGATCCTGCTCAAGTCCAAGATCTTTCTGAAGCTGGATCTTGTTCTTGATCTTCTCCTTGCGGAAGTTCTTTGCATTGTAGTTCTTGGTGATATTCGGATCTGTCTCCGGATTGAATTCATTGTAATCAATACCATTTACAATACCACGCAGGCTGTTGGCTCTCGCATTGAGAAGTCCGTCCAGCTTCTCACCATAAAACGGTGTCTTGATCTCTTCTGCATAGGTATTACTTACTGTGGTAATGGCATCTGCAAATACCATACCGCCCTTCAGGAAGTTTGCGTCCTTGTATGCTTCCAGTTTATCCGGCGCAAAGTAGTAATCGGAAAGGCCTGTGATATCCTTAACAGTCTTAACATCCCATACACCCTGAAATTTCAGGTTATGTATTGTCATAACAGTCTTGATTCCACGGAAGAATTCATTCTCCTGGAAAGAATCGTGAAGGTAAACCGGAACAAGTCCTGTCTGCCAGTCATGACAATGGATGATATCCGGTCTGAATCCGATCACCGGAAGAACCGATAACACAGCTTTGGAAAAGAAAGCAAATTTCTCAAGATCCCATGGTGCACTGTCATATGGTTTCGGACCGCTGAAATAATATTCATTGTCAATGAAGTAAAACTGGATCCCGTCATACTGCATCTGCATAATGCCTACATAGCAGTTCTTAAATCCCAGATCCATATAAAAATGGGTCACATACTCCATTTTGTCTTTCCATTCCTGTTTCATGCAGGCATATTTCGGTAAGATCACGCGTATATCAAAATATTTTTTGTCAAAGCACTTAGGCAGTGAGCCGGCAACATCAGCGAGTCCTCCTGTTTTGATAAAAGGTACTGCTTCTGATGTAGCAAACAGAATTTTTTTTCATCTGTATTCCCCTCCCTGGGTACACCCGTTTTTATTTATGATTATACTCCAAAATTCATCTAATTTAAAGACCGATTTTTATATTCTAGTCTGATTTTATCTGCGATCAGTGCTATAAATTCAGAATTCGTGGGTTTCCCTTTTCCGGTGCTTACAGTATATCCAAACAATTCATCAATGGTATCCATCTTTCCCCGGCTCCATGCCACCTCGATCGCATGTCGGATCGCCCGCTCCACTCTGCTCGGTGTTGTCTGATGACGTTTCGCAATGGTTGGATATAATACCTTGGTAATGGAATTGAGCATTTCCATGTCATTGACAGACAAAATGATCGCATCCCTTAAATACTGATACCCCTTGATGTGTGCCGGAACTCCGATCTCATGAATGATATTCGTCACATCGGTTTCCAGATTCCTCTCCGGCTGAGGCTTTTTGGTTTCTGTGATACCTGGCCTTGCAATCTCCCGCACTCTTCTGTCCCCAATCTTCCGAATATGTTTGATCCGGTTTAAAAGTGTGGTGTTGTCAAAAGGCTTCAAAACATAATAGTCTGCTCCAAGACTGAATGCATCCTCTGTAATCCTCTCCTGTCCAATTGCAGATAATACGATAAACACTGGAACTTTTTTGACATTTGCGTTATGGGAAAATTTCTCCATAACGGAAAGGCCGTCCATCTTCGGCATAATGATGTCGAGAATCACCACATCCGGCTCCTTATCTTTAATTATGTTACAGATTTCTTCTCCGTTGTGTGCTTTTCCGACCAGTTCAAGGTCTTTATCTTCTTCGATCATCTGACCGAGCATGTCTGTCATTTTCGCGTTATCATCAGCAATTGCAACATTTAATTTGTCCATGAGGACCCTCCTAACTTCTATCTCCTTGGGTTTCCAGACATACCCCCTGTCACCACGGCAGTAACCGACACTGTTAGCTGCCTGCGCTTTCCCCTTGCTGGCGACAAAATTATTATAGTGGAAATCCTGTAGTAAAATCAAGATAAAAGTAGTTATTTTATCACACTTTCGTACGATATTTTTCGACATTTTTTCTCTTATATATCACAAAATTCACCAAAATGCAGGTATTTCAATCTGTATCCGGCATTTTTCCCCATATAAAAAAGAGGCACTTTTCCCGGACTTTTTCCATGTTTTTGTGCCTCTTTCCTCAACTGCAGATTATGCATTGCCTGTCATATTTTCAATAAAAATCCCATATCCGCCGGTAGAATCCTGCACAAATACATGAGTCACAGCACCAAAGAGTTTTCCGTTCTGAAGCACAGGACTTCCAGACATTCCCTGAACGATCCCACCTGTTTTTTCCAGGAGTTCTTTATCTGTGATCTGGATCACGAAGCTCTTATTAGAATCCTCATGGTTCATATCGATCCTGGTGATCTCTGCGGCATATTCTTTTACTTCGCCGTCTGTGCAGCAGAGAACAGATGCGGGTCCAATTTTCAGATCCTGTTTGTAACCTACAGGAATCTTCTTCAGATCCAGATTTTTCACCTGATCAGCATCCACAGTTCCAAAAATGCCGTTTTTACTGTTTTCGGAAATCTCACCCAGGATATTGTCAGCTTCGTATCGGATCAGACCAGATAGTTCTCCGGGATTTCCTTTTTCTCCTTTCCGGATCCCCAGGATCTGGGCGTTGTAAAGATTTCCATCTGCGATACTTAAAAGTTCGCCGGTATCCACATCGCTGATCCCGTGACCAAGAGCACCGAACCCTCCATTTTCGTCCACATAAGTCAGGGTTCCGATTCCCTGTGTATCGTCCCTCACCCAGATGCCAAGCTTATAGTTTCCTTTATCATCTTTCACCGGCGTCAGGGACAGGGGAATCGTCTCTTTTCCCCGGCGGACCTTCAGTGTTACAGATTCTCCGCAAAGATCTGCAAGATCCTCCAGAAGATCCTGCTTGCACTGGATCCGGTTCTGATCAAAAGCCACAATATAATCTCCCGGCTTTACAATGTCCCGGGCCGGTTCTTCCATCTCACCACTTTCCGAAAGGATCTCGCCTGTATCAATGATCAGAACTCCTTTCGTCTGCATATAAATACCTACTGCATCTCCGCTTGCATATACTTCTTTTGCAGTTATATTTTTTACCTTCACATCCTTAAAAGGGATCACTCCCAAGAGTCTGCAGTGCAACTTATAGCTGTCTTTTCCTGAAACGGTGATCGCATCATCAAAGCTGATAAAAGGGCGTTTAAGAAGATTGGCTACTTCCCGGCTGTCCTCATGATCCACCAGGATCTGATCCGGGATCTTTCTGTCCAAAAGCCGGTAGCCCAGCCATCCCATCAGAATCAGATCCAGCGCAAGAAATACAAGGAGCCAACATCGGTATTTTCTTTTTCTGTTCATCTTACGTCACATCCTTTGTAATTTTCTGATACAAACAAATCCCCACCCACTGCTTATTGCTTTTCGCAACTGAAGCAGGGGATTGACTTGATTCGGTTAAAAAAGAGGACCGACCTTTCGGCCGTCCTCTCTTAGTATGTAACGTATAAATTATTTCAGTCTTGTATTTTTTTGTTGCTGTGCCAATTCCTTCATCTCTCTTGCATTTCCAAGAACAGCCGGCGTGATCTGGGCACCGCCCAGAAGTCTGGCAAGCTCACGAACAGATTCCTCTCCTTCCAGAGGATGGATCTGGGTGATAGTTTCTGTTCCTTCTACATGTTTCTCAATCTCAAAATGGGTATCTGCCATTGCTGCGATCTGTGGAAGATGTGTGATACAAAGCACCTGCCTGTGCTGTCCGATCACTGCCATTTTTTCAGAGACCTTCTGTGCAGTACGCCCACTGATCCCTGTATCGATCTCATCAAAGATCAGTGTATCGATCTGATCTTTATCTGCAAGGATCGCTTTGATGGCAAGCATGATCCTGGAAAGCTCACCACCGGATACAATCTGTCCCAGCGGTTTTCTACTCTCACCTGGATTTGTGGAAATCTCATATTCCACCGCATCATAACCATTATCTGTATAATTTTTTCTGCGGTCAAAACGGATAGAAAAATCCACATCCTCAAAATTCAGTTCCTTCAATCCTTCGATAATCTTTTCATCCAGCTGTTTACTGTATTTTTTCCGGATCTCTGAAAGTTCATGCGAAGCTTCCTCAAGAATCTTTTCTGCCTGCATAAGTTTTTCTTTCAGTAACCGGAAATTTTCTTCGAATCTTTGAAGTTTTTCTAATTTTTCCTGCTGTTCCTTCTGATAGGACAAAATTTCATGGATCGTCTGTCCATACTTTGCCTTCAGACTATTGATCAGATCCAGTCTTTTTTCTGTTTCGAAAAAAGTTTCTTCGTCAAAAGTCAAACTATCCATATAAGAGGACAGATCACGGCAGAAGTCACTGAGAAGTGAATCGATTTCCACAAGAGCTTCCTGTAAAGGTGCAAGATCCTTATCGTAATCTGCAATTCTTGAAAACTCTTTCAGGGCATTTCCGGTCATATCTGCGGCGCCCTGTTCATATCCGGTCATCCCACGAACCATTTGTGCTGTTTCCATGATCCTTCTGGCGTTGCTCAGCTTCCGGTAGCGGTCCTCCAGTGTTTCGTCCTCTCCTGGAATAAGAGCTGCCTCCTCGATCTCATTGATCTCAAATTCCAGAAAGGCTTTTTCACGGTTGCGCTGTTCCTCATCCATATCCAGTGCTTTCAGCTGATCCACATAGTCCCGATACTCCTGATAAGCTTTCCGGACCTTCTCCCTGGCAGGAAGGATCTGTTCTTTTCCATATACATCCAAAATAGCCAGCTGGCGGTCTCCATAAAGAAGTGACTGATGCTCATGCTGTCCGTGAATGTCCAGAAGACAGGCTGCTGCTGCTTTCATCTGGCTGACAGTACTTGTCTCTCCGTTGATCTTGTTGATACTTCTGCCGTCCATGATCTTGCGGGACATCAGCACCTGTCCGTCTTCCGGATAGATGTCAAGCGCCGCAAGGGACTCTCTGGCTTTCGTGTTTTCAACCTGAAACAGCAACTCTACCAGGGCATAGGAAGCATTTTCACGAATCATGCTTCTGGAAGTTTTTCCACCCAGGATAAGCTGTATAGATCCTAACAGAATGGATTTTCCGGCTCCGGTCTCACCAGTTAAGATATTTAAGCCTGGTCCGAATTCCACCTCTGATTCCTCTATCAGTGCAAGATTTTTTACATGCAGATGTACTAACATTGATTTCCTTTCTGGTATAAAGCATTTACATATTCTGTCATTTTATTTTCCTCTGGATAAGATCCCGCCAAGCTTCTGAACTACACCCGGTGCCTGTTCAGAGGTTTTCACCACACACATAATGGTATCATCTCCGGCAATACATCCCAGGATTTCCGGCCATTTCATGGCATCAAGAGCTGCTGCTGCCGCCATGGCCATTCCCGGAATTGTTTTTACCACTACGATATTCTGTCCGATGTTCATAGCGATCACTGCATCTTTCAAAACTCTGGAATATTTATCACTTAACACATCCGGTGTATGTTCTTCCAGGATCGCATATCTGGACTTTCCATTGCTGCCTGCAACCTTTGTCATTTTCAGAGCACGGATATCTCTGGATACGGTAGCCTGCGTAACCTTAAAACCGGCCTCATTCAGTCTTGCCGCAAGTTCTTCCTGTGTATCGATCTCGTACTGACGGATCAGTTCGATAATTTTTTCATGTCTTGCTACTTTCAAAATTGAACCTCCTGCATCAGCTGTTACTCATTTTCTGTCTCAGAACCTCCACAAAGCTCAGATGGTTCAGCTTGAGGATTTTTGTCCTGACTGTGGCTTTCCGGATCACGATCCGATCACCGGTGACCATGGATATCTGGGTATCCCCGTCGAAAGAGGCCACCGCTTTCTCAATGGTATTATGTCTTCCCTCACCGATCTCTACTGTAACTGCCTCTTCCCCAGAAAGAATGATACTTCGGGTGTTCATGGTATGGGGAGCGATGGGGGTCATGATCATCATACTGGCACTGGGAGAAACCACGGGACCTCCCGCTGACAGACTATATCCGGTAGAACCGGTCGGAGTGGAAATGATGATACCATCTGCATTGTATGAATTCATATATGCATCATTAACATAATTCTTGAAACGGATCACACGGAGATGTCCTTCTCTTCCGATCACAATATCATTTAATGCGATATCTTTTCCAATAAGTTCTTCTCCCCGATAGATCTTTCCTTCCAGCATCATACGATCTTCCAGCTCATAGTCATCTGACAGAAGCCGATCCAGAGCCGGATACACGGAATTTTTATCCACCTCGGCAAGAAATCCCAGAGTTCCCAGATTGATTCCAAGAAGAGGGATATCCAGATGCACCACATCCCTTGCAGCCTGCAGAAGTGTTCCATCTCCACCCAGTACAATAATGCACTGTGTATCCTGCGGAATCCCATCCGGGTCCGTATAATGATACGGTCCTTCCATTTTTTCGGTAATCTTCTGCACATGACACCTGGCACCATGCTTCTCCAGATAGGCAATGATCCTATTAGAAAATGTCAGTTCCGGATCCTTGGCACTGTTTGGAATTATATAAAATCTGTCCATATTGCTTCAGTCCTTTCCAAACATCAGTCCAGCTGTCCGTGGGCTTCCTTTACCACATCCTCTACGGATACGTCAAGACTCACAGGTACTTCTGTTCCTTCCGGATGTTTTTTCAGATGAAGGAGATATTCAATATTTCCCTCAGGTCCCTTGATGGGAGAAAAGGAAAGATGACAGGGCTCCATAGAAATACTCATGGCATAATCTCTGACTTTCTCAATGACTTCTTCATGGACCTTCGGATCACGGACAACGCCTTTTTTTCCAACTTTTTCTCTGCCGGCCTCAAACTGAGGTTTGATGAGACATACGATCTCTCCGTCCTCTGTGAGAAGGTTTCTTACAGGAAGAAGCACTTTTGTAAGGGAGATAAAAGAAACATCGATCGAAGAAAATGCTGCCGGATCTTCCAGATCTTCCGGTACCACATAGCGAATGTTTGTCTTTTCCATACACACAACTCTCGGATCATTTCTGAGTTTCCAGTCCAGCTGTCCATATCCCACATCAATGGAATAGACTTTGACCGCTCCGTTCTGAAGCATACAGTCTGTAAAGCCGCCGGTGGATGCGCCTACATCCATGCACACCTTATCCTTCAGCGTCACGCCAAAATTTTTCATGGCTTTTTCCAGCTTCAGTCCGCCTCTGCTGACATAAGGAAGAGTCTTTCCTCTTACCTCCAGCTTGACAGTCTCAGCAAACATGGAGCCAGCCTTGTCTTCCTTCTGACCGTTGACATATACTTCCCCGGCCATGATATACGCTTTTGCTTTTTCGCGTGACGGTGCAAGTCCCTGTTCCACCATCATGATATCCAGTCTTTTTTTCATATTATCCTCCAACAGCCCGGCTCTTTATGTGCCGGGCTGTAAAATGCCTCACAGCTTCGTATTCTTCTGCAAAGGCTATGTCCTTTATTTTCTGTTATTCACAAGATTTTCCCAGCTCTGTTCTACCGCATCCAGGATTCCCTGTACATTTAAACCTATTTTCATTCGCTGACGGTCCACCGTTCCATGCTCAATAAAATGATCCGGTATTGCCAGTGGAAGAACTCTTACTTCCGGATGACAGGCTTCCATATAAGCAGATACATGTTCTCCGAACCCACCGCTTTTTACATTCTCCTCCACAGTGACCAAAAGACTGTGGTTCTGCGAAAGCCGATCAAGAAGCTCTGTATCCAGAGGCTTTACAAAACGGACATTGACAAACGTAGCTCCTGCTATTTTGTGATCTCTTATCTCTTCACAGACCTTCTGACAGACAGAAACCATGCTGCCAACCCCGAGAACTGCAATCTCACTGCCTGGAGTGATCACTTCACTTCTGCCCTTCTTAAGTGGCTCATGACATTCTTCCATATCGGTACATGCCGATCCTTTCGGATATCGGATCGCACAGGGACCATCCAGCTCTTCTACTGCAAATTTCAACATCTCCTCAAGCTCTTTTCCATTCTTGGGAGCCATAACTGTCATATTGGGAATCATGGACAGATAGGATAAATCAAAGCATCCATGATGTGTTTCACCATCTGCTCCGACAAATCCTGCCCTGTCAATGGCAAAGATCACATGAAGATCCTGCATACATACATCGTGAAGGATCTGATCGATCCCTCTCTGCAGGAACGAAGAATATACCGCAAAAACCGGGATCATTCCCCCAAGTGCCATGCCTGCCGCAAAGGTTACTGCATGTTCTTCCGCAATACCCACATCAAAAAAACGCTCCGGGAATTTCTTCCGGAATCGGTTCAGTCCGGTTCCATCTGGCATAGCAGCTGTAATAGCAACTACTTTTTTGTTCTTCTCTGCCAAAGAACATATTGCACCGGAAAAATGATCCGTATATGTCGGCGCTGTTTTTGCTGCAAGAGGTCTGCCACTCTGGATGTCAAAAGGACCTGTTCCGTGAAAACGCTCCGGATGGGAAGATGCCGGTCCATAGCCTCTGCCTTTTTCTGTAAGGACATGGACAACAACCGGTCCCTCCACTCTCTTTGCCTCATTAAAAAGCTTCATCATCTGGCGCATATTATGGCCATCTACCGGTCCAAGATAAGTCAGCCCCATATTTTCAAAAAGTATTCCGGGAATGATCAGCTGCTTGATGCTGCTCTTGGTCTTTCGGACCGTATCTACCACGGCGGTTCCAACATGGGGAATCTTTTTGAGTGTTTTTGTCACGCCGATCTTCATTCCTGTATAAGTCTCAGCTGTACGCAGAGCGCTTAAATAGGTGGACATTCCTCCTACGTTCTTGGAAATAGACATGTTATTATCATTGATGATAATAATAAAATTAGTCTTCAGCTCAGCCGCATTGTTCAATGCTTCATAAGCCATCCCACCGGTAAGCGCACCATCTCCGATCACGGAAACCACATGGTATTTCTCTCCCATCAGGTCTCTGGCACGGACATAGCCAAGTCCTGCGGAAATGGAATTGGAACTGTGTCCGGTATCAAACGAATCACAGTTACTTTCATTCCTTTTTGGAAAACCGCTTAAACCTCCTTCTTTACGAAGATCCTTAAAGCCGTCTTTTCTTCCTGTAAGGATTTTATGTGTATAAGCCTGATGTCCCACATCCCAGATCAGCTTATCCTGTGGAAGATCAAGCACATTATGCAGAGCAAGAGTCAGCTCCACCACACCCAGATTGGATGCCAGATGGCCACCTGTCTCACTTACACTCTGGATCAAAAAGCTCCTGATTTCCTCAGCAAGGCGCGGAAAATCCTCCAATGAAACTTTATGAATATCATTTGGCTTTTTAATTTTTTCCAGAATCATTTGTACCCTTCCTTTGTTCTTTCTATTTCCTGCGGCTGACAAGACTTTCCACAAGAAGATCCAGAAATCCGTTCTTCCTGTCAAGGTCGTCTAAAAGTTCTACCGCATGGTCAGAAAGTTCTTTAACCCTGCTGGCTGCTGCCGGGGCTCCAACAAGGCTTACATAGGTAACCTTGTTGTTTTTTTCATCACTGTGGATCGGTTTTCCCAGTTCCTCCTGGGTACTGGTCACATCAAGGATATCATCCTGGATCTGAAAAGCCAGCCCGATGTTTTCTGCAGCCTGCTCCACAACCTTAAGTTCTTTCTCAGATGCCCCTGCCAGCACAGCACCGGTCATCATGGAAGCCTCGATCAATGCAGAGGTCTTGTTTTTGTAAATATAATCCAGCATCTTGTGTTCCAGAGGTTTCCCATCATTCTCCACATCAACACTCTGTCCACCAAGCATACCGTTGATGCCGGTCTTATCTGCAATGATCCGCATGGCGGCTATCACACGGTCTTTATCCTCGGTCAGATCAAAGGCGGAAAGCATCACTTCATAAGCTCTGTTAAGGAGTGCCACACCGCTTAAAACGCCCATGGCCTCTCCGTATACTTTATGTGTGGTCAGCCTTCCCTTCGGTAATCATCGTTATCCAGTGCAGGGAGATCATCATGGATCAACGAATGTGTATGGATCATCTCCATAGCCGCCATAAAAGGCTCACAAAGCTTATCCTTTCCTCCAAACAGCTCGTAGGTTTCCCTGATCAGGATCGGGCGGAGTCTCTTTCCACCTGCCGTCATACTGTAATTCATGGCCTCTGCCATGGTTTTTGCAAAACCGGATTCTTCCGGAAGATATTCCCGGATCACATGTTCTGCTTCTTCTGTTCTTCTTTTCAGTTCTTCTTTAAAATTCACGAAATGTCCCATCCTCATTCATCTGAAGCATCTTTTTTTCTACAGTATCCAGTCTTCCGTTCAGATCCTTTAGGAGCTCCATTCCCTGTCTGTAGAGGCGGAAAGACTCCTCAAGAGGTGTTTCTTTATCCTCCAGCTTCCGGGCAAGCAGATCAAGCTCCCCAAAAGTATCTTCTATGGATTTCTCTTCTTTCTTTGCTTCTGCCATTATCGCTCTTCCTTCCTGATGCGATCCGCAACTGCTTCTATGACTCCATCGGTTACTGCAATGGAGATCCTGTCACCTTTTTTTATCTGACTGATCTCTGTCACCGCATGTCCGTCTGAGTCGGACACAAATGCATATCCTCCATTTAGCTTTCTTAATGGAGAAAGTCCCTCAAACCGCTGGATCCATATTGCCAGTTCATGTCTTTTCTCTGTAAGCTTTTGTTCCATGGAAGAACGCAGGCATTCCTCCAGCTCCGATGCATACTGACGTTTTTCACGTAACATGGACTCCGGGCTCAGATACTGGAATCTGTTCTCATAGGCCTTAAGTTTTGCGGCAAAAAGTTCTGTCTTACTGTTCATGGCACGCTGCAGACGGTCTCCGTACATATGAAAGCTCTCCAGAACACTGCGAAAATCATCCACTGCCAGCTCTGCTGCAGCAGATGGTGTAGGTGCCCGCAGGTCTGCTACAAAATCCGCAATGGTAAAATCCGTCTCATGTCCCACTGCCGAGATCACCGGTGTCCTGCACTCAAAAATAGCACGGGCAACGCTCTCCTCGTTAAAGGCCCAGAGATCTTCAATAGAGCCACCTCCACGGCCGACGATGATCACGTCCACCCCTGCTTTATCCAGCATCCGGATTCCCTTTACGATACTCTGCGCCGCTCCCTCTCCCTGCACAAGTGCCGGATAAAGGATCACCTGCAGATATGGATTCCTTCTGCCTGCAATATTGCGGATATCCTGTACTGCTGCACCAGTAGGTGCTGTCACCACGCCAAGGGTATGAATAAAATGAGGAATGGGCTGCTTATATTCCTGGGCAAACATCCCCATATCCTCAAGTTCCTGTTTCAGTGCCAAATACCGTTCATAGAGGGCACCAGCACCTTCCAGTGTGATCTCTTTTGCATAAAGCTGATAACGCCCGTCTCTCTCATATACGTCTACAATTCCGCCTGCAACTACCTTATCCCCGTCCTTCATGCGAAAAGCAAGACCTCTGCGGTGTCCCGCAAACATCACACAGCTTAATGTGCCTGTTTCATCCTTCAGGGAAAAATAAATATGTCCGCTGGTATGGTATTTACAGTTGGATACCTCTCCCTTTACGTAGACTTTCCGGAGAAAGTAATCCTGGGTAAACATATTTTTGACATAATGGTTTACCTGACCGACAGAATAGACGTTTCTCATGCGTTCTCTTCCGGGGCTTCTGCTGCCTTCTCTTCTGTGTCAGCAGTCTCCTCCTCGTTTTTCTTCTCATCCTTCTCAGATGCGATCTTACCCAGTACTCCATTTACAAAGGAGCCGGAAGCATCTCCGCCAAATCTTTTGGCGAGTTCTACCGCTTCATTGATAGCTACTCCTGTCGGTACGTCTGCATCATATTCCATCTCATATACTGCCAGACGAAGTGCCGCAAGATCTACACGGCTCATACGCTTTGTCTTCCATCCACGGCTTGCATTGTTCAGCTGTGCATCGATCTCTTCCAGATGTTCTTTCACATGTGCGTACTTCTTCTTCATATATTCCTGGTCCTGTTCTGAAAGTTCTCCAAGACCTTCAAAATAAAGAGAGAGCTGTTCTGTCATCTCTTCTTCTGAATTAAACTCTGTCATAAACATAAGTTTAAATACATGTTCTCTCTGTTCTCTTCTTCTCATAATTTCCTCCTAAGACGGAAAAAAGGAAAGGTTTACTTTCCTTTTTCGTTCTCCATATCCACGCTGGCAATATGAATATTTACATCTGCAACCTCAAGTCCTGTCATATTCTCAATAGCGGATTTAACCTTCTCCTGAACCTTCTTGCTTGTCTCAAGAATGTTTCTGCCATACTCGATATTCAGTGACAGATCCACGGTAACGACTCCTTCCAGAATGGTTACTCTCACGCCCTTGGACAGATTCTTCTTTCCAAGTTTACTTACCAGCTCATTGGTGATATTTCCTGCCATGGAAGCAACTCCATCCACATCTGTTGCTGCAAGTCCTGCAACGATCGCAACAACTTCATCTGCAATGTGAACTTCACCGATTCCACCCAGATCCTGTATCTTATATGTTGTTCTTTTTCTGCCATGGGAAACCCTCCTACGGATATAATATTTTTGTTCGTAATTTTATACTATTATATCAAAAAAGTTATGAAATAAAAGGGCTTATTACTGAATTCTGTCAGTACCAGCTCAGGGTTTCTATCCTCAACCATGCCAACACTCCATGCATTGACAAAAAGCAGTAACGGATTTCCTTTAAGGTCTGTGACTTTCTTCATATCAGAAGTTCCCACGATCTTGTCTACTTTTACAGTCTCCTTGTTGCGATCCAGCGGATATGCTCATATGGAAGTGTTTCCAGACGGATATCTACATTGTACTCATTCTCCAGACGGTATTTCAGGACATCAAACTGCAGAATACCTACAACACCCACAATGATCTCTTCCATACCGGTGTTAAACTCCTGGAATATCTGGATCGCACCCTCCTGGGCGATCTGGTTGATACCTTTTACGAACTGTTTTCTCTTCATGGTATCGATCTGGCGCACACGTGCAAAATGCTCCGGCGCGAAGGTCGGGATTCCCTCAAAAGCAAATTTCTTTCCAGGTGCGCAGATAGTATCCCCAATAGAAAAAATACCCGGGTCAAAGACACCGATGATATCACCTGCATAAGCCTCGTCCACAACATGACGGGATTCTGCCATCATCTGCTGCGGCTGAAGAAGTCGCATCTTCTTGTCTCCCTGCACATGATAAACCTCTTTTGTCGCATCAAACTTACCTGAACAGATTCTCATAAATGCGATACGGTCTCTGTGAGCCTTGTTCATATTCGCCTGGATTTTAAATACAAAGGCTGAAAAATCATCACTCATAGGATCTACCGGTCCGCAGTCTGCAGTTCTCGGAAGTGGAGAAGTGGTCATCTTCAGGAAATGCTCCAGAAATGTTTCCACACCAAAGTTGGTAAGAGCAGAACCGAAAAATACCGGTGTCAACTGTCCTTTGCTGACCTCTTCCTGAGAAAACTCCGCACTTGCGCCATCCAGAAGCTCGATTTCTTCCATCAGCTGCTCTTTCTGCTCAGGATCCATGATCTCATCTGCACGGGGATCATTAATATCAATCTCCTCTATCACACCTTCCTTGGTGCCCTTCTGTGTATCGGAGAAGGTAAGGATCTTCTTTGTATTACGATCAAACACGCCCCGGAATTTCTTACCGGAGCCGATTGGCCAGTTGATCGGACAGGTTGCAATACCAAGCTCTTTTTCGATCTCATCCAGAAGATCAAAAGTATCGTTGGCATCTCTGTCCATCTTATTGATAAATGTAAAGATCGGGATATGTCTCATAACACAGACCTTGAAAAGCTTACGGGTCTGTGCCTCAACACCCTTGGATCCATCAATGACCATAACTGCTGAATCCGCAGCCATCAATGTACGGTAGGTATCCTCGGAGAAGTCCTGATGTCCAGGTGTATCCAGAATGTTTATACAATATCCGTCATAATGGAACTGAAGAACGGATGAAGTTACGGAAATACCTCTTTCCTTCTCGATTTCCATCCAGTCTGATACTGCATGGCGGGCCGTAGCCTTACCCTTTACACTTCCGGCCAAATTGATGGCCCCGCCATACAGCAGAAATTTTTCTGTTAATGTTGTTTTACCGGCATCCGGATGAGAGATGATGGCAAATGTTCTTCTTTTTTCTATTTCTTTCGTATACTTCGACACGTGAGCCTCCTGTATATTCTCTGATATCTCTATTTTACTATAACCTTTCCTATTCTAGTATAGACAAGGCTTTGCTGTCAAGGCAATTCAGTCGTAAATTCCCTCTGTATCAATAGTCTGATCGTTCTGGATATCTGCAGCCGTCTCTGCGTCCTCAGATGTTTGATCCGTCGGATCGCTTTCCACAGATGCAGCGGTATCCTGCACCTCATCACCTGTACTTTCCGCATTATCCTCTGCACCTCCCGTATTTTTTTCAGCTTCATCTGCAGTATTTATAACATCCGATGCATTTTTACTTTGACTCAGAGGCGTGATCACAATGCTCTCTGCTGCCACACCGGTTTTCCTCTTTACAATATCCTCGATCTGTGCACGTTTTGCATCCTCCAGATCTGCATCCGGCACCACAACATCCGCAGTTTCGCCCGTCAGATTTACGATCACATTTTCAAAGCCCTTCGCCTCCAGAAGAAGCTCTGCAGCCGCCTCTTTTTCTGTAAAATCTGTCATGGAAACCATTGTGTTAATGGCATTCTGTTTTTCCTCATCGCTGATGTCTTTATTACTGATGATCGCCTGCAGGTCCGCTTTGTTCTGGGAACGCACCTGCTCCCTGCTGACTTTTGCCTGTGCTGCAAAATCCGAAGCACCGGTAAGTACGGCCTCGCCCGGGGATGCGGTATCCATCACCTCCGACTGGGTTGTGCCATCTGCCCCGTTCTCATCCAGAAGGGCTGTTTCATCGGTCAGGTCATAATTCACATCGTCCAGGATACTGCTGCTGTCCGTACTCGTCTCCTTATCCTTAAATCCCAGATCCACATCTGCGAAATTCAGATATCCGGCCACAGCAATGAGAATGGCCAGCGAGGTGATGATTACCTGATTTTTCTTCATGATCTTTTTCACTTCTACTCTCCTCATTTCATTTTCATTATTCTAATTTTATTAGCGTCGATCTGAAATAATGCCATAATTGCCTGCTGAATATTCTGGACTGTCACTGCGCTGCCTGCTCCCTGGGCCGCCACCAGCACACCGGTAACTTCATCATTGCCGCTTATGGAAAAGTTTTCCGTATTTCCCTCATCCCCGGTCATAATGATCACTTCCACTTCTCCTACTCCTTCCACATTGGAAAGCAGTTCTTCAAGGCGGCTCTCCAGACGGGTTTTTTCCGCATTCTGATCCTCTGCTGTTTTACTGTTCTTTCGGGTTACCGGAAGCCCTGCCACCAGAAGAAGGATTCCCAGAAGAAGGAAAACTCCCCACTCCTTCCATCCCATCCTCAGAAGCCAGGATCTGATACTGTCCTTTCCTGAGTCCGCAGATTCTTTCGAGCTCATTTTTCACCGCCTCCCTCTGTTTTTCTGTGACTGTTCCATAAAGTGTTATGGTCAGCTGAAGCTCTTTTTCCATATCTACTTCTGTTTTTGCCGAAAAAATCCCTTCTTTCCTGAGGATACCCTGAACCTGATTCTTCAGCTCCTGTTCATATGCGCCTTTAAGAAATGTTTCCCTTATTCCTTCTGCTTCTGTCTCCATACGTACCTGTTCTTCTCTCCCATAATTATTGCTGAATCCGGACAGAAGTTCCTCACTTTTTCCCACTACGGCAAATATAGGTGTACAGATCAAAAGCACTAACAGAAAACCCCATAAACAGCCGTATATACTGCTCATAACGCTTGTCAGGCAGAATATGCAGCAGCGCTGTAGTAAGTACATGAAAAAAAGCCAGGCTTTTCATCCACTGATAAAGTTCTGTTCTCATCCCAATCCTCCTCCTAGCCATCAGGATCAGAAATGTGAGCATACATAAAATTTCCGCAGTAAACAGGATTCTCATCAGAAGTGCACATCCCTCTGCCATGGTGCCAAACGCTTCTACCAGCCGTTTGTCTGATACAGGCTGCGCCGCAGCCGCCAAAAAGCGATAGGTCAGTGACAAAAGTCCATATCGGACCAATGGTCCCGCCCCCACCGCCAGGATCACCAGCAAAAGCGCAATACCCAGACTGTTTCTTACAAGAACAGCTGTGGTAAGGACTAGTTCCGTAACTGCATTTACCGCGCCCCCGATCCCAGGAAGAGCACCGGCAGTTTTTCCCACAGCACTCCGCTTCAGAGAATCCATTACCGGAGCTACAAGACCACGCACCACCTGCAGTCCTGCTGCCACTCCAAGTAATGTCCGAAGCCCCCAGGAGATCACAGTCTCGATCAGTTCAGCCATTTTTCCCAGCATTTCTTCCCTGGAAAGATGATTCACGAATCTCAGAAGAATATATAAACTCACTCCGGGAAGCAGTACTCGTTCCAAGATCCATTGAAAAAGCCACACCAGAAGCAGTACTCCCTGATAAAAAGCAGCTGCACTGGATGCACCTGACGCTGCTGCCACTGCCATAAAATACACCGGTGAGAGTTCCTTCATAAACTCCGTGATCCACGCAAGCATTGAAAGCAGTGATGCACTCAAACCGGAAAAGCTGTTCATCAGAAGAGTAAAAACAAGAAGATACACCACATAAAAACTGATTTCTCCCACCTGTCCGTTATCAAAGGCACCGGCAAACCCAGAAAAAACGGCAGCAAACAACAGCAGAAGCAACAACTTCAAAATCAACTCTTTTTCTCTTTCAATACCATAAAAAAGGAGACTGTGCAAAAATTCCCGCACACTCTCCTCCGAAAGCACCTCTTCCCCTGACAACAGTCTGTGAAACGCTTCTGTAACAGAAAATGTTTCTTCTCCAAGCATCTCATCTACCATGGACTGCAGATCGGTAAGCTCCATCTGATCTGTGATCTGGTTTTCCGCCGAAGAAGCATAAACGATCACTCCGCCAAAACAGCTTATAACTACAGCCAGAAGCAGAGCTACACAAATCTCTGACCCATATCTTTTCATGCAAGAAATCCCTGTATGGTATCCAGCAGTGCCAGAAGAACCGGCATACTTAAAACCATTACAGATAACCGGCAGAACAGTTCGATCTGTGCACCAGTGGATGAATATCCTGCATCTCTGCATATCCCGGACGAAAATTGTCCGATATAGGTGATCCCGATCATTTTCAGCAAAGTAGTGATATAGCTTCCATCAATAGGAAGACTCTGTTTCAGTCTCTCCAGAGACTGGAACAGGTAGCTGATCTTCCCTACAGCTAATCCCAGTATCACAAGACCTATTCCCATCGTAACAAGGCTTACATACTCCGGTGCGCGGTCTTTCAGAAGAATTCCCAGAAGAACCCCCGCCGTTCCCAGAACAGAAATCTTCAGAATATCCACGGTTCTTTCCCTCCCCTACAGTACAAAAAGCTGCTGGATATTTTTAAAAAGTTCATAAATATACGGCACGATCCAGAACAGTACTAAAAGAAGTCCTGAAAAACTCACCAGAAAAGCCTGCTCCTCCCTTCCGCTATGTTTCAGAATCTGAGAAAGAACAGAGACCAGGATCCCTACTGCACCGATCTTAAATATGATACTGACCTCCAAATGATCCCTCCTTTTCTTCTGAACGCCTGTCCTTCTTACTACTGTCTGATAAACAATGCTATACCAGAAGGACCGCAAGCAGCAGGCCTCCAAGAATCCCAATTCCCTGGTACAGTTTTTCTTTCCGGAAACCTCCGCTTTCCGCTTCAAAATCTCTGCTTCCAGATTATTTTCATACAGGGAAAGCTGTCGCATCTGCATTTCCAGATCCATATAGCCCAGATATTCTCCGAAAGAAAAAAAAGCGTCCTTTTCCCCATGGGTAAGGCAGCTTTTTTTCAGGGCGCTTTCCGCACATTCCCTGCATATCTGTGAAAGTTTTTCTCCTGTCCCCGCTTTCATCCTGTCCGCGGCACTGATGAGAAACTCTCTGTATTTTCCATTCATTCTTCCTGCTGCTCCATAAAAAGCATCCGGCAGTGATGCATTCCCGCAGCGGATCTCGCCTTTCAGGCAGATCACCATCTGAAGCAGTTTTTCCAGTATGCGGATCTGCTCCGAAAGTCTCATACTTCCGGAAAATCCCATACCGGCTCCTGCCGCCACTACCAGAATACATCCTACAATCCGGTACATAGGCATTTCCCATTTTCATCATAGATTCCTTCCACGATTCCTGCACGTTCATGCTTTCCCAGAAAAATATATCTCTGGAAAACCCGCGCTTCCCACAATTTCCGAAAAAACGGCTGGGATAATGTCTCTTCCATGGAAGCTCCATGTGCAGTTGCGATCAGACGACATCCACAATGGATAACTGATTCCACGGCCTTGAAATCTTCTTCTTTTCCAAGTTCATCCACAGCAACCACAACCGGCGACATTGACCGGATCAGCATCTGCATCCCTTCTGCTTTCGGACATCCGTCCAGGATATCCGTACGCATTCCAAGGTCATTCTGAGGGATCCCCTGATAGCATCCAGCCAGCTCACTGCGCTCATCGACTACTCCTACCGTTACACCGGAAATATTTCCCCATCCATTACTCATCTGCCGGATGATATCCCGAAGAAGCGTGGTCTTCCCACATCTGGGCGGAGAAACGATCAGGGTATGCATGATCTGCTCTCTTGTCTGGATATATGGCAGCACTTCTTCTGCACATCCCTGGATCTCATGTGCCAGACGGACATTGATGCAGGAAATATATTTCATCCCACGAATACGGTTTCCGTCCAGGATCACCTTTCCGGTAACTCCTACACGGTGCCCGCCCTGTACACTCAAAAACCCCTGGCGGATCTCATCTTCATAAGTATACAGGGAATAGCCGCTGACATACTCCAGTGTTTCCTTAAGATCTTCCCGAGTAACCAGATAAGGTTCTGTATCTTTTTGCCGGAGGAAACATTCTCCCCCATCATAAGTGAGGAACAGAGGTCTTCCCACGCGGAGACGTATCTCATATAATTTATCATAATCAAGGTCTGCATCCACCAGAAGCTGGCGGACATTACTGGCAAACAGGTTCTGGATCTGGTTTGCGTCCATGTTTTCACCTCTTACACTTAAATATATTGCGGACATGCCGGATTTAGTACCTGTTGTCTTTTTTGATGTTCTCTCGTTTTTCCTTTATTCCGACAGAAAAAAAAGGCTTTCTTCTTCGTCATAGGTCTCCATCTTCGAAAGATTCAGCTTCAGAACCCGATCCACAATATTTACGGAGGACGCACGGTATGCATAGGCGCAGGATTCAAACATCACATAAAGGCTGTCACCCTCCACCACGATCTGTTCCAGTCGTTCCGGAAAACGATAAGTTCTGGCAGAATTCTCGTTTACATACAAACGCTTATCGGATTGTTCATAAAACACCAGCCTGGATGGCAGGATTCCAAAAGAATGAGAGATCAAAAGCTTATCATTATAAAAAGCAATTCCCTGAACCTGCTCCGATATGGTGGAATAATCCAACGGAACTGCCATTTCAAAATCCATGCCCAGTTTCTCGTCCATGGTATTGATCAGTTTTCCCTCTTCGTCAACTCCGTATCGTGCAATTACACTTTCGTTATATTTTTCAAAGCAGCCTACATACAGACACCCCTCATAAAAGGTCATAAAAGAATCTCTCACGATCCCATAAAGACTGACTATCTGGAAAGTCTCCACCGGCAGATGGCTGTCATCATAATCATAGGCTTCTATTGTATCCATCTTTATACTCACTGCCTGGGCGATCCCGTTGATATTGGAGGAATACCATAATAACTTATGCTTCGGGTCATAGGCAAGTCCTCCCACATGAGGCTGTCCAGGCAGTATCACTTCTTTAATAAAATTATGTTTTTCCTTATCGATCACATAGATGACCGAACTATGTTTCTGTGTGCTGCAGTAAGCGCTGATCAGCACATAATCCTCTGTAACCGCCAGTCCCTGAGGCGTCATGGACGTACACATGGCAGGAGTGGCACCTTTTTCTGTGAGCAGCGTCCTGGTATTCTTCAGCCCGGGAATGACATATGTTCCATATTCCTTCTCTTTTTCTCTCCCATCAAAGGCAAAATACGAAAAATCCTCTTCTGGTAAAGCTAGTCTGTTCTGTCCCCGCTAGTCGTATAC
>ENA-OQKC01000154-OQKC01000154.1-human-gut-metagenome-genome-assembly--contig:-NODE-154-length-28378-cov-4.265513_pt1 | contig 28378 bp, 28 predicted proteins | sample MGYA00242774_ERZ504790 | MGnify/ENA primary metagenome ERZ504790 (study PRJEB26092, sample SAMD00036419) | human gut metagenome | host: Homo sapiens | study: EMG produced TPA metagenomics assembly of...
ATGGCAGGACTCCGGGACGCGGATGCCGGGGCGAGACAGGTCGGATTTGAGGACGGCCGAAGAGGCGTCAGCAGGTCAGTGGGTCATCGTCCCGGCGTTCAGCATCAGGGTAGCGACTGCGACGCGGAAATCGCGCGCCGTTGCCGCGCCCCGCAGTGCCCGCTTCCCCCGAGGACAATTATCAGTGCAGGTAGAAGGCCTGTCGATTTTCGAAAAAGGCGGTCATGGTTGGCCTCATCGAGTTAAACGTAGTAGATGGCCCCTTTTCGTGGCGGACCATCAAACGAACGCCGACGCTTGTGCTGTAGCCGCTCCGATCATTCGTAAGTTGCGGTGGAATAGTTCCTAAACTCGACTACTCAAGGCTAAAACCGGAACTATATCACCGCAACTTAGGAGGATGGCGGGGAGTACTAGTTGGTTGTTGCTGTCGGACTGGGATGGTTTAGGCTCGCTTGCGATGCTTCCATTGTTTACGGCACCAACGCATGAGTGCTTTTACGACCGGGATGGTGATGAGGATTACCCAGGCGGGATTGGGCTGCCCCAGGCAGAGCCACATGTAGAGGAACCATGCCTCGGCACTAACTGAATAGACGACATCGATCAGCTTAGATAAGTGGCGTTGGTCGATAAAGCCGCCAAGCGCGTAATAGACGGGAATCAGAAAGACGAGGAAGAGTCCCGTAGCCCATGTGCCGTAAACGATGCCGAGCACCAGATAGGCGAGGGCGACAAGCGCGGGGAAGGGGAATTTGTTCCATGCACGTCCGACCTTGGTGCGGAAATGCTTGCCATGATGGTCGAGCTTGTCGCGTGCTTCCTTCCAGCTGGAAAACGTCTCGCCGTCGATGGTGACGGTGCCGTCGTCATTGGTGTGCACGCTATGTCCATCGTCCTCAAGCGTATCGATATGCAATCCGCCTGGCCCCACGTGGACCTCTTTACCCTTGCGCTCGTTAGCCACATGGATGCCACTCCAACCAACATGAACCTCTTCGCCCTTGTTGGGATCAATAACGTGGATGCCGCGCGCGAGGGAAATATCGACAAGTGGCTTATCGCTGCAATCAGCGTGCTCAGTAGAAGCCTCAGCCTCTTCAGCCTTATCTGAAGCTTTGGTGCCGGCGTCGCTGCCCTGCGCCTCATCATCAGCTTGCGAGTCATCAGCGCTAGCCACCGCCTCCCCATACAGCAGCTCATCCAGCGACACGCCATACAGCGCGGCGAGCGCAATAAGGTTATCGGTATCGGGCGAGGATTCGCTGCGCTCCCATTTACTGACAGCCTGACGACTCACGCCCAGCTGGGCGGCAAGCGCCTCCTGAGAAAACCCGGCAGCCTTGCGGCGATCAACGAGCCGCTGCGCCATCGCAAGATCCATAACAGTTCCTTTCATGTGGTGACCGTAATCGAATGAGCCGAGTATGCCGAGAACAACCGGTAGCGACCACCATTTCTAGTTAGAATCTGCCCCAACCCTACCGCAACTACCGGTAGCAACCCCTAACGACCAGCCATTTCAGGACAAATGTCAGTGCAGGTAGCAGCCAAGAGCTCCCACTCAGTAAGTTGCGGTGGAATAGTTCCTAGTTTCAGCCATTTGCGGGCTATGCAGGAACTATTTCACCGCAACTTAATTTCAGACCAGGCACCTGCAGCAAGAAGACGAATAACCTCGGCGAGTATGTAAACGCAGGACCCTCCGACCCCGCCCGACGATTTCGATTGGCGACCTTTGACGGAGTCAAGGGAGGAGCCAAATCGAAATACGTCGGGCGGGGTCGGAGGGCCCGATGGGATAGATTTCGGCCGAGGCTATTCGTCGCCGAAGCTGATGCCCAACGCCTTGGCCTCGCGCACCAGGTCGCTCTGGGGGTCGACATACTTGAGCTTGCCGGCGACATCCTCGAGCGGCATGTGGCACATCTTGCCGTCGCGCAGGGCGATCATGTAGCCAAACTCGCCGCGCAGGCAGCCGAGTGCCGCCTCGACGCCGCACTGGGTCGCAAAGATGCGGTCCTGAGCGTCGGGCTGACCGCCGCGCTGCGTGTGGCCGGGGATGGCGACGCGGGTCTCGCGACCGGTCTTGGCCTCAATCTCCTTGGCGATGTCGTAGACGATCGACGGGCTTGTGCGCTCGGCGAGCTTCTTCTTGTACTCCTTCTTGGACAGCGCCGCGTCCTCCTTGGAGATAGCGCCCTCGGCGACGGCCACGATGGTAAAGCGGCTGCCGGTCTCCATGCGATGCTCAATGGTCTTGATGACGTTATCCATGTCGTAGGGGATCTCGGGAATCAAGATGACATCCGCGCCGCCCGCGACGCCGGCATACAGCGGGATCCAGCCAACCTTGTGGCCCATGATTTCGATGACAAACACGCGACCGTGGCTCGAAGCGGTGGTGTGGATGTCGTCGATGCACTTGGTGGCGACGTCGATGGCGCTCGTAAAGCCAAACGTCAACTCGGTGCCCCAGGTGTCGTTGTCGATGGTCTTGGGCAGGGCGATAACGTTGAGGCCCTCTTCGCGCAGGCGGTTGGCGGTCTTGGTGGAGCCGTTGCCGCCCAGCATAAACAGGCAGTCGAGCTGCAACTTGTGATAGGTGTGGACCATCGCGGGCACCTTCTCGACGCCGTCGGCCTCGGGAGTATCCAGGCGCTTGAACGGCGTACGGCTCGTGCCCAGGATGGTGCCGCCGCGGGTGAGGATACCGCTAAAATCGGCGGGCGTCATGACGCGGAACCTGCTGTAGATAAGGCCCTGGTAGCCGTCCTCAAAACCGTAGATCTCGATAGGCTCTTCGCTATTGGTCATGAGTGTTTTGACGATGCCGCGCATGGTGGCGTTGAGCGCCTGGCAGTCGCCGCCACTGGTAAGAAGACCGATCCTGAGCATGATGAATCCTTCCGGGCAAGTTATAACATGCGCATAAGTTTACCCCCGCACACTGTTGATACAGGGGTAAAACGTGTTAGCTCAAGCGTATAGAAATGTAAGCAACGTCAGGCGAGCGTAAGGTCGACGGGCCTGGCTCCTTACAGCGCGAAGGCGTCGACGTCGCCCCAGTGGCGGCGCAGCGTGATGGCGGCAGCGGGCTCGGTGTTGTCAAAGACGACCGACCACTGCGTGTTGCTGGTGATGTCTTCCGGATTGGGCTCTTGCGCTGCAGCGCGTAGGGCCTTCCAAGCGACTGCCTCGTCTTGGGCGCCGGCATGGGCGTCGAGGACATCGGCGATTGCGACGGCGCGCTCTTTACCATGGCCCAGCTCGCCATTCTTTTGGTTGGGCAGCACTTCGTCGCCATAGCAGGCGTAGAAGTTCGTAACCTGGCGTACAGGAGTCGCTTTGAAAGCGCGGTCCGGATCGCGCGGATCCCACTCTACTGTGCGCGCGTCGCCGGCGGCGTCGTTGATAAAGAAGTGGTAGTCGCGTCCGGCCATGGCGTGCATGTCGTAGCTGGCGAGCAGGTCCACGGCCTCCTGCGTTGTGGCCGCACGGTCGAGCACCAGGCGGATGGCAAGCGAGGTGTTGATGACGGGTCGTTGCGTGTCCTGGTCACAGGGTTTGGAATCCAGGGTGAGCACGGCAATGGACACGCCACATTCGTTGACACCGTCGAGCTGGGCAAACGGGCCCATCAACGCTGCGGCGCGTCCGGCGACGGAGTCAAGTGGAGTGTTGGCGCCCAGGTTATTGAGGGCCGCAAAGCCGATGGAGGCATAGCCGTCGCGCGGGTGATTGCGCGCCAGCAGCGCCGAGGTGTCGTCCTTAAAGTCGTAATTGCGACCGGTGCGCACGCGGCCTTCGGCATCTACGGCGACAAAAGCGCTGCAGGCAAACTGGGGCGCCTGGACATGTGCCGGCACGCCGGGGAGCACCTGCGCCACCACGGCATCGATGTAGGTCTGGTCGTCGCGCACGCCAGCGGCGATGATGCGATCAAGATCGTAGTCGTAGGCAATGTCGATTGCGTACAGGTCATAGCCATCCGCGTAGCCGGTCAAGCGTTTGAGCGACGCGGCGGACTTGATTTGCTTGTGATAAACGATACCGGTGGCAGCGGCAAGGCCGACGGCGGCTCCCGCGACACCGCAGGCGATGGCAATGTTACGTGGCTTCATGACGGCTCCTCTCGTCCTGTTAGCGCAATTGTCGCAAAAGGAGCGCGGGCATGATGGCTCAACTTGGTGAGCGGCGCGGAATTAAGCACGGAATGAAGAGTGCGGCGCTGGCGTGGCGGGGTATGCTGGAGGGGACCATCAACCCAGCGAAAGGGGAGAGCATGACGGATCAGGAAACGCCCGAGCGCGCGCATGTGACGGCCGATGATATCGAGGCCGCCAACGATCTTATCGACTTTATCGAGGCATGCCCCAGCATGTTCCATACGGCGGCGACCATTATGGCCGAGCTCGACGAGGCGGGCTTTACCTACCTGCCCGAGAATGCGGCGTGGGACATCGAGCCGGGCGGGCGTTATTACACGCAGCGCAACACCTCGAGCGTTGTTGCCTTTAAGGTGGGCGAGGACCTGGCCGCGACGTGGGGCGAGGACGGCGTTGCCGGTGACTATCATTTTCAACTCACGGCGTCGCACAGCGATTCTCCGACGTTTAAGGTCAAGGCCGTGCCCGAGCTCGACGGCGCGGGCGAGACGCTGCGCCTGAACACCGAGGCCTACGGCGGCATGATCGACTACACCTGGTTCGACCGCCCGTTGGCGCTTGCGGGCCGCGTGTTGGTGCGCGAAGGCGACCGTATTGAGAGCCGCCTGCTCGCCACCGAGCGCGAGGTCGCTATCATTCCGAGCCTTGCTATCCATATGAACCGTGGCGTCAACGAGGGCTTTGCTCCCAACCGAGCCGTTGACCTGTGCCCGCTCATCAGCGCTGGCGACCTTAAGCAGGGTGACTTCGATGCCCTGATCGCTGACGAACTGGATGTTGAGCCCGAGCAGATTCTGGGCCGCGATCTGTTCCTGGTCAATCGTCAGGATGCGCGCATTTGGGGCTGGGCCGACGAGTTTATCTCGACGCCCAAGCTCGACGACCTGGCCTGCGCCTACACCTCGCTGCAAGCATTTTTGGGTGCCGAGAACGCGCATGACGTCTCGGTCTTCTGCTGCTTTGATAACGAGGAGGTTGGCTCCGAGACCAAGCAGGGCGCCATGTCGACGTTCTTGGCCGACGCGCTGCGCCGCATCAACGGATCGCTGGGCTTTGACGACGAGTCGTACCATCGTGCACTTGCTGCCTCGATGCTCGTGAGCTGCGACAACGCGCATGCCGTGCACCCCAACCACGCCGAGAAGTGCGATGCCCGCAACCAGGTGGTGCTTAACGGCGGCATCGTCATCAAGGAAGCCGCCAACCAGCACTACTGCACCGATGCCTTTAGCCGCGCGGTGTTCCAGGCTATTTGCGACGACGCCGACGTGCCCACGCAGGCCTTCGCCAACAAGAGCGATATGGCGGGCGGCTCCACGCTCGGCAATCTGTCCAATATGCAGGCGAGCATGCATGCCGTGGACGTGGGCCTGCCGCAGCTTGCCATGCACTCGAGCTACGAGACCGGCGGCGTGCGCGACGTGATGTACGCCATCCGCGCCCTCACCGCCTTCTACGAGCGAAACCTAACCATCAACGGAGCCGAAAGCGTTGAGCTCTAAATGCGAGCCGAAGAAATGAAGGCCGAGCGTGGGGCTCAGCTTATTGATCGGGGTTTACAGCTGTTCGTCGCCGCTTGCCATGAGTCAGGGGTCGACGTTTCCAAGGCGCGACCAACGAGTGCTGAAGAACTCAAGCGTAACGCCTATTCGGACCGCTATGACGAGGAGACGGACTGGCTCTAATAAGCGAAGTGTCGAAAACGCTAGATGTATGTTTGATATCACTTTGGCGAGAGTGTCGCAGACAGAACTATCGGTATGGCGCAAGCCAACCTGACTCCATTGCGCCAAACCTACCAAAAAGGGACAGGTTCATTTTGGCAGGTTTTATCCGGGCAAATGTCGCAATGCCAACAGCTGGACAGAATTGTTAAGACACCGCAGGTTGAGCAAGCGTCAGCGAGCGATGTCCAGGGCGAACAAGTTGGCATGAAAAAGGCAAGGTATAGACCTTCTGGTTATGCCTTGCCTTTTGAATGACAAATTGTCGCTCTGGGCGGCGCGCAGCGTCGAGGGGTTCCGGCGTTTGGTAAAACGCCGGAACAATTAGTGTTCGATCCAGCAGCGCAGGGTCTCGCCGGCCTGCAGGTGACGCAGGTTCTCCGCTGCGATGTCGACAACGTTGTTGAGCGTGGCGGCCAGGTGGAACCAGCCCGAGATGTGCGGCGTGATGAGCATGTTGGGCGCATCCCACAGCGGGCTTGTTGCGGGCAGTGGCTCAGGGTCGGTGACATCGACCGCGGCACCGGCAAGGTGTCCGGACTCAAGAGCGGCAACCAGATCGTCGGCAACCACAAGATCGCCGCGGCCGCCGTTGGCAAAGAAGGCGCCCGGTTTCATCGCGGCGAAGAACTCGGCGTTCGCCAGGCCGCGGGTCTCGGGTGTGCTGGGCATAAAGGATGCGACGATGTCAGCCTCGGCCAGACGCTCGGGCAGGGCGTCCATGCTGTCCATGTCCTCAAACACAATGGGGTAGACGAGCGGATGGCGCTTGATGCCGCGGACGTGCGCACCCATGTTGCGGCAGAGCGTGGCGAAGTGGCCACCGATATCGCCCGCGCCCAGCACCAGCACATTGGCGTTTTTGAGCGAGGTGACCGGCCCCAAATCCTCCCAGCGATGCTCGCGCTGCAGGTCCTGGTAGCCGGGCAGGCGCTTCATCATAGACAGCACCATGGCAAACATGTGCTCGCTCACGGCCTGGCCGTAGGCGCCCACCGAGCAAGACAGTTTGGCGTCGACCGGCACGGTGCCGGCGGCAAGGTAGTCGTCATAGCCGGCGGTTTGCAATTGCAACAGCTGGAGATGCTCGCATGCCGTGAGCATGTCAGGGTCGATGTTGCCCAGGATCACGTCGGCATCGGCGACCTGCTCGTGCGTGGCGGCGTCGGCGCTCGTGTAGATAAAGTCCTCGCCCGGAGCGCTCGACTCAAGAATTGCGCGATGACGGTCGTTGACGGGCAACAAAACCAGAATGTTCACAAGCAGTCCTCTCCGCTCGACCTGCCAAAAAGGGACAGGTTTATTTTGGCAGGTTGTATCAGGCAAAACGTTCAAATAAAACGCCGGGCTACGCGATGGTTAACATATCCATCGCAAAGCCCGGCGCATCCACAGCTACCAGCTGAGCAGCTCGTAGCCGTCCTCGGTCACCACGAGCTGTACCTCGCATTGGGACGAATCGCTGCCGTCCTTGGTGCGCACGCACCAACCGTCACCCTTGCTAATCTTGATGTCGGGCGCTCCGGCGTTGACCATGGGCTCGATGGTAAAGACCATGCCCGGGGCCATGATGGTGTCCACATCGGGCGCCTCGGTGGTAAAGCCCACAAACGGGTCCTCGTGGAACTCCTTGCCAATGCCGTGTCCGCCGTACTCGCGCACCACGCTAAAGCCGGCGTCCTCTACCGTCTTTTGCACAGCCTCGGCCATAACAGAGAGCGGCAGCCACGGCTTGACGGCGGCCAGGCCCGCTTCCACGCTGGCGCGGGTCACGTCGACCAGGCGCTGGCGCTCGGCCGAGACCTCGCCGATGCAGAACATGCGGCTCGAATCACTAAAGTAACCGTCCAAGATCGTGGAGCAGTCTACGTTGATGATGTCGCCCTCGTGCAGCACATCCGCATCGCAGGGGATACCGTGGCAGACGACGTCGTTGATCGAGGTGCACACGCTCTTGGGATAGCCCTCGTAGTTAAGGTCGGCCGGCGTGCCACCGTGCTCGACGGTGTAGTCGTAGATCATCTGGTCGATCTGGTTGGTGGTCATGCCTGCGGCGATATGCTCGCCCACATAATCGAGCACGCCCACGTTGATGGCGGCCGAACGCTTGATACCCTCGATATCGGCGGGTGTCTTGTAGAGCGTGCGGGGCAGAACCTCCCAGCCCTCTTCCCACAGGCGCTCGAGGCGCTCGTCGAAGGCGCTATGGCATTTCTTATATTTTTTGCCGCTGCCGCACCAGCAAGCGTCGTTGCGGCCGGGCACGGGTCCGTTGTCAAACATGGCTAACTTCCTTTCATTCGCAGCTAGTATAGCCCACCCGCAGCCCCGTCCCAAAAAGACTGCCCTGGGCGGCTGTGCGGCTCTGCTAGTAGCTCACCTGGCAGGGAATGCCGAGGGCTTGGACGCGCGCGGCAATGGCGTCGAGCACCTCGGGCGCCGCTTTAGCAAGGCCGGCGACCGGTGTCTCGCGCGCCACCGTGTAGATGGTCGCTTCTTGCGGGCGAAAGCGCTCAAGCGCCGCGAGCCAGGGGGCAACGTACTCCTCGCCGGTGTTGTCGATGGGCTTGCCCTGATACTCGCCGGTCAAAAAGATCGTCTGGATAATAACGTGACCGTCAAAGCTTGCGAACGTCTCGATCTGGTGCTCGACGTCGTAGGGGCCAACGGGCTGGTCGAGCAGCTGGATAAACGCCGGGTCGACCGTATCGAGCTTAAGAATGTTGTCGTCGACCATCATGAGCGCATCGTGTACCTGGGGACGGTCGGCGCGCGTGCCGTTGGAGAGCACAGCAATCTTGGTGCTTGGGGCAAGTTCGTCGCGCAGTGCGACGGCACCGGCGATGGCCTGCGGAAACTCCGGCGCGGCGGTGGGCTCGCCGTTGCCTGCGAAGGTGATCACATCGGGGAGCTCGCCCTCGGCTGCCATCTCGCGCAGCTTTGCCTCGAGCGCGTCGAGCACCACGGCAGCCGTGTTATACGGCTCGTGGCAGGGGCGCTCGGCGTTGAGGCCGTTTTCGCAGTAAATGCAGTCGAACGTGCAGATTTTGCCGCTGGCCGGCATCATGTTGACGCCGAGCGAGAGACCAAGGCGGCGGCTGCGCACCGGTCCAAAGATGGGGCTGGCATTCAAAAACGTAGACATAGACATATGCTCCTCAAGACAATTGTGCCTAAGCATAGCATCGGCTCCGAAGCAAGGTGCGGGCTCTTGCTTTACAAGTTTCGTTTTTGCACGTCGCTCATTATGCCGTGCCATGAAAAGCCTCAGGTCGGGTACAGTTAATCTGTTAACAAAGCGTAAAGCAATGCGGGTCTATCCAACCGTACTGACAGGCAACTGGATGGGCATTGACGATGGGAACACAGTATGGATTTTACGGTTGAGAATGCGGGCACCACGATCGCCTGTCGCGAGTATGCCGGCCCGGTTGTATCGTCCGATACGCCCGCCTTGGTGTGCGTGCACGGCGCCTGTGTCGATGGCACATTTTTTGACGGCATCGCCCGCGAGCTCAGCCAAGTGTGCCGCGTAGTTGCCTACGACCGCCGCGGTTGCGGCGAGAGCGGCGATGCTGCGGACGGACGCTACGACCTTGCCGCCCAGGCCGCCGACCTGCAGGCCGTTATCGAGCATGTCGGCGCCCCGGCAAATGTCCTCGCGCACAGCGCCGGTACGCTGGTGACCCTGGAGCTTCTCCGTACAAACCCGGCCATTGTCTCGCGCGCGATGCTGCACGAACCCGCCGTGACAAACGAGGGCGCTGGCCTGGGCACGGCCCCGGTTTTGCTCGAGATGATTGCTGCGGGAAAGGTCTCGAGGGCATTAAGAGCCTTCCTGAGTGCCATCGGTGATTCGGATCCTCAAGCTCCCAAGACAACCGAGGCGGAAGCCAAGCATGCCCTGCGCAACGGCCGCAGCTTTATGGCAAACGAATACGGGATCATTATGACCTGCGTTCCCGATTGGGATCGCGTCCGCGCATCGAAAACGGTGGCCGCCGTGTTTTTGGGCGAGCTCTCGATTGGCACGCCCCGCGAGGCGGGCACGAGGACAGCAGCTGAGCTCTTGGACTGTCCGCTCGCAGTAGTTCCCAGCGCGCATAACGGGCTGCGCGATCGTCCGGCAGCGGCTGCCCAGGCCGTCCGTGGCGTCCTAGGGCTCTAGCGGCCGAATCATCAAACGGGCTTCTTTCGTAGACGTTTCGGCTGTGTTAACAAAGGTGCTCAAAATCCAACGTCTGCGGCTTCAACCCTACCGTCCGCCAACTCATGAAAAAGAAACGGTATTCACGTGTGTACCTGCATCGACAAGGTGCTACCCTTGTAACATTTGGCACCCACTGCTACCAAGCAAAACTACTGAAAGGGCCCCCTATGCTCAATAATCACGAGGCCAATCTAACCGACGAGGAGGCTGCCGCCGAGGTCGCCCGTGTCGCGAAGACCTACCCCGTGGTGCGTTTGCTGTCTTTCGATCAGATTAAGGGCGATCCTAACTGCTTGCTCGCCGGCGAACGGTGTCCCTGTCTGCGCCAGTCAAGTCTTGAAGCCTTGGCGGCGGGTTCCGATGAGGTGTCGGAACGGCTGCTCAACGATGGCGTTGAGTACCGCGCTCGCCTGCGCTCTTTGATGGTTGAGGGCGAGCCTCACGTTCTGCTGATGGTGCGTCCGATTGATGAGCGGGAGGCCGCAGAAGAGGACCTTGTCTACACCGACGTGCTGACGAGCGTGCGCAATCGCCGATATTACGAGGAAAAGCTTCGTAGCGCCCGTATGCAGGCCGGCGTGGCCATGATCGACCTTGATGATTTTAGGGCCTTCAACGATACGTATGGCCGCCATGCCGGCGACCTTGCGCTTGGTGCCGTGGCGACGGCCATACGCAGCGGTGTTCGTTCGACTGACGAGCTTGTGCGTTTTGGCTGCGATAAGTTTGTGGCCGTCATGCCCAATATTCCCTCTGATGACTTTGCCCGTCGCCTGCGTCAAGTATCCGATGCCGTTCATTCCACGATTATTCCGGGGCATGAGCGCGTTAGCTTGACGGCATGCGTTGGTGGCGTTCGCATTCATGGCGAAACGGTCGATGAGGGTGTTAGCCAGGCTGTCCAATTATTGAGCCGCGCTAAGGCAAAAGCCGGTACAGTCGTGACCGATGCCGAATCCATCGAGGCCTTCCAAAGCGAAAACGCCTACGGTGCTTATTGTCGATGACTCCGAGATGAACCGAGCCATTCTCAACGAGATGCTCAAGGACGAGTATTGCATCCTCGAGGACCGATAACGGTCGCGCGGCGCTCGACATGGTCGACCGCTATGGCGATGAGTTGTCGCTCGTGACTGCTGGACATTAGTCATGCCGGGCATGAACGGCTTTGAGGTGCTAGGCGATCTGTCGCGTCGATCGAATATTGACAATTTGCCCGTCATCATGATCTCGAGCGAAGATTCCGACGAAGTGGTGCTGCGCGCGTATGAGCTGGGTGCCTCGGACTATGTCAACCGCCCGTTTGACTCCCGTGTCGTGCGCCGCCGTGTAAGCAACACCATCCGCCTGTACGCCAAACAGCGTCGTCTAACGAGCCTGCTGTCCCAACAGTACAACGAGCGCGTCAAGAACAGCCGCATGCTCATTGACATCATGGCCGGTGTCATGGAGCTCCGCAATGGCGAGAGCGGCAGGCACGTTACGAACATCGAGAAGCTGACCGAGCTGTTGCTTGGTTGCCTGGTCCAGCGTAGCGATATCATCTCTCTCGACAACGAGGAGCGCTCGACGATTGCCCTCGCTTCGGCGCTGCACGATATCGGCAAGATGTCGATTGACGATGCGATTCTCAACAAGCCCGGGCGCCTCACGTCCGAGGAATTCGAGATTATGAAGACGCATACCACGATCGGTGCCGACATGCTGCTCGAACTGGGCCGCCATCACGCCGGCAATGCGCTTATGGAATATGCGTACCAGATTGCGCGCTGGCACCACGAGCGTTGGGACGGCAAGGGTTATCCCGACGGCCTTAAGGGCGACGATATCCCCATCGCCGCGCAGGTGGTTTCGGTGGCCGACGTGTACGATGCGCTGACGAGCGTGCGCGTGTACAAGGATGCCATCCCGCACGAGGAAGCGATCCAGATGATCTTGGACGGTAAGTGCGGTACCTTTAACCCGCTGCTGCTCGACTGCCTGCTCGAGGTGCAAGACCGTATTGCCGAAACATTGGTGCGCCCTGCTGAGGTCGTTGCGCTTCCTACGATTTAGTTTGACCAAAGGAGTTTTTAACCCATGATTTCCATGCGTGAGGCGTATGAGAAGATTGGCGCCAATTATGATGACGCGTGCGCTCGGCTGATGGGCGAGGAGATGCTTGCCCGCTTTGCCCTCAAGTTTTTGGATGACGAGAGCATGGACAAGCTGGAGGCCGCCATGGCGGCAGGAGACGCCAAGGAAGCGTTTATGGCAGCTCACACGCTCAAGGGCGTGAGCCAGAACCTGGGATTCGATAATCTGTACGAGCCGGCGGTCGTGGTGACCGAGGCGCTGCGCGGCGCCGATGCCGTTGACGGCGCTCGCGAGGGGATGCATGCGCTGCAGCAGCAATATGCGGCTACGATGTCGGCCCTGCGCGAGACGGCCGAATAAGAGCTTGCGAGCCTTGGGCTGCGCGCCTGTCGCGTATAGGCAAAAGGGCGCCCCGTCGGACCATGTGGCCGGCGGGGCGCCCTTATCTGTTATGCGGTTCGCGAACTAGCGGGTCTGCTTTACCTTGGCCGCCGCCTCGACAAACGACTTCCACAGGTTAAAGTCGGTCTCGAGCGTCTGCCAGGTGTACTCGGGATGCCATTGCACACCCAGACAGAACGGCTGGCCTTCGACTTCGATGCACTCGGGAACGCCGTCGGTTGCCTTGGCGACCAAGCGCGTGCTCTTACCCAGACGATCGACGCAGCAGTGATGTGCGGAGTTGGTCTGGATCAGCCTGTGCCCGCCAACCGCGCGCTCCAGCAGCGAGCCCGGCACGACCTCGACAGGATGCACAGGGTCGTTGAGCACGTGGGTATGGCGCCACTGCGTGCGGCCCTCGCGCGCGCCCAGGCTCGGCACGTCCATGCACAGGGTGCCGCCGGTGGCGACGTTGAGCAGTTGCGTGCCGCGGCAGGTGGTAAAGAGCGGCTTTTTGGCACGGAGCACCTCGCTGACCAGCTTAAACTCAAAACTATCGCGGATCTCGCAGCAGAGGGTGGGGTCGTAGGGTCGATCATCGCCCCAACGTTTGGGATTGACATCGGGGCCGCCGGGAATGGCGATGCCGTCGGCGATATCGACGTAATGACGGATGACCTCAATGTCCTCGGTGATGGACATCTGCAGCGGCAGACCGCCGGCGGCAAGAATGGCGTCGACAAATACGCTCGCAATCTCCTCGTTGGGGGAGAGCGTCTCGCTCAAATAGGGCTTCGCTTCTTCCCAGCGTGGTGCTACCAGGATAAGCGGGCGGTCAGCGGGATCGACGTCGACGTGCGGAGTGTAGGACGATGAGGTGCGGGTTCCGATCATGGGTGCGGCTTTCGAATCCGGGTGGACATGGCACAGGGGTGGCGCGGGACAAACGTTACTGATGAATTTGCCCGCGTGGCAATTGGGCTAGTGGCCCTTAATGGAGTTGAGGAAGTCCTGGGCGCGCTTGGTCTTGGGGTGGTCGAAGAACTCGTCGGGTGTGCCGGTTTCCACGATCTGGCCGTCGGCCATAAACACGACGCGGTCGGCCACGCGGCGGGCGAAGTTCATCTCGTGCGTGATGACGATCATCGTCATGCCCTGCTGGGCCAGACGGACCATGACCTCGAGCACCTCATTGATCATCTCGGGGTCAAGGGCGCTCGTGGGCTCGTCGAAGAGCATGGCCTTGGGCTGCATGGCGAGCGAACGGGCGATGGCGACGCGCTGCTGCTGGCCGCCCGAGAGCTGTGCAGGCACCTTATCGGCCTGCTCGGCAACACCCACGCGGCCCAGCAGGTCCATGGCGCGCTCGCGGGCCTCGTCCTTGGAGACGCCCAGCACATCGACCGGTCCCAGCATGACGTTTTGCAGTACGGTCATATGTGCGAACAGGTTGAACTGCTGAAACACCATGCCCAGCTCGGCGCGCATGCGGGCAAGGTCCTTGCCTTCCTGCGGCAGAGGCTCGCCCTCGATGAGGATCTCGCCCGAGTCGATGGTTTCCAGGCGGTTGATGGTTCGGCACATGGTCGACTTGCCCGAGCCCGAGGGACCAATCACCACGACGACCTCGCCGCGGTCGACCGAGAGATTGATGTCGTTGAGGACGTGCAGGTCGCCATAGTGCTTATCAACGTGCCTGAGCTCGATCAGCGGCTGATTGCTGGTGGAAGAAGTGCTCTGTGCCATGGTGCTCGGCTCCTTATGGACTCGAAGTGATAAATCGTTAGCGGATGATGGTCGCGCCGGTCTTGTGCGAGACGTAGACGGCGGCCTTGTTGATCGCGACGTTGATGAGGATATAGATGACCGCGATCACCAGGTAGACCGACACGAGGGCATCGTAGTTGGTAATGAGCACGCGGGCATTTTGCATGAGGTCGGGGTAGCTCACCACGTAGGCGACGGTGGTGTCTTTGACGACGACCACAAGCTGCGAAATCAACGACGGAATGATAAAACGAATAGCTTGCGGCAGGACGATTTTAAAGGTGATTTTAGCTTTGGAGAGACCGAGTGCCTGGGCAGCCTCGACCTGGCCGCGCGGTACGGCGTTGACACCGGCACGGAAGATCTCGGCAAGTACGCCGGCTGCGGCGAGCGCAACGGGAAGCGTGAGCATCCAAAACGACGGCAGCGCAATCTTGTACTGGGGCAGCACCAAAAAGAAGAAGTAGATGAACAGAAGGCTCGGCACGCCGCGGAAGAAATCGGTGAGCACGCGGCAGACCAGCTGCAGCGGCTTAATGTCGCTGGTGCGACCGAGCATAAGGGCAAGGCCGAGCACCAACGCGATGGCGCCGGCGGTGAGTGCGACTTTAACGGTGCCCTCAAAGCCGGCAAGCAGGAACTTCCAGGTGGTGAGGTGCGTAAAGAAATACCAATAGTGGACCGAAAGCTGACCGGTCACATAAAAGCGCTGCAGCACGAGGGCAGCGAGCGCGGCGACGGCAACAAGCGAGATAACGGTGCCGATGCGAATTTTGGCGCGCATCTTGGGGCCGGGAGCCTCGTAGAGCGCATCGCGCATGGTGAGCGCGGGGGAGGAGTGCTTGCTCATCGGAGGATCCTCACCTTCTTATCGATGTAGTTGCCAATGTGACTCACCACAAACGCCGTGCCCAGGTAGCCGAGCGCCGAGATAAAGAACGCGGCGACGCCGCCGAGCGAGCGCGTGTTGATATAGCTCACCACGCCGGTGAGCTCCTGCGGTTTAAGCGGCACCTGACTGCCGAGCGCGGTGGTGAGCATGACGGCGATAAAGAGGTTGGTCATGGGCAGCACGCTCGAGCGCAGTGCCTGCGGGATCACGATCTTGGCAAGGATGCGATTGAAGCTCATGCCCAGCGAGCGGGCGGCTTCCACCTGGCCGACGCCGACGGTGTTGATGCCGCTCATAAAGTTCTCGGAGCCAAAGGCCGAGCCCAGCAACACCGTGGCGACGATAACGCAGGTGCGGTAGGGCAGGACGACCTTAAGCGGCGGCAATGCGTAGACGACGATGATGAGCAACGCAATGCCGGGGATGTTACGGAAGACCTGGACATACAGGTCGCCAAAGACGCGCAGCGGCTTGAGCGGCGACACGCGCATCACGGTGACGGCGACGGCCAGCACCATGGCGATGGCAAACGACTCAAGCGTCATGCCCCAGGTTGCTAGCAGCGCGTCAATGTAGTTCTGGCCATAGAGCGACCAGAGCTCGGAGAGACTCATGCGGACCTCCCGCCGATAAGGAAAGGGGCTCCCGTGTGTACGGAAGCCCCGACAACTCAGTAAGGAAACAGTTTAGCGCAATAAAGCGCACCGTGCGTTTCCGTATGGTTTCGTTGCGGCCGTTACTAGGCGCGTTGCCTAGGCGCCGATCTCGGGCAGCTCGGGAACATTGGTGTCACCCGTGCGGTCACCGATGCAGATCTGCCACAGCTCGGTCCAGGTGCCGTCGTCCTCAATCTTCTTAAGGAAGTCGTTGACAAAGGCGACGCCGTCGGAATCGAGCGGCAGGCCGATGCCATAGGGCTCCTTGCTGCCGAAGGGCTTGCCGGCGATCTTATACTTACCGGGCTCGCGGACTAGGGCGCTCTGCTGCATGTTGTTGTCGATGACGTAGGCGTCAACGCGACCCTGCTGGAGTGCCTGGCGGGCCTCCTCGTCGGTCTTGAACTCCTGCTGGCTGGCCTTGGGAGCGAGCTCCTCCAGGATGGCAGGGCCGTTGGAGCCGGACTGGACGGCGACGTTCTTGTCGGCCAGGTCGTCGACGCTCTTGATGTCGTCGTTGTCGGCGAGCACCAGGATGGCCTGCTGGGTGTAGTAGTAGGGACCGGCAAAGGAGACGAGCTTACTTGCGATCGTCAGTGATGGTGTAGGTGGCAAAGTACGGCGTCGACCTAGGCCGTTCTAGCAGGACGGACTCACGCGTGTCCGAGGTCACCTGGGTGATCTCGACCTTGTTCTCGCCCAGAATGTAGTTGGACAGGAGCTGTGCGATACCGGCGTCGAAGCCGCGGGTCTGACCGTCCTTCTCGTTGAGGAGGGAGAAGAGCGTGGAGGTCTGGACGCCACCGATCGTAAAGACGCCGGCATCCTTGACGGCCGTAGCCCAGGTGCTGGCGGCGATGGCGTCGTCATCGGCCTTGGGGCCGTCGTTGACGAGCTTGTCGAATGCCTTGGCGTCGAGCGTGGCGGAAACCTCGGTATCCTCGGAGCTCTTGGAGGAACCGGCGGAACCCTTGTCGGCCTCGGTACTGGTGTCGGAGCAGCCGGCAAGACCAAGGCCGGCGACGGTTGCGAAGGTGGCGGCAACGAAGCCGCGGCGGTCGAGAACGACCTGCTGGGAGAGGTTCTTGCTCATGGTAGAACACCTTTCTCAATAAAATCCCTAGCGGTTGAGTAGAGTTATACCCTATCCCGCTCAGACGGGTCAACACGAAATAACTCAGAAACATACTTACCTTATGGGTAATTCTTCCTACCAAAAAGGGACAGGTTTATTTTGGCAGGTTTTATCTGGGCAAACGTCGGTTATTGCTGCTGAGATGACGTTTTGCGGTCGGCGTGGCCGCTCGCGGCGGTCGTTATAATGGCGGCAACGCGACATATATATAAATAAGGAGATCGCGTATGAACGATTATTTGTTTTTCGCGTCGCGAAAATAAAAACCTCCGCAGGGGCGCTTCCCTTGCGGAGGTTTTTTACTCATTGAGTAGCCTTACGGCCTCGGCGGCCATGTTCTCGACCGTCATGCCGGATTGCGCCAACAGCTCGTTGGGATCGTAGCGATCGGGGAAGCCCTTGGCGATGCCAAAGGTGCGGGTGCGCAGCGGCGTGCAGGCCAAATAGCACGCGACACGCTCGCCCCAGCCACCGTCCAAGATGCCGTCCTCGAGAGTGACGACAACGCGATGCTCGGCGGCAAGGCTGTCGAGGAACTCACGGTCGAGCTCAGTTGCATAGCGCGGGTTGACGAGCGTGGCCTCGATGCCGTACTCGGCAGCCAAGCGGTTTGCCACGTGCTCGCCCAACTCAAAGAAATCGCCAAGCGCGAGCACGGCCACGTCGCGACCCTGGCGCACCACGTTGTAATGAACGGCGCCGTAATCGGCGTCCTCGGCAGGCGCCAAGTCGGGGCGGCTTACCAAGCCAATGCCCGGCACGCGAATCGCCACGGGATGCTCGCGGTGATCGAGCGACCAGCTCAGCATGGACAGATATTCCTCCATGCAGGCCGGCGCCAAGTAGTGCATGTTGGGAAGACCGCCCAGCATGGAAATATCAAAGAACGAGAGGTGCGTCTCGGATGTGGTGCCAAAGATCGACGCGCCAAATACCAAGATGGTTGCGGGGGCGTCGTTGAGGCACAGGTCGTGCCACAGTTCGTCGTAGGCGCGCTGCAAAAACGTGCCGTACACACCAAAGACTGGCTTGGCGCCCGAGCGCGCAAGCGCGGTGGCAAAGGTCACGGCGTGTTCCTCGGCAATGCCCACGTCGACAAACTGCTTGCCTGCCGCGGCGCGAAGCTCGGGTGTAAAGCCCATGATGTAGGGCGTGGCAGCCGTGATGCCCACAACCTGCGGATCGCGCTCGATGGCAGCGCTCAGGGCCTCGCCCGTAATATCGGCATAGGTGCGCGGCGCAGGCTCGCTCGGATGGCCCGGGCAGAGCTTGCGGCCGGTCGCCATGTCAAAGGGGCCTACGTGATGCCAACGCTCGGGATCGCTCTGAGCTGGCTCAAAGCCCTTGCCCTTGGCGGTGGAGACGTGCAGCACGATGGGATGATCGATATCGCGCAATTCCTGCAGCGCGTCGACGAGGGCCAACACATCGTTACCGGCGTCCAGATAGCGGTAGTCGAGCCCCATCGCGCGGAAAACGTTGCGCTCACAGGTGCCGTTGCTGGCGCGTAGCTCGGCCAGATTGCGATACAGGCCACCGTGGTTTTCGGCGATGGACTGGTCGTTGTCATTGACGACGATGATCAAGTTGCTGTCGAGTTCGGCGGCATTGTTGAAGCCCTCAAACGCTAGACCGCCCGAAAGCGAGCCGTCGCCAATGACGGTAATGACGTTGTAGATGTCGCCTGCCAGGTCGCGCGCGTGCGCCAGGCCGCAGCCCAGGCTCACCGACGTGGAGGTGTGGCCCATGGCGAACAGGTCGTGCTCGGACTCGTCGGGATTGGCAAAGCCAGAAGCCTCACCATAACGCTCCGGATCGATATAAGTGTACGCGCGCCCAGTCAGCGCCTTGTGGGCGTAGGTCTGGTGCGAAACGTCAAAGACAATCTTGTCGATGGGGGAGTTAAACACGCGATGAAGCGCAACCGTAAGCTCAACGACGCCCAAGTTGGGAGCGACGTGTCCGCCGACGGCGGCGGAGCTTTCGAGGATGGCGTGGCGGATCTCGCCGCAGAGCAGTGGAAGCTCGGCGCGGTCGAGAGCCTTGACGTCCTCGGGCGTTGTCGTTTGCGTAAGCAGCATCGTTGTGGGTTACTCCATGCGAATCGAGCGCCGGCGCTCCCTCGGCCGGCACAATTGCACAAAACAGTCTCGCACATTTTGGCGTTTGATATGTGACGACGGCGCGGTAATTCGCCAACTGGTGGGGCAAAACGTTTTGTCCGATGCCATACTGATAAGTTCCATGATGATTTTATTCATTGCGTGCAGGCTGTGGCTTGCCGCCGAGCGCCGCCGGAAGGAGGCCGCATGTCCGATACCGTTCGTGCCGAGAAATCGCGTGCGAAGTAGACCATGCTGCCCGTCAACTGGCACAGGCGGGCCGTCTGGACCTGACGCGCGAGTTTATCCAGCATGGCGATGTGACGGTGTATGCGCATGTGACCTCGGTGGCGCGGGCAAGTCTGTCATTTGCCGAGCGCTTGGGCCGTGCGGGCATTTCGGTCGACCGCGCCTCGCTGCTGCGCGGGGCCCTGCTGCACGATTACTTTCTCTATGACTGGCACGATCCCGACCCAAGCCATCGACTGCATGGCTTTCGTCACCCGTTTTTTTGCCCTGGCGCGTGCGGAGGAAGATTTTGAGCTGACGTCGCGCGAGCGGAATATCATCGTGCGGCATATGTTTCCGCTGGTGCCGGTGCCGCCGACGTGTCGCGAGGCATGGATTGTGTGCCTGGCCGATAAATGGTGTGCGCTGCGCGAGACGGTTGCCGGTCGTCTGCGGCGCAAGGACGAGGCGGACGATGACGTGAGCAGCGAATCGAGCGAAAAGAGGAGAGGGTAGACGGTGGGAACCGCGATTGATATGGCTTTTGGCGGCGCGACGCTTGCCGCCTGTCCACTCTCGGCACTGGTGCTCTCGTTTGCCTTTTACGGGTTTTGCGGCTGGGCGTGGGAGTCGACGGTTTGCGCCATGCTCAATCACGGACGATTTGCCAACAGTGGCTTTTTGCTGGGGCCGTGTTGCCCTATCTATGGTGTGGGCGGCATAGCCTGCTGGCTTTTGCTGCGCGGGATTCCAGATGCCTCGAGCCAGTTTGTCGCCGCGGCGTTTGTATGCAGCGTAATCGAGTACAGTGTGGGCCTTCTATTGGAAAAAACAACAGGCGCGCGCTTTTGGGATTACTCGCACCTGCCGTTTAATTTGCATGGACGCGTCTGTCTGTACTGGGCTTGCGCGTTTGGCTTGGGTGCGTTGTGCATTTGCCGTTTAGTGGAGCCGGCATTGCTGGGGCTGCTTGGCCATCTGCCGGTGCTGATTGTGCGGCTGTCCGCCTTTATCGTCGCGGTCGCGATGATGGTCGACGCGGTGTGCTCTTTGGCCAGCTGGCGCCGCCTGTCCGATCAGCTGGAGCGTGTGCGTGCCGACCTTGCCGACCGCATCAATGAGTCGCTTGCCGATGCCTCCGACTCTATGCTCGAACGTATTCCCGATTCGGCGATCGACTCGGTGGCGCAGACGCATATCCGCGGTCGCGCCGTTAACGCGTGGCTGGCCGAGCTGGGTGACGCCGCGCTCGATGCCCTGCGCGAGAAGGCTTCGATGCCGACGTTTATCGCGGATGGCGCTCGCGGCCTGGCGCTTGCCGCCCGCCGCGTGGCCGATGCCGCGCCGAGCATGCCGCGTCCGTCGCTCAGTCGTCGCCTTGCCGGCAAGCGCATGAGCCGTCCGGTGCCGAGTGTGTCGCTCAGCCGCCGCGACCTACGCTTCTTTAACGCCTTCCCGCGTCTGCGCATCAATCGCTACGAGGGCGTCATCCGAGCTACCGGCCTCCGCGACCGAGCCCGCGAGCTGTTCCGCCGCTAGCCTGGACGGGCGCGCTCACGGCTTCCTTGCTCGCGTATTTCCCGTTCGTTTCGCGCCCGTTGCCGTGCCGTTTCCAAGATTGCGGCACCGTTTCCATTCGACAACGCAGCGTTTAACAACGCCGTATCTGGTCTACACCAGTTGGCCCTCGGCCGCATCATGAGCGCCGACAACGTTCATGCGACCAAGGGGGAGCGAATGTACGATACGGGATCGACAACGTTTATGCTCATCTGCACCATGCTCGTGTTTTTAATGACACCGGGTCTGGCGTTTTTCTATGGCGGCCTGTCCAGGCGCAAAAATGTCATCAACACCATGCTTATGTGCTTTGGCGCCATTGGCCTGGTTGGTGTGCTGTGGATTGTTGCTGGCTGGTCGCTGGCCTACGGCGGCGACGGTTCCAGCCCGTTTATTGGAGGCCTTGACCAGTTGCTGTGCCTACCGGTGCTCAACCAGGTGCTGCAGGCGGCCGAGGGCAATGCTACGGATGGTGCCGTCTACCCTCAGATCATCAACATCGCCTTCCAGATGGCGTTTGCCATGATCACGGTCGCTATCGTCACAGGCAGCCTGGCCGGCGGCGTTAAGTTTGGTGCCATGACGGCTTTCCTGGGCATTTGGCTGCTCGTGGTTTACGCGCCGCTCGCCCACATGGTTTGGGGCGGCGATGGCTCCTTTATCGGCGACATCATCGGAGCGCTCGACTTTGCCAGCGGCGACGTGGTGCACATTTCGTCCGGTCTTACGGGCCTGATTCTCTGCTTAATGCTCGGCCGTCGTCGCGGCTTTGGCATGATGAGCTACCGTCCGCATAACGTGCCGTTTGTGGCGCTGGGCGCCGGCCTGCTTTGGTTTGGCTGGTTTGGATTTAACGGCGGCAGCGAGTTTAAGGCCGACGCCGTGGCGGCGCTCGCCATCCTCAACACCGTGACGGCCAGCGCGGCGGGCATGGTCTCGTGGCTTGCCGTCGAGCGCGTGCACACCGGTCGCCCCACGCTGGTGGGTGCCAGCACCGGTCTGGTCGCGGGCCTTGTGGTGGTCACGCCGGGCGCGGGCTTTGTCGAGCCGTGGGCGGCGCTGGTTATGGGCCTGATAGTATCGCCCGTCTGCTACCTGGCCATCAGCCATCTTAAGACCAAGTTCGGCTACGACGATGCGCTCGACGCGTTCGGTTGCCACGGCATCGGCGGCATTTTGGGCGGCGTGCTCACGGGCCTGTTCTGCGTGCCGGAGCTTTCGTGGACCGGTAAGGGCGGCCTGTTCTACACGGGTGACATGTCGCTGCTCATCTCGCAAATCCTGGGCATTGTGGTGACGGTCGCTATTGTGCTGGTGCTCGACTTGGTGATTGCCGCGGTGGTCAAGGCGCTGTTCCGCGGCAGCCTGCGCGTGGACGAGGCCGATGAGGCGCTGGGCTTGGATGCGAGTCAGCACGGCGAGAGCGCGTATCCCTCCTTCTCGGGACTTGACTAACGGCTTTCCCAGCCACCGCACCTTGCCGTTCAAACCGTCGCTCACGTACTTAAGTACGCTTCGCTCCTCTTTCACGGCAATCTGCGGCACCTGGGAAACCCGCGTCTCATGTAAAGGGATACGTTGATTATTGAGAGGAATTCATTATGAAAAAGATCACGGCTATCGTGCGCCAGGAGAAGCTTGAGGTTCTTAAAGATGCGCTGTTTGCTGCCGATGTTCGCGGTATGACGATTAACCAGGTGCAGGGCTGCGGTGCACAGCATGGCTGGAAGGAATACGTTCGCGGCAACGAACTGCTCGTCAATACCATCCCTAAGGTGCAGTTCACCCTCATCTGCGCCGATGAACATGTCGACGGCATTGTCGACATTATCTGCAACGCCGCTCGCACCGGTGCCGTCGGCGACGGCAAGATTTGGGTCGAGCCGGTCGAGGAAGTTATCCGCACCCGTACCGGCGAACACGGCCCCGCCGCGGTGTAGAATCGACCGCCTGCCATCCGCAACGTTAAAATGCTGCAATGAGGCACAAGACTTGCATTGCGGATGGGCGGATTATGGGTCGCAATAAATATCCCGAGGAGACGGTCGCGAAGATTCTCGACGCGGCACTGGAGCTATTCTGCGCACAGGGTTATGAGGGGACGAGCATTCAAGATATCGTTGACCGTCTCGATGGCATGACCAAGGGCGCTGTCTATCATCACTTCAAGAGCAAAGAAGAGATTTTCAACGCCGCGTTTGATCGGGCGATGACTCCGATTGTTGAGCACCGCCGCTCGATGCTTGGCGTCGGTAATATGACCGGCGCCCAAAAGCTAAAAAGGCTTTACGCTCCCGAGTCCGTTGTTCCGCAAATTGAGCTATGGGCACGTATGCGTCCTGCAGCAGATCCGGTAAAAAGCTCGCGTCTTCTGGCGATGCAGTACCAGGGCTCGTTTAACGAGTCTGCCGATGGCTATCTCTTGCCGGTGATCGAGGAGGGCATCGCCGACGGATCCATTGCGTGCGAATGTCCGCGTGAAGCGGCGGAGGCCGTATCGTTGTTGGCGAATCTTTGGCTGCTGCCATTGTTTCGTCCGCTTGAGTCCAAGGATCGAATGCTCGCTCGCGCTCAATGTTTGGCGCAGATGGCTGCCGCGGTGGGACTCGATTTGGGGGAAGAAGTGCTTCAGACAACGGCGCAGATTTGGGACGTATGGGACCGCGCCGGGTGGTAATATAGATACCAATGGTATGTAATTGATTTGTGAGGGTAGCCACGGCTGCCCTTTTCAAGTCATTAAATACATACTAGTGGTATGTATAGGGGGCGGACTTATGGCTGGGCTGAGAGACGTCGGCGTCTCGTTGAAATCAAAAACAGTGCGGTCAATCAGGCTCGCGGAACTTCTGGTTGCGCAGCTGTGCACGTATTCGATGCTGTCGGCGCTGTGCTTTGCGTATCCACTTTACTTGTTCGATTGCAGTGGATCGTCAACGTTATATGGCGTCGTCGTGGCGATAGCGTTCATACCCGGCGTACTTGCAACTCCGGTTGGCGGAATCTTGGCGGATAGGGGAAGACATCGCGAGGTCCTCGTGGCCCTCGGCATTGCTCTGATGACTGCATCACTGCTGTCTATCCCCATGAAGCGCTCGTTGCCTCTTGCGGTCGTCGTAGTAGCGATACTTTGTGTTCAATATGGTGTTCAATCGCTGCTAAAGCCAATGCTCCAAATTGAGACGGTGCGCATGGCGGGTGAAAAGAAGGTTGAGCGGGCCACTGCATTGGTTTCGCAGGTGACCATGGTGAGCAATATCTTGGGCCCTGTGGTCGGGACGGCAGTCTATGGGTGCTTTGGCATCGATGCTCTTTGCACAATCGCGTCGGTAACGTTTGCGATTTCAGCTCTGTTGTTTGGTGGCGTACTCAAGCAAAATGCCTCATCTGAAACGATGGGAGACGGCGCGACTCGTACGACATGCCGAAACGATTTTCGGGAGTCGATTCGGTATCTGTTGCAAAATGCATCATTGGTCGCTGTGATTTTGCTTGCGGCAGTTTTGAACCTTGCGTTGGTTGGGCTAACGATTGGCGCTCCCATTATTGTTACAAAGCATCTCGGCATGCAATCGTCCTGCGTTGGGATAGTTGAGGTTGCTCTGGGCTTGGGTGGTCTTGCCGGCAGTGGCTTGGTCGGCATTTGGCCGCATCGTTTTTCTTTCAATGGCATATGTCGATATGTTGCGATGATCTGTTTTGGAGTCGCACCGATCATTGTCACGCTACTGTTCGGCGCAGATACATACATGTTCACCGTGTTTGCGGTTGGTTCGGCATGGGTCATGGTGTGGGCAAGCATTGCGTCGGTTGAAATCATCGCGTTTGTTCAGCGGGCGGCGCCGACTGAGCTCTGCGGAAAAGTGCTTTCGGTCGTTTACATGGTCCTTTCCTGCGCAACACCTATCGGCCAATTGACGTACGGGGTTGCATATGATCGATGGACGCCGGCGATTGTATTCGCAGCCATGTTGGCGGTGCTGACGTTGACGACGGCTCTGTTTTATCGGCTGAAAAATCGCTTGCGGCGATTGTCTTAACGCGCTGGGGCACCGTTGCTTTGCGGAAGCGAATGTCCTGGCGCGTTGGAACACCCTTGCATGGGCGTGCCTCTCTTTCGTCTAAAATAACGTGCAGACGAAGGAGAGGCATGCCCATGATCAAGATGTTCGCGAGTGACTTAGACGGAACGCTGCTTAACGCCCTGCACAAGGCAGACGGGACCATCCGACGCGCCATTCGCGAGCTGACCGAGGCTGGCTTGCATGTGGTTCCTGCGACCGGACGTTCGACGCTGCCGATCGGCGAGCATGGCTTTACGGGCCTGGCGCTTGACGCCTGCTGCTCCAACGGATCCATCGTGCGCGACAGCCATGGCGAGGTGCTCAAGACCTGGACCATCGACCCCCAGATTACCGAGGAGTTGCTCAAGGAGTTTCCGGATATCTGCTTCGATTGCTCCACGCCCGACGGCATGTTCTCGAGTGGTTCGTTCGAGATGCACCAGGCGGGCTTTAAAAAGGACAGCCCCATCAAGCGCATTGTGATGCGTGGCATGCGTGCGCGTGGCGGGTACCACGAGGAACAGTACTTCGACCAGTCGATCGGTGACATCCTGCGCCACGATGTGTGCAAGATCAACTGTCGCGTGACCTCGCGCGAGCTGGAGCGCGACCTTAAGGCGTATCTGGCCGAGCGCTCGGACCGCGTGGTCAATGCGCCGTTCGACCCCGTGATGTTCGAGATTACGGACGTGGCGTGCAACAAGGGCGAGAGCGTGGCCTGGCTGGCGGGCTACTACGGTATTGCCGAGGACGAGGTCGCGGTTTATGGCGACGGCGGCAACGACATCGCCATGCTCAAGCGTTTTCGCCACAGCTACGCGACCAAAAACGGCAGCGATGCAGCTAAGGCCGCCGCGAGCGCAACTATCGGCAGCTGCATGGCCCATGCCGTCCCCAAACACATGTTCGCCACCATGAGCAAGCAGAACTCCTGCACCATCATCGAATAATGTGACAAAGGGACTGCCCCCTCGTCACATTCTAAATATTGCCTTTACGTGTTGATACACACGGTGTGCAATAATACTCGCACTGTGCAATAGCGCACAGGCTGAGTAACAAGGAGGACGCTTGTCCCAGCTCGAGAAATGCGACCGCCGATCCCTTCGCTCGCAGCGTGCTCTTCGCCAGGCACTTGCCAGCGAGCTTGCCGAAAGCGGCGACCTTTCGCGCATTAATGTCGCGTCGCTCACCGAGCGTGCTGGCCTTACGCGCCGCACGTTCTATTCGCACTATCGCGATATTCCCGACTTTATCAATCAAATCGAGGACGGCTTGCTGGCCGAGATCCGTGAGCGCATTGAGCTCATCACCGCAGCTCAGCTGCCTGATCTCTATCACAACATCGATGAGCTCGAGCCGGCGCCTGGTTCGGTTGAGTTGCTGCGCTACCTTGCGGCCAACCGCGACTTAATCGGTGCGCTGCTGGGGTCCGGGCGGCGACCAGGCTTTCATTAAAAGAATCATCGACACCGCTCGTGAGGCTGTGGTGCCGCGTGCGCAGACGGGCATTTTGGGCCTGGCGCTGGGCACGTTCTTTGACTATTACGTTACCTACGTCGTGAGTGCCGAGGTCGGCATGATTCAGCGCTGGTTTGAGCGTGGGCTTACCGAATCGCCCGAGGCCATGGCGCGCATTATGACGGTGCTCGCTTTTGTGCGCCCTGGTGACCTGTATGGCCAACCCATTGATATCAACGTGCCGGAATACGGCATGAAGCTATTGAACCTACAGCTCGAGGACGCGGCCGACACCGCCGCAGCTGTCGAGTCAAACAACTAAGAGGAGAGACAATGAGCAAACTCGTCGAGGGCATCAAGGACCGCATGGTCGCTGCTGCACGCGAGGCCGCGCCCGCCGTGGTGGACGCCGCGCAGAAGGCCGCGACCGCGGCTGCCGAGAAAGTTGCCGAGGCAGTTGCCGATGCCAAGAACGCGGCAGGGGAGACGTCCGTCGCTAGCGAGCCCGCCACCGCCACCGAGCCCGTAGCCGCCGGCCAGGCCCCCGAAGGCGCGATCTTCAACCCCGAGAACGCCCGCGGCAACCTGCACCTGGGCATCGACGTGGGCTCCACCACCGTTAAACTTGCCGTCCTCAACGACGACAACCAGATCGTCTACGCCAAGTACCAGCGCCACCACACCGACGTCCGCGCCTGCGCCCGCGACCTGTTCGAGAGCGCTGCGACCGTGCTGCCGACGGCCCAGATGACCTGCGCCATTACCGGCTCGGGCGGCCTGCTGCTGTCCCAGTGGCTCGACCTGGAGTTTGTCCAGGAGGTCATCGCCAGCAAGCGCGCCGTCGAGACCCTCATCCCGGCCACCGATGTCGCCATCGAGCTGGGCGGCGAGGACGCCAAGATCATCTACTTCGACAACGGCATCGAGCAGCGCATGAACGGCACCTGTGCCGGCGGTACGGGCGCGTTCATCGACCAGATGGCAACCCTGCTGCACACCGACGCCAGCGGCCTTAACGAACTCGCGGCCAACGCCACCACCATCTATCCCATCGCCAGCCGCTGCGGCGTTTTTGCCAAGACCGACGTCCAGCCGCTGCTCAACGAGGGTGCCCGCCCCGAGGACGTGGCTGCCTCCATCTTCCAGGCTGTCGTGACCCAGACCATCTCGGGCCTGGCGTGCGGCCGTCCCATCCGCGGCAACGTCGCCTTCCTGGGCGGCCCGCTGCAGTATCTCTCCGAGCTGCGCCACCGCTTCTACCTCACGCTCAACCTGGACGAGGAACACCGTATCGTGCCCCAAAATGCCCACCTGTTTGTGGCGAGCGGCGCCGCCATGGCCCACGAGTCCAACAAGCTCAGCACGTTCCCGCAGCTCATCGAGGCCATCGACAGCTTGGGTGACACGCAGGGTGCCGAGGTCGAGCGCCTGGATCCGCTCTTTGCCACCGACGAGGATTTTGCCGAGTTCAAGACTCGCCACGACACCGAGGTCGTCCCCAAGGGTAAGCTCGACGGCTACACCGGCCGCGTGTTCATCGGCATCGACGCCGGCTCCACCACCATGAAGGCCGCACTCGTGGGCGAGGACGGCCAGCTGCTGCACACCTGGTACGGCAACAACAACGGCGACATCCTGGGCACGGCCAAGGTCATCATGGCCGATTTCTACAACCACATTCCCGCCGGCTGCACCATTGGCCACGTGACCACCACGGGCTACGGCGAGGCATTGCTCATCGAGGCCCTCAAGGCCGACTCCGGCGAGATCGAGACCGTCGCGCACCTGCGCGGCGCCAAGGCGTTCCTGCCCGGCGTCGAGTTCATTCTGGACATCGGCGGCCAGGACATGAAGTGCCTACGCGTCAAGGACGGCGTCATCGAGCACATCATGCTCAACGAGGCCTGCTCGTCGGGTTGCGGTAGCTTTATCGAGAGCTTCGCCGTCTCTATG
>ENA-OQKC01000156-OQKC01000156.1-human-gut-metagenome-genome-assembly--contig:-NODE-156-length-28072-cov-3.132689_pt1 | contig 28072 bp, 30 predicted proteins | sample MGYA00242774_ERZ504790 | MGnify/ENA primary metagenome ERZ504790 (study PRJEB26092, sample SAMD00036419) | human gut metagenome | host: Homo sapiens | study: EMG produced TPA metagenomics assembly of...
TTTGCTTGCGGTTTTGGCTGCTCCAGATTGTGCTTTCGGCAGCACCAGAATTGCTGTTTGGGCAATTCTGCACTTGCGCTTTTGGCAAGCCAGAGGAAAAGTCCTTGACGTAGATCAGGCTGGGTCTGCCCAGACCACGGCGTTTACGCTCGATGAGGTCCATGTCCTCCAGTTCCCGGAACAGCTTGACCGCCTTGTGCTCGGCGCAACAGAGGGATTCCTGCACTTCCCGGACGGTGTAAATGATATACACCGCCCCTGCTCATCCAGCCAGCCGTTCTTGACCGACAGGCTCATGCGGTCAAGCAGGATGCCGTACAATGTCCGGGCATCGGTGGAGAGCTGCCGGAAGCGGCAATCATGGAACAGTGCCTTGGGGATGCGAAAATAGGAGAACAATTCGCCCGACTGACCGTAGAAGTAGTCGTAACTCATGGCATTAACGGATCATCATCTCACGGTCTGCGGCACCTTTCATATACATGGCTTCTGCGATGTCACATTCTGCCAATATGACGGCGGATTCCAAATCAAGGTACTTGCGTTTCTGCTCATCGTTCAGCATCCGAAAGAACTCCCGTTCGATTGCGTCACGCTTACTTGCTGCCGGTTGGTAGCGCGGTGTTTTCAGCAGCTCCTCCCATTCAGGCTGTACGGCTTTGTTAAAATAGTTCAGCATAAAGTCTTTATCCATAGGCATCCTCCTTTTTGATTGTGAATCATCTAATTTTGTGATTTCTTCGAGTACGGATGAGTTATCGACTTCAAAGAGCAGCAGTCCAAGAAGGTAATTACAGCTATTCCATTGAAAATGAAACTGTGGTATAATGCTTAAAAAGAGCTTACGAAGCCATTGAAAATGTGACACAAAACACTAAAGGTGAACTTATGAACCATACAATTCATATAAAGAAGTTAGGACCAATCAATGAATGCACATTAGAAATAAAGCAATTCAATGTATTTACTGGCCCACAGTCAAACGGAAAAAGTACTGTTGCAAAAGCTATATACTATTGTCGTTCGATTAAGCAAGACATTTTAAATATCATGATGCAGGGTGGTCCTTCTAAAGTCTTTTCAGCCAAGACTGACTGGAAATGTGCTATGCAGGCTAGAATGAAAGATAAATTTCTGCAAATTTTTGGAACTTCGTGGATTATGCCCTCTGATATGATGCTGGATTACGTCTACGGCGATGAAAAAATGTCTCTTTGTGTTTCTTTGAATGAAGATTACGAGCGTCCGGGACACAATTATGTTAATATTCAATTTTCGGAAGGCTTCTTAGAGTTATTTCAAGAATTGGATGACAACGTATTTCTCGTATCCATACGCTTTTAAGAAAGGCCATTGGGAAGAAGTGCTCACCAAAACCCTCCATGATCCATACGAGACCGTGTTTATTCCAGCAGGCCGTAACCTGATTACAATACTGAGTGAGCAGATGAACTATATCTTCACTTCATTGGAGGGATCACAGCTTCGCCAGATTGACTATGTAACCAAACGTTATATTGAAACCATTTTAAAATTAAAGCCTTTATTTGGGCGTGGGCTATCTGGATATATAGATGATGTGATGGCTTCCGAAGATTCTGAAGCTGCAAAAAAATTCAAATCGAATCGTCCAGCCATCAAGCTTCTTTGCGAGAAAGCGACAGAAATTTTGGGTGGTAGCTATCGTTATGTAGATGGTGAAGAGCGTTTGTATTTAGATGAGCGGAAATATATTAAAATCAATTTCACCTCTTCTGGCCAGCAAGAAATCATTTGGGTATTCAATTTGCTTTTTTATTATCTGATTGAAGATAAAAGAGTTTTTTAATCCTTGAAGAACCAGAGTCTCATCTCTATCCAAGTTCGCAACGTAGTGTTGGTGAGCTTTTGGGACTTTTCCTCAATGACGAAAAAAATGCAGAGCTTATTACGACCCATAGTCCTTATTTGCTCGGAACTTTTAACTATATGCTTCAAGCCGGGCAAAGCAAAGGTAATGCTGCCGAAAAGATTAAACAGAAGTTGCGCAAACGATATTGGCTTGGCCCAAAACAAGTGAGTGCCAGTTATATTAGGGGCGGTTCTATAGAAGATGCACTAGACCAAGATGATGAGTTGACTCTAATAAAAAACGAATTGATAGACCAAGCGTCTGTTGACATCAACAATATGAGTGATTTCATTATTGATAAAAATTTTGAGGATTCAGATAATGCCGAACATCAATAACTGTGTACCTTATCGTGCAGGAACTTGCTCATCATTTGTATCTTCAGAGAATGGATGTAAACATGAAGCAAAAAATCCTGACAAGAAGGCTATTCGACAATTCAAAGTAGATGGAGAAGTCTTTCCCAAAGGACATGATCCTGAACGGTGTGATTGGCTTTTATTAGATGATACTAAAGGAAATGCCTATTATATTGAACTCAAAGGCTCTGATATTCCTCATGCCATTGAGCAAATTGAAAGTACCATTCGAGAGATTCATTGGTCGATTTCTGAGTACATCGTTTTTAAACGAATCGTATATAAAACTGGAACACATAAGATTCAAGAAAGCTCTGTTATAAAGTGGAAACAGCGCAATAAAAATGCCATTATAAAGGAAAAGCAATTATCCGAAAATATATGATTCGTAAAAATCGGTTGAATTTTGTTCAATCGATTTTTTGATATATAGTATTTTTTGCGTAAGACCTTTGTTTGGTCGGTGGAAGGAAATCCAGCATGAATACAAGACTGTATTGGACTATCAAAAATTTTTTTCAAAAAATCGTTTTTGACACGAAACGATTAATATATGTTTTGAAGGAAAAGTTTTCCAAACAATGCAACCTACTGCACATTCAGTTTGATATCTTAAAGGTCGTTTTATGGCAGATATTTCTCGCAATCGTCTTTGTTCTTTTATTAAAGAAATGTGATGCATTACTGCTTTCTTACCTAAAGCTGGATTCTGTATCTTTGGATATGTTTAAAGATATCACAATTGGTGGAATGGGCATCGCGGGGGTGATTTTAGGACTTTATTGTGCGAACATTTCTTCTATTTTTTCTGCAAAATATTCGAATGTTCCTTCAGACTTAGCAACGCTATATCAAAGAGATGTTATAACCAATAGCTGCATTAATCAAATTATTAGATATATCGTTGTTTGCTCCATTTTTTTGTTTGAATGTGTCTTTGAACAACCTTTAGGAATAGCATCCATTATTGTTCTACTTTTTCTAACTGTCCAAATGGTTATAACATTCAGTGTTACAGGAAATCGTTCGTATATGCTTTCAGATACTTTTTCTGTTGGAGATGCAAAATTTCAGAATCTCTATAATATCATTAAAAAAGTCTCTAAGCGCAACATATTTACAACAGATCAAAGCTTTCAGAATCATTATAAGAAAATTGCAAGTCATGACGTTCATATTCTCTTTGAAATAGGTCAATATAATGCAAATATTCCCAAAAATCAAAACGAATCAATGGGTCTATTTATGAATAAATCCGTTGCGCTCCTGGAATTTTATTGGGACAAAAACAAACATTCAATATGATTCACTTTGGTTTGAGAAAAAAGCTCAATATCCGCAATGGCATGCAACGGATGATACCGAAATAAGAGTAGCTCTTCAAACCGGAACATCTATACAACCGAAAATGGTAACAGATAATTATTGGTTTGAAAACGCATTATTAAAAGTAAATCAAGAATGTCTCAATAAAATCCTTAAAGATGATGACATTCTAGTATTGCAACAATATTTTGTATGTCTTCAAAGTTTGACCCTGATAGCTGGAGAAAAAGACAATGTGACTATTGGAGTTCTGTTACTGAAAAAAATCAAAATATCATCATGGACTGTTATTTGTAAACACTTGTCGAGCGATGACCTTGATAAAGAAAATGCACTGTCTATAGTTGATATTATGTGTTCAAATTATGTTGAATTGATTCTTGGAATAACTAGATATCTTTCGAATCTGAATGTCGAAAGTGTTTTGCGTCAATGCACAACCTATTCCAGTTTTGACCAGTGTGATATTCAGTGTGTTCCATATCTGAATGGAGAAATGTGCAAAAGATTATTTACCCAGATTTCCGCAGAGTTATCCATTGAAAACAAAAAATTGACAGCTAATTGGTATATTCAGCAAATTGTCGCTAAAGAAATATATCAATATATTGGTATTGTAATCGGTACCATTGAGTTTTCAATTAAAGAAGTGTATGAAATTGGTATACAGCTAAATACAGAAAACCATTGTCAAGCTGCTGCAACTGCTCTGTCACACGTGTTTGAAATACTCAACAAAAGCAAACGCGCCATTCTTTTAATTGAAAAGATTTTGCTACAGTTAGAAAACAAGCATATTGAAAAATCAATTCTTTGGCAAAAAGTTTCAACAGACTCATTAGTTCAGACTATTCAAAAAATAGAAACTAATCTTCCGGCTGTTCTTATAAAATGTAGTGTATCAGATGCGCTAGACCACTGGAAAAATCGAGAAGACTATCCAGACTTTTTGGGGCTTTGCTATAATCATGTTTCGGAAGCACTTATTCGGTCAATTGAATCTAATGACTTTGAAAGATTCAAAAAAATATATAGAGGATATTTTGACTTGGTGCTTCTCTACCAAGAATACATTCGAACGGATGTAATAAAACATAAAGAAGCTTATCTGGCGGAAATTGTATTTCATGTTGCTAGTGCGCCATTTTTTGAGTATGCTCTAATTAGTGGGCTTGCTATTATTTGGGGTGAATTTAACGGGGCATCTGTTGGAAAGACTCAATCGATACAACTTTAAAGGAGTTTAATCAAAAAGGACTCGAAGAATCTATCGATTTTGTCGGTCATCGCACAACAACTTCAATTTCGTCAACATGACATTGTCGGTATTGGAAATCGTGATACTCTTCAAACAAATTGGAAACAGCGAATAGCTCATGTGATGTCCAGCAGTCCAAGTTTCGAGGTTACTTATGATCATTTTAGCGAAAGATTAAAGACGGCAAGTAAAATTTTACAAAGTTATAGGGGAATAACCATAATGAATCACCATGTAGACTTAACTAATCCAGAGGATGTTTTTATGATCGTCTCCGTTAACAACTATCTTCCAGATGAGAAAAAATATAAAAGTTGCTGGGGTTGGAGCGAAAACTATGAATCATGAGATAGAGAATTTTAAATCTTCTCAAATTAGTCCGAATTTCGAAGTTCATAAGAATTCAAAAGTTTTATCTGGATTATATACGCAAATGCTTTTGGATGATTTTTGTAGAAGCTATTCTATTGAGTTTTCAGTAGACAAAAATAGGCAATGCTTTTATGATATTAGTCCAGTAGGTGATACGTTGAAAAGCATATTATCTTCTCAGCAGCCTTGGAAATTTGAAAACATTATGGACGATCTTCTTTCCCATATGACAGCTAATCTCATTCAATATGGGAGATTTTTCGCAGAAATAGTTTTATTGACAGATTGCAATAACATTATAATGGGAATTTCATTCGTCCAATTCATCCAATTGTTTCGATTGTAGGGAGAAAAAACACTTATTTTATTTCGCATAGAAAGCAAAATGATGTCAAGCTATATAATATAAGAAACGACAGACTCATCACATTCGATTTACATGAAATAGGTTGTTACTCGTAAAATTTTCACTAAAGCCTTAAAGAAAATCAACAAGCGTGATATTACAGAAATCACTATTTATTTTGGATAAAACTTAAAGTTTGATTTAACGAAGTATACTCAAAGCGAAGAATACCAGTTACTTAAGAATACAAAAGAAATTTATTGGTACGGTCGGAATAATCATAATCAGTTTATGGATGATTTTTACCTTTTATGGCGTACAGCAAAGTTCAAGGAGTTCAAAAGAGAAATCCTTGATTATCTACTGCGCAAAATAAATACTGCACTTTTACCATATCGTAATATTGCGAATTTCTCCGGCGAAATTATCACTCACTGCAAAGAATCTAATTACTCCCAAGACTTTGATCGTCTTCAAAAAGGTGATCTCACAATTTCGCAATTTAGTAATAAATTATATCACTCTAAATAAAACGGTACCACTCTTTATCTTTGATTTTGTCGATCATCAATGTTTCCATGAATATTTTATGGGCAAAAAGCGCAGCTTCCATTCTTTTCGAGTGAAAGTTGCGCTTTTACGGTACATCGTATTTTATTGTAAATTGGGATGTGATACATCTGAACCCCATGTGAGCTATATCTCAAGGGCCTGTAGCTCACTTGTCCGCCAACCATATTACGCCCCAAACAGCTTCATCCTGAAAATCAGCGGCTTAGTGGTCGTAATTACAGTCAGGAAAGTTCATTGGGCTGGCAGGACATTTTATATGGACGAATATACGTCAATTTTCCTTTTCTCACGGTGCATAAGGTGTGCACAAAAGCGAGACTGTTGGGAGAGCGTTCGGTTCGCATCCGAGAGGTCAAGGGTTCGAATCCCTCTAGGTCCACTTTTAGCAGCAGCGTAATTTTAACGCTGCTGCTTTTCTTTTGCGTACATATAAGTCACACGCCGGCTTTGTGACCCAGAGGGATTCGAACAGCACTGCCCTGCTGCAGGCAGGGCAAACTGCCAGCCCGGTTCCCAGAACTATAAGCAGGAGAAGCGAAGCCGTCCTTATTTTCTGTTTCATTGCAGGCTCTCCTATTCTTTATCCAGTGATCCAGAAATTGCATCTGCTCCTTTGTATGAAACCAATGCTCTCCGCCCGGCATAACGGTCAGCTCTGCGTTGTTCTTTTCCGCAAAGGCTTTTATGGTTTCCATGGAGGTCAGAGCATCCTTTTCCCCATACAAAATGCGGGTAGGGATTTTCCATGAAATCGGATGCTCTCGGACATAGCAGAGATATTTCCACGACAGCGTTTCGCCAAATGTTGTGGAGATTTCCTGCTTCTCTGCAAGTTCTGCTTCGGAGACGTCAGCCCATTGCATCATGTTGCAAATCAGTTGCTCCATATCGACTACTGGAGAAATAAAATAAGCGGCATCCACCAATTTCTCATTCAACGAGGACAAAGATAAAAACGCACCAATGCTATTCGCCACCAGTGTGAGCTTCCCGCAGCGTTTCCGCACTGCCGTAAAAAATCCGGAAAATTCCTCCGTGGCTTCCCATGGAGATCGTGCGTGGTAGTCGAAACCAATTACTTCACAATCAGGGAATAGGGCTTTATAATGCTCGGCCTCTTGTGCCGAACCACCCTTTCCGTGAACATATACAACAATTTCTTCCATATAAAATCCTCCAAAAAACGCAGCGCACCCCCATTCTATGGGATGCACTGCGTCTGAGCGTCTGGCGTCTGGCTTGATTCAATTATTCTGCTGCCAATTTCAAAAATTTCTTGTCCGACTGGATGCTCTGGGTCACAAACTTCCCATCCCGGAACAACGCGTATGTTGTGACCGGTGCAGGCACATTCTGGGCCGTCTCTTTTTCGGTGATGTGAACGGCTTTGAACGGGATCCCATGTTCCTTTGCAGCCTCCTGCACCTTTGGCACCCAATAATAGGTGTAGGGACACTGGTCGGTATAGTAGAGGACAAAGCCGTTTTCCTCCACCCTGGGATGCTTGGCACAGTCCTTGAATTTTGGCGGCCGGGCATTCTCTGCAAGGGGCAGATACATGAGGTTGATGCCGCAATCGGAGATGTCTGAGACCTTGAAGCCCTTATGGGTCAAAAACTTGGGGTCGGCAAGATAATCCCGTTTGCGCCCCTCGGCACACAGGATGCAAACGCCGTTTTTGCCCTGCGCCTTGGCATCCCGAAGGCATTCTTCCAGCAGCTCGCTGGAATAGCCGTGACCTTTCAGGGAACCGGAGACCCACAGACAGTTGATATAAAGCCAGCCTGCTGCATCAATGGGTACCCATGCGTTTTCTGCCGGGATGTACTCGATAAAGCATTTGCCGCGCTCTGCACTGCGGTAAAAAACAAGTCCCTCCTCAAAGCGCTGCTTGAGCCATTCTTTTTTGGCAAGGCTCTGTTTGCCGGACATGGCACAACAGATGTGTTCCCTGTCGATGTTTTCTTTGGTAACTCTGATATAGTCCATCGAAGCACTCTCCCCTATCTTTATACTTTTTCATGCCTTCTCCGGCACAGTTTCTTCCAGGTTTCCATCTGTGCCGCAGAGCACTTCTCCGACACAGCGACCTTTTCGTTTTTGGCTGCGGCTTACCGCATCCGTCCACTCGCGCCTTTGCGTACCCAGACGGCCACCGGCTCGTAGTCTTCCAGCAGGCCCTTCTCCCATGCGTCGGCCACGATATTGCCGGGGAAACCACAGCCCACGATGCCAAATTTCGTTTTCATGTTTCCGTTTCTCCTTTTTCCCGCCGGGCTGGCTGATTTTTCTTTTCCAGTATACCATACCTTGTGCAGAAAAGCAAAACCCGGCGTTTTTCATGGTTTTTTTGTCATTCACGCACGAAAAGCAGCATTTCATGCAGTTTTGCTTGCTTGACTCCCCCCAGAAATGCTATAATTGTATCAATCGAACGTCCATATTTTTTCAACATCCAAAGGAGGTTTTTGTATGCTCTCTTATCGTAAGCTTGCGATGTGTGTTCTGGGTCGCCCCCTCCATACGGGGGGGGTATCGATTTACCCCGTCCGGCCTCTCAGCGGGCAGCGGCGTTTATTCTGACCGCCGCAATGCTCACCACCCTTGCCGCCCCGGCCTTTGCAAAGACATGGCACATCGAGGATGGTGACATCACCGTGAAGGCAGGCGAGACCAAAGGGACAAACAAAGTCTCACAGGGGGCGAATCAGGAGGTGGAAGACACCGACACCATCATCACAAATCGTGAGACCAAAGCTTCTTCCAACACCGTGACCATCGAGGCCGAAAAGAAGGACGATAAGGTCGAGGTCACACTCAAGGATGTGAACATCGACACCAGCAGCCGGAACAAAGCCGCCGTAAGCGTGACCGGCGAGGGCGACACCAATATCAAGCTGAATGGCGACAACGCGCTGAAGAGCGACATCTACCGCAGCGGCATCTACGGCAGGGGCAGCCTCACCATCTCCGGCGGCGAAAATGACAGCCTGACGGCCCAAGGCGGCAGCGGCGCAGACGGCATCTACAGCAGCGGCAGCCTCACCATCTCCGGCGGTACGGTCACTGCCAACGGCGACGACGGCGGCCGCGGTATCTACAGCAGAGGCGGCGTCACCATCTCCGGCGGTACGGTCGAAGCCGCTGGCGGCAGCAGCGGCTCCAGCAACGGCGGCAGCGGCATCTACAGCAACGACATCGATCTGTCAGGCAGCCTCGAGCTGACCGCCAAGGCCGGCAGTCCCAACGGCAAGGCCCTCTCGCAGAAAGGCAGTGAGCTTGTCCTCGACACCATCAAGGACAAGCTGGGTCCGGGCGCAAAAGTCACCGCCACCGATGCCGACGGCAAGGTCATCGATCAGGTCCCCATCCCCCGCCCTGTGGAGCCGGAAGGACCTGTTATCCCCGAGGAGTCTTCTTCCTCTTCTGACGGCGGCTCTGCCGCCCCGTCCGCACCCGCCTCTTCCCTCCTCGGCCTGACTGTCACCGACAAGAGCGGCGCGGTCATCGACTCCATCAGCACCCAGAGCGGCAATACCCTCACCGTCTGCGTCGGGCGGTTCACAGCCTCCTTCCGCATCTCGCTGGCCGCCCTGCGTCAGCTGCGGGCTGAGGGCATCAAGGCCATCACCTTCCAGACCATCCTCTGCTCCACCACCCTCTCGGTGGACGAGCTGCTGGCCATGGGCGGCGAGGATGCCGAGGCTGTCCTGACCCACCGGTTCACCGATTCCAGCCTCACCGTGGGCTGAAGCACCGCTCTCCCCTTCCCACAGGCATAGAAAGGCCCCGCTGCCCTGCACATTTCATGCAGAGCGGCGGGGCCTTTTCCTGTTTTACTGCACCCCGGCAGAAACCGGGACTCGTTTTTCCTGCTTTTCGGGCTTTCTGCGCTGCTCTGAGGCGGCAGCGCGGGAGCGGTCGTAGCAGTAGCGGATGATGGCCTGACGGCGGACGATGCCGATGAACATTCCCCGGTCATCCACGACGGGGACGAAGTTCTGGTTCATGGCCGCCTCGATGAGCTGGTCCATGCTCGTGGTGACCGTGACGGCCTTGTAGTCCCGCTTGTGGGCAAAGTCCCGGATGGGGATGTCCTCTGCCGCCTCAAGGTCGAGGCCGTGGAACTTTTTCAGCCCCCAGAGGATGTCTCCTTCCGTCAGAGTTCCCACATACTCTCCCTTGCGGTTGAGCACCGGGATAGATGCGTAGCGGTTGTTCTCCCATTTTTCCAGCGTCTGGCGAAGGGTGAAGTCATCGTACACATACATCAGGTCCTGCTTGGGGGAAAGGAAAAACAGAATATTCATGAAAACAACTCCTATTGTGAACTTTTCCGCCGCCGGGCCGCAGCTCCTGTGCAGCCGCAGCAAATTCCTGTCTTCAGCACCTTGGCAGCCGAATGCCCCGGCATCCTGCGCCGGATACAGTCTTACTCTTGCCACCTTAGATTTTAGCACTTTTTCATAGTAAGATAAAGACGTCTGCGCCATCTTTTATATTTTATTCACAATCACCTTTTGTTTTGTCGGATAAATATTCACGAAATGGATGCACTGCGAAGGATTTTGTGCTATACTAACAACAGGAACGCGGCCCTTTGCGGCTCTGTCTGTCTTTCAGTATACCGGCTTTGCGGTGTCGAAACAGACCGAGACGGGTAAGCCGCGCCTGACTTTTTTCTTTCTGTCAGCAATTATGTGCTGTACAGCTTCCTCATAAAGTTGTATAATAAAAGTGGTACGCCGCCTTCTTTGGCCCGCGCACCGCCCCGCCGCCGTGCGGACCGGGGTATCATAATGAATAAAAGGAGCAGAGCGACTATGATCACTTCCCGTTTTCCGCTGGGAGATGTCAGCTTCTCAGCCGAGTATTTTTCCACGCTCGTGGGCGAAGCAACCAAACAATGCTACGGCGTGGCCGCAATGGCCCCCCGTGATCTGACCGACCGTGTCCGCAGCGCCGTGCGCGGCGTGGACGATTCGGCCAAGGGCGTCCGTGTCACACAGGAAGAGGGCCGTCTCGTGATCGAGCTGCACATCGCCGTCAGCTACGGGCTGAACATCTCCACCGCCGCGCGTTCCATCTCGCACCGCGTGAAGGACGAGGTGGAGCAGGCCACCGGCCTGAAAGTCGCCCGCGTGGTCGTATCGGTCGATGACGTGGTTGCCTGATGAGACAAAGCCCGCCCGGGGGTACCGGGAAGATATAAGGAGTAAAAAGCAATGATTTCTGGTAAGATCCTGCGCGACGCCATTATTTCCGGCGCAAACAACATCAACAACCAGCGCTCCCGCGTGGACGAGCTGAACGTGTTCCCCGTCCCCGACGGCGACACCGGCACCAACATGGGCATGACCGTCGGCTCAGCCGTCCGTGAGCTGCAGGCCATGGACGACAGCTGCACCGTGGGCGAGGCCGCAAAGACCGCCGCCTCCGCCATGCTGCGCGGCGCCCGCGGCAACTCCGGCGTCATCACCAGCCTGCTGTTCCGCGGCTTCTCCAAAGCTCTGGAGGGCAAAAAGGAGGCTGAACGCCGCCGACATCGTGGCTGCACTGAAGAAGGGCGTCGAGGGCGCTTACAAGGCTGTCATGAAGCCCACCGAAGGCACCATCCTGACCGTCGCCCGCGTCGCTTCCGAGGAAGCTGCTGCCTGCGGCAAAGAGGATGTGGCCGAGCTGTGGGACGTCGTGATGACCGCCGGTCAGAAGGCTCTGGATGACACTCCCAACCTGCTGCCCGTCCTGAAGAAGGCTGGCGTCGTGGACGCCGGCGGCCAGGGCATCATGATCATCTTTGAGGGCATGGGCAAGGTCTTCCACGGTGAGGCCATCGTGGCCGGCGGCGAGGCTGTCCCCAACAAGGCCAAGCTCTCCACCGCCAACGCGGGCAAGGGCGTCTTCACCGACGACCTGATGAAGGTGGAGGACATCAAGAACGGCTACTGCACCCAGTTCCTCATCAACAAGAACGAGGGCGCAAGCGCCGCAAAGATGCGCGCCTTTGCCGAGTCCAACGGCGACAGCGTCGTCTGCATCGAGGACGATGACGTCATCAATCTCCATGTCCACACCGCCGACCCCGGCAAGATCCTGAGCGAGGCCATCAAGTACGGCTACCTCACCAACTTCAAGATCGAGAATATGCACGAGCAGTTCCTGGCCCGCCAGAAGCAGGGCAAGAGCCTCGAGAAGCAGGCTTCCGCCGAGAAGAAGCCCGACCCCGCCAGCGAGTTCATCTACGCTGCCGTTGACCCCAGCCGCGACTATGGCTTCGTTGCTGTCGCCGCCGGTGAGGGCCTGAAGTCTGTCTTCACCGACCTGGCCGCTGACGCGGTCGTCTCCGGCGGTCAGACCATGAACCCCGCCACCGAGGACATCCTTGCCGCCATCCAGAGCGTCCCGGCCAAGACCGTCTTTGTCCTGCCCAACAACAAGAACATCATCATGGCTGCTGAGCAGGCCCAGAAGCTGGCTGACCGTCAGGTGGTCGTCCTGCCCACCCGCACCGTCCCCATGGGCATCACCGCTCTGCTGAACTTCGACCCCTCCGCTACCGTCGAGGCCAACACCATCAACATGATGTCTGCCGCCGATAAGGTCTCCACCGGCCTCATCACCTACGCCGCCCGCGACAGCGAGTACGACGGCAAGCGGATCCGGAAGGGCGAGATCATGGCCCTGGAGAACGGCAAGATCGTCTTCACCTCCAACGACATCACCAAGGCCACCTATCGTCTGGCCCGCAGTATGTGCAAGAAGGATTCCAGCTTCGTCACCATCATCTCCGGCTGCGACGTCTCCGACGAGGATGCCGAGAAGGTGACCGAGATCGTCAAGGCAAAATGCCCCAACCACGTTGAGGTCAGCCACATCCGCGGCGGTCAGCCGGTCTACTACTATATGATCAGCGTGGAGTAAGCTGCTCCCCTGTTCAGAAACTTGATCGTATAACAAAACGGCCTCTGCTTCCGGTCCATCCGGCTGCAGAGGTCGTTTTTTGCTGCAATTTTAGAAAAAGCTCACCTGACTGCTCTCGGGCAGGTCGCCCAGAGCGCCCACCTGACGCAGGCGGTCGATGATGCTGCTGCCAACGCCGGAGGCCTGCTGCAGCTCCTCGATGGAGAGGTACTCCTGCCCATGGAGGGTGGCGTTTTCCAGCGCATCGGCGGCGGCACCGCCCAGACCCTTCAGGGAGCAGAAGGGCAGGCGCACCTTGCCGTCCTCCACCACATATTTGGAGCCCCGGCTCTTGCCCAGCTCGATGGGCAGGAACTCGTAGCCCCGCACCAGCATCTCGTTGACCAGCTGGAGCGAGACGAGCACGTCCTCGTCCTTGGCGTTCTTTTCTTCCTTGAGGCGGCGCTTCACCTCATTCATGTGAGCGCGGGCCACCGCCGCGCCGCCCACAGCGGCTTCATAGTCGATGTCATCGCCGCGGACGGTGAAGTACACCGCATAGAACGCCTGCGGGTGGTAGAGCTTGAACCACATGAGCCGGATGGCCGACATCAGGTAGGCCACCGCATGGGCTTTCGGGAACATATATTTTATCTTGCGGCAGCTCTCGATGTACCAGTCCGGCACATCGTGCTCCCGCATGGCCTCTTCCCAGCCGGGCGCAAAGCCGCCCTTGGCCACCTTGCCCTTACGGACGGCCTCCATGATGTCAAAGGCCATCTTGGGCTCGAGGCCCTTGCGGAGCAGGTAGAGCATGATACTGTCACGGCAGCCGATGACCTCCGCGATGGTGCAGGTGCCGCTGCGGATGAGCTCGTCGGCGTTGCCCGTCCAGACGTCGGTGCCGTGGGACAGGCCCGAGATCTGGATCAGCTCGGAGAAATTCTTGGGACGGGCCTCCACCAGCATTCCGCGCACGAAGTTGGTGCCCATCTCGGGGATGCCGAAGGTGCCGGTCTGGCTGTCGATCTGCTCCGGCGTCACACCCAGCTCTTCCGGGCTGGTGAGCAGGCTGTAGACCTTGGGGTCGTTCATGGGGATGCTGTCCACGGGGATGCCGGTGTACTCCTCGAAATACTTGTAGAAGGTGGGCATATCGTGGCCCAGCTCGTCCAGCTTGAGCAGGGTGTCGTGGAGATATTTGAACTCGAAGTGGGTGGTCAGCAGGCCACCCGCCACATCGTCCGCCGGGTGCTGGATGGGGCAGAAATCGTAGATCTCATAGGTGTCCGGCACGACGACCATGCCGCCGGGATGCTGGCCGGTGGTACGCTTGACGCCGGTACAGCCCAGCGTCAGACGGTTCTCCTCGGCATGGTTGACCGTTCTCCCCCGATCGTCCAGATACTTTTTGACGTAACCGTAGGCCGTCTTGTCCTGAATACCGGAGACGGTGCCGGCCTTGAAGACGTTGGCCTTGCCGAACAGCTCCTCCGTGTAGCGGTGGACGTTGGACTGGTATTCGCCCGAGAAGTTCAGGTCAATATCAGGCTCCTTGTCGCCGTAGAAACCAAGGAAGGTCTCGAAAGGGATGTCGTGGCCGTCCACCAGCATCCGGGTGCCGCAGTGGGGGCAGTTCTTGTCGGGCAGGTCGAAGCCGTCGTCCACGCTGCCATCGGTGATGAACTCGCTGTACTTGCACTTGGGGCAGCGGTAGTGGGGCGGCAGACTGTTGACCTCCGAGATGCCGGAGAAGTGGGCCACAGCCGACGAGCCGACCGAACCACGACTGCCCACCTGATAGCCGCCCGCGTTGGAATAGGCCACCAGTTTGACCGCGATGACGTACAGGACGGCATAGCCGTGGCCGCAGATGGAGTCCAGCTCTTTTTGCAGGCGCTTCTCCACGATCTCGGGCAGAGGGTCGCCATAGTCCCGCTTGGCGTGTTCCCAGGTCGCATCCCGGAGCTGCTGTTCTGCGCCCTCGATGCTGGGCGGGTAGGTGCCGCGCGGGATGGCACGGACGTTGCCGTCGATGCTGGCCGCTATCTTGCGGGGATTGGTCACGACGATCTCGTAGGCCTTTTCCCTGGGCAGGTAGCTGAACTGGTTCAGCATATCCTCGGTGGTGCGGTAGAACAGGGGCGGCTGGTTGTCCGCGTCCTTGAAGCCGTTGCCCGCCTGCAGGACAGAGCGGTAGATGGCGTCCTCCGGCTCGGTGAAATGGACGTCGCCGGTGGCGATGACGGGCTTGTGCAGGTCTTCGCCCAGCTTGATGACGGTGCGGTTGAAGTCCTTGATGACCTCTTCGCTCTCCACCTTGCCCTCCCGCACCATATAGGCGTTGTTGCCCAGAGGCTGGACCTCCAAAACATCGTAGTACGATGCAATTTTCTTCAGTTCTTCGTAGGAGCGGCCCTCTGCGATCGCCCTGTAAAGTTCTCCTGCTTCACAGGCAGAAGTGAGGATAAGGCCGTCCCGATACTTGTTCAGAAGGCTGCGGGGGACGCGGGGCTTCTTGAAGAAGTAGTTGACATGGGCCTCGCTGACGATTTTATAGAGGTTTTTCAGGCCCATCTGGCTGCGCACGAGGATGATGAGGTGATAATACTTCTTTTTCAGCACCTCGCGGTTTCCGCCGAGGCCGGTGTTGATGCCGCTGACGGCGGTGACCTGCTTTTCCTCCAGATCCTTCAGCATGACGCAGAAGATGCGGCCCAGTGCGGCAGAGTCCTCGCAGGCGCGGTGGGCCTCGTAGGCGGGCAGCTCCAGATGCTTGTTGATGGTCCCCTGCTTGTAGTTGTGGAGACCGGGGTACATGGCCTGAGCCATGGTCAGGGTGTCGATATAGGTCGGCTCAAACTCGATGCCGCTCCGCTTGGCGGCGGCGCGGAGGAACCGGATGTCGAAGGAGTGGGCGTTGTGAGCCACAAGGATGCGGCCACCCACAAAGTCGAGGAAGGCTTTCAGCGCCTCGGCCTCGCCGGGGGCGTCAGCCACCATCTCGTTGGTGATGCCGGTCAGCTCGGTGATCTTGGAGGTGATGGGCTTTCCGGGTTTTACGAAGGTGTCGAATTCTTCCACCACCTCCCCGTTCCGCACGATGACCGCGCCGATCTCTGTCAGGTACTCCACGCCGGGGTCGAGGCCCGTCGTCTCAGTGTCGAAGACGCAGAACTCGCCGTTCAGCGGCTCGTCTTTCACGCCGTAGACGCAGGGTATCATGTCATCGACAAAGTAGGCCTCACAGCCATAGATGAGCTTGAAGTCCGGGTCTGTCTTGTGGATGGCGTCCGCCGCCAGCATGGCTTCGGGGTAGCCCTGACAGACGCCGTGGTCGGTGATGGCAATGGCCGGGTGGCCCATCCGGTGGGCCAGCTTGACGATGCCGCCGGGATCGCAGAAAGCGTCCATGCTGGACAGCTTGGTATGCAGATGCAGCTCCACCCGCTTGACGGGAGCGTTGTCCTCCCGCTTTTTGCGCTCGACAAAGAGGACGTCGTAGGGCCAGACGATATAGTCGTGCTCGTACTTATCGTAGGAGCAGTCGCCGCGCACCACGACCGTCGTACCCTTGGGGATGGACTCCCACTTGGAGCAGTCCTCCCCTTCCTGCGCACGGATCTTCAGATTGATGGAGCCGGTGTAATCGGTGATGGAGACGGTGTATATCTTGCGGAAGCTGCCCTTCACCTCGGTGAAGAAGACGTCGCCCCAGATCATGCACTTGCCGCCCTCGCCGCCCAGATCCTTGAGGGGGGTGAGGTTTTTCGGGGTGAACATCTTGCCGTGGAAGATGGTGACGGGCTTGTCCGTGAGGTCGAGGCCTTCCACCTTGATGGAGGGGGCAGTGTTCTTTTTCTCGAACTTGACGACAGGCGGCGCAATTTTCCGCTCGAGCTTTTCTTCCATCTGGCGCTGTTCGGCCTCGCCCACGCTGCTTTCCAGCGTCACTTTGGGCTTTACGCCGGTGTGGGCGGCGATGCGCTCCGCCAGCAGGCGCTCGAACTGCATCTCCTGCAAAAACTTCGTGCCGTGGCAGACGCCGATGGTGATGTTCTGACCGGTGATGGTGATGCGGCAGCGGTCGAGGAAGCCGTTGATGGGGACACCGTCCCGCTTCATCTCCTCCATCAGCTCCCGCAGACCGGCTTCATCCAGCGTCGCATAGCCGAAAAGATTGTTGATACGGAGCTCGAAGCCCTCGTAATCCGGTGCCAGCGAGGCCAGCAGCCGGGCGCACAGCCCCTTGTCCAGCGGGGCAGAACTGCGCAGCGTAAAGATGACCTGCCGCTCCTGCCGCAGCATCTGGGCGTGCTCGACGACCACGCGGCCAAAACAGGCCGCAAAGTCCGGGTCCGCCATAAACTGCGGCCATAGCTGGGAAACAAGTGGTGTCACAGTGGTACTCCTTTTCTATCAGATAACAGCACAAACTGCCGCGCCCCGGAAAAGGGCGTGGCAGCAGGTTGTTCTTGAGCTTACAGCTTATCGATCTCCTCCATGAACTGGTCGAGGATATTATCCCCCGTCAGCTTCCTGACGGGTTCGCCGTGGACGAACAGCACCGCCTCGCCCTTGCCGCCGGCAATGCCGATGTCAGCCTCACGGGCCTCGCCGGGGCCGTTGACGACGCAGCCCATGACAGCCACCTTGATGGACTTTTTGCAGCCCTGGAGTCGGCGCTCCACCTCATTTGCGATCTCGGTGCAGGGGTACTGGGTGCGGCCGCAGGTCGGGCAGGTGATGACCTCCGGGCCGGCCACCGGGAAGCCGACAGCGCGCAGGATATTGTAGCCTGCTTCCACTTCCTTCTCAGGGTCAGCGGCCAGCGAGACACGGATGGTGTCGCCGATCCCCTCCAGCAGCATCCCGCCGATGCCCATGCCGCTCTTGAGCAGGCCCATCTGGTAAGTGCCGGCCTCCGTGACACCCACATGGAGCGGGTAGTCGGTCACAGCGCTGAGCTGGCGGTATGCCTCCATCATGCGGGGGACGTTGGAGTTCTTGATGGAGATGACAATGTTGTTGAAGTCGAACTTTTCCAGCAGGTGGACATGGTACAGAGCGCTCTCCACCATCGCTTCCGGCACAGGTGCGCCGTACTTGGCGAGGATGTGCTTTTCCAGACTGCCGCCGTTGACACCGATGCGGATGGGGATATTTTTCTGCTGGCAGGCATCCACGACCGCCTTCACGCGGTCATCGTCGCCGATGTTGCCCGGGTTGATGCGGATCTTATCCACGCCCACGTCGGCACAGGCGATGGCAGCCTTGTAGTCGAAGTGGATGTCCGCCACGATGGGGATATTCACGGCGTTCTTGACAGCCTCGATGCACTTGGCGTCTGCCGCACTGGGACAGGTCACGCGCAAGATCTGACAGCCTGCCGCTTCGCAGCGCTTTGCCTGCGCCACATTGCCCTCGATGTCCTCCACCGGGATGTTCAGCATGGTCTGCACGGCAATGGGATTCTTGCCGCCGATGGTCACATTGCCGATCTTCACTTCACGTTTCAGCTGCCGCATGGTTTTACCTCTTTCAAACTGCTCCGGTCACGAGCCGGACGATGTCATTGTACGTTGCAAAGAGCATCAGGCCGAACAGCAGCGCAAAGGCTGCGACGGTCAGGCTGCCCTGGATCTTTTCCGGCACTGCATGGCCGGTGACTGCCTCGATGAGCAGGAAGACGATCTTTCCGCCGTCCAGCGCCGGGAACGGCAGCAGATTCAAGACGCCGAGGTTGATGGTGATAAGCACCAGCAGCTCAGCCACATCCTCCCAGCCGTAGCTTGCGGCCTGACCGATGGCGGTCACGATGCCCACCGGGCCGGACAGGTCGTTGATGCTCTCGCGGCCCCGCAGAAGGTCGGCCAGCGAGGTATAGATGATGCGTCCATAGTAGATGACGCTGTTGGCCGACTCTTTCAGGACGTTCTGCGGTGTTTTTTTGAGGCCGTAGACTGTGAAGCCCAGTGTCATGTGGGTCTGGCCCTGCTCATCCTGCCAGGTGTCGAACTGGACGTCCGGCAGCTCCACGAGCTTGCCGTCCCGGCGGACGGTGAAGTCTGCGCGGTAGCTCTCGGTGCGCATAAGCTCGTAGAGCATATCGTTGGCCACGAAGCAGTGCCGCCCGTTGACGGCCAGGATCTCGTCGCCGGCCTGCAGGCCGGTCTGGCCGCAGAGGGCGTTGTCCTCCACGGCATAGATGACCTTGCTGGTGATGGGCTCACTGCGCAGCGAGATGAGGAGCAGCAGCACCCAGAAACCCCAGCACGAAGTTCATCACCGCGCCTGCCGCCATCACCAGCATCCGCTGCCAGACAGCCGCCTCGTTCAGCGGCTTGCCTGTCCGCTGCGCCAGCACCTCCGGCCGGGATGTCCGGGCCGTCATCGTCCCCGCTTCCGCCCTCGGCCTGCTCGCTCTCGGGGCTCTCCTCCCCTTCCAGCGCCACAAAGCCGCCTACGGGCAGGAGCCGCAGGGTATACTGTGTGCCTTTGCGATAGGTCTTGATGAGGGTCGGACCCATGCCAATGGAAAACTCGTTGACCTGGACCCCGCAGAGCTTTGCCACTGCAAAATGGCCAAACTCGTGGATGGCGATGACTGCGCCGAAGATGAGCAGCGCGGCTGCAAAGGTGATGAAAACTGACATTATTTCTCCTATATTACAGGTGTGCTCTCACGAATGCGCGGGCCATACGGTCACACTCATACACATCCGCGAGGCTGTAGTCGCCGCCAAAGCTGTCGCTGTCCACGACAGCCTCCACCAGACGACCGATGTCGAGAAAGCCGATCTTATCCTCGAGGAAGAGCTTGACGGCCTCCTCGTTGGCACCGTTGGCGGCGCAGGGGCCGAGACCGCCCTTTCGGATGGCCTTCTTGCAGGCGGCGAGGCAGCGGAACGTCTCCTCGTCGGCCACATCGAAGGTCAGCAGCTTGAGGGTGGTGAAGTCCAGCTCCGGCACGACGCCCGGCACACGGGCCGGATAGGTCAGTGCATACTGGATGGGAATGCGCATATCCGGCACACCCAGCTGGGCGATGATGGAATTGTCGCTGTACTGCACCGCCGAGTGGACGATGCTCTGGCGCTGGACAACGATCTGGATCTTCTCCGGAGGCAGACCGAACAGCCACACAGCCTCAATGAGCTCGAGGCCCTTGTTCATCAGGGTAGCGCTGTCGATGGTGATCTTTGCGCCCATGTTCCAGTTGGGATGCTTGAGGGCGTCGGCCTTGGTCTTGCCCCGCAGCTCTTCGGTCTTCATGCCGAAGAAGGGGCCGCCGGAGGCCGTCAGCAGGATCTTGGTCAGGCTCTTGGCGCTCTCCTTATCCTGCAGGCACTGGAAGATGGCCGAGTGCTCACTGTCCACGGGCAGCAGCTTGACGCCGTGCTTTGCCACGGCCCGGGTGACGAGATGGCCGCCGGTGACGAGGCTTTCCTGTTGGCGAGGGCCAGGTCATGGCCGCTCTCGATGGCGGCAAGGCTTGCGCCGAGGCCCGCGATGCCCACCACGCTGTTCAGCACCACGTCCGGGCCGTCCATCGCGGCGAGGGCCTTCAGGCCCTCCGGGCCGGTCAGGAGCCCGGGTGCATCGGCGCGGCCGGCCAGCGCAGCCGAAAGCTTTTCGGCACCGGCCTCACTGGTCATGCAGACGTATTTCGGGTGGAATTCTTCTATCTGCTGCAAAATTTTATCCGTCTGGCTGTGAGCCGACAGGCCGAACACCTCATACCCCTGAGCGCGGATGACATCGAGGCTCTGGGTGCCGATGGAGCCGGTAGAGCCCAGCAGCGTGATTTTTTTAGCCATAAAGAATCGATCTCCTGCTGATTTTAATTGTAAAATGCTGCGATGACCACCATGGTGACGAAGGGCGCGATGAACATCACGCTGTCGAAGCGGTCGAGGATGCCGCCGTGGCCCGGGAAGATGGTGCCGTAGTCCTTGATGCCGCACTGGCGCTTGACCACGCTGGCGAACAGGTCGCCGTAGATGCCCAGCACCGCAGCCACACAGGCCAGCAGCGCAATGATAACATACATGGATACGCCAATGTTGGAGCGGGTGAACTCTTCCATCCGGTCTGCTGCGATGGAGTAGATGACCGTGACCAGCACACCGAACACCATCGTGCCCAGCACGCCGCCAATAGCACCCTCCACCGTCTTTTTGGGGCTGACCACCGGGCAGAGCTTATGCTTGCCAAAGGCGCGTCCCGCGAAGTAGGCGCAGGTATCGCCGCCCCAGGCGAAGCAGAGGATGAGCAGGATGAAGAAGATGGCGTCGTAGCCATACTCCTCCACCGGCAGCATCTCCTTGAGCCGGATGAACGAGTAGAAGCAGAAGATCACAATGCCCGAAAACATGGCGAGGCCGCTGGCTTTCTGGTAGCTGATAACGCCGTTGCGCACGACAAGGTAGATGGCATAGAACAGCACCACCAGGAAGGAAGCGGGCATCACCATCGCCCGGCAGACGCTGTAGCTCGACAGCATGATGAGCAGTGTGTAGGACACCAGAACAGCCAGCAGCGGCCAGTCCCGCTTTTCAAAACCCAGCGCAGAGTAAATTTCATGCAGGGCGATGAGGGTGATGGCCGCGATGACCAGATTGAACACCAGCGTATCGAAGGTGAACAGGACGCCTGCCAGAACGATCAGGCCCACCACGGCTGTGATGATTCGTGTTTTCATAGTTTCATGTTCTCCTTTGTTTCGTCCGGGAGCCGCTCCCCTGCTCTGGCAGGGTCTGCAGCGTCAGCGCCCGAGGAAATACCGGGCGCTCTCCGGGGGCCGCGCACGCTGCGCGGCATCTTGCGTATCAGTTGCTGCTCTCAGAGTCCGCCGAAGCGGCGGGAGCGCCGGTTGAACTCCATGATGGCGGCATCGAGGTCATCACGGGTGAAATCAGGCCACAGAACGTCCATTTCCACCAGTTCGGAGTAGGCCGCCTGCCAGAGCATGAAGTTGGAGAGCCGCTTCTCTCCGCTGGGGCGGAGGATGAAGTCGGGGTCTTTCTGGCCGGCGGTGTACATCTGGGCCGAAAGAGCCTCTTCCGTGATGTCCTCAGGCTTCAGCTCGCCCGCAGCCGCCCTGGCCGCGAGGCTCTGGGCCGCCCGGACGATCTCAGGCCGTCCGCCGTAGTTGATGGCGATGTTGATGGTCAGGCCGGTCTTGCAGGCAGAGTCCCGCTCCAGCTTGTTCATCAGCTCCTGCAGCTTGGGCTCCAGCACCGTGCGGTCGCCCATGAAGCAGATGCGGACGTTCCGGTTCTCGTAGTCGAAGCCCTTGATGAGGTATTCGCCGAACAGCCGCATGATCGCGCCCACCTCCTCGGCGGGACGCTTCCAGTTTTCGGTCGAGAATGCGTAAAAATACACCGACTCTACGCCCAGTTCATCGCAGTAGTCCGCAATGTCCTGAAAGACCTGTGCGCCCTTTTTATGGCCGGCGGTGCGGGGCAGGCCGCGGCTCTTGGCCCAGCGGCCGTTGCCGTCCATGATGATGCCGATGGACAGTCCCTTCGCAAAATCCTTTGAATGTTCCATGCTCTTCTTCCTCTACGTCTCGTCTGGCAAAAAGTGCCGCGCACCTTCTTTCAGCGCACGGCACCTCCCTGCTTTGCCTGCAGTCGGAATCAGACGGACATGATCTCCTTCTGCTTCTCTTCCACGGCAGCGTCGATGTTCTTCACATACTTATCGGTCAGCTTCTGGACGTCCTCTTCCATGGTCTTCTGGGTGTCCTCGGTCAGCTCACCGGCCTTCTTCATGGCCTTGGCCTTATCCATGGCGTCACGGCGGACGTTGCGGACGGCGACCTTTGCCTCCTCGCCCATCTTGGAGACTTCCTTGGCCAGCTGCTTGCGGCGCTCCTCGGTGGGAGCCGGGAAGTTCAGACGGATGGTCTGGCCGTCATCGATGGGGTTGATGCCCACATCGCTGGCCAGGATGGCCTTGCTGATGGCGCGCAGCAGGGTGCGGTCCCACGGGGTGATGGTCAGGGTGCGGGCCTCGCTGACAGCCACAGAAGCCACCTGCTGGATGGGCGTGGGAGAACCGTAGTAATCCACGGTCACCTTGTCCAGAACGCCGGGGTTGGCGCGGCCTGCGCGCACGGTCTTCAGCTCGCGCTCCAGATGCTCGACTGCGCTCTTCATCTTGTCTTCGAATGCCTTGGTGTTGCTGCTCATTGTCCTTGTCTCCTGTTTGTTATCAATTCTCACCAGCCGCGAAAAGGCGTCTGGCATATTCTATTGTCGGAAGCGGGGCGGTATGCTCAGCCCTCGTAGACCAGCGTGCCCACGTTCTCACCCTGCACAGCACGGGCGATGTTGTCGGGGTCGGCCAGATCGAACACGAGGATGGGGAGCTTGTTGTCCCGGCAGAGGGTGGCGGCAGTGCCGTCCATAACAGCCAGACGGTCTTCCAGCACCTTGGTAAAGGTAAGGGTCTCGTACTTCTTGGCGTCGGGGTACTTGTGGGGGTCCTTGTCATAGACGCCGTCCACCATCGTGGCCTTGAACATGATGTCTGCGCTCACCTCAACGGCGCGCAGGGCAGTGGTCGTGTCGGTGGAGAAGAAGGGGTTGCCCGTACCGCCGCCGAAGATGGCGATCTTGCCCTCGCCCATTGCGCGGAGAGCGTCCTTGCGGGTGAAGGCCGGGGCCACCTGAGGCATGGTGATGGAGGTGAACACCTCGGTCGGCACACCCAGCTGCTCCAGCTTGTCGGAGACAGCCAGAGCGTTCATCACCGTTGCCAGCATACCGATCTTGTCGGCCAGCGTACGCTCCATCCTGCCGCTGGAACGGCCGCGCCAGAAGTTGCCGCCGCCCACGACGATGCCGATCTGAACGCCCAGCTCATGGGCCTTCTTTACGCCGCCGCAGATCGCGTCCATGGTCGGCTCGTCGAAACCGGTCCCCTTTTCGCCGCCGAGGGCCTCGCCGCTGATCTTCAGAAGGATGCGCTGATATTTCAACGCCATAATAATATACACCACCTGTATCAGATTTGGCCGCGCTGTGCGCCGCCGGTTTTATCTCTTGTCTATTTTACAATAAAACTGCTCCAAAGTAAACAGGCAAACGCCAGCTCAGCGGCAAAGGTTTCCTCTCCTTCTGCACTTTGGGCAAAAAATGCTGGACATTTGCCGCGAATCATGCTATAATACTGCTTGCATCCCGGCAAAACAGAATATGCGGGCATCGTACATCGGCTAGTATATCAGCCTTCCAAGCTGAGGAGGTGGGTTCGATTCCCATTGCCCGCTCCACCAAAAACCGCCTAGGTTCGTCAGGACCTGGGCGGTTTTCTTATGTTCTGGTTGCACTTCTATTTTTTGTTCATTCGAACCGCCGCTCTCTTCCCTGCTTTTTTGCACGTTCTCTTGATATTTTAGCTATTACGGAGTATACTAAAAATAGCTAAAACAAGGAGGTGCCTTTATGGTTGCTGCAACTGCTACTGCAACGGAAATGCAGAATAATTTTGGACGCTACCTGAATCTGGTTCTGAACGGTCAGGAAATCATCGTCACGAAAAACGGGCGCGAAGTTGGGCGTTTCATCCCGAAGGGGGCTGCGGTGTCTTATCTGACGGACTCTTTGACCGGCATCCTGCACGGCGATATTGAGCTTGACGAAGCAAAATCGGAAAGGCTGGCAGAAAAGTATGGTGTTACTGATTGACGCAAATATCATTCTGGATGTTCTGCTGAACCGTCCCGAGTTCGTCAAAGAGTCCTCTCTTGTCTGGAAGCTCTGCGAAACTGAGCAGGCAAAGGGGTATATCTCTGCACTGACGTTTGCGAATTTGGTCTACATCATGCGTAAACAGCTTACTCCGGAGAAAATCGAAGATGTTCTCCAGCGGCTCGGCTTGATCTTCGAATTTGCAGACCTCACTTCTGCTGACGTGTCTAAGGCGGCTGCGCTGCATTGGGCTGATTTTGAAGATGCAGTTCAGAGCGTCACCGCTGAGCGGATCCATGCCAACTACATCATTACCCGCAATGTCCGGGACTTCACCAAAAGCAGCGTTATGGCATTTACACCCGCAGAGCTTCTGGCTCGGGTGTGAGCCATTCCTCCTCCCTCCCGCATTCTTCGGCGGGTCGTTTGTGTCTTTTTAGGGCGCTTAGATATCAGCATCTTCTCGAATCCTCCCAAGATATTTTTTCTTGCTTTTTAGATTTTATGTGGTATTATCAAGGCACAATAAGCAAAAGAGGTGATTCTTTATGCCCACCCGCAGCCACCCCGAATCTGCCCGCATCATCCGCGAGGCACGGCAGGCCGCCGGGCTGACGCAGCTGGAGCTTGCGGAGAAGCTTGGTGTCACCATCGGCACGATCGGCTGTTATGAGCGAGGCGCCGGGATGCCCAAAACAGATAATCTCTTTGCACTCTGCGACATCCTGCACATCCGACCCGCCGACCTCCTGCGCGCCGATTCATAAACCTGACGCCCCCGCCAGTGTTTCCGCCAGCGGGGGCGTTGCTGCAGGAAAGCGGCCCTCTTCCCTTTTCCGGGAGAGGGCCGCTTTCATATTGTAATAGCAATAACCGTTTCAGAGTCTTTTTACATCTTCCACCGGCTCTTGCCCGCCCGGGTATCGATATGCACCCAGCCGGTGCTGCGCTTGGGATGGGCGGCGTCCTTTGGATACCGTCCAATGCCGCCCCGGGAGGGCAGCAGAGTCTCGGCGTAGGCGGCGACGGCAGCCACCGGCACACCCTCGACGTGGAAATCCGCCGCCCGGCCCAGAAGGTGCTGGCTCGACTTGCTGCCGCCCACGGCAGCGTTGTGGGCAGCGGTGCGGTATCCGCTGGTGATATGTACCGGCTTGCCGAAGTGCTCCCGGATGCACTGCAGCAGCACTACCAGCTCGTCGTCGAGGAGGACGACATCGCTGCCCTTGCAGGCAAACTCCCGCACCTTGAAGCTGGGTGAGAGCTGCCGGGTGGAGTCCCGGGACATGGAATATTCCTTGATTGCGATAGAGACCACGACCTTTCTTTTTGTTGACTTTTTGATCGAATGATGCAATGCAGTCATTTCCTGTGCGGAGGCTTCTGCCGATACCATCCGCACACAGACAAAAACTTCGAGCCGTTTCCAGCACAGATGCCGGCCTCTGCACTCATGAAACAACTTTATTTCGTTATATTTGCCTTTTATTGTGCCATATAGTAGCATTTCGAATGTTCAAAGTCAACGATTCTCATGAAATAGTCGGAAACTTTTGCAAAAGCGCACAGAAAACCGTGTTTTCCTCTTTTGGACGCAAAAAAAGAACCGACCCGAGCCGTGTGAGGATACACGAACTCGGGTCGGTTTTCCATCATTTTATTTCAGAACGATATTTTCGGAGCGGCTATGCCGCCGGGATGTTTGCCTCATCTGTCCCACTTGTCGCAGAGAGCGTTGATCTGGTCGGCGAACTTGGCGAGGTCCTTGTTGGCGCCGCCCTCGTTGTGCTCGATGACTCGTAGCAGGCGCTTGCCGGCATTGAGCAGGCGCTGGAAGACGGTAGCCGCACGGGCTGCACCCTCGCTGACGTGGTGCTCGATGCGGATACGGGTGCCTTCCTTCAGGCAGACTGCACCTTCGGCACCGATGGCCCACTGCTCACCATTATAAGGTGCGCAGGCGTTGAACCCCTGCTCCGTGAGGGTCTGGGCAAAGATGTTCTCCACCTCATCCTCGCCGTGGATGATGAACACCCGCTTGGGCTTCGGCTCAAAGGAGTTGACCCACTTCAGCAGGCCCTCCCTGTCGGCGTGGCCCGAAAGGCCGGTGAGCTGGCAGATCTCTGCCTGCACCTCGATGGATTCGCCGAAAAGCTTCACGTTGTCCGCACCCTCCAGCAGAGAGCGGCCCAGCGTGTTCACGGCCTGATAGCCCACAAAGAGGATGGTGCATTCCTTCCTCCAGAGGTTGTGCTTGAGGTGGTGGCGGATACGGCCCGCTTCACACATGCCGCTGGCCGAGATGATGACCTTCGGTCACGGGGTCGGTGTTGATGGCACGGGACTCATCGCTGGTGACGCTGACCTTCAGGCCCGGGAACTGAATGGGGTCGATGCCCTTTGCCAGCAGGGCGTTGGTCTCTTCATCAAAGCAGGAGGAGTCGGTGTCCTTGAAGATTCGGGTGGCCTCGATGGCCAGCGGGCTGTCGATGTACACCGGGAAGCAGCCGTGGCCGGTGATCAGATTTTTTTCCTTTATCTCGCGGATGAAATAGAGCAGTTCCTGGGTGCGGCCCACTGCAAAGCTCGGGATGACCACATTGCCGCCGCGGTCGAAGGTGCGCTGCAGGATCTTCGCCAGCTCGGCCACATAGTCGGGCCGCGGGCCGTGGCTGCGGTCACCGTAGGTGGACTCCATAAAGACGTAATCCGCGTCCTTCAGATACGTGGGATCCTTGATGATCGGCTGGTCGAGGTTGCCGATGTCGCCGGAGAAGACCAGCTTTGTGGTCGCGCCGTTCTCCGTCACCCATATCTCGATGCTGGACGAGCCCAGCAGATGGCCCACATCCACAAAGCGGATGACGATGCCGGGCGCAAGCTCGATCTCTTTATTGTAATCATAGCCCCGGAACAGCGCGATGGCTGCCTCGGCGTCCTGAATGGTGTACATGGGTTCCACAGGCTCTGCACCGGAGCGCTGGCCCTTGCGGTTCTTCCACTCGGCTTCGAATTCCTGAATGTGCGCCGAGTCGCGCAGCATGATGCTGCACAGTTCTGCCGTGGGCCTGGTGGCGTAGATCCTGCCCCGGAAGCCGTTGCGCACCAGAAGAGGCAGAAGGCCCGTGTGGTCGATATGGGCATGGGTGGCCAGCACGCCGTCGATCTCGCCCGGCGCAACGGGGATGGGCTGGTTCTCATAGACATCCTTGCCCTGTTCCATACCACAGTCGATGAGGTAGCGCTGTCCCGCCGCTTCCAAGAGGGTACAGCTGCCGGTCACTTCGTGGTTGGCACCCAAAAACGTCAGTTTCATAGACACACCTCCAACGGGATCATCCA
>ENA-OQKC01000160-OQKC01000160.1-human-gut-metagenome-genome-assembly--contig:-NODE-160-length-27927-cov-2.852986_pt1 | contig 27927 bp, 17 predicted proteins | sample MGYA00242774_ERZ504790 | MGnify/ENA primary metagenome ERZ504790 (study PRJEB26092, sample SAMD00036419) | human gut metagenome | host: Homo sapiens | study: EMG produced TPA metagenomics assembly of...
TAATAGGGCAATATGTGAGTTCACTCCACGTCTACGCCGACGGCGTCGGAGACGTGCTCGAATCCGTCGCGGCGCAGCAGCTGGGCCAGACCGCGCTTCAACACGGTAATCTGCTGCGGGCCTCGGTACATCAGCGAACTGATGAACATGACCAAGCTGGAGCCGGAACGAATCTTCGCATAGGCTTGCTCGGGGGTAAAGACGCCACCGATGCCGGCGATAGCGAACCGGTCGCCATACTCTTTATACACCTTGCGAATCAGCTCGGTGCTGGCGTTGGTGCACGGGCCGCCGGACAGGCCGCCCTCCCAATCGCGCGGAATCTCGAGGCCGGTGCGGTCCTTCTGCAGATTGGCGATGGACAGCCCCTGCACATTGTGCTCGGCCAGCACATCGAGCAGTTCCTTGTACTCGCCCCACGGCTTGTTCAACGGCATCTTGACCAGCGTGGGCTGCGGGCGGTCGATCTTGTCGAGCGCCGTAAACAGACGGTCGAGCGCTTCCGGAGTCGCGGTGAACGGTTCGCCGACGTGCGTGTTCGGGCAGGAGACGTTGACCTCCACCATCGCGGTGCGGCCGGCGGCGCGGCGCATTGAAATGCAGTAATCCTCAATGCCTTCGTCCAAATCGCCGCACTGGTCGTCGTTGGTGCGGGCGATCGACACGGACAGCTGCATCTGGCGGGCCTGAGTCCAAGCCTTCTCGGCGCGCTCGATGACCTTGTCCGAACCGATGTTGGCGAGGCCGACGTGCACCATCATCGAATCGTATTCAGGCAGACGGTGGAACCACGGCTTGGCGTTGCCCGGGCAGGGACGCGAGGTGGTGGAGCCTACGGTTTCGAAGCCGAAGCCGGCATGGTCCAGCACCACGGGCATCTCGCAGTTCTTGTCGAGGCCGGCGGACAGGCCGAACGGGTTGGTGAAATCGACGCCCATCACATTCGTTTCCAGAATGGGGTCGGTGTAGTCGAGCATCAGCTGTTCGGCGAGCAGCAGCGGCGGGACGTTCTTGACGACGTGGCAGAACTCGATCATCTGATCGTGTGCCTCATCGGGGCGGTGGTTGAACACGAAGTTCGGTTTGATGATGTGCTTGTAGCCGAAGGTGAACAGATCGGTGGTGGCTTTGTTGACGGCGTCGTGCCAGAAGCTTTCAGAAACGTAAGTCATACCGCCTATTGTCTCACGCTTGGGCCGGTGCGGCTAGGTGATTCCGACCTAGGCGAATTGGGGAAGGGGCTACTGCGTGTCGAGGCGCACGCAGGCGTCGGCTCGGCAGAAGATACATGAACCGGGACGCACCAGGTATCAGGCGTGACTCTCCGCTGAGCAACGCGCGCGGGAGAGTCGTCGGTCGTGAGCTATCGCGCTAGTGGCCGCTGTGAGAATATCGGTTCGCGCAATGTGCGATTTTGCGCGGTTTTGTGGAAATGACACCTGAATTGCTCGGAATTTTCGAGAAATTGTCCCCAAAACGCTCAAGCCGGTTTGGTTTGTGAGCTTTTGCGTGCGATAATGTTCGCATGATTTCGTCACAACGTCAGCACCTCATCTTGAGCAGGTTGCGCACACGCGGGGCAGTGCGCATTACGGCGCTATCGAAGGAACTGGGTGTGTCGGCGATGACCATCCGCCGCGATATCGCCGAACTTGCCGACAAGGGACTGTTGAAGCGCGTCCATGGCGGCGCGGTGACTACCAGTACCTTGCTCAGCGAACCCCTGTTCTCTGTCAAGTCTCAGATGGATATCGGCCTGAAGGACGCCATCGCCCAGGAAGCCATCAAATATGTGGCTCCCGGCGATGTAATCGCCATCGGCGGCGGCACCACGGCCTATGTCTTCGCCCAGCATCTGCTCGAATCGCAGCAGTCCAGCGGCATCACCATCCTCACCAATTCGATTCCCGTGGCCGAGCTGGTCCAGGCCCTCGAATCCAAGGATGTGGAGGTGATCGTCACCGGCGGCGTGATCACCCGATCGAACTCGCTTGTCGGCCCGATCGCGGACAAGGTCGTCGCTTCGCTGCGTGTCAACACCGTATTCCTCGGCACCCACTCGGTGTCGATTCCCCGTGGCTTCCTGATGCCGAATTCGCTGGAAGCCGCAACCGATATGGCGATGATGGACATCGCCGATCGCACCATAGTTTTGACCGATCACACCAAGTGGAGCTGCACGTCGCTGTCGCTGTTTGCGCGCTTCGACCAAGTGGACACGGTCATTACTGACGACGGGCTCGACCCCGACTCCGCCGCCAAAACCAAGGATTTGGTAAAGGAACTCGTGCTGGTCCACCAGAGCGAGATCATTGAGGAAAGTGAGTAAACCCATGGCTGATTTCGCCAACTACACCCCCGGGGAGTATGCGAAGGAGCATATCCGCATCACGCCGGCGACGCTTGCCGACGGTCGTGACTTCTTCTACCTGGACGACGACCCCGAGTTCGTCTCCGGTGCCAAGTCCCGCGAGCTCAAGGACCCGCGCCCGCTGGACTACCGTTTCGCCCCGCACCTGGACGCCGACGGCAACGAAGTGCCGTACGCCGCCCCGCAGATGCGCCGCGACCCGCTGACCGGCGACTGGATCCCGATGGCCACCGCCCGTATGAACCGCCCGATCACCGCCGGCCCCGGCGCCACCGCCAAGGGCAACCCGCTGGCCGCCCGCAAGCCCGGTGACCCGTACCAGGACGGCGAAGTGCCGGACACCGACTACAACGTCGTCGTGTTCGAGAACCGCTTCCCCTCCATGGTGCGCGTGCCCGGTGTCTCCGAGGACGTGACCTACGTTGACGGCAACCCGCTGTGGGAGAAGAAGCTCGCCGCCGGCCGCTGCGAAGTCATCTGCTTCGACCCGAACGAGGACGGCCTGCCGGCCGATCTGCCGGTCTCCCGCCTGCGCACCGTGGTTGAGGCTTGGGCCTTCCGTACCGCCGAAATCTCCAAGATGGAAGGCATCGAGCAGATCTTCCCGTTCGAGAACCACGGCCAGGAAATCGGCGTCTCCCTCGCCCACCCGCACGGCCAGGTCTACTGCTACCCGTTCATCGCCCCGAAGATGGAGAAGGAACTCCAGCACACCGAGGCCTACCACGAGAAGACCGGTGGCAACCTGCTTAAGGACATCATGAACGCCGAGCTCGAAGCCGGCGAACGCATCGTGATGCGCAACCACAGCTGGGTCGCCTACGTGCCGGCCGCCGCCCGTTGGCCCCTTGAAGTCCACGTGGCCCCGGTGCGCGACGTGCTCACCCTCGACCAGCTCAACGACGAAGAGCGCTGGGACCTTGCCTCCATGTACTCGCACCTCCTGAAGCGCGGCAACGCCTTCTTCGACAAGGGCGACGGCAAGGGCATGGACCTGCCGTACATCGCTGCCTGGCACCAGGCCCCGATCCACGACAAGCGCCGCGAGAACTACCGCCTGAACCTGCAGTTCTTCTCCTTCCGCCGTGCCGCCAACAAGATCAAGTACCTCGCCGGCTCCGAATCCGGCATGGCCGCCTGGATCTCCGACACCACGCCGGAACTCATCGCCAAGCGCTTCCACGAGCTCGGCTCCATCGACATCGCCGACTGATAGAAAGAAAACATCAATGACTGCTGTTGAATTCATTGAGCCGCTGACCCATGAGGAAGGCGTTTCGCAAGCTACCAAGCTGTTCGTCGACACCTACGGCGCTGCGCCCGAGGGCGTGTGGGCTGCTCCGGGCCGCGTGAACCTGATCGGTGAGCACACCGATTACAACGCCGGTCTGTGCCTGCCGATTGCTCTGCCGCACCGCACCTTCATCGCTCTGAAGCCGCGCGAAGACACCAAGGTTCGCGTCGTCTCCGACGTGGCTCCCGACAAGGTTGCCGAAGCTGATCTCGATGGCCTCAAGGCCCGTGGCGTGGACGGCTGGTCCGCCTACCCGACCGGCGTGGCCTGGGCGCTGCGTGAAGCCGGCTTCGACAAGGTCAAGGGCTTTGACGCCGCTTTCGTCTCCTGCGTGCCGCTGGGCTCTGGCCTGAGCTCCTCCGCCGCCATGACCTGCTCCACCGCTCTGGCTCTGGACGACGTGTACGGCCTTGGTTACGGCGATTCCGACGCCGGCCGCGTGACCCTCATCAACGCTGCCATCAAGTCCGAGAACGAGATGGCCGGCGCTTCCACCGGTGGTCTTGACCAGAGCGCCTCCATGCGTTGCACCGAAGGCCACGCGCTGCTGCTCGACTGCCGCCCGGAGCTCACCCCGCTGGAAAACGTCTCCCAGCAGGAGTTCGATCTCGACGAGTACAACCTCGAATTGCTTGTGGTCGATACCCAGGCTCCGCACCAGCTCAACGATGGTCAGTACGCTCAGCGTCGCGCCACCTGCGAGCAGGCCGCGAAGATCCTCGGCGTGGCCAACCTGCGCGTTACCGCCGACGGCATCTCCAAGGCCGATGACCAGTTCCAGGCCCTCAAGGAAACGCTTGACGCCCTGCCTGATGAGACCATGAAGAAGCGCGTGCGCCACGTCGTCACCGAAATCGAGCGCGTGCGTTCCTTCGTGCGTGCCTTCGCTCAGGGCGACATCAAGGCCGCGGGCCGTCTGTTCAACGCTTCCCACGATTCGCTGGCCGCCGACTACGAGGTCACTGTGCCCGAGCTGGACATCGCCGTGGACGTGGCCCGCAAGAACGGTGCCTACGGTGCGCGTATGACCGGCGGCGGCTTCGGCGGCTCCATCATCGCGTTGGTGGACAAGGGCCGTTCTCAGGAAGTCGCCCAGAAGATTGCCGATGAGTTCGAAAAGCAGGGCTTCCACGCTCCGCGCGCGCTTGCCGCGTACGCGGCGAAATCCGCTTCACGCGAGGCATGATAATAAATCACAATGCTAAATGGCGGGTGTCTTCCCTATACTTGGGTAGTCACCCGCTTTTTGTATACGACCAGGGAGAGCCATGAACAAGGCAATCATCACCGTCGTCGGTCAGGACACCGTCGGCATCATCGCGCGAGTCCTGCACCTACCTGTCCCAGCACAACGTCAACGTGCTCGACATCTCGCAGACCATCATCGACGGTTACTTCAACATGATGATGATTGTCGACTACGCCAACGCGGACAAGGACTTCGGCGCGATGGTCGGCAACCTTGAGGACCTCGGCGACGACATCGGCGTGCGCATCCGCTGCCAGCGTGAGGAAATCTTCACCAAGATGCACCGTATTTGAGGCGGCCCGCTCAGCAGGCCGCCTCACGCGAGGAGGTGGAAAGCCCGGTGGGCTTTCCACTGACGGAGCCATCCTTATCCCTCTGATGAGGGTGACCGCCAAACTAGTCTTTAAATATCCTGTAAGGAACAAACCATGCTGAACATCATGGAGGTCCACGAGACCAATCAGATGATCGAGCAGGAGAAGCTCGACGTCCGCACCATCACCATGGGCATCTCGTTGCTCGACTGCGCCTCGGACGATGTCGACAAGACCTGCGACAACATCTACCGCAAGATCACCACCTATGCCAAGGACCTCGTTTCCACCGGCAAGGCCATCGAACGCGACTACGGCATCCCGATCGTCAACAAGCGCATCACCGTCACCCCGATCTCACTGGTCGGTGCCAGCTCCTGCAAGACGAGCGAGGATTTCGTCAAGATCGCCCACGCGCTTGACAAGGCGGCCAAGGAAGTCGGCGTCGACCTGATCGGCGGCTACTCCGCACTCGTTTCCAAGTCCATGACCCCGGCCGAGGAGCTGCTCATCCGCTCCCTGCCGCAGGCTCTCTCCGAGACCGACATCGTCTGCTCGTCCGTGAACGTCGGCTCCACCAAGACCGGCATCGACATGAACGCGGTCGAACTGCTCGGCCATATCATCAAGGACGTTGCCGAGCGTACCGCCGACAACGACTCCTACGGCTGCGTCAAGTTCGTGGCCTTCTGCAACGTGCCTGACGACAACCCGTTTATGGCCGGAGGCTTCCACGGCGTCACCGAGGGCGACGCGGTCATCAACGTCGGTGTCTCCGGCCCCGGCGTGGTCTCCCGCGCACTCGATGCGGCCAAGGGCAAGGACTTCGAGTTCCTGTGCGAGACCATCAAGCGCACCGCGTTCAAGATCACGCGCGTCGGCCAGCTTGTGGCCCAGGAAGCATCCCGCCGCCTCGGCATTCCGTTCGGCATCATCGACCTGTCGCTCGCCCCGACCCGGCTGTGGGCGACTCCGTGGGCGAAGTGCTAGAGAAGATCGGCCTCGAACAGGTCGGCGCTCCCGGCACCACGGCGGCGCTCGCCATGCTCAACGACCAGGTCAAGAAGGGCGGCATCATGGCGTCCTCCTACGTGGGCGGCCTGTCCGGCGCGTTCATCCCGGTCTCCGAAGACAAGAACATGATCGACGCGGCTTCTTCCGATTGCCTGACCATCGAGAAGCTCGAAGCCATGACCTGCGTGTGCTCGGTGGGCCTCGACATGATCGCCATTCCGGGCGATACCTCTGCTTCCACCATCTCCGGCCTGATCGCCGACGAGGCCGCCATCGGCATGGTCAACCAGAAGACTACCGCCGTGCGCGTGATCCCGGTTGCCGGCAAGGGCGTGGGCGAGATGGCGAACTTCGGCGGCCTGATGGGCTACGCGCCCATCATGCCGGTCAACCAGACCAGCTGCGAGGCCTTTGTGACCCGTGGCGGTCGTATTCCGCTCCGATTCACAGCTTCAAGAACTGATTCAGTAGGGTATCTGCCTTCAAAGAGGTACATTTGCGCAGATAGGTATCTGCTTTCAGAGGGGTACCTCAATCAAGAAACCCCGAGTACAAGCGTTGATATTTCAACGCCTATACTCGGGGTTTCGTCCTTTAACAGCCCCTCGAAGCGGCAATAGACCTCCGGCAGATGCCAAATCAGCCCCTCGAAGCGCCGATAGACCCATTTTCTGCGATGATGGTCGTGCTGCGAGGCTCAGGGTTTTCTCTCTCACGCCTGTCGGCGTTCGTTCGGCGTCGCTACTCGAAGGCCCACCGGGCCTTCTCCTCAGCGCCCTCCAGCGAAGTTGAGTTGGCGCCAGGCTTCGTAGATGGCGATGGACGCGCAATTGGTGAGGTTCAGGGAACGCAAGGACGGGCGCATGGGCAGTCGCACTTGTTCGGCCACATGAGGGCCCTCCATGATGTCCATCGGGTCGGGGATGTCGCCGGGCTCGGGGCCGAACAGCAGGATGTCGGTCGGCTTGTATTCCACCTCGGTGTACAGCTTGGTAGCATGTGCGGTGAACGCGATGATGCGCGAATTGGGCATGGACTCCACCAGGTTGTCGAAATTCGGGTGCAGCACCACGTGGGCCATGTCGTGGTAGTCGAGGCCTGCTCGGCGCAGCTTGGTGTCGCGCAGGTTGAAACCCAACGGCTCCACCAAATGCAGGATGGTGCCGGTCACCGCGCACAGGCGGATGGCCGAGCCGGTGTTGCCGGGAATGCGCGGTGAGTAGTAGCACAGATGCGGTGTTACGGTTTCGGTGGTGGCGGCCTTTTCAGCCGAGAGCATCGCGTCCACCACGGAGATGGGGTTGCCATGCGCGTCGGTTACGAGTTCGTCCGGTCCGTAATTCGATTTACGGTACCCGTACTCGAACATCTTCTCGACTTTTGTTTCGGGATTCTGTGCGTTCTGCGAATTCTGTTCTGCTTCGTTCGTCATAGCTGCTAAGAATAAGAACGATGAACGACACAGCAATTTCTTTGCGATTGGGCGCATGGTGGGAGGCCAATGCGCGCGATTTGCCATGGCGCTTCGGCCGGGCCACGCCGTGGGGCGTGCTGGTATCCGAAGTCATGAGCCAGCAGACGCAGATGAGCCGTGTAGTGCCGTACTGGACCGACTGGATGGAACGTTGGCCCGGCGCCCGCGCCCTCGCCGAGGCCCCCAAGGCCGAGGTGATCACCGCATGGGGGCGGCTCGGCTATCCACGCCGCGCATTGCGGTTACAGGAATGCGCCCGCGTGGTGGCTGAAGATTACGCCGACAAACTGCCGCGCACGTATGACGAACTCACTGCATTGCCCGGCATCGGCGATTACACCGCCTCCGCGGTGATGAGCTTTGCGTTCGGCGAACGAATTGCCGTGATCGATACCAACATTCGCCGCGTGCTGAGCCGCGTGTTCCTGGGCGTCGAATCGCGCGGGGGAGCGACCAGCCCGGCCGAACGCGCGCTGGCGAACCGCATGCTGCCCAAAGACGAGATTCTCGGGTGCGATGCTGACGTCGCCGATAATGCCGGTAGCGCCGAACATGTCGTGAACAGCACTATCCGTGGCGGCAAACGCTCTCGACTGCATCGTGGCGAGCGCCCATCGGTCACGTGGAACCAGTCGGTTGATGGAACTGGGCGCGGTGATCTGCACGGCCAAGGTCGCCGCTGTGCGACACCTGCCCGATTGCGGACGACTGTGCATTTCTCAAGGCCGGCCGCCCCGGACTGGGGGAGCGCCGCACCCGCCCACGCCAACGATTCCAAGGCACGGATCGACAGGTGCGCGGTCTGGTGCTCGCCGCGCTGCGCGAGCTTCCCGCTGGAGCCACGTTGCCCAGGGAAGATGCCGACAAGCTTTGGAAGGACCAGATTCAGCTTGCCGCCTGCATCGCCAGCCTTGACGATGACGGCCTGATAGAGATTCTGGACGGCGGCCTGCGACTACCCAGCTGACATTGTGAAAAATGGTGGGCTCCCCAAGCGTGTATGGGCGTGGTGACCGTAGACTGGAAGAGTTATGGCAGTGCAGAGGAACACATCAGGCGCGAGAACGGCACGCGGAGCCGGCACCGGGGCCAATGGGCCATCCGGCGGGCCCTCCCAAAACAACCGTTCCGGCAAGCCGCGCAAGCGCAGGATCAGCAAAAAGCAGCAGGCCATCTATCGTCGTCGGCGTATCGTGGCCGGTACGGTGCTGCTGCTGATAATCGCGCTGATTGTATTCTGCGTGTATAGCCTTGGCCGGGGTATCGGTGCCGTGAACTCGATGATCCACCATGACGAGGTGTATGCGATTTCCCGCGACGCCACGCCGGCGCCGAAGAAAGTCAGCAACGTCAAGGATTGCTCGGCCAGTGATGTGACATTGCAGCTTTCCGCGGCCTCCCAATCCGTGCCGGTAGGAGGATCGCTTGATTTCACCGCGACCATCGTGCACGAGGGGTCAGGCAACTGTTTAGTGGACGGGTCCGATTCCGGCCGTGTGCTCACCATTACTTCCGGTCAGGAAACGATTTACAAGTCCGATGTGTGCCCGGCGGATTCACGTCTGCTGCTGATGGCTAAGGGCGATAAGGACGTTCAGAAGGTCACGTGGAATACCAATGCGAACGCCACGCTCGCCAAATGCACGGATGAGTCAGGTTGGGCCAAAGTCAATGCGGGAACGTACGTGGCGCAGCTGAGTTTGAAGGATCATCCGAAGGTGAAGAGCGATCCGGTGACGTTTACGGTGGGGTAGGATCTGCGGTTGGCGTTTGGACGCTGGGTCTCTCCCTCAGTCTCGCTCCGCTCGACAGCTTCCTCGTCAGCGGGAGCTAAAGATGTCCTCGCATATCAGTATTCTTTTGACTTTGCATGAGGTGTGTCATATTGCGGGCATGCCGTCGACAATGAAGCGTCCGCATAGGCATATGGTGGCCATGCCGGCGCTCCCAGGGGAATTACCACATATTAGCGAGCGATAAGGAACGTCCATTGGCTACTGAGTCTACGACGAACACCACCACCATCATCGCACGCGCCGACCAGCATGACATTGACCTGCACAAGGCGTCGGATCGCGTGAACTTCGGTTCCATCAAGGAACCCATCGATGTGCCCTACCTGCTGGGCGTGCAGACCGACAGCTTCGATTGGCTGATCGGCTCCGACCGCTGGAAGAAGCGCGTCGAAGAGGATGAGGCTAACGGCACCAACACCGTGGCCCACACCTCCGGTCTCGACGAGGTCTTCAACGAGATCTCTCCGATCGAGAACTTCGCTCAGACCATGAGCCTGACCTTCTCCGATCCGTACTTCGAAGAGCCGCGTCACACCGTGCAGGAATGCAAGGAGAAGGATTACACCTACTCCGCACCGCTGTACGTGAACGCCGAGTTCGAGAACGGCGACACCGGCGAGATCAAGTCCCAGACCGTGTTCATGGGCGACTTCCCGCTGCAGACTCCGCACGGCACCTTTATCATCGGCGGCACCGAGCGAGTCATCGTCTCCCAGCTTGTGCGTTCCCCGGGCGTCTACTTCGACCGCCAGCAGGATCGCACCTCCGATAAGGAAGTCTTCGGCGCGAAGATCATCCCGAGCCGTGGTGCATGGCTCGAGTTCGAGATCGACAAGAAGGACCAGCCGCAGGTGCGCGTGGACCGCAAGCGCAAGCAGTCCGCCATCGTGTTCCTTATGGCCATCGGCATGACCAAGTCCGAGATCGCCCAGGCATTCAAGGACTACCCGCTGGTGCTCGACGCACTGGAGAAGGAAACCCTCGAGACCCAGGACGAGGCCCTCGTTGACCTCTACCGCAAGATTCGTCCGGCCGACACCCCGACCCCCGAGGCCGGCAAGAACCTGCTGGACTCCTTCTACTTCAACACCAAGCGCTACGATCTGGCCCGTGTTGGCCGCTACAAGATCAACCGCAAGCTGGGTGTCGAGGCCGATTTCAACGATCGTTCCCTCCACCAGGAAGATATCATCGCCACAATCAAGTACCTGGTGGCCCTGCACGACGGTGCGGCGACCTTCCCGGGCAAGCGCAACGGCGAAGATGTTGACCTGCGCGTGGACGTCGACGATATCGATCACTTCGGCAACCGTCGTATCCGCCAGGTCGGCGAGCTGATTCAGAACCAGCTGCGTACCGGTCTGAGCCGTATGGAGCGCGTGGTGCGCGAGCGTATGACCACTCAGGACGCCGAGGCCATCACCCCGCAGTCCCTGATCAACATCCGCCCGGTGAACGCCACCATCAAGGAGTTCTTCGGCACTTCCCAGCTCTCCCAGTTCATGGATCAGAACAACCCGCTGTCCGGTGTGACGAACAAGCGTCGTCTTTCCGCACTGGGCCCCGGCGGTCTGTCCCGCGACCGCGCCTCCATGGAGGTGCGCGACGTGCACCCGTCCCACTTCGGCCGTATGTGCCCGATCGAGTCTCCTGAAGGCCCGAACATCGGTCTGATCGGCTCCCTGGCAACCTTCGGCCGCGTCAACCCGTTCGGCTTCATCGAGACCCCGTACCGCAAGGTCGTCAACGGCCACGTGACCGACGAGGTCGAGTACATGACCGCTGACCGCGATCTTGACCACGTCATCGCCCAGGCCAACCAGGAGCTCGACGAGAACGGCAACTTCGTGCAGAAGTCCGCCCTTGCCCGAGTCGGCGAAGAAGAGGCGGTCGATGTGCCGGTGAGCTCCGTGGACTACATGGACGTCTCCCCGCGCCAGATGGTCTCCCTCGGCGCCTCCCTGATCCCGTTCCTGGAGCATGATGAGGGCCACCGTGCACTGATGGGTACCAACATGCAGCGTCAGGCCGTGCCGCTGATCGAATCCGAGCGCCCGTTGGTGGGCACCGGCTCCGAATGGCGCGCCGCCAACGACTCCGGCGACGTCATCAAGTCCGAGAAGGACGGTGTGGTCACCTACGTGTCCGCCGACCTGATCCGCGTGATGAACGACGACGGCACCACCAGTTCCTACAAGCTGGCCAAGTTCCAACGTTCCAACCAGACCACCTGCTACAACCAGCGCCCGATCGTCCACGACGGCGAGCGTGTGGAAGCCGGCTCGGTTATGGCTGACGGCCCCGCCATCCAGAACGGCGACCTGGCCCTGGGCAAGAACCTGCTCATCGCCTTCATGCCTTGGAACGGCTACAACTACGAGGATGCTGTGATCATCTCCCAGCGCCTCGTGCAGGACGACACCCTCTCCTCCATCCACATCGAGGAGTACGAGATTGACGCCCGCGAAACCAAGCTGGGCGCCGAAGAGATCACCCGCGACCTGCCGAACGTCGGCGAGGACGCCGTGGCCAACCTCGACGAGCGCGGCATCATCCGCATCGGCGCCGAGGTCGAGGCCGGCGACATCCTGGTCGGTAAGGTCACCCCGAAGGGCGAGACCGAGCTGACCCCGGAGGAGCGCCTGCTGCGCGCCATCTTCGGCGAGAAGGCCCGCGAGGTGCGTGACACCTCCCTGCGCGTGCCTCACGGCGAGACCGGTACCGTCATCGGTGTCAAGGAGATCACCCGTGAGGATGCCGAGGAGGACGGCGACGAGCTGCCCAACGGCGTCAACCAGATGATCCGCGTCTACATCGCCCAGCACCGTAAGATCACGGTGGGCGACAAGCTCTCCGGCCGCCACGGCAACAAGGGTTGCATCTCCCGCATCCTGCCGGAAGAGGACATGCCGTTCCTGGCTGACGGTACTCCGGTCGACATCATGTTGAACCCGCTGGGTGTGCCTTCCCGAATGAACCTTGGCCAGGTGCTCGAACTGCACCTCGGCTGGATTGCTCACTCCGGCTGGGACATCTCTTTGGATCCGAATCTGGAAGCCGAGTGGAAGAAGCTGATTCCGTCCGGTGCCGAGAAGGCCGAGCCGAACACCCCGGTCGCCACCCCGGTGTTCGACGGTGTCAAGCCTGAGGTCCTGAAGGGCCTGCTGTCCACCACGCTGCCGAACCGCGACGGCGACCGTCTGGTCGGCCCCGACGGCAAGGCCACCCTGTTCGATGGCCGTACCGGTGAGCCGTACACCAAGCCGATTTCCGTTGGCTACATGTACATGCTGAAGCTGCACCACCTGGTCGACGACAAGATTCATGCTCGTTCCACCGGTCCGTACTCCATGATCACCCAGCAGCCGCTGGGCGGCAAGGCTCAGTTCGGCGGCCAGCGCTTCGGCGAGATGGAGGTGTGGGCCCTTGAGGCCTACGGCGCCGCCTACACGCTGCACGAGATGATGACCACCAAGTCCGATGACGTCGACGGCCGCGTGCGCGTCTACGGTGCCATCGTCAAGGGCGATAACCTGCCGCCGGCAGGCATCCCCGAGTCGTTCAAGGTGCTCCTGAAGGAAATGCAGTCCCTGTCCCTGAACGTCGAAGTGCTCAACGCCGAAGGCGTGGCCATCGACATGAAGGATGAGGATGACGATCCGGCCAGCTCCGCTGACGACCTCGGCTTCAACATCGGCGCCCGCCCCGACGCGGCCGCCAAGGAAGACCAGAAGGCCGAAGAGCCCGAATACCAGTGATCCCTCGGGCTGCATGCGGTCAATACGCCGCGTGTAGCTCCGCCAACGTGAAATAAATAACGTACAGAGACCTTTCCGGTTTGCACTACCCCTCAGTCAACCTTGGCTGACAGCTCCCCTGACAAGGGGAGCTTGGGAAGGTCTCAAGAACAGAAACGGATTAACAAGTGCTGGACGTCAACGCATTTGACAAGATTCGCATCGGCCTTGCCACCGCCGATGACATCCGTGGTTGGAGCCACGGTGAGGTCAAGAAGCCTGAAACCATCAACTACCGTACGCTGAAGCCTGAGAAGGACGGTCTGTTCGGCGAACAGATCTTCGGCCCGACCCGTGACTGGGAGTGCGCCTGCGGCAAGTACAAGCGCGTGCGCTTCAAGGGCATCGTCTGCGAGCGATGCGGCGTCGAAGTGACCCGCAGCCGCGTGCGCCGTGAGCGCATGGGCCACATCGAGCTCGCCGCCCCGGTGACGCACATCTGGTTCTTCAAGGGTGTGCCTTCCCGCCTCGGCTACCTGCTGAACGTCACCCCGAAGGACCTGGAGCGCGTGATTTACTTCGCCTCCTACATGGTCACCGAGGTGAACGAAGACGAGCGTCACAACGATCTGCCCGGCCTGCAGGACGAGTTCGATTCCGAGATCAAACGCCTTGAGCAGCGCCGTGACTCCGACATCGAAGCCCGCGCTAAGAAGGTCGAAGAGGATCTCGCCGCCCTTGAGGAGGCCGGCGAGGCCAAGGGTCCGGCCCGCACCAAGCTGCGTAACGGTGCCGAGCGCGATATGGCCGCCATCCGCACCCGCTACAACGACCAGATCGCCCGTGTGGACGCTGTCTTCGACAAGTTCAAGAAGCTCAAGCCCGGCGACATGGTCGACGACGTGGACCTGTGGCGCGAGATGCAGGACCGCTACGGCGATTACTTCGACGGCTGCATGGGCGCCGAAGCCATCAAGAAGCGCCTGCAGTCCCTCGACCTGGAGACCATCTCCAAGGAACTGCGCGAGGAGATCAAGGACGCTTCCGAACAGCGTAAGACCAAGGCCCTGAAGCGCCTCAAGGTCGTCAACGCCTTCCTGACCACCGGCAACAAGCCGGAGGCCATGGTGCTCGACGTGATCCCGGTCATCCCGCCGGACCTGCGCCCGATGGTCCAGCTCGACGGTGGCCGCTTCGCCACCTCCGACCTCAACGACCTGTACCGCCGTGTGATCAACCGTAACAACCGTCTGAAGCGACTGATCGAGCTCGGCGCCCCTGAAATCATGCTCAACAACGAGAAGCGCATGCTCCAGGAAGCCGTCGACTCCCTGTTCGACAACGGCCGTCGTGGTCGCCCGGTCACCGGTGCCTCCAACCGTCCGCTGAAGTCCCTGTCCGACATGCTCAAGGGTAAGCAGGGTCGTTTCCGTCAGAACCTGCTCGGTAAGCGAGTCGACTACTCCGGCCGTTCCGTGATCGTGGTCGGCCCGTCCCTGCGCATGCACCAGTGCGGTCTGCCGAAGCCGATGGCCCTCGAGCTGTTCAAGCCGTTCGTCATCAAGCGCCTCGTGGACCTGAACTATGCGCAGAACATGAAGTCCGCCAAGCGTCTTGTGGACCGCGGCGACGCCGAAGTATGGGGCGTGCTCGAGGAGGTCATCTCCGAGCACCCCGTGCTGCTCAACCGTGCACCTACGCTGCACCGTCTGGGTATTCAGGCATTCGAGCCGATCCTGGTGGAAGGCAAGGCCATCCACCTGCCGCCGCTGGCCTGCGCCGCCTTCAACGCCGACTTCGATGGTGACCAGATGGCAGTCCACCTGCCGCTCTCCGCCGAAGCCCAGGCCGAGGCCCGCTCGCTGATGATGGCTTCCGACAACATCCTGAAGCCGGCCGACGGCCACACCGTGACCATGCCGAGCCAGGATATGATCCTCGGTCTGTACTACCTGTCCACTGTGCTGGAAGGCGTCAAGGGCCAGGGCCGCGTGTTCTCCTCGCTGGAAGAGGCCGAAATGGCCCTCGACCGCCACGAGATCGACATGCAGGCCAAGGTGCTCATCCGCCTGCCCGAGAGCTTCGTGCTGCCGAAGAACTGGGAGCCCGGCGAAGTCAAGGTGCTCGACCCGCGCGAAGGTGAGGACGAGGTCGTCAAGGAAGAACGCTTCCACGACGGCACCGTGCTGTTCGCCACCTCCTACGGCCGCATCCTGTTCAACGAGACCCTGCCGACCGACTACCCGTTCGTCAACGAGCAGGTGGCCAAGGGCCGTCTGTCCAAGATCGTCGATGACATCGCCATGCGTTACTCCACCCAGCAGGTGGCCGCCACGCTGGATGCCCTGAAGGATCTCGGCTTCACCCGCGCACCGTGGTCCGGCGTGTCCTTCGCGTTCTCCGACGTGAACGAGCCGCCTGAGCGCGACGAGAAGATCGCCGAGTACGAGGCCAAGGCCGACAAGGTCAACGCCAACTACGAGATGGGTCTGTTGACCGAGGAAGCTCGTCGTCAGGAACTCATCGACCTGTGGACCGAGTGCACCGCCGAGGTGTCCAAGGAAGTCGAGGAGAAGTTCGACCCGACCTCCAACCTGGCCATCATCGTGCAGTCTGGTGCACGAGGCAACATGATGCAGATCAACCAGATCGCAGGTATGCGAGGCCTCGTGGCTAACCCGAAGGGTGAGATCATTCCTCGTCCTGTGAAGTCCAACTACCGCGACGGCCTGTCCGTGCTGGAGTACTTCATCTCCCAGCACGGTGCACGTAAGGGTCTGGCCGATACCGCACTGCGTACCGCAGAATCCGGTTACCTGACCCGTCGTCTGGTCGACGTCTCCCAGGACGTCATCGTGCGCGAAGAGGACTGCGGCACCAAGGCCGGTCTGCCCATCCGCGTCGCCGAGCGCGACAACGACGGCAACCTGGTGCTCGTCAAGGCCGCCGACGGTGGCCCATACTCCCGTCTGCTCGCCGCCGACGTCATCGACCCGGCCGACGGACAGACCGTGCTGTACAAGCGCGACGACGCCCTGTCCATGGACGTGCTCAACGACCTCGTGGCCCACGGCGTCGAGGAAGTCAAGTGCCGTTCCGTTCTGACCTGCGAGTCCAAGCGCGGCGTGTGCGCCAAGTGCTACGGCTGGTCCCTGGCCACCAACAAGCTGGTCGATGTCGGCGAGACCGTCGGTATCGTCGCCGCCCAGTCCATCGGTGAGCCTGGTACCCAGCTGACGCTGCGTTCCTTCCACTCCGGTGGTGTGGCCGCGGCCTCCGATATCACCCAGGGTCTTCCCCGTGTCACCGAGCTTTTCGAGGCCCGCACCCCGAAGGGTGAGGCCCCGATCACCGAGTTCGCCGGCAGCATCAAGATCGTGGAGAACGATCGCGGTCGCCAGATCATCCTGACCCCGGACGCCGATTCCGGCGCACCGAAGGAAGACGGCGTGATCAAGCCGATCACCTACCAGGTCTCCAAGCGCGTGCCGCTCAAGGTTGCCGACGGCGACCACATCAAGGTCGGCACCCAGCTGGTCGAAGGTTCTGTGGACCCCAAGAAGATCCTCACCATCCTCGGCAAGCGCGCCGCCCAGGTCAACATCGTGGAGGAAGTGCACACCGTGTACCGCTCCCAGGGTGTGGATATCCACGACAAGCACATCGAGGTCATCGTGCACCAGATGACCCGTCGCGTGACCATCATCGATTCCGGCGACACCGACCTGCTGCCGGGTGAGCTGGTGGACAACGCCCGCTTCCGCGAGATCAACCGCAGCATCGTCAAGAACGGTGGCCGTCCGGCCGTCGGTCGTCCGGCGCTTATGGGTATCACCAAGGCGTCGCTGGCCACCGACTCCTGGCTGTCCGCCGCATCCTTCCAGGAGACCACCCGCGTGCTCACCGAAGCCGCCCTCTCCGAGAAGGTCGACGACCTCAAGGGCCTCAAGGAGAACGTCATCATCGGTAAGCTCATCCCGGCCGGTACGGGCCTCGCCCGCTACCGCAACGCCGTGGTCGAGCCCGACAAGGCCATCCGCGACACTATCTACCCGAACTTCGGTCTGGGTGGCGATGGCGATCTCAGCGACGCGAGCTTCTCCGACGCCGACCTGTCTGACCTGAACTTCTCGAACCTCGAGTTCGGCGATCTGAAGCTCGGCGACGACTTCAACCCGGATGATTTCTACTCCGATCAGGGCGGTCAGCCTGACATCGAGGAGTAAGTGAGAGGGTCCTAGAAAGGATGCCCTTTTCTAGGACTCAGATCTTGCGTTAATCGCAATAAGGTGGCCCGGAACTATATCAGTTCCGGGCCATCCGTATATTTGCCATTGTGATTTTCCTGTTGAACAAGAGCAGGCAGCCGCTCGTTGCTTGATTACTCAGGCCTGCTGTTCGGAGAACTGGAAGAACTGGTCTCCGATACGCACCGTGGCAGGCGCGCTGAGCTTGAGCGGTGTGCCCTTGGTGACTTGTGCCTCTTGGCCATTGGTGATGATGTAGGTGCCGTTCAACGAGCCGTAGTCCTCGATCCACAGCGCGCCATCGGTGTCGATGCTGATGGCGGCATGGTTGCGGGATGTGGTGCGGGTCGGGTCTACGATACGCACCGCCTTGGCACCCTGCGGCACATCCATGGAAGGCTTGCGGCCCAGCAACGTGCTCTTATCGATCACGATGGTCTGGCCGGTGACATCGTTATGCAGCAGGTACGTCTTCTTCGGTGCCTTGGACGTGAACGAGGAGGAGAGCACGGTGCTGTCCCAATCCTCGATGTCGTTTTCGGCGGCGTGCGGTGTGGTGTCTGCCGGAGCGGTGGCAGCGGGCTCAGCGGCGGCGGCCGTGGCGGCAGGCTCTGCGGTAAAAGCGGTATTGGTTGCCGCTTCCGCGGTACTGGGCTGCCCGTAGTCGTTCTGCGGTTCGGCTGTGCCAACTGCGGAATCCGGGGTGCCTTCCACCGGATCGTCAGAATACCAACCCAGTTCAGGTGCTGGAGGGTAGGGAAGTTTGGCCATGATGATGCCGTCCTTTCACTGACGGGAAGCCAGAGCGGCGTTGATTGCCGGGTCGCCGAGCTGGCCCAGCCATTCGATCAGTGCCGGATAGGTGTTGGGATTACGTGCAATGCAGGCGCGTAGTTCAGGCGCGTACTGGGCAATCTGGGCGATTTGCATCTGGTCGGTGGTGGTCAGGGCCTGTTCGGCGGTGAAACCGTAAGGATTGGTGGCCACAGGCTCCTCGAATGCCGCCTGAGCCGCGGGCTGCTGAGCCTGTTCGGCGGCGGGCTGCTGGGCCGCCTGTGCCGGGGCTTCCTGATCCTGAACCGGCCCGCCGAATGCCTCGGCAGTGAACCCGTATTGCGCCAGGGTCTCGCGGGCGCGATCGTCACCGAACTCGGCGATCCAACGCTTCAAGCCGGGATAACAGCGCGGATTCACGGCGACATTGGCACCGAATTCCGGATTCTCGTAGGCGATTTTTGCCAACAGAATCGGATCCGCGTTCGGATCCTGAACGGCAGCGACCGCAGCATCATAATCAACCATGGGATTACCTCCTTATGTTCGCTCGGTTATGCCGAACGTATGGTCCGTAGCGTTTGTAGTGTTGCGTCTTCAATGGCGCCGATATCCTCACCTTCGTCCAGCCTGAATGCGCTGAACGCATGATGTTCGGGTTCGGTCAATGGCATATCGGCCACAATCACAGTGATATTGTCGGTTCCGCCCGCATCAAGAGCGGCCGCCACCAAGGCGTCCACGGCCTCCTGCGGACTGGAATGCGCCGCGGCGATGGCCGCGATCTGTTCGTCCGGCACCTCGCCATGCAATCCATCCGAACAGATGATGAAGCGGCCGGTCAGATCGGCGACATATACGTCGGGCATGATGCCATCCGGATCACCCAGACATTGTGTGATGATGTTGCGTGGAATGGTCGCCTCCGCCTCTTCCGGCAACATCTGCCCGGAATCGATGGCTTCCTGACGTTGCGAATGGTCTCGCGTGATGCGGATCAGCGAAGCGGCGTCCCACACGGGAATGATATCCGTGGCGGGAACATCGGCATGCGCCAACGGACTGAGATGGTAGGTGCGGGAATCGCCGACATTGACCACATAGGTCTGGTCCGAGAAGTCCTGATCATCGGCGTCACTGAACAAAGCAGCGCTGCGGGCGCTGGTGGAATCCGCATGATCTTGGGGCAGTACCAAACCGGAGCAGGTTGTGCCGGCCACGCCGCCAAGGCGGTCTCCCAGATCAAGAATGTCGTGCTGGGCCCGTGCCAAGGTGTCGTCGATATCCTGACGGGTGCGTGAAGGCATGGCGGCCAATTGTGCGAAATGCTGGGCAGCCAACTGGCTTGCCTGCTCGCCGCCCATGCCGCCGCCCATGCCGTCACAGACCATGAACACGCCTTGTTGCGCGAATCCGGTGTCTTGGTTGTTTTTGCGCCTAAGACCCACGTCACTGGTCATCGCGATACGGATGGAGCCTGTGGTCATGACGCCTTCCCCTTCTTACGCGCGCGCTTGACATGCGTCGTGTGCGGCTTTGCTGCGCGCCCATTTGACAGTATAGCCACGCTTTTCAGGGAAAGTCGTGTACGTATCCTCCTGAAACGCGGCAAAGAAGCGAGCATTGCCTTGCGTAATTGGTCGACTCCTGTCCAATATGTGGTGGCTTGGCCCGATTCAATGTCTTGCCCCGAGAACGTGGCGTAGTCGGCTTCCCGGCCAAGCTGGATCAAAGCCTGGTCATCTGTGCCGAGTTGACGGGCGATGGCACCGGCCTGATCTCGACGAGTGCCCTTGGCTGTGATGCCGCTTTGCTCGGCAAGCATGCGTATGGCATTCCAACCTGCTGCCACACGGGCTTTCGGACTGCCATGCCGCCGCGCTCGTGCCAGCAGTATGGCCTTGAACATCAGAATCAGACCGCAGGCGATGAGTAGGGTCCACAATGGGCTGCCGTACAGGGCCACCTTGCGGGTCACTCGCCAGAACCGCGCCCAGAACAGGTTGGTCGGCGAATCATCGGCGTCGGCGCCGGCCAATGAGCTTTGGCCCTTGGCTTGCGTCTGATCGCGCAGCGGATCGGTCAACGGCACTGGTGGTTGCCGGACCAGCGTCTGCGGATTCGGCGGCGTCAGGTTCTGGTTTTCATCAGGCATCTTGGTCTCCTTGGGCGTCGGATAGAACGCCACCCATCCCAGGCCCTGCAATTTGATTTCCACCCAAGCGGTGACATCGTTGCCGGTGAATTCGATTTTGGTGCCATTGCCCGAGGTCTTCTCCGTGCGGGCATCGGTGATTTCGCCATCCTCGTTTTTCGGCAGGAAGCCCAGGACCACACGGGAGGGCAGTCCCAGATCACGAGCCATCAGTGCCATGGCGGAGGCATATTGCTCGGAGTCGCCCACCATGGCCGTGCCTGCCAGCAGCTTGTTGATGCGGTAGTTGCCATGGCCGGCATCGGAGGGATAGTCGCCTTCAAGTCCATGAGAGAACCATCCGGAGTCTTTCAATGTGTCGGCCAACGCCGTGGCTGCGGCACCGCCCGAGGACTGCCCGCCGGCAATGGACGTGGCCAGTTTGCTGGCCGAATCGGGAACATCCTGGGCTTCTGGTTGGGTGATGCGGGCCGCAGCCGCACTGCTGATCTGCTTATCGGTGGGCTTACGGGCGATAATGCCGGATTCGGTATAGGTGAGGCCTTTACGCGTGCCGGCGGGAATAATGGCGGAATCGGTATCCGTGTTGTAGTAAAACGTGTCATTGCCGTTGTCGGCATCGTTGGCGAAGCTCACGCCAGTGGCCGCTCCCGCCAGCGGCAGCCAGGTGTCGGTCAGTCCCTGATCGACGGTGAAGGTCGCAGTGAAGGATTTACCCTGCTCATCCGCCTTGATCGTGGTGCCCACGCGATGATAATTCGAGGAGTCCGTGGCTTCGGAAGAATCGGACAGGTTCCATACTGTGCCGTCGAATCGATCCATCACCGCAAGTTTGACCGGTGTTCCGGCCGGCAGATTATGGACGGTCAACAACACGTCTTTTTTGTGGTCCTTGATATAGGATCGCATGCCGCTGAGCGGGCTGGTGTAATCGTAGGGGCTTAACGGCGGATCGTAGCGGTCGCGCAGCACGAAACGGTCCTGCGGCACCAGCAACGTGCCCCCGAAAGCAAGGCCGGCAGCGAGCACGACGATGATCAGCGCGGATATCCAGCGCCCCCATTCCAGCAGTTCAAGACGCCAAGACAGCCAGATAATCAGCAGCAAGGCAAAGGCAATGCCGCAAATGGCGCGTTGCCAGCCGCTGTCTGTGCCCAGCAGGGCACATACGGCCACGGCCGCCGCAAGGGGCAGCACTCCCACCAGAGACAACCATGCGTTGGCATTAATGGCAAACACGCCGGTGAGGAACGTAAGCCACAGGCCGATGGTCCATACCGCCATCAGCACGCCGTCTTGCGTGCCCAGAGGCGGATCGACGGAAATAATGTACTTGAACGAGCCAAACGTCATTTCCCAACCTGAACTCAAGGTCTTCAAGGTGGGAATCACGTAATGGGACGTAGTGGAACTCAGCGTTACCACCGGGCCGATGATGAATTGGGCAAACGCCAGAAACACGATTTGCCACCACAGTCGCAACGCCGGCAACATGCCCGCCAGAGCGATGATCGCGCCCAGCAAGGTGGCCGGTACAGCGGCAATCGCCCAAGTGGCCACGCCGCCGTACACGTCGATGAGATTGGCTTGCGCCAGCAACATCATCGCCGCTATGAGTACGAGGCTGGCGATTCGTTTGCCCCACGGCTGGCGACTGAGGCCCATGCCGCGAAGCACATTGCCTCTGGTCATCCAGATAACCGAATGTGTGGAGTCGGCCCAGGAGCCGGTGGTGGTGGAGGTCCCGGTGTACGTGCCGGAGGAAGTGCCGGTGTATGTGCCGCTCGATCCGGCGTACGCAGCGGTATTGGTATTGGTGATACTGGACTGGTCGAAGGTCATGCGAGCACCCCCATGATCAGTGGGAGATCATCGAGTTCGCCGATGGTGGCCAATGTGAAGTTGGCGAATCTTCTGATGCCGCGATTGGCGCCGGCGCTGGCCTGCAATACCACGCAGCTGGCCGATCGGGGCAAGGCCAAGGTCATGCGCTTGATCTGCTCGATGTCTTTCAGCGATCCAACAGTGAAAAAATAGAACGAAGCATCAGGACTGTGCTTCAGCGTGCCCTCGGCGAGATTCGGATTATCCTCACGATCAGGCTCTATGGCACTGGCGTTGTCGAGGAACTCCATGGCGTTGCGCGGCTGGCCGTGCGCGTTGCCCGCGTGGCAGAACAATGGACGATCCTGCAGCAGGCATTTGACGCCGATGGAAGAGTGGATGGACACCGCCATCTCGAATTCCTCGCCGTTGACGTATTCGTCCGGGTTCACGCTGATGGTCACCGAGGTGTCGGTGCGGCGCGTGGCCTCATATTGGCGAATCATCAACGTGCCGGTTTTCGCGGAGCTCAGCCAGTGGACGTTACGCACGTCGTCGCCCGGCTCGTATTCGCGCAATCCGTAGAAGTCGAGATCATCATCCACGATCTGGCCGGATGGTTGGCCTTCCAGATCGCGGGGCACGCCGGCATTCAGGGTATCGAGACGCACGGTACGAGGGTGGATGAATACGGTGATGCGGTCGGCCAGCTCCTTTTCGTGACGCACCAGACCGAACGGGTCTCCCTTGCGGATGCGCAATGGGCCGATGGGCAGTATTGCGCGCGATACGGTACGGAACTCCACATCGGTTTGCTTGGATTGCCCGGGAGCCAGCATGGGGATGTTGAATCGTTCATGCGCATCGCCGATTGGCAGATATCCGCGTGCTGTGGTCGTCGGCGTTCTGCCGGTGTTGTCGATGCCGACGATAACGGATACGGTGTCTCCCACGGTCACGCGATGATTGGATACGGCGATGGACGCGTGGAAGCGTGTGTTGCCGAGGGAAAGCGCGATTGCCGCGAGCATCATCACCATCGCCACGATGCCGAATACGAGCAGCTCATACCAGCCCAGAAACGGGAACGCAATAAGGCATGCGATGCCTGCGCCCGTTACCGCCCAGCCCAAGGGCGAGACGTAGGATGCGAAGAACCGTCTGATGCGTCTTACCGCGCGCTTGAACATGCGTTCAGCGCGCCGGCGACGGCGTGATGCGGCGGATGTAGATGCCATGGTCGGATACCTTTCCAGGCCCTATCAGGAACCGATGGTGGGGGAGGGAACGTCTTCGAGCACCTGTGCGATCAGGCTTTCCTGAGTCGCGCCATCGAAGGTGGCTTCCGGAGTCAGCGTGATACGGTGTGCGAGCACGGCCACTGCAAGGTCCTTGACGTCATCCGGCACCACGTAGGCACGGCCATCGGCCGCGGCCCAGATACGGGCGCATCGGGTCAGTGCCAAAGCGCCACGCATGGAGGAGCCGACCGTGATCTTCTCGTTGTGGCGGGTCGCCTCGACGAGCCTGACGATGTATTCACGAATCGCATCATCCACATAGATTTCGGTGGCCACCTGACGCAGCCGCATGACATCGTCACCGCTCAGCACCGGGGAAATGGTCTGCGCACGGTCGGTGATATCGACCTGCTTGAGGATATCGACGGACACATCATGGCCCGGGTAGCCGATTGACGTCTTGATAAGGAATCGGTCCATCTGCGCCTCAGGCAGCTTATAGGTACCGAGCTGCTCGATGGGGTTCTGGGTTGCAATCACGATAAACGGCTGCGGCACATCATGGGTGACGCCGTCAACGGTGACTTTCTGCTCTTCCATAACCTCCAGAAGTGCGGACTGCGTCTTCGGCGATGCACGGTTGATCTCATCGGCCAGCACGATGGAGGCGAAAATCGGGCCTTCACGGAACTCGAATTCTCCGCGCTTCTGATCGTAGAAAGTCACACCCACCACATCCGAAGGCAGCAGATCGGGCGTGAACTGAACACGCTTGAAACCGGTGGAAATGGAATTGGCCAAGCCTCGGGCCAACTGGGTCTTACCGGTGCCGGGGTTGTCTTCAAGCAGAATATGGCCACCGACCATCAGTGCGGTGACGCATTGCTTGATAGGGATGGTCTTGCCGATAACCACCTTGGAGACATTTTCGACCAGCGCATTGAAGGACTGCTGGAAATCCCGGACCTGAGCCGTGGGCTGGGGCAGTAGTCCGGAATTGATGCTGGCGGGCAGTGCCGATGCGGCTGCTTGCGCGGCTTTGCTCGACTGACGCTGCGGCTGTGATTGCGGCTGGGATTGCGCGGTGGCCTGCTGCGGGATGGCTGGCGTCGATCCCTTGCGCGGCTTGAGCACGGTGCTGTCATCGCCCGCAGGAATGGAGGCGGCATCAGTAGTAGGAGACGGCTTTTCTGACGGCGCTTGTGACGGCCGCTGCGGCAGGTTAGGCAGCGCAACGGACTGCGGCGCCGACTCGGTGCTTGGGGTCGTGCCGGTGTGTGGTGCGGATGCCAGGTGCGTGGCGTCGGACAAGTGCGTGCTGTCGGATAGCTGCGTGCTGTCGGACAGACGGGTCGTGTCAGACAACTGCGTCGCGTCATCGATGTTCTCGCTCATGGATGTTCTCCTACTGCTTGTGAATGGTGGTTGACGATATTGGGGTATTGCCGAAACCAAGAATCCAGGGGTTCTTGGCCAAAGTGGTGACATCGGTACCGGATTTGAGCGACTTGGTCCCCTCCGAGGAGTCAGAGGGACGTGTGCCCGCGACGCTGCCTCCGTCCGCAGTGTTGTCGAGACCGGAGTATCCCGGCCCGCCGGTGACTTTGACGCTCCACGCGTAGTTGCCATCGGCGGCCACGGCCAAGTCGGTGACATCCAATGGCTGGCCGGAGTTCCACGTGAACGGTTGGCCATTGATGATGATTTGTACAGTGGCCGACTTGCCATAGACATCAACCGAACCGCCGGTGACGTTAATGACGTGAGCGTTGTCTGACCAGCGCAGCTCCTGCGGTTTGTTGATTACAGCCTTCTTCTCATAGGTGTAAGGAGCGCCATTGTGCGGGCCTCCGGTGACGGCGTCGCTGGTAGCGCCGTTGAACACCTGTTGCACCGATGCGGTGTTGCATTTGGCCCAAGGACCCATTCGGAAGTCGAGTGAGTTCCGGTTAGTAGCTGTACCGGAATCGATGCCATCGGCAGTCACGCTGTAGGACTGCGCATGTCCCTGCTTGGTCCAATGCACGGTGCATGTACTGCCGGATCCGGTGGTGTAGACGTCAGCGGGCGGCTGGACCTTGTACTGCGGGACAAAGCGGCTCTCGCCCGTGCCGGCGGAAGCATCGCGCTGCGGCACCACGGTGGCTGTTACGGTGATTTCCCGGGTGTTCAAATCGTTCTCATTGATCTCGAACGTAGTGCCACTGTCACTGCAATCGATGGTGTCCTTGACGTCTCCTCCCAAGGAAATTCGCCGGCAGCCGGCATTGCGGTTGTTGCCGAGAGTGACTTTCGCCGTTACCGTGGTGTCGTCGTTCGCAACGCAATGTTCGGCGCATCCGGGGTCTCCCCGAGATCTTCTCTGACGGCGATGCGGCGGACTCGGCACTCCAATTGATTTTGTTATGGGCTTTGACGGTCGCCGTAATGGCGGTGCCATCGGAAATGTCGTTGTTGTTGAACGTAAACGACAGCTCGGTGGCCGTATTGCCGGTTTCCTTGGTCTGCGGAGCACCTGCACCGGTGACGGTCACTGAATAGTTGTCGACGGCGCTGAAATCACCGCTCGGCGCTTTCCACGTCACCTTGGCGGTTTTATTGCCACCTGTGACCGTAACATCGGTGGGAGCGGACGGCACCTTGTCCGGTGTGGCTTCGACGGCGGTGGACGGCTTGGACCAGCCGACGTCATTTCGCGCGGCGACGGTGAAGGAATAGGTTTTGCCGTTCTTCAGACCAGTGACCTGGCATGAGGTGACGGTACCGCAATCCTTCTCTCCGGTGACGGCACCGGTCCAACTGACCTTGTAGTTGGTGATCGGGCTGCCATTGGCGGCACCGGGCGTCCATGTGAGGCTGACCGCGCTGTCCTGCGGTTCCCCGGCTACGGGAGAGAGCAGTGGCGGCTCGGGCTTGTCGATCACGGACACGGTAATCGATGCGGTGACTTCACGATCCTTGGACTTGGTGCCGTCTTGCACGGTGACGAGCACGGTGTTCGTGGAAGCACCTACATCGGATGCGACGGCGATGGTGATGTTTCCGGAGGCATCGCATCCGGCGATGGTGAGTTTGGCGGCGTCATCCGCCTTGCAGCTGATGACGGTCAGCGAGGAATCGGGGAACGGATTGTACGCGCCGGTAAGCACGTTCACGGCATCGCTGGCACCGGCCTTGATCTTCAACGTCTTGTTGCCGACGCGTGTCAGCGGACGGGTCGAAGACACTACGCGCACGGTCACACCGGCATTCACGGTGCCCGCGCCGTATGCGATTTGCACGGGAATGGACGCGGTGGTGCCAGGAGCGGCATCCTTGGTGGCGGAAACCTGCAAGCTACCGGAACGGGACAGGTTTGCGGTGATTTGCCTGGATGATGAGCTTCCACCGGAATACGTGTATTGCTTTTCGTCGTCATACACGCCGGACGGTGCATGGGTGAGCGCCGTCAGATCAACGGTCTTGGGGTCCGCGCCCGCCTCGACATCAATAGTGGAGGACGAGAACGTGGGCGGCGGCACATCGCGGCCTATCACCGTGATCTGGAGAGTGATCACTGCGGAATTGATGATCTTGGTCTTATCCGATCCCTGCTTGCCATCCACAGCGGTAAAGGTAATGGAGGCGGGGCCTGCGTAGTCTTTTGCCGCAGTGAACTTCAGGGTCTTGTCGTTCACGTAGAAATCGGAGTTGGAAGCCTTGGTGGCGCTGACGGAATCAGCGCTTTCGATATACGGTTCCTTGCCGGCGCCGACGCGGACATAGTCATTGATGTTGATTTCAATGGTCTCGCGCGAGTTGACCTTCAATTCCGGTGCCTTGGGACGCAACGTGGGCGGAAAGACACCATAGGCCGGTACCTGGATGAACGCGGTGGAGGTGATGTTGTATTTCGTATTGGTCACCGTGTAAGGCACGGCTCGCGCCTGTGACGTCAGGTCGACGGTGATGGTGGTCGAATGCTCGCCGCCCTTGACGTGAGCGTGAGCGCTGGCGGAGGGATGCACGCCGACCTTGAGCTCATTGGCTGTGCCGGAAGGATTGGCGATCCACTGGGAAACATCCACATCCACGGACTTCTTATCGATGGTGGCGGCGGACGGCACACGATAGTCGTAGGCGGTAGGCGGCTCGATGGCGGCACTCGGATCCACGTTTACCGTGAGGGTGGCCGTATCGGACAAGCCGGCCTTGTCTTTGACCGTGTAGGCGATATAGTCGGTGGTGGCGCTGCCGGGCGTGGTGAAGGAGATCATATTGTCTTTCACGCTCACCCCGTCGAGACCTTGGACCTCGACATGCTTGTCGACGGTCAGATTGGTGTTGTCGCCGGAGATGTCGTTCTGCGCGACCGGCACGGTTGCGGCCGTATTGGGCCTCAACGTGATTTCGTCATCCCTGGCGTATACGCCGGAGTCGGACGATCCTTGGAATACG
>ENA-OQKC01000161-OQKC01000161.1-human-gut-metagenome-genome-assembly--contig:-NODE-161-length-27837-cov-3.421617_pt1 | contig 27837 bp, 14 predicted proteins | sample MGYA00242774_ERZ504790 | MGnify/ENA primary metagenome ERZ504790 (study PRJEB26092, sample SAMD00036419) | human gut metagenome | host: Homo sapiens | study: EMG produced TPA metagenomics assembly of...
AACGGCGGGCGTGGAAATGGCCGTGCCCTTCGTGGGCGTTGCCATACGAGGCATCCGTTTGGTACATATAATAATAGCCGTCATCGGCTTTCATTACGCTGGGGTCGTGTACGTTTGCCAGGTTCCATTGGTTGCGGCTTGCCCAGTCGGCTATGGGCGTATAGTCATCGGCGTAGGTGGGGGCGACGTATTGTGCCAGTTCTTCCGAGGGGGCTTCTGTACCAGCTTGCCCTACTGCCATTTCTGTTACATCAGAATAGACTACGCCTCCTTGGTAGAGTACGGCGAAGGTGCGAACCTGGTATACGGTGTCGCTGGCAAGTCCGTTGAGCTCGATTTCCAGCAGTCCGTTTTGGGGCAGTCCGGTCACGGTGGCATCATGGATGGTAGGGACTTGGGAGAGGGCGTAGCAGAAGCCGTAATTCATGACGCGCGTTTCTTTTGCTTTTGCCACGGTGGCGTAGGCTTTGGCGGTGGGGGCGGTGACTTCCGCTATTTGAGGAGCGCCCAGCAGGATACCGTTTTCGCCGAAGTCGGAATCGTCATCGCTGCATGCGCTGAAAGTGAGTGCGCACGCAAAGGTGAGCAGGTGGAATATTTTGTTCAATTTCATAAGGGGTCTTTTTTAGGGTTAATGGATGCTTTTGTTACAAGTAATTCTTACTGTCATTTTGCTGTAGAGGTGGATTGAATCCGTCCGAAAACAGTTTGCCTTTTTATTCGCTGGCCTTATATATATGGACGGAAGCATTCCCCCCTACGGCTGACAGTTTAATAGTTACTTTAGAGTTTTGACACGCTCTTAGTTTTCTCCTTCATTGGGAGTGTCATCCGGCTTTGCCTCACTCAACTCCCACCCCGGATTCTGCCTCAAGTTCGGTGCCTTCTTCACCTGGTCTTCCGGTATAGGGAAGAGGTAATTTTTCGGGCTACTGAATGACAAGGTGGGGCGTACACTGTTTGGAATGACATTATATGTTTTTGCCGCATTCGGAGTAATCTGCATACTATATAGATTATACACTTGCTGATAGCGGGGCTTGTTTTTTTCACTGGTAGGAGTCACACCTTCGTATATCTTCCAGCGGCGAATATCAAAGAAACGGTGATCTTCGAAACAGAGTTCAATGCGACGCTCGTTGCGGATACGTTCACGTAATTTCTCCTTGGTCATGCCCCCATAAGCCGGCATACCCGAACGGGCACGTACCTCATTCACATATTTGTAAGCAGCATCCGGTCCTTCGGCTTCGTTTACCGCTTCGGCAGCATTCAGTAGAATTTCGGCATAGCGGAAGATAGGACATGCACGGGTGTAAGTGGTAGGTGCCTTGAAGGACATGTTATTGAGAAACTTTTTACAATAATAGCCTGTAGTAGTTCCACCATGTAAGGCCTGGTAATCTGTTCCCCCTGGATAAGATATGTCAATGCTACGTTCTTCTTCCTGAAGTTTGTCACCCCATATAGAGCCATGATGCAGGATGGTCTGTTCTAAGCGTGGGTCGCGGTTGGCATACGGATTCTGCTCATCATAGCCCGAAGCAGGGTCGTCAATGGGCAGGCCGTTTTTCATTTCATAAGAATCAATGAGATTCTGTGTGGGGTTGGTACGGCCGATGGCGTTAATACTGCCAGTAAATCCGATAGGGGCTAGGTATCTTTCTATTTCGTTGGTAGTCCATTCCGAGCGGCTCAATATATATTCATTGTTAAGATGCGGAGTGGCGATGAAGCATTGGTAATAATTCTGCTTTACGTCATTCTTATCGCCCGTGAACAGGCGATAAGGATTAGACTGGCTGGCATTCTTGCTGATAAAGTCCTTGGCAGCTTGTGCTGCGGATTGCCACCAAGAAGCGTCATTGCCCGGATTGTTCAGCGCAGAGGCGCGATACAACAATGCTCTCGACTTCAAGGCATACGCAGCGGCGCCGTTCACTCGGCCCCAGTTTTCTGTTTCGTTGCTATAGCGGAACGGGAGCACGTCTTTTATGGCATCACATTCGTCGGCTATCCATTTTTAGGGGCATCGGCGCATGGTGTGCGACTCATGTTCAAGCCACCGCATCGGTAGGCTCGAACACAATGGGTACTCCTTCTTCATTTTCCCCGATAAGGGGGATAGCACCGAAGTAGCTTGCCATGTCAAAATGGTAAATGGCGCGCAAGAGGCGGGCTTCCGCTATGTATCGGTCGTACAGGTGGTTATCGTCTCCTGTCTTGTTGGAGTTGCCCACTACGCTTTCGCGGGCATTCTTCAAGAACTGGTTGGCGGCACGAATGCCTTTCAAGTCATTTTGCCAGTAGCGGATGGCATACACATGGTTAGTTGCATCGTAGGTATCGCTCTGTATGCTGTTATAGTAATGTACGTTCCAGTAACTGATGGAGTTGTCGGACATACAATCGTGGAAGGCAGCTTCAAATTGGCCGCCATCGCCAGCACTGAAGCCCGAGAATGCATCCGGCAGGTAAGTATATACATTGGCTAGGAAACCGCGTGTGTTTTCAAAATTGCTGAAAATCTGTTCCTGGGACAGGGACAAGTCTACTTCTTTGTCCAAGAAATCGCTGCATGATAACCCTCCGAGAGCCATCAGACTAGTAGCTATATATATGAATAAGTTCTTCTTCATTATTGTCAGTTTTTTATAAATCCAAATCATATTTTTAGAATCCAATATTCACGCCAAAGGTGAAAGAACGGGTTTTGGGATACCACCATACATAGCCCATTGGCTTCTCGGGATCGCATCCATCGGGAAGTCCGCTCCAGTTGAATAGGTTGTAACCGGTAAAGTAGAAGCGGCATTTGGTCATTCCTGCTTTGGCTATAAGCTGTTTGGGGAGCGAATACCCTACTTCGATGTTGCGTAATGAGAGATAGTTTCCGTTTTGGATCCAAATATCATTTTGATAAGTGCCGGTAGAGCGTTCGGAATCTATGGGATTATAACCTCCATATGTAGGGCGTGGATATTTTGCATTGATATTGCGTGGGTCTAAGGGATCATCGGTATAATATCCCCAGCAGTTCACTACCTCATGTGTTCCTTGATTACCCCAGCCAGACCATCCGATAGCGGGTGAGAGGAATACGTCACGATTCAGGTAGGCGGTCAGTGTGGCGTGGGCATCAAGGCCTTTGTATTCAAAACCAAGTGTGATGGTGGGTATTAATTCCGGAATAATGGTATAAGTATCCGGTGTCATGTCGTTAGAGTCTATCTGGCGGTCACCGTTCAAGTCCTTGAATACGGCAGTACCCAATTGCTGACCTGTTTTAGGTGATGCCGAATTATAGGGATACTTTTCAGGATGATCGATGGCATCTTGTTGACTGGTGGCGATCAGGTTGGGATCGGTAGCCCATTGTTCGAACTTATAGATGTTCCATCCGCCCACGCCTCCGTTGAAGGAACTTTCATACAAGCCTGCTACGCTAGTATAATCATAAATGCGTTTGCCTGTCTTGCGTTGCCATTCCACATTGGGCTCCGTTTCGTCCATTTCGGTAATCTTGTTGGTATTGTAGGTCAGCATACCTTCTACATAATAGTTGAATTTGCCGACATGGTTGCGGTGACCGATAGTCACTTCCAGACCTTTCGTTTCTGCTTTGCCATAAGAATCTTTTGCTACAGCCACGCCCAGGGTGTTGGGAATGGTAGAACGTTCTACCAGGATATTGCTTCGCCATTCCTTGAATATATCCAGCGAGCCATACAGTTTCTTGTTCCAGAAATCCCAGTCGAGGCCAATATTCAGCATATCTGATATTTCCCATTTGTTATTGGCGTTTCCTGCCATGGATTCATAGAAACCGGGGATGGTGCTCTGTGAGTATCCGAAAGCATAGCCTATGCCCGATGCGAAGGTACTTTGATAGGGATAGCGGCCGGCACCGGTCACACTCTGCCCGGCACGTCCGTAAGAGGCGCGCAGCTTCAGCAGGTTGATGTTCTTGTTTTTCAACCAGGATTCTTCACTGGCTACCCAGCCCACTGAACCGCCATAGAAAGTTCCCCAGCGTTCTTCGGGTGCGAAGTTGTCACTTGCCATGCGCGAAATGTTGCCGCTTGCAATATACCGGTTGGCATAGTTGTAAGTGGCCTGTCCGTTCCAGGAAAGGAAACGTTCGGATGAGGTGCTTCCGCTCACTGCATGCTGGTAGGTGCGCATAAAGGCGCGCGCGTCTACGTTGTGCTTGCCGAATGAACGGCTGTAGCCCAGGCCTGCATTGAAATTCAGGTTATAGTAGTATTCGCGCTGGTTGGCGCTGGGGTTGGTCAATGCCTTGTAAGTGTTGGTCTTGGTGTACGAGAATTGGGATACATCGGTCACATCGGCATTGGTATAGTCGTAACTATAGGTGTTGATGCTGTTGGTCTGGGTGGATTCAAATGTCTCGTAAGAGTCGAAGCTCACGGTTCCAAACACTTTCAGGCCTTTCACTACGGCACTTAAGTCGCCGTTTACATTCACCGTGGCATAGAGGTTGCGGCGGCGGTTCTTTTCCTGGCCGGAAGCGGCAAGCTGGTAAAGCGGGTTTTGTGCGGTGGTAGTCCAGTACACTTCGCCGTTGGGGCAGAATACCGGTTCCATCGGGTTGGCTTCTACCGCGCCGAAGGTAGTCAGGTTGAATACAGAGGCGGTAGGCTGGTTGATGTTGTCTATGCGTCCGCCCAAATCCAGTGATACATTGAGGTGCTTGGTCACGTCGATGTCAATGTTTGAACGCAAGTTATAGCGGTTCAATACATGTTGCGTGCTGAAATTCTCGTTGAAATTGGTGGATTCGTTGTTCCACATGCCTTCTTGACGCAGGTAAGAGAACGATACATAGTAACGGGCACGGGCATTGCCGCCGCTTATTTGCAAGTTGGTCTTGTACATGGGGGCGGCGTCGCGGTACAGTTGGTCGAACCAGTTGGTGTTGAAATACTTGTACTTGTCTATGCCTTGCAGCTCTTCGCCTTCGGACACGCGGCGGTACATTTCAATCTGTTCGTCGGTGTACATGGGTGCCTGCCCGTCCAGGTATTTCACGCGGTTGCGGGTAAGCGCCATATTATAGGAGTTCTGGTTTTCCATCTGTTGCTTAGCGTCTGGAAACCTACTTCCTGGGTGAAGTCTATCATGGTTTTCCTGCCGCGCCGCGTTTGGTGGTGACAATAATCGCTCCGTTGGCGCCCCGCATACCGTAGATGGCGGTAGCAGCCGCATCTTTCAGAATGGTGATGTTTTCTATAGGGAATGCATCCAGGAAAGAAAGGTCACGTTCCACATTGTCCACAATGATCAGCGGAGAACGGGCACTGGCGTTCATGGTGCGGATACCGCGGATATACATGGCCGTCTCCGTCCATCCCGGTTCACTGGACCACTCGTATGTCTCTACACCGTTTACCGTAGAGGTAAAGGCATTCTGAAGCACCGTGATGGGGTGTTTCTGCAACTCTTCACCGGTAACTACGGAGGTGGACTCAGTCATTAGTCTTTTAACCTTCCGCCCGAAAGGAACAGGCATGGTATGTACATATTCGTCCCAGTCGGCTTCCATTACGATGTGAAAGCCCTCTTCGAATTTAGCGTTGGCAGTGGTGTTGAGATAGCCTACACTGCTTATGCAGAGTTCATCGTTGGGTTTCACATTCTTCAGTGAGAAGTAACCGTTTTCATCGCTGAGGGCGATACGGCTTTGTTCGGCTACATTGACCACGGCGCCGGGGATTGGATTTCCTTCAGCATCCACAATGCGCCCTTTCAGCATTTGTGCGCTTTGTGCCCATACGATAGTTGACAGGCAGAGAAAAGCACCTGCCAGCAGGAGTTTGCCTTTTCCTGCCAGAGAGTTTATGATGTTATTATGTTTTGATTTCATATCAATTCGGTTTAAAGATTAGTTCCATCCCGGGTTGTTCTCGATGTTTGATTTCCATACCTCGCCTTCGGGTATAGGGTAAAGATACATCTGGTCTTTGAACACGCGGTCTTGTGTCTTTTTACGGGTAACGGTGCCGTTGGCGGCTACGCTGATGCCGTAAATAGGACGGCTCAGAGCTTCCGTCGCTACTCCCCAGCGGCGTACGTCCCATGCGCGGTGCTCCTCGAATGCCAGTTCGATGGTACGCTCCTTATGGATGAAATTGCGCATGGCTTCCTGGGTCTTCAGGTCTGTGCGGTCGGCTACATTGCCGGTGATGCCGGCACGATGGCGTATCTGGTCCAGCAGGCTGCATACTTCGGCGGTGGGGCCGGATACTTCGTTCAGTGCCTCGGCGTAGTTCAGCAATATTTCGGCATAGCGGATGATGGTCCACAGGCGGCGTGACCTGCCGGTGTGGTTGGCTCCCAGGATTGCTTCGGGAATATATTTCCGTACGTAATAGCCTGTAGGGGTGGCATTGGCGTTACCCACCGGATTGTCACGTTGTCCCAAAACTACATTAATGACTCCGTTGCCCCATTCTACACCGTGGTACAGGATGGTAGCTGCCAGGCGAGGATCCCGGTTGGTCCACATCGTGGCGTCGCTGTAACCGCTGGCGGCATTTATAGCCGGTGTTCCGTTAGCATAGACGGGGGCTCCGGTAAGGTCGTATTGGGCAAAAGGTGCGGAACCGTCTGCCATGTCATACATGTCTACCAGGTTTTGTGAGGGGCAAAGTCCTCCGTTGCCGCCTTCGCCCACGGGGCTGTCATCTTTTATCTTATCCCAGCCGATGGCCACGTCGTTGCGGTAGAATATCACTTCCTTGTTGGATTCCTGATAAGCGTTCAGTAACCAGGCATTGGTATACCGCTCTACGGGGGTGGTGCCGTTGGTCATCAGGCTGAAGTTGTTTCCATAGTCGTTGATGAAGCTTTGTGCCGCATCGGCTGCTTGTTGCCAGGTGATGCCGCTTTCGGCACTATAGCGTGGGCTGGCCATATAGAGCATGATGCGCGAGTAAAGGGCGCGTGCCATAGGCTGTCCGATGCGTCCGGCACGGCTGGCATCCCAGGCATCGGTATAAGTCATCAGGCCCGGTTCGCATTCCTTCAGTTCTTTCAGGATGAAATCTACCACATATTCCTTTACGGACGGACGGGTGGTGTAGCCGCTCAGCAGGTCGCCATCGGGGTCCAGTACCTCGGTTACAATGGGAATAGCACCATAGCGCAGGAACAGTTCCCAGTAGAAATAGGCGCGCAGAAAGCGTGCTTCGGAGGTATAGTTCAGCTTGTCCTGTTCGTATTGCGTTTCGGACAGGTCGGCGTCTTTGGGTACATCGTTGATACGGGTGATGATCATGTTGCACTTGCGGATGCCGCGGTAGAAGGATTCCCAGGTATCGCTCAGCTCGGGTGCGCCGGCAGAGCCATAATAGTTGCCGATATTGAACGAGGTGCGTGTGCCGCCGTTGGCAAAGCTGGTTTCTGCCAGGTCAGTAGCGGAGTCCAGCCACGAGCGGTTAATGCGGTTTGCCCCATGGCGCAGGAAATTGTAGGTATCAAAATGGAACTGTTTCATCAGGGTCCAGTCGCCGAACACTTGTTCGCCGGTGAGTTCGTTGCTGGGCTGTTTGTTCAGGAAATCACCGAAGGCGTCTTCGCACGAGGTGAGCGACACCGCGCTGAGGCTCAGCGCAAACAAGCCATATAATAATGTCTTTTTCATAATCTCTTAGAATTTAATGTTTACACCAAAGTTCACGGTCTTCATAATGGGGTATCGGTTGGAACCGTTGCTTTCCGGGTCGGTCAAGTCGTCCAGATGATCCCATGTGATAAGGTTGTTCGCATTGACATATAAGCGGCAGTCGCTCATACCCACTACTTTAATCCAGTTTTGAGGAAGAGTGTAGCTCAGCTCGATGTTTTTCAGGCGGACAAAGGCTCCGTTTTTCAAGAAGAAGGAGTTTCCACGCTGGTTGTGGTCGCCGTAGCTGTCATAGTGGAGCAACGGGTATTTGGCGCGTGCCAGGTTTTCGGCTTCGCTCACGGCCGGATTCCAGCGGTCCAGGTGATGTTCTTTCACCTTGCCGCCTCCTACGAAGGCGAACATGGCTTCGGCGTCATAATAACGGCTCACGTGGTCCACACCTTGGAACATGACACTGAATCCCCAACCTTTGTAGTTGGCACCCAAGGTGAGGGCGAATGTATTTTCGGGAATGTCACTGTAACCGATGAAAGTTTCATCGCGTTCGTCAATGAATCCGTCCTTGTTCATGTCGCGGTATTTCAGGTCACCGGCTTTCACGGTGCCAAAGGTAGAAACGGGCAGGTTGCCGCCATCGATGTCTGCCTGTGTGACAAAGCCGTCGCATACTAGGCCGAAATATTGGTTGATGGGGTGTCCTTCGCGTTTGCGATAGTCCGTCTTTGAGGCGGGTTCGTCCATGCTGACAATTTCATTGCTGGCGTGGCTGTAGGTCAATCCCACCGAATAATTAAAATCGTTTCCGATGTGGTTGGCATGTTTCAGTTCTATTTCGTAACCGCTGTTCTTGGTTTCACCTAGGTTGCCGGCAGCGAGTGCCACTCCCACCCATTGGGGACGGGACAGGTACTGGGTGAGGATGTTGTTACGCTTTTCGTGGAAGAAGTCGATGTTACCGTTCAGCAATCCGTTCCACAGGCCGAACTCGATACCGAAGTTGTATTTGTGGGCACGTTCCCATGTGACGAACAGATTAGGATATTGGGCTTCAAAGATTCCTGTGGTTCCGGCAGAGCCAAAATAGTAGTCGTTGTTTATCTGCGACCATTTTTCTTCGTACAAGAAGCGTTGGTCTACTCCGTTTACCTTATAGATATCATTACCTACTTGGCCGTAGCTGGCACGCAGTTTCAGGTTGTTCAGCCAGTTTTGAGTATCTTCCATGAAGGCTTCATTGCTTACACGCCATCCCACGGAGAAGGCGGGGAAGAAGCCGAAGCGTTTGCCTTTGATGAAGTTTTCGGAACCGTTATATCCGGCATTGATTTCCGCCAGGTAACGGTCGTCGTATCCGTAAGTCAAACGGCCTACCAATCCTTGGTAGCGTTTGGCCAGTTCGGAATTATAGCGGTAGTCGTTCTGGTTGTAAAGCACCATGGCTGTCACGTCATGCTTGCCGAAACTGCGCGCGTAGTTCAACTGGGCTTCCATGTACAATTTGTAGGTAGTGCTTGTCGCCTTGCTATAAGCCAGTTCGCCATCGGTATTGAAGCGGTTGTAGGCATCTATCTGGGTATAGTTGTCGCGGTCGTTTAATTCGTAGGTGGCAAAGTCGGCACTGAACAGGCGCTTGTAGTAAGAGTCATAGTCAAAAGAGACCATTCCCTTGGTGCTGAGACCTTCGGTGAGCCATCCCAGTTTGTAGTCCACGATAAAGTTGGTTTCGTTGATGGTATTCGTAGCACGGTAGTAGCCTCCTTGTGCCAGCCGGCCCACGATGTTGTTCTGATACTGTGAGCTACCTCCATACAGGGTACGGGTAGATTCGCCGTTCTGTACCTCATAGCTCACGGGGAAAAGCCATCCGGGAGTATGGTTCAGTTCGTAGAAGGTTTCGCTGTAATTGTTACTTTCGTTGGTGTTCGATCCTCTTCTTTCCTCAAAGCGCGTGCCGAAGTTTACAGAGAAGGTCAGGTCCTTGGTAAGGAACAAGTCCATGTTGGCACGGAAGGCGTAACGGCGGTATGACGGGCTGGACGAATTGCCGTACATATCCTGGCTCAAGTTCTTTACCAGTCCTTTCTGGTCGTAAAACTCACCAGACGCGTAATAGCGCATGCGTTTGGTTCCACCGCGTACGCTTACATTGTAGCGCTGTGCGGGGGCGGAGCTTTTCAGTACTTGGTCATACCAGTCCACGTTGGGGTAGAGCATGGCTTCCAGTCCGTTCAGTTGTCCAGCTACCGACTTGCGGTACATCTCAATGTCATTGGCAGAGAATTGTGAAGGCAATCCGTCATTTGCCAATGCTTCTTCCAGCAACGTTACTGATTGGTAAGAGTCCAGATAGGTATCTTTGCGCGTAGGGCTTTGAATCTGCCAGTTGGCAGTCAGGTTTACTTCGGGCTTTTGCTCTTTACCACGCTTGGTGGTGATAAGCATGACACCGTTTGCGCCGCGCACACCATATACTGCTGTGGCAGAAGCGTCTTTCAGTACGGAGATACTTTCAATATCGTCCGGAGCAATTTGTGAGAAAGAGCGTTCTACACCGTCCACAAGGATGAGCGGTGATCCGTCACCGGCAAATGTGGCGCGTCCGCGGATGTTGATTTGCGTGTCGTCCGATCCCGGTGCACCCGAAGTCTGGGTGGTGATTACACCGCTGATTTTACCGGCAATGGCTTGTGATACATTGGCTGCCGGTGAAGAGAGTAGTTCTTTGCTCGATACCTGCGAGATGGCACCTACCACGCTTTCCTTTTTCTGTGCGCCGTAACCTACCACTACCACTTCTTCCAGTGTTTCGGTGTCTTCGGGCAGAGTTACTATCAGCGAGTTTTTGCCTGCTATGCTTATTTCTTGGGTCTTGTAGCCCACATAGCTGATGACCAGCACTGCCTTGTCGCTGGATACGTTTAATGAGAAATTTCCATCGAAGTCGGTAATGGTACCGTTCGTAGTACCTTTTTCCAGTACGCTGGCGCCGATAATCGTTTCTCCGGCAGGATCTTTCACTACGCCTGTCACTTGTCTGGACTGGGCAAACAGCAATTGTCCGCTCATCAGCAAGACAAGCATGAGCAGCAACCCCGCCTGCCGGGGGAGTGCTAACCATGAGGTATTATTCTGTTTTTTCATATCTTAGATTTTTTTATTCGCCATAAATTTGATTAAGGTGCGGGTAGTAACCCACTGCCGAAACTACTAGGCTGGCCTGCTCAATAGTTAGGAAGAAGCCTACTTCATCGGATGATACGTTGTCATAGTGGAATGTATAGTCGGGCATCATCGTTTCGTCTGCCTTACGTTGGTAGCATTTACATGCTCACTTTGCTTCCCGAAACGTGACAACACGATGCGACATTCGGCCCCGTGCATGTCGGTAACATATGTATCCCAGTTGAAGCTGCTGCTGATGTTGTCTCCGGAATAATTGCTGTCACCCCAGCCATAGGCATCCGAACGGAGAACAAAGTATTCTTTGCCATCATTGGTATGTGAATCCTTGCCGTCGGTCATAACCAGTATCCAGTTGTTCCAGTTGGCACCGCTTCCGGTGTTGTTGTTTGTAAAGGTTAAAACGAAATCGTTGAAATCTCCTTTCAAGGTATAGCATTCCGAGAAGGCGGAAAAAAATCCTCCGGAACAGTCTTCCTTGCCCACTATATGCGGTGAGAAGCCGGGCACGGTTACATAGACTTGGGCAGGGTCGAACTTGAGATGCGCTTTTTCAAGTGTCAGGAAGAAACCGATTTCTTCTTCCAACGTTCCTTCGTACTTAAAGGTATAAGTACGTACCGTACCGTCTGCGGCAGTGGCGACGGCCTTCATATTGACCGTATTGTCTGTACGGGTAACGGTTAAATCTATCCATGCGCCGTTCATTTCGGTGGTAAAGGTTTCCCAATCGTAGTCGTAGGAGATGTTGTCGCCTGAATAGCTACCGTCTCCCCAACCATATGCATCGGCACGGAGCACGAAGTGTTCGATATAGCCCGTTTCACCAAAGGCAGGACCATTGGTGCAGACCAATATCCAGTTCTCCCAGTTGTTTGTACCGGCTGTGTAATTATAGAATCCCCAGTGCGCTGTTTCTCCTGACTTCAATTTAATCATGTCGGATTTTGGAGCGAAGAAACCGTCGGAGTTATCTTCCGATCCTACGATAACCCAATTCGTATTGTCTTCTACGCCGCTTGACGGTTTCCGTGGGTCGGTGGTTTCTGTTGATGTAAGGATATTGCGATAGAATTTCAAGTCGTCCAACCACCATTCGCCGGGAATGGTCTCATTGCCATAGCCCAAATAGATATTGGGAACGGATGCCATGAATTGTACCAACTTGGAACAGTCAAAATTGGTAATGGTCTGGTCGATTCTTTTTTTGCCGTCTACATAGATAAAGTATCCGCTGTTGGTGACGGAGAGTGCCACGTAATGCCATTCGCCCGGTTCGTCCAGCAGGCCGGTGAGGGCTTCATCGGCGGTATTTATGCTTAGTTCGCCGTCCACTCCGTCGTATACCACGCCTCCATTGGTCGTGATGTAAAGTTTCTGACCGCCATTGGCATCAGTAAACGAAACCAGTGCACTGCGGACATCCTGTACAAAAGGATTTTCTTCTCCCTCTTGTCCGGTGGGGCCGGCTTGTTTCACAAGGAAGGTTATGGAAACGGCATTTTGTACTTTTGTGCTGTTCAACGGATTGGATAATCGTACGTAGCCAGTATCCAGATGGAGTACTTGGCTTTTTAATTCGTCATCTTTAACGAGGTCAGGCGTTTTGCCGTCTACATAAGTATAGACTTGCATGATTACAGGGTCAAGGTCCGTTTCGAAGTCGTATGCGCTGACTTGTTCCAGTATCGGATACACATCGCGTCCGGCCGGCGGATCCATTTTCCCCCAGTCCTGACAGGACCATACGCAAAGAGCAGTTAATGCAGCCATCGTGAGTGATGACCATTTTCTTGTCTTCATAGATATTGATTTTTAGGGTTATTTTAAAAATAATCTTTGTTTCTGGAGGGCAAAGAAAGTACAATAAAGGGAAACAAGGGTGGATAAAAGTATTTATGAAGAGGATAAAAGTATTCTTTCTAGTTTTCTTCTTCCAACAGATTGCTCGGTGTCATCCCGAAGTGCTTCGTAAAGCAACGGGTGAAGTATTTGGGGTCATTGAACCCTACTTCGTAAGCTATCTCGGAGATATTCATCTTATGTGTCACTTTGTTCCTGAGGATTAATTCCCGGGCTATGTTCAACCGGTAGTTGCGCATGAACTGTCCGGGTGTCTGCCCCGTAAGGTTCTGCATTTTTTTACTCATCAGGCTTTTGCTTACTCCCATTTCTTCGGTGAAATCGCCGATTTCGTAATAGGGGTTCTTATAATTCTCTTTCACTATCTGCATCGCCTTGTCCAGGAACTTCTTGTCGCCCGATTCCTTTTCTATGTTCAGTGCGTCCACATCCATGCTGTATGAGAACTTCTGCTGGAACCGTTTGCGGTTTTCCAGTATATTGGCGATACGTGCCAGGAGCAAAGTGTCGTCGAACGGTTTGAGCAGGTATTCGTCCACTCCAATACGGAAACTTTCAATGCGCGATTCGTTGGAAGTCTTGGCGGTGAGCATCAGAAAAGGGATATGGGATATAGCAAAATTGGCTTTCACCCGGCGGGACAGTTCCATTCCGTCCATGACCGGCATCATCAGGTCGCTGATGATGAAATCTACGTTCTGGGATTGGAGCACCACTAGCGCTTCTTCCCCTTGCGAAGCCTCCGTTACATTGTAATATTCACTTAAGATGGAGCGGATGTAGTCGCGCATGTCCTTATTGTCCTCTACCACCAGAATGGTCAGCCGGCCATTGAGAACTGGCTGTGGCGCGGTGGTGGTAAGGGCTGTTTCTGCCATGCTTTTAGCCTGTATGGACGGCTGGCTTGCATCAGCGTATTGTAGAGGCAGCAGTATACGGAAAGAGCATCCTTTGCTGCGGTTGTTCTTGGTACAGATGGTTCCTCCGTGCAGTTGCACAATCCGTTTGCATAGGTACAGTCCGATTCCTGTGCCGCTTTGGCCGTTGATGGAGGAGCGCGTTTTGCTCTGCGATTGGTAGAAGCGGTTGAATACCTTGTCTATGTCTTCTGCTGGAATGCCGGTACCGGTATCCCGAATGCAAATGAACAGCTTTTCTTTTCCTTCTTGCCGCAGAGTGGTGACATAGACGGTGATGGTTCCTCCTTGGGGGGTGAATTTCAAGGCATTGCTTATCAGGTTTACAATGACCTTGTGCATGGCGTCTTCATCATACATCAGCTCGCACGAGGGCAGGCGGAAGCGGCGTTCTATAGTCACGTTTCTTTCGGAGGCATACGCATCAAAGGGTACAAGCAGGTCGTTCATCAGCCTTAGGAAGTTGCCTGCATTGCGCACTATTTCCATTTTTCCTGATTCCACTTTGCGGAAATCCATCAGTTGGTTCACCAAGGAAAGCAGATATTTGGAATTGCGTTCCACAAAGTGCAGCTGTTCTATGACTTGTGGGTTATAGCTCAGTTTCAAGGCGCGTTCTATAGGTCCTACAATGAGGGTTAGCGGCGTACGGAACTCATGAGTGATGTTGGTAAAGAAAGCCAATTTGTCAACGGTAAGTTCCTGCACCTTCTTCGACATCCGGATCAGTTGACCTTTTTGCTTGGTGATTTTCTCATTTTGTTGTCTCAGCAGCTCGTTTTGGCGATATAATTCGCTCGCCTGGGTAGAAAGCAATTTCTTTGTTCCTCCAGTTCGCGGGTGCGTTCTTCCACCTTGATGTGGAGTATCTTTTGTTGTTCTTTTAGTGTGTGAAGCCTCCATGCCAATACTTTGTATATAATAAAGGAAAGGAGTAACACGACGGAGAGGATGAACCAGATGGTTTTATAGAAATAAGGGGCTACGGTGATGCGGAGCCGTGCTGTTTCCTCCAGCCAATGTTTTCCATCGGGGGCGTATCGCAGTTGGAAAGTGTAGTTGCCGGGACGCAGGTTGGTATAAGTTGCCAATCGGCGGTGGGCAGGTGCTTTTATCCATTTGTCGTCGAATCCTTTCAGGCAGTAGTAGTACGTGGCAAATGCCGGTGCGTCATAATCCAAGGCGGCAAATTCTATGTAAAGTGACTTGTCGCGTTCGTGCAAGTGCACTGTTCCGTCTTCCGCCTGCCGTTCCTCATCCGCCACGCGGATATGGGTGAATGCCAGAGGTACTTCCTCTTTCTTGTTGATATCAATGACGGGCTTCACGACGGACAGTCCGGCGATACTTCCCAAATACAAATCCCCGTTGGCCGAACGGCAGATGGCATTCCAATAAAATTGGTTGGAGAGTAGCCCGTCCTTTCGCGTGTAGTTGAAAAAACTGTTGTTCCGGGGGTCAAAGCAAGACAGTCCGTTGGTCGTGGTTATCCACAAATAACCGTCCTTGTCCTCCGACAGGCAACGAACACTGTTGTTCACCAGCCCGTCTTCGGTGGTGAAGGCTTGAAAGGTATATTCCCCGTTTTCATTCAGCGAGGATTTATAGAAACCATATCCGTTGCTTCCCACCCATATTGTGCCGTCTTTGGATTGGGTGATATAAGTCACTCTTTCTCTTAATTTGGAATCCGGTTCGTCCAGTTTGTTACGCCATAACTGGTAAATCAGTTTTGGGGTTTTTACGCTGCTCAGGTCGATACGGCATAATCCTTCCGTAAGCCCTAGCCACAGGTGGTTCTCGTTGTCTATGTAGTAGCCGGTACACCCCTCTATGCCTCCCAGGTTCATATCTTTAAAGGGTTCGGAAACGGTTTCCGTCTTTAGGTCGTATAGATAGATCCCCTTGCCTGTCCCCACCCAAATGGCATGGTTCAGGCGGTCATGGCAGATGACTCCTGCAAGTCCCCAAGAGAAGTCTCCGTACTCGGGCGAGCCGATATGATGGAATGTCTTGTCGTGCAGGTTTTTCATGTCTACCCATCCTATTCCGCCTCCCCAGGTTCCTATCCAGATCCTGCCTTCGTCATCGGTGGTAAAGCAACTTACGGAGTTATGGCTTAGGCGTGCTGGGGCATCCGTGGTGTAGTGCTCAAACCCGGAATTGCCGGGTGTCTGCCGGTTTAGCCCGCCTTCTACCGTTCCTACCCACAGGTTGCCTGCCGGATCTTCGTAGATGGCGTTGACGGGATTCTTGGAAAGGCTTTCGGGAATGGTGTGGGTATGATAATAGTTCTGTACGAACAGCATGCGGCGGCTCATTTTGTTCAGTCCTCCCACTTCGGTTCCCACCCAAATGATGTCTCCGTCGGTGAGCAGGCAATTCACAAAGTCGCAATTCAATGTGCTTTGCGGATATTGTCCTTTTCCTTCGCTGGTATCTTTGTTTATCTGTTCAAACTTGTCGGTTAGGGCGTTATAGAGGTTGATGCCTTTCAGCGTGGCTATCAGCATAGTGTGTTCGCCCGTTTCGGATATGTCGGTTACAAAGTTCTGGGAGAGAGAGGCATTATCTTTCGGGTCATGCATGTAATGTTTCATCTGTTCGGTATCTGTATTATAACGGAACAGCCCTTGTGCGCTTCCTATCCATATTTCGTTTTCTTTACGGGATATTACTTGTATGAATATGCCGGGCAGTTGTAAGGCGGTAGATATCAATGCTGGTTTTTGTGGTTCTGCCACGGCTTCCTTTATGCGATAGACTCCATCTTTATAATTTATCCAGAGATAATCGTCCACTTCACAAATGGTGCGCACGGTTTCTCCGGCGTCAAGTGTACAGATATGGATGATCTGGTTGACTTCTCCCTGTTTCTCGAAGGTGATTTTGAACAGGTTGTTTTCCGAGCAAATCCAGATGTTACCCGTCCGGCTGCGAAAAATCAGATGTGCCGGACGGTTGCAGAATGAAAGCAGCTTGCTTTCCGCACTGGGCACTTGCACCAGTTGCATGGTGTGGATATCCAGTATGTCTATTCCCGTTTCGCTGGCGGCCCATATGCGTCCGAAGTCGTCTTCGCATAGTTTGGAAACGAAATTGCTCCGCAGTTTGGCTCGTGCCGTTCCCATGTTGAAGGAAGTGAATTCGTAGCCGTCATACCGGGCGATCCCTTCACCGCGGGTGGCAATCCATAAAAAGCCTTGGCTGTCTTTTATGATGTCGTCTACAAAATTGTGCGGCAGTCCTTCGTCCATGGTGAGGGCGGTGAAATTATAACGTTCGGACCATTTGTCTGCAACGCTTTCTGCCTGTCCGTGTAAGACAGACAGCAAGGTAAACAGTATAAATAGCAATAAACGATGTGTTTTCATAGCCTGCATAATTCGTTGAAATGACGTAAAAGTGTCCTTTTACTGAAGCAAAGATATACCTTTTCATATTTTTTTGAAAATAAACTGGACTTTTTTATGTGCTTTGTGTACAAATGTCCACCTTTTAAACGATATTGTCCACCTAGCGATACTCTGTGTGTAACTATATTTGCAACAGCAATAATAATTTGCCACATTGGTAAATTAACAAATCATTAATACTATGAAACAGCAATTTTTTCCTCAAAGATTATTCATGGACATGAAGAGGTTAATAATAAATAGGTTGGTTGGTTTAGGCCTGTTGGTCGTAGGGGCATTGGTATCATGCAATGCACCTACGGCTTTCGTGCCTGTTCCTTCACCGAATCCTTGGGGGGATGATTATACCGCCCTTTCGTCTATGGAAAATTACAAGCAGTGGGGAACGTATAATGTACACGATCCGGCCTGTAAAAAAATAGGGGATACCTATTATATGTATTCCACTGATGCTATCTTTGCCGAGAACCGGAAAGAGGCGGAAGAGAAGAATGTACCGTTAGGTTTTATCCAGGTACGCAAATCAAAAGATCTGGTACATTGGGATTTTGTGGGATGGGCCTTTCCCGAAATACCTGCTCCGGCTATAGAATGGGTCCATAGTCAGGCGGAAGGAAAAGGGGCGACTAACATTTGGGCTCCCTTCCTGATGCCTTATCAGGGTATTTATCGTTTGTATTATTGTGTATCGGCATTCGGCAGGAATACATCCTATATCGGTATGGCCGAGTCGGATTCTCCCGAAGGTCCCTGGATACAGAAAGGGTGTGTGGTCAAGACAGGGGAAGGGGATGCGATGAATGCCATAGACCCTTCTGTTATTGAGGACCCGGAAACCGGAAAGTGGTGGATGCATTATGGCTCTTATTTCGGCGGTCTGTACTGTGTGGAACTGAATCCCGAAACAGGAATGACTATGCAGCCGGAGGATCATGGGCACTTGATAGCACGCCGGGCCAATTACCGGAAAGACAATCTGGAAGCGCCGGAAATCATGTATCAGCCGGAACTTGGCAAATATTATCTGTTTACATCCTACGATCCGCTGATGACTACCTATAATGTACGTGTCGCTTATTCCGATTCTCCCGAAGGGCCTTTTGTGGATTTCTATGGAGAGGATATAAAAGATACAACGAATAATGTTCCCATTTTGACAGCTCCTTACCGCTTCGAAAATCATCCGGGATGGGCGGGAACGGCTCATTGCGGTCTTATTGATGCCGGTGACGGCCGTTATTTTATGGCTCATCAGGGGCGGCTCTCTCCTCAGAACCAGTTGATGGATCTGCATGTACGTGAAGTGTTCTTTACTGTAAACGGATGGCCTGTGGTTTCTCCCGAACGCTATGCAGGTACTGCTCCGCGCTCTTTCACTAAAGAAGATTTGGCAGGTGAGTGGGAAATTATCCGTCTTCAGGAACCGCCTCTGGAACGTAGCTTGGAGGCAGGTCAGATAATGTGGGGCGAAGGAGACTTGCGAAATGGGGAGCAGGCATTGTCTGCCCGTGTCGTTTTGGAAGCAGATGGCAGTGTTGGAGATGCAACTTGGGATTTTAATGTTAAAAAACAACTTCTTACTATAAAAACAGCCACAGAAGATATTAACAATTTGATTATCTTTGCCGGACACGATTGGGAAAATGAAACAGAAACCATTCTCTTTACCGGCCTGGATGCTCAAGGGCATTCTGTATGGGGAAAGAGAATTAACTAATAAAAATTAATAATATTACTATCATGAAATTACACCGAACTCTATTCACAGCATGGATATTTGCTGCCGGAGTAGCGCTACATGCACAGAATGCGCACAACATGGTCGTGCAGACCAATAAACTTGGTGCGGAAATACAACCAACCATGTATGGTTTGTTTTTTGAGGACATTAATTATGGAGCCGACGGAGGATTGTATGCCGAACTGGTAAAGAACCGTTCATTCGAATTCCCGCAACGTTTTTATGGGGTGGAATGTTTTCGGTAACGTGACCTTGATGGATGACGGGCCGTTTGAACGAAATCCGCATTATGTCCGTCTGGGTAATTCCGGGCATAGGGAAAAACATACAGGGATTGAAAACGAAGGTTTCTTCGGTATAGGTGTCAAGGAAGGAGCCGAGTACCGTTTTTCCGTATGGGCACGTGGTGAGAACCAGAAACTTCGCATTGAATTGATCAAGAATGATACGATGGAGGAACGTCAGGCTTTTGAGTCAAAAGAACTGACAGTGAACTCGAAGGATTGGAAACAATATGAGGTGATATTGAAATCGCCGAGAACGGAACCCAAGGCTCATCTCCGTATTTTCCTTGAAAGTGCGGGAACGGTGGATCTGGAACATGTTTCTCTTTTCCCTGTGGATACTTGGAAAGAGCGTAAGAACGGGCTTCGCAAGGACTTGGTGCAGGCTTTATATGATATCAAACCCGGTGTTTTCCGTTTTCCCGGCGGCTGTATTGTGGAAGGTACGGATGAGGCTACCCGTTACGAATGGAAAAAAACAGTAGGTGCGGTAGAGAATCGTCCGTTGAATGAAAACCGCTGGCATTATACGTTCAAGCATCGTTTCTTCCCCGATTATTTCCAGACTTACGGACTGGGCTTCTTTGAGTATTTCCAGTTGTCGGAGGATATAGGCGCCGAACCGTTGCCTATTCTGAACTGCGGACTGGTATGCCAGTATCAGAATGACCCCGACCAGCAGGTCAGCTTGTCCAAACTTGATTCGTATATACAGGATGCATTGGATCTGATTGAATTTGCCAATGGTGATGTTACGACTACTTGGGGAAAAGTTCGTGCGGATATGGGACACCCTGCTCCCTTCAACTTGAAGTTCTTGGGTATTGGTAACGAACAATGGGGACCGGAATATCCGGAACGTCTGAAACAGTTTGTCGAGGTGCTTCGTAAGGCGCATCCCGAAATCAAGATTGTCGGCAGTTCGGGACCTCAGTCTGAAGGTAAAGACTTTGATTACTTATGGCCGGAAATGAAAAATCTGAAAGTGGATTTGGTGGATGAGCATTTCTATCGTCCCGAAAGCTGGTTCCTGGCACAAGGTAACCGTTATGACAATTACGACCGCAAAGGTCCGAAGGTCTTTGCCGGAGAATATGCTTGTCATGGAAAAGGCAAGAAATGGAACCATTTTAATGCTGCTTTAATGGAAGCTGCGTTCATGACCGGACTGGAACGCAATGCCGATGTGGTACACATGGCTACTTATGCGCCTTTGTTTGCTCATGTGGAAGGGTGGCAGTGGCGTCCGGATTTGATTTGGTTTGATAATCTGAATTCCGTCCGTACTTGCAGTTACTATGTACAACAGCTTTATGCTCATAACAAAGGTACTCATGTGCTGCCTCTGACTATGGATAAAAAAGCAGTGAGTGGTCAGGAAGGGCAGGATGGCTTGTTTGCCAGTGCCGTATGGGACAAGAATGAAAAGGCATACATCGTGAAGATCGCCAATACTTCGGAGGATGTTCAACCGGTATCATTGACTTTTGCCGGACTGAAGAAGAGCGATAAACTGGCTGAAGGTAAATGCATTTTGTTGCAGTCTGCTGATTTGGACAAGGATAATACGGTGGAAGATCCGGATGTTATTACTCCAAAGGAAAGTGTTGCTGCTATTGACGGTAATGTGCTGAATGTGGAGGTTGCTCCCAAAACCTTTGTCCTTTATAAGTTTGTCAAAGAAAACAAAAAATAAAAGATGAATCATTGCTTATTAGTTTGGGTAATATGTTGGTTTGCCGCTATCGGTAAGGTGGCGGCACAGGCCGACACAACTTTTATGGCCAAAGGTAATCCGGTGGTCACTTATAAATATCTAGGTGATCCGGCTGCATTGGTACACGATGGTACCCTTTATATCTATGCCGGGCATGATGAGTGCCCCCCTCCCCAGCAATACTATTTGATGAATAAGTGGTGCATTCTGTCTACCAAAGATATGAAGACATTTACCGAACATAGCTATAAAATGCAGGCCAAAAGCTTTGCATGGGCTAAAGGCGAAGCATGGGCCAGTCAGGTTATTGAGCGCAACGGGAAATTCTATTGGTATGTTACTGTAGAACACAAGGATATTCCCGGCAAATCTATCGGTGTGGCTGTGGCGGATTCTCCGGTCGGTCCTTTTAAAGATGCGCGTGGCTCTGCCTTGGTGACCAATGACATGACCACGGAATACACTAAAATAGGCTGGGATGATATCGATCCGACCGTATTTATAGATGATGATGGTCAGGCATATCTTATTTGGGGAAATACGCAATGTTATTATGCCAAATTGAAAGAGAACATGACGGAACTGGATGGACCAATAGTTCCTGTTGACCTTCCCCGCTTTACGGAAGCTCCTTGGATTCATAAGCGTGGTGAGTGGTATTATCTTTCATATGCTTCGGAATTTCCGGAGAAGATTTGTTATGCCATGAGCAAAAGTATTACGGGACCTTGGGAATATAAAGGCATTTTGAATGAACTGGCCGGAAACTCAAATACGAATCATCAAGCTATTATAGAATTTAACGATGAGTGGTATTTCATTTATCACAACGGCGCTATCAACCCTCACGGTTGCGGTTTCCGTCGCTCTGTCTGTATCGACAGGTTGTATTATAACCCTGACGGAACCATGCAACGTATCATTATGACTACCGAAGGAGTACAAAAATGATGTGTAAAAGTCTGTAGTACTAACATCCCATTACTCTAGGGCAGATTGAATCTGCCCGATAACACTAAAGGGTAAATTTGCGGATGTATTTGGGCGGAAGTATTCCGCCCATAATAAAAAATGCCTTGCATAGAATGATTACATCTTTATTCTCTTATTGCGTACTTGCCTCAGAATGGTCTGCAACTCAAATACTTTCTCAGGATACTTTTCTGCTACATTCTCTTGTTCGCTCACCTTTTCCATTTCATATAACTGGGGAACGTTCAGGTTTCCGGTTTCTATTTTTTCTGCTTTCATGAAAGTGGTCGGATCATCATTCGGTTCAATGTATTTCCAGTCTTTGGTACGGACGGACAACGTGTGGTTCATGGATTGTTCCACAATCCAGGGGCGGTCTGTCTTGTCGGTTCCTATCAGATTCCCTAAACGGTCATAACTGTCCGGAGCGCTGCCTTTAGGTAATCTGGCGTTGATCAAAGCTCCTAAAGAGGCTAGCCAGTCAATCTGTGACATTAATACGTCCGAGTCTCCTGTCTGTTTTATCTTCTGTGGCCAGCGGACAATGACCGGGACGGCTGTTCCACCCTCGAAAGCGCTGTATTTGTTTCCTCTCCACGGACCGGAAGGTGTATGTCCGTTCAACAGCTCTTCTGCCTTGTCCTTATATCCGTCGTCTACAACCGGACCATTGTCGCTGGATAGAATAATCAGCGTGTTTTCAGTTAGTCCAAGTTGGTCCAATGTTTCCATCAGCTGGCCTACCGTCCAGTCGAATTGGGCGATTGCGTCTCCGCGTAGTCCCATAGGATTCTTTCCACGGAAGCGGTCATGGGGAAAACGAGGAACGTGTACATCATTGGTTGCAAAATACATAAAGAAAGGCTCGTCTTTATGCTGTTTGATAAAGTCGATGGCATGAACGGTGATGGAATCGGCAATGTTCTCGTCTTTCCAAAGTGCTTTTCCGCCCCCTTTCATAAATCCGATGCGGCTGATGCCATTGACGATGGACATGTCATGTCCGTTGCTGGGATGTAGGTTATACAGTAATTCGGGATTATCTTTGCCGGTCGGTTCTCCCGGAAAGTTCTTGGTGTAACTCACTTCTATGGGATCGGACGGATCATAGTTGGCTACCTTGCCGTTTTCTATAAATACACAAGGTACACGGTCGGCTGTAGCGGCCATGATATAGTGATAGTCAAAGCCTAAGTCACCTAAAGCGGCTGGTAAAGGAGCATTCCAATCCTGTCCGCCTGTCTTGTCTCCCAGGCCCAGATGCCATTTGCCGATGGCGGCTGTAGCATATCCGGCACTTTTAAACATGTCTGCCATGGTGTATTGTTCGGGACGGATAATCATTTTTACATCTCCTGCGGCAATGTCCGTGTCCGGTCTGCGCCATGCATATTCTCCTGTCAGCAAGGAGTAGCGGGATGGGGTGCTGGTAGCGGCTACGGTATGTGCATTAGTAAAACGAATGCCTTCCGATGCCAGTTTGTCAACATGGGGAGTTTCTACATTCTTGGCTCCGTAACATTTTAAATCTCCATATCCCAGGTCATCTGCCAGAATAACGATAACATTGGGCTTTTGGGGGGCCTGCGTACTGTTTTTTTGAACGGTTTCTGCTGTTGCAGAGTTACAGGCGGCTAATGAGGCAAGTAAGGATATGCCTGCATAATTTCTACTTTTCATCTCTATTTATTTAAGGTTTGATCCGGATACATGTCTATTTTCACTTTCCGGTTTCTCGACCTGAAGGTGAAGAACGACGGAAAGTTATCAAGAAAATCTTGAAGCAGCAAAAAAGAGGGCCGAAATATGATTTGAAAGTGTCTGGAATTAGATGATAATGCCCCCACCCAGTACTACATCATCCCTATAGAAAGCGGCTGCCTGTCCCGGAGCAATGGCTGTCAGCGGCTCGTGCAGTTGTACATGCAGGGTGTTATCCGGTTGCAGGGTTACTGTGCAGCGGTTGGCTTGTTTCCGATAGCGTATTTTGACGATGATGTCGTCCTTGTTTAGTAATAAAGCGGGATTGGTGATGCGCCATTCTTTCAGTCTCATTTCTGTTTTTTCCAGTGCTTTCAAGTCGCTCAGTATGACTTTGTTTTCTGCCGGAATGATTTCTTTGACAAAGACAGCCCGGTTAAGATCTATGCCCAATCCTCTCCGCTGGCCGATGGTATAGAAAGGATAACCTTTGTGCCGTGCGATAAAATTCCCCATTTCATCGAAGAATTTACCCGGTAGGATACTTCCTTCAGGTAATTCCTTATGTAGGAATGTGCGGTAGTCCATGGGGCAGAAGCAGACTCCCAGACTGTCCCGTTTATGGGCGGCTTTCAGAAAACCACGCTCTGCCGCGATTTCACGGACACGGGCTTTAGTCAGGTTGCCCATAGGGAGAAGCATACGTTGCAGGATTTCTTGTGGCAGCCCCCATAGGAAAAAGGATTGGTCTTTATCCGGGTCGGCACCGGTAGTGATGTGATAGCATCCATTGATGAAGCGCCGGCGTACATAATGTCCTGTAGCGAAGTGATAAATTCCCATTTCATCGGATATTTTCTTCAAAAGAGGCCATTTCAGGTAGTTGTTGCACAAGGTACAGGGAACCGGGGTATGACCTGCCATATATTCGTTGATGAAATAGTCAATGATGGTTTTCCGGAAGGTGTCACGAACATCGTATGTGAGATGGGGGATGTTCAGACGTTCACATAAAGCGCGGGCGTCCTCCAGATACTCTGTATCATTTTCTTTTTCATAAAAGCGGAAGGTGATGCCGGTTACTTCGTATCCTGCATCCTGCAATAGAAGGGCGGCTACGGAACTGTCTGTTCCTCCGCTCATGCCTAGTAGGACTTTATTATTGGACTCTGTTTCTCTCATCTTTATAGCAGTTTTGTGAGGATAGATGCCGGAATATTCATTTTGGAGAAGGCAAACAGTTTCTTTCCCAAATCTTTCAAAGAGGCTCCGATGTGATATACGTCGGATTGGTCTATAATAAGAAAACGGTCATGTGCCTGGCGGTAGGTTCTTATGTTTATAGGTGGATATTGATTGTTGTGCCGGGTAAGGTCTAGTTGAAGTTGCGGTGTGATTCGTTGCGTATAGATGGTGGCATCTACTCCTGTTGTGCGTTTGGAAAGCATGAGAAGTGTGTCTTCATCTATATGGTTGTCTATCAGGATAAGGGAATTCTTGGCGGATTTGATAAGGTTCGTGGCGAAAGCGTATGCATCGAAAATCTGTCCGTCGAAGAAAATTCCTTCGACCGGAGGGAGAGAGGTGCGGACAAAAAATCAATCTTTTCACTATGGCTTGCTACCGTCTTTCCCAGAGTTTCCAACCGTTGGCTGATAGAATATCCTCGTAATATATGCTCTTTAAGTATTTTATTAGCCCATTGGCGGAATTGGATTCCTCGTTTCGTATTTACACGGTATCCTACTGATATAATCACATCTAAATTATAATATTCTAAGTTACGGGTAATCTGTCTGTTGCCTTCTTGGCGAACTGTTCGGAAATTCCGAACGGTTGAACTTTGGATTAGTTCTTCTGATTTATAAATGTTCTTTAGATGCTCGCTTATATTGGCTTTGCTGGATTGGAATAGTTCTACTATTTGTGCCTGGGTCAGCCACACTGTTTCATCTTCAATGCGCACTTCCATCCTCACTGATTCATCCGGCTGGTAGAGTATGATTTCTCCTTGTTGTTCCATGTGTTCGATTTTTTGAGTACAAAGCTAGCAAATATAAATCAGACTGATCTTGTTTTCAGGTTATAATTGAAATGTAGGATGGGAAATGAAACTCCGATGACAATCTATATGATAGTGCCATCGGAGTTCTGACATACTCTTCTTATTAAGGAAGGAATGCTTGCTATGTTTTTATTTTACCGGCATCAATGTGAATCCCCAATGATATTCCTTATTGGCGGGTAGGGTATGTTCCGGCAGAGGGCGGTCTCCCCAGCTGTCATAACCGGCTACACCTTGTTGCTTCATATCAATACATACTTCCACAAAATTACGTGGGGTGATATCATTGACATGTGTCATGCGGCGTATTACATTTTTAGCTTTTTCCTCATTATGGTTAGCAACTTCTTCGGGAGTGAAGTTAGTCCACTGACGGGGACGGCTGATAGCTTCTTCCGAGTCAAAGTCCTCTACGGAGTTGCGCAGGGCATTGAATCCGATAGTGCTGTCGGCACGTATTAACAATCCTTTTCCGCCTTTGCGGGTCAGTTCTACCCAACGGGTGTCGGTGCGGTGTCCGTTTTCTTGCGGACGGACATAGTTGTTGGTGTACATCTGGTCGGCTGTAGTGCGGTAGAGATCAACGAAACTGCTTGCATTACGGTCGATGTAGTTTTCACCCGGTCCGCGTCCGAAGTATTCTACCTGGTTCATATCGGATGGCAAATGGAAACGTACACCGATACGTGGTACGTTCAGTTTGGAAGAGGCAAGGCGTTGAGCATCCTGTCCCGGTGTGAAAGTGGCCATTAAGGTAGCTTCTGATACTTCCGTGTCGGCAGCCTTCATATCGGTAGAAGTAAAGGTGATGCCTGCATGAACCACACCGTCGGGATAGATGGTATATTTCATGATGTACAGATTGCCTGCCGCCAGTAGGTAATTGACTGTTAATACGGTCTTGTTGCCGTCTGTTGTTGTGGTAACATCTGCTACATTGAAATTCTTGCTGGACTGTTTCCATATTTGCTCGCGCTTAGGCCCACCGTTACCATAATCATTGTCCGTCGGTGCGCGCCAGAAGTTAGGCTGAATACCAAAACCTTCAGCGAAATATTCTGTACCGTTTACTTTGTATGAAGTCACGAGTCCGCTTTTCTTGTTGAAAACGAACTGCATACGTGGTGATAATACGGTGATGATGTCACCATCCGTGCTGACGGTAGTCTTGCCGCTTGCTTTATGTCCGGTCATAGCCAATGGTTCTATGGGCAGGCGGAATTGTTCGGAAGCAATATCGTGTCCTGCAGGAATCAAGGGCTCCGGTTCTGTGGTGGTAACTACAAAATCTACAAAATATTCTGTGCCGGCCTTGGGTTTCAATCCGTTGAGGTTGATGTTCAGTTCTTTGGAACCTTGCGGTTCGATATCTAATGATACTTTTCCGCCTTTGATTGTTTTTCCGTTTGCCTTTACGGTATAACTGATCATATACTTTTTCAAGTTGGTGAAGTAGAAACGGTTTTTTACCAGGAATTTGCCGGCAGCCGGGTCGATGGCTTCGAAACCTACATTCTGATGTGCATATTTCACTTCTGTCATGGCCGGATGCGGAGTGCGGTCCGGAGCTACGATTCCATTGCATAGGAAGTTTCCGTCGCTGGGTGCATTGGTCCCGTAATCACCTCCGTAGGCCCAGTAGGTACGTCCATTTTCGTCTGTTTCCAGAATACCTTGGTCTACCCAGTCCCAAATGTAACCGCCTTGCAGGTTCGGGTACTTGTAGATTGCTCTCCATTGTGCTGCCAGATTACCATTGGAATTGCCCATAGCGTGTGAATATTCGGATGGTGCGATGGGACGGTCGCTGCCTTTCTTGCCTATTTCTTCCAGCCAGGCGGCACTGGGGTATTGGGGTACATACATATCTGTGTTCCATTCCCAAAGGGCGCGTTCATAATTTACAGGACGGTTCATGCCTTTTACTTCGCGTTCTTTCAGCCATAAATAGGTCTGATAGAAATTATAACCGTTTCCGGCTTCGTTTCCTAATGACCAGATGGCGACGGAAGGATGATTTTTGTTACGCTCGTACATATTAATGGTACGGTCCATGTGCGGCTTCAGCCATTCGGGATGGTTGCCCAATGTTCCGCCCCGGCTTAAGTTATAATACATACCGTGGCTTTCGATGTTGGCTTCATCATATACATAGATACCATATTCATCACACAATTCATAGAACTTGCGGTCTTGCGGATAGTGGCAGAGGCGCACGCTGTTGATGTTGTTCTGTTTCATCAGGGTGAAGTCCTTGCGCATCAGCTCTTCGGGAACATAATGTCCTGTTTCGGGATTATGTTCGTGTATGTTTACACTTTCAGCTTGAT
>ENA-OQKC01000163-OQKC01000163.1-human-gut-metagenome-genome-assembly--contig:-NODE-163-length-27712-cov-3.212978_pt1 | contig 27712 bp, 22 predicted proteins | sample MGYA00242774_ERZ504790 | MGnify/ENA primary metagenome ERZ504790 (study PRJEB26092, sample SAMD00036419) | human gut metagenome | host: Homo sapiens | study: EMG produced TPA metagenomics assembly of...
TCTCCAGGGAGATGATCAGCTCGTTGTCCTCGTTGATGTGGACTTTGAAATCCTCACGGGTCATGCCCGGAGCGGCGACCTCCACTTTGTACTGGTCTTCGTCTTCGATGATGTTGACGGCAGGAGCCGTGGCGTTGCGGCGCTCGGCGAGCCAGTTGTTATCCAGAAATTCGTTGAAAATGCTCGGCAGCCAGTTCTGATTCGTTCTTGCAGGTGTCATAATCTTGTCCTCCTTGTTTATTTGGTTTAACTTTGTTTTCTTTCGCTGCCCCTTCCGGAGCGGTTTCACCCGTAAAAGGTCAAATCCTGTGCCAGCCGCATGGAAATGAAAAAATGTCATAAATTGTCACAAACCCTGTAATTCCGACATGACAAACCGGCAAAAAAATCTTCCGCCAGCGACTGAACAGGCGGCATTTTCGCAATTGCCGAAAAAAGCGTACCTTTGCCGCATGGATTTCGCACGGATATTGACCGAACGCTACGCACTCTCGGACGAGGGCACGGGCCTGCTCATGCAATCCGCCACGCTGACGCAACACGCCCGCAAGGAGGTCATCATCGAGGAGGGGCAGCGAGACCCGGACGTCTGCTTCGTGGCCGAGGGTTCGGTGCGCACGTATGTCATGCGCGAGGACAAATGCGTCATCGTCTCCTTCTCGTTCGAAGGCGACCCTGCAACGGCGACACTCGGCACACAGCCCGGCGGGCTGTCGCGCCAGACGATCGAAACGATGGAGCCCACGATCCTGGTACGCATCCCGCGTGCCCGCATGGACGCCCTCTTCGCCGGGAATGTCGAGCTGGCCGACTGGGGACGGCGCATGGCCGAGGAGCAGTTGCGCCGCCACGAGGACTATTTCGCCGACTATGCCTGGCGCGACAAACGCGAACAGTACGGCCTCATGTTGCGCAAATATCCCCAGCTGATGCAGCGCATCGCCCTGAAAGACCTCGCGGCCTACCTCTTTCTCACGCCCCAAAGCCTGAGCCGCATCCGCGCCGGGGTCAAATGACACGGAAATTACCATAAGATAACTTTTCCCGGCGCAGAATGCCTTACTTTTGCACCACCTCAAAAAAAAGAGGTGCAACTATGTTACGCGACAGTATCGATTACAAAGGCACGGCGGTCGGCAAACTCTTCCGCCGCTTTCTTTTCCCCACGGTCATGGGGATGGTCTTCTCGGCGGTGTTCGTCATCACCGACGGGATATTCGTAGGCCGCGGCATCGGCAGCGACGCACTGGCGGCAGTCAACCTCACCGCCCCGCTCTTCACGCTCGGCACGGGGCTCGGGCTGATGTTCGGCATGGGCGGCTCGGTGGTGGCGTCGGTGAACCTGGCACAGGGCAAACGCCGCGTGGCCCAGATCAACATCACGCAGTCGCTGGTCATACCGGCCCTGCTGATCGCGCTGCTCAGCGCCCTGCTGATCCATTGCCACAAACCGTTGCTGCTGCTGTTGGGCACGCCGCCCGAGCTGATGGTTCCCGCGCGCGAATACCTCGTGTGGTTCACGCTCTTCCTCGCGCCGCTGGCCGTCTTCAACATCCTGATGTTCATCGTGCGGCTCGACGGCGCGCCCCGGTTCGCCATGGCGTGCAACATCATGGCGGCCTGCATAAACATCGTACTCGACTACCTCTTCATCTTCGAATTCGGGTGGGGCTCGCAGGCGCGGCCATCGCAACGGGCATCGGCTATATCGTAGGCTCGGGCGTGATGCTGCGGTACATGCTGCGCAGCAGCCGCACGCTGCATTTCGTGAAGCTCAAAACCAGCTACAAGAGCCTGCGCCTCACGGCCCGCAACCTGGGCTACATGACCTACATCGGGTTCCCGGCGCTGCTGAGCGAACTGGCGATCTCGTGCCTGATGATCGTGGGCAACTATACGTTCATCCGCTACATCGGCAAGGACGGCGTGGCGGCGTACAGCATCGCCTGCTATATCTTCCCGATCATCTTCATGGTCTACAACGGCATCATCCAGTCGGCACAGCCGATCATCAGCTACAACTTTGGTGCAGGCCAGTTTGACCGTGTCCGCCAGACAATCCGGCGCATGATCGCCATTACTTTTACTGCCGCTTTCGTCTACGTTGTATTCGCAATGCTTCGTCCGGCTCTTTTTGCCGGTCTTTTCACGACTGACCCGGAACTGATTGTCATCGTAGAGAAGGTACTTCCGGTTTACATTGCCGGCATGGCAATTTTCGGACTGCAGAGCGGCGTACAGAGTTCCTTCCTCGGTCTTGGCCAGGCGAAGATTTCTCTTTTTATTGCACTGCTTCGAAAAGTCATCCTTCTGATTCCGCTTGCACTCATTCTGCCGCATTTCTTCGGTGTCATGGGCGTTTACTATGCAGAACCGATCGCTGATGTATGTTCTGTTATCACTGCCGTTACGCTGTTTCTCTGCAATATCCGGAAAATTCTTTCAACAGAAACACTTGCAAAAGTGACTCATACCGAAGAATGACAAAAGAGGCGCTCTGCGACCTTTTCCATGCACCACCCATAATCAATTTTCTCGATCGTTTCGGCTGCATAGACGGGATATTCCGCGAGAAGAATCCCGTCGATCGAATACGTAACCGAACCGACCTTTTCTCCTTTCTTTACCGGGGCTTTCAAAAGCTCCGGTAAAAAAACTGTCTTTTTCCGGTATTTCTGTCTCTTTCAGAAGAGCGGGAAGCGAGCGCGCCGGATCAAGCGCCGGGCTTGTAAGGGTAAGGCGGGCGCTGCTTTTTACCTGCAGCATCCCGTCGTAAACACCGTCTGCTACTTCAATCTGCCCTGGGTTCCAGCTATGGTCCAGCACGTCACGATACATATACGATTCCAGCCCGTAGTTTAAAAGCTTTGCGGCATCCGCCCATTTATAGTTTTTATGGCTGGGCCATCCGCACGCAAGCAACGACACAATCAGACGCTTTCCATCCCGCTCCAGCGCACCGGTATAACAGTAACCGGCTTTTGCCGTGAAGCCGGTTTTTCCCGAAACAGCTCCATCCATCTGATCCAGCAGTGCGTTGTGATTATAGCAGTTGAACATGTTTTTCTTTTCCAGATCCCAGAAGGTATAGGACCGCGTCTGCGTCACTGCGAGAAACTGGGCGGCTTTCGGTGAAATCCAGACACAGTATCGCATGATCCGTGCCAGATCAGCTGCTGTCGTGTGGTGATCTCCGCCTGCGTCAGAAGCATCGAGACCGTTCGGCGTCACAAAATGCGTATCTGTGCAGCCGATTGCTGCGGCTTTTTCATTCATAAGCGATGCAAATTCCTCTACACTTCCGCCGATGGTCTCTGCAATCATTACCGCCGCGTCGTTATGCGATTCCAGCATCAGGGAATACAGAAGATCGCCAAGCAGAAACTGTTCTCCCTCCCGCACACCGAGATGTACTTTCGGCGCTGCGGCTGCTTTAGCCGATGCAGTTGCGACCGTCTGCTCTTGTCCGTTTTCCAGTGCCAGAATGCATGTCATGATTTTCGTTGTGCTCGCCATTGCCATAGGATCTGTCTCGCGTTTTCCGAACAGCACACGGCCGGTATCGCCATCCATCAGGCATGCCGCCGTTGCAAACAGCTGATTCGGCTCGCTCTCCTGCTCTGTCGCAGTCACGGACACACTTCCCAAAAAACAGAAGCAGGATTCCCAGGAAAAAAACCTGTCTTGTTTCTTCTTTTTCTGTTCAAAATCAGATCCCCCTTGTGTTTTTTCTCTTTAAAAACGGAAAAGCCGGACGCTCTTTTGGGACCGGCTTTTTGTCTGCTTCTTCTTCATTATATGAGGTTTCCTGTAAAATCATGGTAAAATTTCACAAAGTTATTGACACTGCGATCCATATCATGTATAATTCCCCGTGTTTGTATAGAATCACTAAACTTTTTGTTTATTTTTACTGAGATTTCCTGAGAATCCGTATTCAGCAAAAGGATCCCGGGAAAGACTTTGGATGCAGAAAGGATTTTTTATGGAAATCGGAAAAAAAATCAGGGAACTGCGGATGTGGAAAGGGCTGACGCAGGAGGAACTGGCAGATCGGAGCGAGCTGTCAAAGGGATTTATTTCCCAGCTTGAAAACGATGTGACCTCTCCCTCGATCGCCACGCTGGTTGATGTTCTTACCTGCCTTGGAACGGATCTAAAAACGTTTTTCGGCGAAGAGCAGGACAATCAGGTTGTCTTTTGCGAAGAAGATTACTTTGTAAAGACCGCTGAAGCGCAGGGCAACGAGATCGCATGGATCGTTCCGAATGCACAGAAAAACAGGATGGAGCCAATCCGGCTGACGCTGCAAAGCGGCGCGTGCACCGAGATTGATTCACCGCATGAAGGCGAGGAATTCGGCTATGTACTTTCCGGCCGTATTCTCCTTCATCTTGGAGATGAATGCCACAAAGTGAAGAAAGGGGAAAGCTTCTACTATCCCGCTTCCTGTAATCACTATCTGGAAAATCCGGGTAAAACACCGGCCATCATTCTCTGGGTCAGTTCACCGCCTTATTTTTAGATTTTTTACATCGCGTGATTTTCACGAGAAACGGTGTTCCAAATTTCACAACCCGAAAGGAGCATATTACACATGAGTACCAAATTACTTGATCTGGTCAACATCACAAAATCGTACGACGGAGTTACCATTCTGGATGATCTGAATCTTTATATCCGTGAAAACGAATTTCTTACCCTCCTTGGCCCGAGCGGCTGCGGAAAAACAACCACATTACGTATCCTCGGCGGTTTTGAGACACCGGATGCCGGAAAGGTTTTATTTAACGGACAGGATATCACCCAGCTTCCGCCGAACAAACGCCAGTTAAATACGGTGTTCCAGAAATATGCTCTTTTCACGCATATGACAATTGCGGAAAACATTGCTTTCGGGCTGAAAATCAAAGGAAAATCCAAAGCATATATCGATGACAAAATCAAATACGCATTAAAACTTGTTAACCTTGAGGGTTACGAAAACCGCTCCCCGGCGCTTCTCTCCGGCGGCCAGCAGCAGCGAATCGCCATTGCGCGCGCGATTGTCAACGAACCAAAAGTTCTGCTTCTGGATGAGCCGCTCGGCGCACTTGACTTAAAGCTCCGTCAGGATATGCAGTACGAGTTGATCCGTCTGAAAAACGAGCTTGGTATCACCTTTGTCTATGTCACCCATGATCAGGAAGAGGCGCTTACTATGTCGGACACGATTGTTGTCATGAACCAGGGTTATATCCAGCAGATCGGCACACCGGAAGACATCTACAATGAGCCGCAGAACGCATTCGTTGCAGACTTCATCGGTGACAGCAACATTCTCGACGGCATCATGATTGAGGACCGTCTCGTCGAGATTCTCGGTGCGAAGTTCGAGTGCGTTGATGTCGGATTCGGCAAAAACAAACCGATCGACGTTGTGATCCGCCCGGAGGATATTGATCTTGTGAAGCCGGAGGAAGGTACCATCCGCGGACGTGTCACCCATCTGATTTTCAAAGGTGTTCACTATGAGATGGAGGTTACGGTGAACGGCTTTGAGCTTCTCGTTCACTCTACCGATCTGTTCCCGGTCGGACAGGAAGTCGGCATTCACGTCGATCCGTTCGATATCCAGATTATGAACAAACCGGAATCCGAAGATGAGGAGGCGGCAGCCATTGAAGAGTAATAAATTAAAGAAATGGCTGGCAGCACCGTATGCCGTCTGGGCTGCCGGTTTCATCATCATCCCGCTGATCCTGATTCTCTACTATGCGTTCACCGGGGAAGAAGGCGGCTTTACCCTTTCGAATTTCGCCTACGTTGCGACGAAGGAAAACATCAAGGCACTCGGCCTGGCGCTGTGGCTGTCGCTTCTTAGCACCGCGCTCTGTCTTTTGCTTGCCTATCCGCTTGCCATGATTCTGGCAAACCGGAATGTCAATCAGACCAGCTTTATTGTGCTGATCTTCATTCTCCCGATGTGGATGAATTTTCTGCTCCGTACGCTTGCATGGCAGACACTGCTTGAGAAAAACGGCGTCATCAACAGCATCCTCGCGTTTTTCCATCTGCCCGGCATTTCTATCATCAATACACCGGGAGCGATCATTCTCGGTATGGTGTACAACTTCCTGCCGTTTATGGTTCTGCCGATCTACAATGTTCTGATTAAGATCGACCGTGATGTCATCAACGCAGCAAGGGACCTCGGAGCAAACAGTGTGCAGACGTTTCTGAAAGTAACGCTGCCGCTCACCACGCCGGGTATCGTAAGCGGTATTACCATGGTATTCATCCCGGCGCTTACAACCTTTGTTATTTCCGACCTGCTCGGCGGAAGCAAGATCCTTCTGATCGGAAACGTCATCGAGCAGGAGTTCAAACAGACCAACAACTGGAATGCCGGAAGTGCACTCTCCACAGTCCTGATGATCTTCATCATCCTGTCGATGGTTCTGATGAACAAATACGATAAAGACGGGGAGGGAACGGCATTTTGAGAAAGAAACTGGAAAAAATTTACATGGCGCTCATCTTTATTCTTCTGTATGCGCCGATTGTCACCCTTGTGGTGCTCTCCTTTAATGCATCAAAAACGCGTGCCAAATGGGGCGGCTTTACGCTGCACTGGTACCGTTCACTGTTTGCCAATACAGAGATCATGAACGCGCTGTATACAACGTTAATCATTGCGCTTCTTGCCTCTGCGATTGCAACCATCCTTGGAACGCTTGCGTGCATCGGCATCAACAGCATGTCAAAAAAAAGCCGGACGCTTTTCATGGGCATTACGAACATCCCGATGCTGAACGGTGAGATCGTTATGGGAATCTCGCTGATGCTGCTCTTTATCATCTGCCGCATTCAGCTTGGATTCGGCACGATTCTGATGGCGCATATCACGTTCAATGTTCCTTATGTTATTTTGAGCGTTATGCCGAAATTAAAGCAGACGAACAAATCAACGTACGAGGCAGCCCTCGACCTTGGCGCTTCCCCTCTGTACGCGTTTTGGAAAGTCATCTTCCCGGACATCATGCCGGGTGTTGTTTCAGGCTTTCTGCTCTCCTTTACCATGTCCCTCGATGATTTCGTTATCACCTACTTCACCAAGGGACCGGGCGTTGATACGCTCTCCACAAAGATTTATGCCGAGGTCCGCAAGGGAATCAAGCCGGAGATGTACTCGCTCTCCACAATTCTTTTTGTCACCGTACTGCTTCTGCTGCTCCTTGTGAATGTGAATCCTTCTCCGAAGGAAGAAAAAGAGGAGGCAAAAGAGCGCGAGGCTATGGCGAAGAAAGGCATCCGTTTCCGCATCACGAAACGTGTGGTCTTCCGCCGGATTCTTCCGATCGCCATGGTGCTTGTCATCGGCGGCGGCGGTATTTACTACGGAAGCCAGAATGCTTCAGCCGGCGGCTCCCAGCAGCTGATTGTGTACAATTGGGGCGAATATATGGATTCTGATGTCATCGATATCTTTGAGGAAGAAACCGGTATCCACGTTGTTTACGAGGAGTATGAGACGAACGAAATCATGTATCCGAAGATCAAATCCGGTGCGATTTCCTACGATCTTGTCTGCCCGTCCGACTATATGATTCAGAAGATGATCCAGAACGATCTGCTGCAGCCGATCAACTTTGACCATATTCCGAACGCTTCCAACATTGGAGATATGTACTACGAGACTTCCGAGCAGTTCGACCCGGGCAATCTCTACTCGATCCCGTACTGCTGGGGAACAGTTGGTATTCTGTACAACAAAAAAATGGTAAGCGAGCCGATCAACTCCTGGTCTGTTCTGTGGGATACCAATTACCGCGACAGCATTCTGATGCAGGACAGCGTGCGCGATGCGTTTGCTGTTGCTTTAAAGGATCTGGGATACTCCTTAAACTCCACCAATATCAAGGAGCTGACGGAGGCGAAGGATCTGCTTGTGACACAGAAACCTCTCGTGCAGGCGTACGTTGTGGATCAGGTGCGTGACAAGATGATCGGAAATGAGGCGGCTATCGGCGTTATTTACTCCGGTGAAGCTATCTACACGAAGCGTGAAAACCCGGATCTGGAATACGTTGTTCCAAAAGAAGGCTCCAACGTCTGGATCGATTCCTGGTGCATTCCAAAAGATGCGCAGCATGTCGAGAACGCAGAGAAATTCCTGAATTTCCTCTGCCGGCCGGACATCGCACTGAAAAACTTTGAGTATATTACCTACTCTACGCCGAATGATGCGGCGCGTGAACTGATTGAGGATGACGATATCCGAAACAGTGAAATCGCCTTCCCGGATGAGGAAACGCTTGCACGGTGCGAAACCTTTACGTATCTTGGCGATGATGCCGATGAGGTTTACAACCAGCTGTGGCGTGAAGTAAAATCAAATTAAAGATCTGCTTTCGGACAAAAAAAGATCCCGGTCAGGAATTCTTAGGAAAGATTCCTGCCGGGATTTTTCTATTCTTACTGTTGCTCTCAAAAGTCTGTTTTAATCAAAATTGTGGTCAAAGCGCGGGGAAAGCGTTCCGTTTCCATGGAGCACTTCATCCAGCTTTACAAGCTCCTGCGGCGCCTCTGCAAGCGCTCTTTCGTACAGGTGGACAAGATTCCGTGTGCCCGCTTCGCATTCCTTCTGAGGCCTTCCAGGCATCACACGGCCGCCCATCGAATCGTAGCAGCCGACCAGTTTCATCACTCCAAGAAGAAGGCTTCTTACCGCACTGCTGCGGCAGATCGTGATTCTCGTCCAGAGCTTCATGCCCTTCAGGCATTCGACAATTTCTGTTTCCCCGATTTCCGGAAAACAGCGGTGGATGACCTTGTTGCCGTCGGTGTGCGGGCAGATCGGCGATGCCGGACGGTATACGAGCGGATCGAGGCCGTCCTCCAGCATGAAGTACTGGTCAAGGCTCGTCTCAATCTTTGCATGGGAAATTCCAGTGTGATCCACAAATTTCCCGATATACGGATGACACGTCGAATCGAGAAGGTAATGGCAGGCAAAGCCTAACAGATACGCTTCCATCGCCTCTGACGGACTCTGCTGATACTTTTTCACCTCATCCTCGAACAGAACGGAAGCCGTCTGCTCATGCAGAAACGTTCCGTAATCAGACACACGGTTTTTCGAGAACGGATGGTAATAAAAGAAGATATCCGGCCCGTGCAGTCCGATCAGATACAGTTTTTTGTTTTCTCGAATGATCTTTTTCAAATTTGCCGGAAGCTGTTCATAAACTTCTCTTCCGAACCTGTCGTGTGCGTACGTAGTAGGCATATCGGTATCTCCCTTCTTTTTTCTCCTGCCGGATCAGACATCCAGCTTGATCTGCATTTCCTCTTCCACTTCTGCGCGGAAGTCCTCCATCTTGACCGGACTGATCTCCGGCAGATTGTCGGTGGAATCGACGCCGAAGTTCCGCAGGAATTCTTCGGTCGTGCCGAACACAATCGGGCGGCCCGGCGCGTCGAGGCGGCCAAGCTCCTGCACCAGATTGTACTCCACCAGTTTGTTGACCGCGTGATCGCTCTTGACGCCGCGGATCTTGTCGATCTCCTGCTTCGTGACCGGCTGCTTGTAGGCAATGATCGAGAGGGTCTCCATCATGACGTCGGTCAGAACCGCCTTCTTCGGCTGCATGGCGATGTTGACAAGATAATCATAATATTCCTGTTTCGTGCACATCTGATACGCATTTTCAAGCTCCACGATGTGGATGCCGCGGTCTTTCGTATTATATTTTTCCATCATATGGTTCAGAATCCTACGGGTCGTCTCCGTGTCATGGCCGATCGCTTTTGCAATCCTTCCCAGCTCCACGGAATCTCCCATCGCAAAAAGGACTGCCTCGATGGCTGCTTCCGCCTCCTCGACCGAAGAGGGGCGTCTTGCCTCACCCGGGGCAGTTTCTTTATTCCTGTTCTGTTCTTCCATCTGTCTTGTCCTCACTGTCTGTCTCGTCTGTATACGGCACAACTACGGTGTCTTCATCCTCCAGGGATTCAATCAGGATATCCCCGAAAAGCTCCTCCTGGCTGATCCGGATTTTGCCGGTTTTCATCAGCTCCAGGATTGCAAGGAAGGTGACAATCACATGCACCTTGCCCGGCTGGGATTCCAAAAGGTCGCGGAAGCTGAAGCGGCGTTTTTTAACAGCAAACTGCTCGACATACGTCATCTTGTCCGGCAGGCTGACCTCTTCTTTTTCGATCTTTCCGAACCTGCTTCGGATCGGGTCGATCTTGTCCTCCTGGCGCTTTAAAATCATTTTATAGATCGTATGGAGCTTCGCGAGAGAAATCTGCGAAAGGAGCTCGGAGGTGTCGACCGGCGTCCTGTACTCCAGCACTTCTCTTGGAAACGTCGGTTCCTTGTACACGGAACGGCTCGCCTCGTTCATGCGGTCACGCAGCTCGTACGACATGTACTTGTACATTTTGTACTCTAAAAGCTGCTGCACCAGCTCGGCTCTCGGGTCCTCTTCCTCGCCTTCCTCATTCACTTCTTTCGGAAGCAGCATGCGGCATTTGATATCCAGAAGCGTCGCCGCCATGACCATGAACTCGCTCATGATGTCGAGGTCTTCCCGCTCCATCTGATGAATGTATTCCAGATACTGGTCCGTAATCTCTACAATGGGGATATCGTAAATATCTATTTTTGTTTTTATCGATCAGGTGAAGAAGAAGGTCCAGCGGTCCTTCAAACACCGGAAGCTTTACTGGTATCGCCATGTGCTCTGTTCTCCCTTACGTTTTCCCGATATCTGTAATAATCAATTCTCTTCTGTTCCAGATGCGGACCGGAATGGTATGTTCGCCCGTTCCTGCACTGATGATCTGGCAGGTGCCGCCCGTCAGGAACAGCCCGCGGCAGTTTTTCGAAAAAAGGCGGAAATCCGGCGTCACAAGCCCCCGGTGCGCGCCAAGGCCCACCACGCCGCCGTGATAATGGCCGGAAAGCGTCAGATCGGCTCCATATGATGCATAGGAGCTGCGGTAGGCAGGGTGATGCGCCAGCAGAATGCCGTAGCGCGCCGGAGCCGGTTTTCCAAGGTGGTCCATCAGTTCCGAAACCGGCAGCGGTCCGCGGTAAAAGCGGTTGTAATAGGTGCGGTCCATGGCATAGCCGTAGATCCGGACCGGACAGCCGCTGATGGTAAGATCCGCCGTCTCATTTTCCAGATAGCAGATTCCTGCCTTTTTCAGGCGCTCCCGGAGCTTTTCATACAGATCGCCGTACTGTTCCGGGTACAGCTTCAGACGGTATTCGTGGTTTCCGCAGCCATAGATCACCTGGTATTCCTCCGCAAGACGTTCCGCGAAACTCAGACCCGGGTCGAGGTTCTCCCCCGGCTTTGCCACAATCTGGTCTCCGCCGATGATGACAAGATCCGGAGCCGCCTCATCGATGACTGCCTTTAACACCGTGTTGTCCGGGCCGAACTCCATATTGTGGAGATCACTGATAAACGCCAGACGAAAACCGTTTCCTTCCGGAAATTTTCCGTTTGACGAAAGTTTGTAATAGGTCGTTGTAAATTTTCTCATACCGTTCATTATACTTGATTTTTCGGTGTATGACAACCCGTTTTCCCTGCTGTTTATAAGCCCAGTGCCTGTTTTGCCAGCTGATCGGCTTTTTCGTTGTAGGTGACGCCGGTGTGGCCCTTTACTTTGCAGAAGCGGATCGCAACTTTGGCCGATGCCAGATCGTAAAAATTCCGGTAATCGATGGTTCCCTGTTTTTTCGCCTGCCATTCTCTCGTACACCAGCTTGCGATTCCCTGGTAATCGTGATAGATGGCCAGCTCCGGAATATCATGTGTCAGGCAGTAAGCCATGGCCAGCTCTGCGCCCTTGATCTCGCCTGCCACATTCCGCATGGAGACGAGATCCGGATCGCTGTATTCTTCTGCAAGATTCAGCTCTTTTCCGTCCAGGAAGAGGACCACACCGCAGGAGAACTTTCCGAGCGCATGCTGATAGCTTCCATCCACGTATGCGACGGCGCTCCTGCCGACACCGGCGTATTCCGGGTCTTCGCATGGTTTTTCCGCCAGAATCAGGTGTTCCCAGTCCAAAGAAGAAGGATCGGGTGCTGCCGTGCTCTGTACTGCCTTTCGTTCCGGGGCAGCGAAATACGTTCCGATTGTTTCCCGCAGCAATGGTTCCGGCATTTTACCGCCGCCCAGAAAGGCCTCTGCCTCCTCCAGACGCTCAAATCCCTTGTAAATTGCGCCAGGATAACCGTGTACCTGCGCTTTGCACGCATCCCATGTCCGGTAGATGCCCGGAACCTTTCCCTGTTTTACCGCATAGTAATTTTTCTTTGCCATGTTTTTCTCCTTTTCGCGCATGATACTCCGGCTTTATGCCGTCCCAAGAAAATATTGTTTCATCGTACATCCGAACAGATCCCACATGCCGGCTCTTGCCACGTCTGCTCCATATAAAATCGCAACGGAACCAAGTTCCTCACCGTCTGCTTTGTAAACAACTCTTCCGGCACACTCGCCTTTCTGGATAGGGGCCTGCACCTCTTCCGGCAGTTCCATCGTTTTTTCCACTTCACCAATCACCGTCCCGCCCGTCGTAAGATAGCGGAATTCTTCCGCATATTCCAGTTCTGCCGTATCCTGCTTTCCGTAAACAACCGAAAGTTCCGGCAGGGGATCGCGTTCCCGGTCTATGTAGATGCTACAGGACGAAAACCCATACTGGAACAGTGACGCTGCATCTGCAAACCGCACCTTGTAGTCCGGTGCTCCCATCACGACTGCCAGCATCGTCAGATCATTTTTCTTCGCCACTGCCGAGACGCAGTACTTCGCCTTCGAGGTGCTTCCTGTTTTCAGTCCCACACAGCCCTCATAGCCGCGGATCAGCTTATTTGTATTGGTGAGGGTGAATGGTTTGCTTCCCTTCTGTGTGACATGCGTAATCTCTTCCATCCATATAGAGGAATAGTTCAGGATCTGCGGAAAGCGCTCGATCAGCTCCCGAGACATTTTCGCCACATCTGCCGCTGTCGTGTAATGGCCGTCGGAATCCGTGAGGCCGCAGCAGTCCTCAAACTTCGTGTCGTTCATGCCGAGTTCTTTTGCTTTCTGGTTCATCCGGCTGACGAACTCGCTTTCTGTCCCCGCAATATGCTCTGCCATCGCTACAGATGCATCGTTTCCCGAAGCAACGACAATACACTTGATCATCGTCTCAACGGTCTGCTTTTCGCCCTCTTCCAGAAAGACCTGGGACCCGCCCATACTTCTGGCGTGCGCACTCGTCGTCACTTCGTCGGTCAGCTGGAGCGTCCCTTTTTCGAGCTCTTCAAAAATCAGCAGCAGCGTCATGATTTTTGTGATGCTCGCCGGGCTTCGCTGTTCCGACGCATTTTCTCGTACAGAACAGTTCCGGTCTGTGCCTCCATCAAAAGAACAGACGGCGAAGCCAGCCCAAGGTCCGTTGTCATCTCCGGTGCTGTCTCCTCCGTCTCTTCTGTTTTCTGTTCCGTTGTTTCGTTCTGCTGCTTGTCGGAAGATTCTCCATTCTGCTCTGCCGCCGTCACTTTCAAGGGCGCTGTAAGAAGCGCCAGGATCATCAGCAGGCTCCAGACGATATTTCGTGTTCTTCTCTTCATATTCCCCCGAAACATCTGCTCTTTCTTCCCTACAGGCTATGCAGACGACCGCAGAACTATGCTGTCTGTTCCGTTTACAGCAGCGGTGCCAGAAACTTCAGCGCACCGCGGAGTGCACGGACTGCAAAATTTTTCTTTCGGCAGTAGTCCATATTGATCTGCTCACACTGTTCAAACGTGGTCAGCGCATCCTCTTTTACCTGGGCAACCGCACTGCTGCCGTACATCCAGACACCGCACTCAAAATGCAGGTACATGCTCCGGTAATCCATGTTGATCGTTCCGACCGTCGCAACTTCATCATCACAGACAAAGCTCTTGGAATGGATAAAGCCCGGCGTATACTGGTAAATCTGAACGCCGGATTCCAGCAGGATCTCGTAATTGGCCTGCGTCAGAATATAGACAATCTTCTTATCCGGGATGCCCGGCGTTACAATCCGCACATCGACTCCGCGCTTTGCCGCCATGCAGAGAGCGGTCAGCGTCTCGTTGTCCGGAATCAGATACGGGGTAAAAATATAAAGATATTTTTTCGCCTGTGAAATAATGTTCAGATAAACATGCTCGCCTACTGTCTCTCCATCCAGCGGGGAATCGCCGTACGGCTGCACAAAACCGTCTTTTTTAAACGCTTCCTCGTGATAGATCTCCGGCCGGTATGATTCGAAATTGCATTCCATACCGGTGATTGTGCTCCACATCTGCAGAAACATCACCGTAAAACTCCATACCGCCTCACCATGCAGACAGATTCCGGAATCCTTCCAGTGGCCGAACCGCTCCTTGCGGTTAATGTATTCGTCCGCAAGATTAATGCCGCCCGTGAAAGCCGTATGACCGTCGATCACGGCAATTTTCCGGTGGTCACGGTTATTTAAAATGACATTCAGCACCGGTCGGAACTGATTGAACGCCGCACACTTGATGCCCATCTGCTGCAGCGATTTATAATACTGATACGGCAGTGTCGTCACGCAGCCGAAATCATCGTAAATCACCCGCACATCCACACCGGCGGCCGCTTTTTCCTTCAGAATCTCCAGCACCGTATCCCACAGATACCCCTCGCTGATGATGAAATATTCCATAAAAATGTAGTGTTCTGCCTTTTTGAGTTCCTCAATAAAGTGCTCAAACCATACATCTCCCAGCGGGTAATACTCTGTTTCTGTGTTTACATAAACAGGATAATGCGCATAATTGGTCAGATAGGAAGACTGCCCCGCTGCCAGGATATTTTCTTCCTCGAGCTTTTTACGCGTCTCTTCTTCCTCTCCAAGAACGCCTCCCTGCGAAAGCAGAACTGTATCGTAATGTGTACGGAATTTTCTTGCCACACTGGAATGGCCGAGAATGCCGTACAGGCAGATTCCGGTTACCGGAAGCGCCAGGATACAGACTGCCCACATCAGTTTGTAGCCGGGATTCATTTTCGGATTATTGATAATCGAAAGCACTGCAATCAGGGAAAGGATCGTGACCGCATAGTTGATGTAGACAGATTTTTCATTGAGCTGCATCATAATTCCGGCCAGCCAGCAAAATTCCAGAAGAAGTGCAACACCGATAATGACCATACGGCTGGTAAGCAGCTTCAGAATCTTTTTCACGATACGAAACAGCTTGTTTGCTATTTTGTACAAAATTCTCATTTGTCACCGCCTTGCTGTTTTGTCAAAACCTGCGACTTTAAGTTACAAGTATAAAAATCCCCGGCAAAACAGATCGCCGGGGATTTTTTGCACATTAATTATACTTACGTTTTCTGGCAGCTTCAGATTTCTTTTTACGTACGAACACTTGGTTTCTCGTAATGCTCTCTTTTACGAATCTCCTGCTGAATGCCAGCTTTTGCACAGCTACGCTTAAATCTGCGTAAAGCGCTGTCCAACGTTTCGTTTTCTTTAACGATTACATTTGACATAGTCTCACACCTAACCTCCCTCCAGTTGTAGATTGTGCATAATACAACTGTATGGGTATTTTTTGCACTGTTCTTATTATACCAGAAAAATCTCGTACGTCAACAAGTTTTTTCATTTTTTTGCAAAATTTTTCCCTGCCGCCTGCCTGGCTCCTTTTTCTGCCCTGCAGGCGGCAGGATTTTGTGCTGTTTTTCCTGCTTATTGTTATGCGATCTGGCCTTCCAGTACCTCGGCAGCTTTTGCAACTGCTTCGTCGATCTTCTCCGGATTCTTTCCGCCGGCCTGTGCCATGTTCGGACGTCCACCGCCGCCGCCGCCGACAACGGCTGCCACTTCTTTGATCAGTTTTCCGGCATGTGCACCTTTCTTCATCGCATCATCGGTTACCATGGCAAGAAGGCTTACTTTGCCGTCCTTTGCAGATGCCAGAACAACAACGCCGCTTCCCAGTTTTTCTTTCAGCTGGTCGCCAAGGTCACGCAGTCCGTTCATATCGACATCCGGTACAGATGCAGCGAGAAGTTTTACACCTTTGACTTCGGTTACTTTATCCATAACATCGCCGAGCGCTTCTTTTGCCAGTTTGCTCTTTAAGGACTCATTCTCTGCCTGGAGTGCTTTTGCCTCTGCCTGCAGATGAGCGATCTTCTCGAGGAGATCCGCCGGTGTTGTCTTTAAGAGAGCTGCTGCCTCATGCATTTTCTCTTCCTGTGCTTTATAGTATGCAGTAACAGACGGTCCGGTCAGAGCTTCGATTCTGCGGACACCTGCTGCAACGCCTGCCTCAGAAACAAGTTTGAACAGTCCAATTTCAGCGGTATTCTTTACATGGGTACCACCGCAAAGCTCTTTGGAGAAGTCTCCCATGGAAACGACACGTACTTTGTCGCCGTATTTCTCACCGAACAGAGCCATCGCGCCGGATTTCTTCGCTTCCTCAGTATCCATGATGTCGGTTACAACCGGGATCTGCTCCTGAATCTTTTCATTTACCAGATTCTCAACTTTTTCCAGTTCTTCCGGTGTCATAGCCTGGAAGTGAGCAAAGTCGAAACGGAGTCTGGTCGGGGTTACGAGAGAACCTTTCTGCTCTACGTGTGCACCGAGAACAGTCTTTAATGCCTTCTGCAGAAGGTGTGTTGCGCTGTGGTTCTTCTCGGTATTTTTTCTTGCCTCTTCGTTGACCTGAAGCGTAACTTTCTCGCCGTTTGAAATCATACCGGATTTCATGACACCGACGTGGCCGTATTTTCCGCCGCGGAGTTTGATGGTATCTTCTACTTCGAATACACCATTTGCTCCTTTGATGATACCGCAGTCGCCTTCCTGACCGCCCATGGTAGCGTAGAACGGAGTTTTCTCTACGAAAATGGTTCCCTTCTGGCCTTCCATCAGAGATTCTGCAATCTCAGTCTCTGTCGTCAGAACGGTTACTTTGGAGGTATCCTCCAGATGATCGTATCCGGTAAACTCAGTTGTTACGGACGGGTCGATCTCATCGTAAACGGTTGCATCAGCACCCATGTAGTTTGTTACTTCACGGCTCGATCTTGCACGCTCTCTCTGCTCTTCCATTGCTGCATGGAAACCGTCCTCGTCGATGCCGTAGCCCTTCTCCTCGAGGATCTCTTTGGTCAGATCCAGCGGGAATCCGTAGGTATCGTACAGTTTGAATGCATCCTGTCCGTCCAGAACTTTTTTGCCTTCGCTCTGCAGTTTTTTCTTCGAACTCGGAGAGGATATGAAGTCCCTGGTCGATGGTTTTGTTGAACTGGGTCTCCTCGTTGTTCAGAACGTTGAAGATGAAGTCTTTTTTCTCTTCAAGTTCCGGATATCCGTCTTTGGATCCTTCGATTACGCTTGCGGAAAGGCGGGCAAGGAACAGTCCGTCAATGCCAAGCAGACGGCCATGACGTGCTGCACGGCGGATCAGACGGCGCAGTACGTAGCCTCTTCCTTCGTTGGTCGGCATGATTCCATCGGAAATCATGAATGTTGCGGAACGGATATGGTCTGTGATAAGGCGGATGGAAACATCGGTCTCATGATCTTCCTCATACTCTTTTCCGGAGATTTCGCATACTTTGTTGCGGAGTGCCTGAATGGTGTCGACATCGAAGATGGAATCTACATCCTGTACAACAACGGCCAGACGCTCAAGTCCCATACCGGTATCGATGTTCTTCTGGATCAGGTCGGTGTAGTGGCCCTCGCCGTCGTTGTTGAACTGGCTGAATACGTTGTTCCATACTTCCATGTAACGGTCACACTCGCAGCCAACGGTACATCCCGGTTTGCCGCAGCCGTATTTTTCTCCGCGGTCATAATAAATCTCAGAACACGGACCGCACGGACCTGCGCCATGCTCCCAGAAGTTGTCTTCTTTTCCAAAACGGAAAATACGGTCTGCCGGGATGCCGATCTCTTTGTTCCAGATATCAAATGCTTCATCATCGTCCTGATAGATGGATGGGTACAGACGATTCGGATCGAGCCCTACTACCTGTGTTAAAAACTCCCAGGACCATGCGATTGCTTCGTGTTTGAAATAATCACCGAAGGAAAAGTTTCCGAGCATCTCAAAGAAGGTGCCGTGACGGGCTGTTTTTCCTACATTTTCAATATCGCCGGTACGGATACATTTCTGACATGTTGTTACTCTTCTTCTCGGCGGAATCTCTGCGCCTGTGAAGTAAGGTTTCAGCGGAGCCATACCGGAGTTGATCAGTAAAAGACTTTTATCGTTGTGTGGAATCAACGAAAAACTCTTCATAGCAAGATGTCCTTTGCTCTCGAAGAACTCAAGAAACATCTTTCGTAATTCGTTTACGCCATATTTTTCCATGACTGTTTGTCCTCCAAATAATTCAGTGTGTCCCGGAATTTCTTCCGGGAATCCATTCTTTTATAATAGCACACTTAATTATTTAACGCAAATTTTTTTGAAATTCTTCTTTCCTTTTTTCAGAACGATACCGTCCTCGCCGAAGGCTGCTTTTTCTACGGCATATTTCGGATCTGTAATTTTCTCACCGTCTACGGATACACCGCCCTGCTCTACGGCACGGCGTCCTTCGTTTCTGGTCTTTGCAAGCTCTGCTTTGACAAGAAGGGTTACGATATCGATTTTATCGTCCGTGAAATCCTCTGCAGAAAGTTCACTGGTCGGCATATGCTCGGAGCTTCCGGTAGAGAATACGGCACGTGCGCCTTCCTGCGCTTTCTTTGCTTCTTCCTCGCCGTGTACCATGGAGGTCAGCTCATAGGCCAGGATCTCTTTTGCCTCGTTCAGCTTGCTTCCTTCCCAGGAATCCATCTCGTCGATCTGCTCCAGCGGCAGGAAAGTCAGCATACGGATACATTTTAAGACATCGGCATCATCCACGTTTCTCCAGTACTGGTAGAAATCGAACGGGCTGGTCTTGTTCGGGTCAAGCCATACAGCGTTTCCTGCGGTTTTACCCATCTTCTTGCCCTGAGAGTCGGTCAGAAGGGTGATGGTCATTGCATAGGCATCTTTTCCAAGTTTACGGCGGATCAGTTCGGTTCCTCCCAGCATGTTGGACCACTGGTCATCGCCGCCGAACTGCATATTGCAGCCGTATTTCTGGAACATGTGATAGAAGTCGTAGCTCTGCATAATCATGTAGTTGAACTCCAGGAAGGAAAGACCTTTTTCCATACGCTGTTTGTAGCACTCTGCACGGAGCATGTTGTTGACGCTGAAGCATGCACCTACCTCACGGAGCAGTTCTACATAGTTCAGGTTCAGCAGCCAGTCTGCGTTGTTGAGCATCATAGCTTTTCCCTCGCCGAACTCGATGAAACGCTCCATCTGACGTTTGAAGCACTCTGCGTTGTGGTCGATCTCCTCGCGGGTCAGCATTTTTCTCATATCGGTTCTTCCGGACGGGTCACCGATCATGGTGGTGCCGCCGCCGATCAGGGCGATCGGTTTGTTTCCTGCCATCTGCATCCGTTTCATCAGGGTCAGTGCCATGAAGTGACCTGCGGTCAGACTGTCTGCAGTGCAGTCGAATCCGATATAGAACGTTGCTTTTCCATTGTTTACCAGGTCTCTGATTTCATCTTCATCGGTTACCTGTGCCAGAAGGCCTCTGGCGATCAGTTCGTCATAAATCTGCATTTTGTTTTTCTCCTTTTTTCGGTTGACTTTCGGGTATGTGTTACCGTCTGGGACCAAAGTTTTTTATACAAAAAGACTCCCGTCCTTTCCGATTCAAAGGACGAGAGCCCGTATCTCCCGTGTTACCACCTTACTTCACAGCTGTCTCACGGCAACTGCCTTTGTCGGTATCCAAAATCTCTGAATACCCTGACGCTGTAACGTTCGTCTCTTACGTCGCAGCCTACTAAAAACGTGCATCATAGTCTTCTGCCGCCCGTTTTATTCGGTGCGCAACTCCAGGATGTATTCGAATCGTACAGAACCTGCATGCGCCTCTCATCTGCCGGCTGCTTTCTGTCCGCGTTTTGTACGTCTACTTGTTCCCTTCCAAGCCTTTTTCCATGTTCCATAGTATAAACGGTGATTCGAAATCTGTCAAGACTTCTGCTTTCCGTTTTTTCATCTATTTTTAATATCCGCGGTCCTGATCCATCATATACAGGAGTGCGTTGCAGATGCACGCCGCGATATTGCTGCCGCCTTTTCGTCCGCGTGCCACGATATACGGGATATTGGTCTGCATAATCAGTTCTTTGGACTGTACCACATTGACAAAGCCGACCGGAACTCCGATGATCAGCGCCGGTTTTATTTTTCCTTCCCCGATCAGTTCATAGAGGCGGACCAGTGCCGTCGGCGCATTTCCAACCGCAATAATCAGCTTTTTATCCAGCTCCGCCGCTTTTTCCATGCAGGCTGCCGCGCGGGTGCTTCCGGTTTCTTTTGCTCTTGCCGCAACATCTTCGTCTGACATAAAGCAGAGCGCTTCACCGCCGTGGCGCGCAAGCACCTTTTTGTTGATGCCGGATCTTGCCATCTGCGTATCCGTCACAATGCAGGCTCCCTCCCGGATCGCCTCGATGCCTTTTGCCACCGCATGCTCCGAAAAGCAGAGATTATCCGCATAATCAAAATCCGCACTTGTGTGGATACAACGCTTTACAACCAGTTCCTGATCCTCTGGAAACGTTCTTCCGTTTAATTCTTCCGTGATAATTTCAAAGCTTCTCTTTTCAATCTCGTGCGGGCTTACCTGCTCCAGTTCTATCTTCATCTTTATGCCCCTTCTTCCAGAATTTGATAAATCTTCTTCATGTCGAGATGCTCGCGCAGCGCATCTGCGAGAATATCGTACTGTGTCTCTTTGAATGTCTGGTAATCGACACCGTGAATCTGCTCCATGGCAATTCCCTTATTCTTTGCAAGTGCTTCCACGATCCGCTCGGCAACTTCTTCTTTGTCGAAAATGCCGTGCACATACGTACCGTACACAGTTCCTTTCTGTGCACCGTCCAGCTTATCCGAATCAGCACGGTTCTGATCATCGATGAACGTGAATGCTTCTGTTCCTTCTTTCCGCACTGTTTCTCCCATATGGATTTCATAGCCCTCGATCCGGGTTCCCTCGATCCCGGCAAGAACGCCTTCTGTTTTTCCAAAAGCGCCCTCCGCGCGGGTTCTCGTCTTCTCACCGGCAAATACGGTATCCATCGGCAGGAGTCCCATTCCTTTGATCGTTCCGCCGGCTTCGACATGCAGCGGATCGCTCAGCGTATCTCCGAGCATCTGGAAGCCGCCGCAGACACCGAAAATTACTTTTCCGGCCGCAGCCGCCTTCAGTACGGCCGCTTCCAGACCATTCTGACGCATCCAGAGCAGATCCTCCATCGTGTTTTTCGTTCCCGGAAGCAGAATCATATCCGGATTTTTCAGTTCGGAGACAGAGCTTACGTAGCGGAGTGATACGCCTTCGATCCGCTCGAACGGGTTGAAATCGGTGAAGTTTGAAATACGCGGGAGACGGATGACCGCAAGGTCAATGAGACCGATCTCCTCTTTTCTGGTGAATCGCTCGGTCAGACTGTCCTCGTCTTCCACTTCGATGTGGAGATACGGCGCCACGCCGACCACCGGGATGTGTGTTTTTTCTTCCAGCATCACAACGCCCGGGTCCAGGATGGTTTTGTCCCCGCGGAATTTGTTGATAATCAGACCCTTGATGCGGTCGCGCTCATCCGGCTCTAAAAGCTCTACGGTACCGTAAAGCTGAGCAAAAACGCCGCCGCGGTCAATATCTCCGACGAGGAGCACCGGTGCATCCACAAGCTTTGCCATTCCCATATTGACGATATCATCGGCTTTCAGGTTGATCTCCGCCGGACTTCCGGCTCCCTCGATCACAATGATATCATACTGTTCTTCCAGTGCATGGTACGCTTTCATGATGTCCGGGATCAGCTCTTTTTTGTGGGAAAAATATTCCCGCGCACTCATGTTTCCCAGTACCTCACCGTTTACAATCACCTGCGAACCGGTGTCATTCGTCGGCTTTAACAGAATCGGGTTCATCAAAACGGACGGTTCGATCCCGGCCGCTTCCGCCTGCATGACCTGTGCACGTCCCATCTCAAGGCCTTCTCTCGTAATAAACGAATTCAGCGCCATATTCTGTGATTTGAACGGCGCCACACGGTATCCGTCCTGATGGAAAACCCGGCATAAGCCCGCCGCAAGCAGACTTTTTCCCGCATTTGACATCGTTCCCTGTATCATAATTACTTTCGCCATCGTTTTTCCTCCTAAAACCACTGCAGAATCTGTGAAACGGCTTCTGTCAGAATCTGGTTTTCTTCATGTGTGCGTACGGCTGCACGGTAATATCCGTCGGCAAGGCCCGGGTAGTTGGAACAGTCGCGGATCAGAATGCCGCCTTTTTCCAGCCGTGCGGCAAGTCCCTTCGGTCCCTCAAAGGAACAGATAATTTGCACAGGAATCCCATCGGTAAGACCTGCTTTTTTCCAGTTCTGCTTTCATCCAGGGCGCGTTCTTTTCCGATCAGTTCCCGTGCTTCTTTGACATAAGCATCCTCGTTCAGGGCGGCAAGGCCTGCCATCTGCGCCGGAATCGAAACATTCCACGACTGCATGCTGCGGCTGATCCGATCCAGCAGATCCTCGTCGCTGCAGAGCAGATAGCCAAGACGCAGGCCAGGCATTGCGTAAATCTTTGTGAACGCACGCAGAATCAGCAGATTCGGATATTCGTCCAGTTTTCCCTGCATCGTCACTTTTTCCGGCTCCGGCAGAAATTCTATGAAACACTCATCCAGCACCAGATAGATGTTACGCTCCCGGCAGTTATCCAGGATCTTTAAAAGAAGCTCCTGCGGAATCGTAAGGCCGGTTGGATTATTTGGATTACATAAAAAAACAAGATCCAGATCGTCGGTCAGATCATCGCAGAAATCGTCCTGTAAAAGAAAGCCTTTTTCCTTTTGCAGCGGATACATACGGATAAAACACCCTGCCGCTGAAAGTGCTGCTTCATACTCTGCAAATCCCGGCGCTGCAATCAGCGCTTTTTTCGGGCGGAGAGCCTGTGTCAGGGCAAAAATAAGCTCCGCGGCGCCGTTTGCAAACAGGATATTTTCTTCTGGAAGCTGCTCCTTTTCCGACAGTGCCCGGGTCAGGTCCCGGCACAGTGCGTCAGGATACTGTTCCACCGATTCCGCGCTCTTTCTCACCGCCTCTTTCACACTTTCCGGAACTCCAAGAGGATTGACATTCACAGAAAAATCGACTCTGCATTTTTTCGTGTAAATGTCTCCTCCATGTGGATTTTGTCTCATACCATATGCCTTCCTTTCTCTTTTCCGTTGTGTTTCTATCTTCTCTTTTTACAGAAATAAAAAGAGCGCGCGGATTCCCGCAAAGAACACCAGTCCGAGGAACGAGGTCAGATACATCAGATGATTTGCTCTTTTGATATCTTCCGCCTCGACCGGGCGGATGTCATCGCCGATCGTTGGTTTCTTTACGACTTTGCCGAAATACACGGCATCTCCGGCAAGCTGTACTTCCAGCGCCCCTGCCATAACTGCTTCTGTCTGCGCAGAATTTGGGCTGGCGTGGCAGTAACGGTCGCGTTTGTAAATTTTTTCTGCATTTTTCCAGTTCATGCGCTCGCATGCAGACGCAAGAATCATCAGCCATGCGCTGATTCTCGCCGGTATGTAATTGACGACATCGTCCAGCTTTGCCGCACACCGTCCAAAATACAGATATTTGTCATTTTTGTATCCCACCATGGAATCCATGGTATTGATGGACTTATACAGAAAGCCCAATGCCGGTCCGCCGAGGGCAAGAAAGAGGAGCGGTGCAATGACACCGTCCGACGTATTCTCCGCGATCGTTTCCACGGCAGCTTTCGTCACTCCTGTTTCCGAAAGATTTTCCGTATCACGTCCTACGATCATGGAAACCGCATAGCGCGCCCCCGGAAGATCGTTTTCTTTTAATTTCTGATAGACCTTCATGCTCTCATCCTTCAGGCATTTCGTTGCCGGAATCTGCCAGCACCAGAGAACCTCCAAAAGGAAGCCGATGACCGGATGAATTTTAAATGCCGCAAAGAGCAACAGTGCCGGAACACCGTATCCCGCCAGACAGACGAGGATCACGAGAAAAACTCCTCCGGCAAGCTCTCCATTTGGCGTTTTCGGAAATACCTTCCGCAGCCATTTTTCCAGCAGGGCAATGAGATTTCCGATCACACGGATCGGATGGTACAAAAAGGAGGGATCTCCAAGCAGCAGGTCCAATCCATAGCCCACAATCAGGGCTGCTAATGCTGTTTTCATCTTGTTTTCTCCTGTTCTTTCCGGTAAGAGACACACTGCTCCAGAAATTCCAGTGCGAGGTGCGGACTTGCCATATAGTAAAGATGCGGGAATCCCGCCATCATCCGTTTTGTCGCATGAATGCATTCCCAGTTCCGCTTCCGCAGCGGTTTTGCCGCATGCCATGCACTTCCGCAGTCTGTGCTGTCAAAGTAATGGAACTCATGGCCGCGCACCGGATTTCCGCCGTTCCGAAAGGTATCCTTCGTGTTTGGCGTGAGGGTGATATAGCCGAATCTTCCCAGCTTTTTTTGTCCGGTAAACATTTCCCGGAACAGCCTGTACCATAGGATACACATTTCCATCCATATCCTCCATGGATTCTGACAGGTACATATAACCGCCGCATTCTGCAAGAACCGGCATTCCCTGACGGATGTTATCGCGGATCTTCGTTCTCATGGTCTGGTTTTCCGAAAGCTCTTCTGCGTGCAGCTCCGGGTAGCCGCCGCAGAACAGAAATCCGTCTGTATTCTTTGGCGGCTCCGCATCGGAAAGCGGCGAAAAATATTCGATTTTGGCTCCAAGTGACGCGAGAAGCTCCAGATTATCCCGATAAAAGAAACAGAATGCTTCATCCTTTGCAACGGCAAGAATCGGCTTCGCAGCACGCACCTTGGCGGCTGCTTCGCTTTCTGTCACCTTACGCAGGACTTCCGGCATTTTTCCCGAGAGCTCTTCTGCCCCTTCTGCAATCGCAAGAATTTTTTCAAAATCCAGTGTCTTCTGCAGTGTTTCTGCAAGCAGATTGACCTGCTCCTGCAGATTTTCCACCTCATCCGGCATCACAAGGCCGAGGTGGCGGCTTTCTAAGTGGCATTCCTTCAGTTCCGGCACAAAGCCGGCACAGGAAATGCCAAGTTCTTTTTCCGCCATCGGCGCGATCTCCCGGTACAGCATCTCTGACATCCGGTTAAAGATTACACCGGCGATCCGGCTGTCCTCTTTGTACTGCAGGTATCCCTTGATAAAGGCAAGCGCTGAAACGCTCATGCCTTTGGCATCGACAACCAGAAGAACCGGCGTTTTTGTCATACCGGCGAGATCGTAGGCGCTGCCTTTGGTAGAAATTCCGCCAAGACCGTCGTAATACCCCATAACGCCTTCCAATACGGAAATGTCATGACCCGCTGCATGTTTGCAGAACAGATACTGTGTTGTTTCTTCCTCTGTGAAAAATGGATCCAGATTACACGACGGGGCGCCGATTACCTGTTCGTGAAACATCGGATCGATATAATCCGGGCCGCATTTAAACGCTGCGGGCTGCTTTCCCATCTGCTGCAGTGCACGGAGCAGTCCGCAGGTGATCATCGTTTTCCCGCTTCCGCTCCTTCCTGCTGCCAGCATGATTCTTGGTGCTTTCATTCTTTGGCACCTCCCTGGGCTGTAAAGATATAAACCGGATTCTGGGCAATCATCAGATGGCTTCTTCCGGCCTTTTTCGCATTGGAAGCCTGCAGGCAGACGATTTCCGGCTCTTCAAACGCAAGTTTTTTGAAACACGATGCTGCCTCCGCTAATGTTTCCACGGTTACTGTATTTAATACCACGCGGATGTTCGGATTCTTCCGCAGGAGCAGTTCCAGAATCTCTTTTAAGTTTCCGGCAGACCCGCCGATAAATGCATGCGTCGGAACCGGAAGTGCTTCGAGTGCTTCCGGTGCAGTTCCCTCAATAATTTCCAGATGATCCACTGCAAATTTCTTTTTATTTTCCTGCAGAAGTGCAACGGCTGCCGGATTTTTTTCTATCGCATATACCTTTCCCTGTGCTGCACGAAGCGCCATCTCAATCGAAACAGAACCTGTGCCCGATCCAATATCATAGACAACAGAATTCAAAGAAAGCTGCAGATGAGAAAGAGACGCATTGCGCACTTCCCGCTTGGTCATCGGTACTTTGTCACGCAGAAATACTTCATCTGCCATGCCGGCTGTAAACTCCGGTTCCGGATTCGGGTTTTCAAACAGAAGAACCGCAAGCGGGGCAAACTCCATTTTAGCAAGTTCGAATGGGGTTCCTGTCACAATCTGTTCTTCCGGATACGACAGATCCGTTCCCACATGCAGCACAATCTGCTCCCAGCCGTACGAACTTAACGTCTGGCAGATTTCCCTGACACTGCCCTTTCCGCCGGCGATCGCCAGAGTTTTCCGGTTTCGGCGGACCGTCTCCAGAAAGTTGCAGTGCTGTCCGTGCAGGCTCACAAATGCTGCATCCTCCCAGGACACTCCGATTTTGGCACAGAAATAAACCAGCGAAGAAATTCCCGGCTCTACACGGACAGAAAAATCCGCATCTTCCGCAAGGACGGCCTGAAGTTTCTTTGCTCCGCTGTAAAAGCCGACATCACCCGACTGCAGAAGAACAATCTTTTCATATTCCGGGTGCGCCTTCAGATACTCGTAAATCTTTTCCGGGCTGTATTCTGCAAGCATTGGCTTCTGATATTTTTCTACTGCTTTTGTCATGCGTCCCGCACCGATCAGCACATCCGCCTGCTCACACGCGTCTACGAGCGCCAGCGTCATCTGTGCTTCTGCACCAGGTCCGATTCCGGCGATCACGACGTCCCGTTTCACGGACAGATCAAATTTTTCAACGAGATACCGCTTGACCTCGTCCTCCGAGAGTCCTTCTTCCTCTTTCGGACGGCCGATCAGAACGACACGGACACCGGCCTTTTTTGCTGCCTCAATTTTTTCTTCAAAGCCGCCGTTTCTTCCGGATTCCTTCGTTACCATCCATTCGGCATGGAACGACTGCAGCATTGCAACGTTCATGTCCATAGAAAACGGTCCCTGCATGCCTATGGTATGTGCGGCATCAAATCCAAGTTCCGCGCAGGATGCAATTACGCCTGGCAACGGCAGCACCCGGGCATACACACGGTTTTTATAATCCGGAAGCTCTGCAAATTTTGCGAGTTCCTTGCTTCCTGTTGTCACCAGAATCTTTCCCTCTGTGCCCGCCAGATACGATACCGCTTCTTCTGTCGTATCGACCATGACGCAGGATGGATCTGCCGCAAGCGACGGCCGCAGCAGCCGAAGATACGTTTTTCCTGCTTTTTCACATGCAGACCGGATATTTTCCGACACAAGATCGGCATACGGATGGGTTGCATCGATAACCATTTCCGGCTGTTCTTCGCCAAAAAGCTGTTCCATCTCTTCTTCTGTCAGTCTTCCGCTTCGAACCGTCAGGGCACCGCCCTCCTCGATCCGGCACTTGCCGTATTCTGTCGCCGTACAGGCAAGGGATGCAATCTCATATTT